>Ga0070741_10021084_pt1 | contig 10178 bp, 8 predicted proteins | sample Coa_R1_4_FD_66440 | JGI IMG/M metagenome (GOLD analysis project Ga0070741, IMG submission 66440) | Surface soil microbial communities from Centralia Pennsylvania, which are recovering from an underground coalmine fire - Coalmine... | ecosystem: Environmental > Terrestrial > Soil > Unclassified ...
CCTTCGACGTCGTCTTCCTCTCCGACCTGCTCCTGCACCTGCGCGACCCGGCGCTGGCGATCGAGAACGTCGCGTCGGTGACGAAGCCGACCGGCTGGGCGATCGTCGCCGAGCCGTACAACGAAGAGCTCGACCGCTTCCGCGACGTCCCGCTCAGCCAGTTCGGCTTCGAGCAAGCGGTCGGCTGGTGGCAGCCGTCGACGAAGACGCTCAAGACGATGATGTGGGCGGCCGGGTTCGACCGCATCGACGAGGTCTCGCGCTTCCGCCTGAACTGCAAAGCCGCGATCCCGCTCGTCAAGGTTGTGCTGAAGGGATCGCAGGGGAGGACCGACTGATGCCCACCACCCGGCCCCGCACGCTCAGCCTGGGCGGCGTCGAGCTATCGCTGACGGTCGAGCGTACGCTCGCGGAGCGGCTCAAGGGCTCGCTGCCTTATCGCGTGCTGCGACGCACCGGCGCACCACCGCCGTTCGTGGGCGGCGAGCCGGTGCTGAACGGGACGCGGCTCGAAGAGATCGACTGGTACCACACGATCGACCTGGGGAACGGCGTGGTGACGCCGGGCTTCGTCGACCACCGCGATCAGGTCCATCTCTACGGCCTGCCCGACTCCCTGGCGGGCAAGCGCTGCCTGGACGTCGCCACCTTCGACGGCTTCTGGGCGTTCGAGATGGAACGGCGCGGGGCGGCCGAGGTGATCGGCATCGACGTCTACAGCCTGGCCGACTGTGACCACCCGCGGAACTGGCGCCGGGAGTACGTGACGGCCCGGCCGAACGAGATCAAGGGGCGCGGATTCGCCTACGCGAAGCGGGCGCTCGGCTCGAAGGCCCAGCGGCGCGTCCTGAGCGTCTACGAGCTATCGCCCGAAAAGATCGGCACCTTCGACTTCGTCTTCATGAGCGACCTCCTGCTGCACCTGCGCGAGCCGCTTCGGGCGCTCGAGGCGGTGTGGTCGGTCACCAGGGGCGAAGCGATCGTCGCGGATGCCTACGATCGCGAGCTCGAGTCGTCCGGCCTGCCGAACTCGGTGCGCTTCCTGCTGGGCCTCGACGACTACAGCGGCTGCTTCTGGTGGAACCTGACCAGCACCGCCCTCGAGGTGATGTTGAAGGTCGCCCGCTTCAAGGACGTGGAGAAGATCGCCCAGTTCGACCTCAAGACGAAGATCGGCGTGGACGTCCCGAAGGTGGTGTTCCGGGCACGGGGCGGCGAGTAGCCCGTGGCGATGAAGATCGTTTTCCCGTACCCCAACTACTGGCCCTACGTCCGTCGTGGCGCCGAGCGGATGATCCACGAGCTCTCGACCTACCTCGCCGGACGGGGGCACCAGGTAGAGATCATCACCTCGAAGCCCGGTCGTCCCTGGGTGACGTACGACGGAGACGTCCGCGTCACCTACCACGGGCAGATCTCGCACCCGGTGATGTTCCACTACTACCCGCTGCTCCGGCTGTACCACTTCGGGCTCACCGCGACGGCGCAGCTCTTTCGCCAGCAGCACGACGTGCTGCACATGATGAGCTACTCGGAGATCGTCGCCGCGCCGCTGCTGCGCCGGTGGCGCAGCCTGCCGTACCTCTTCCACCTGATCGTCCGCGAGCATTGGTGGCCGAGCCGGTTCGACCGCTGGACGTTCCACCAGCTCATGCGCCGGGCGAACAAGGTCGCCGCCCTGACGCCGAAGTGGGCAGAGCACGAGAGCGCTGCCTACGGCGTGCCCGTCACGGTGCTTCCGCCGCCGGTCGACATGAACGTCTTCAAGCCGAACGGCGCCAGGGACCTGAGCCGCCCGAAGGTGCTCTTCACCGCGGACCTGGGCGACCCGCGCAAGGGAGGCACGCTTCTGCTGCGCGCCTGGGACGAGATCCACCGGCGCTGCCCGGAGGCGGTGCTGGTCCTGGCCGGCCCGTTCGGTATCGCCGGCTTCCACCCGCTCGCCACGGCGTACTCGACGCTCGGGCAGCTCCACGTGATCCGCGACCCGGCGGCGCGCGCCGCCGTCGAGCTGCGCGGCCCGGGCTCCGTCGGGGGTTTGCCGCGGCTCTACGCCGAGTCGGCGGTCACGGTGCTGCCGTCGATCGACGAGGCATTCGGCATCGTCGTCACCGAGTCGCTGGCCAGCGGAACGCCCGTGGTGTGCAGCTCCGACGCCGGACCGGGCGAGATCGTCTCGTCGCCGGACGTGGGCGCGACCGTCCCCCTGTTCGAGCAGCTCGACCTGTTCGACTCGAGCCGGGCGCGTGAGCTGGCCGAGGCGGTGCTGTACGCGATCGATCTGGCGCGGCGTCCCGGCAGCGCCGATCGCTGCCGCGAGTGGGCGTCGCAGTGGAGTCTCGAGCGGGTCGGCCGCCAGGCGGAGGAGATGTACGAGGCGATGGCAGCGTCGCCGCGCGCGGATCGGAGCGCGGCGTGAGCACGCTCGTCGCAGAGCCGCCGACCGTCGCGTCCGGTCCAGCCCAGGTAATCGACGCGCGCGTTCGGCCGACGCGGGAGATCGTCGAGGCGGTGCTCGACCGACTGCCCGTCACCGACCGGGTCTACCACCACCTCGACTATTCGAAGCCGCTCGTCGTCGAGCTCGTCGAGCGGATCCGGCGGGCTCAGCGCCCGCCGGCGCGCGTGCTGCTGGTCGGCCCGGACTCGCTGCTGGCCGAGACGCTCGTCTCGCTCGGTTACGCCGTCGACGTCTGGCATTTCCGCCAGGGCCACCTGACCGACGAGATGCTCGCGAGGGTTCGGGCAGACGTCACGCCGGAGCGGCTAGCGGAAGGGGACCTCCCCCCGGCCGAGGAGCCTTACGAGCTTGTGGCGGTGCCGCTCGTGATCGAGAGCGTGCCCGGGTCGCCCGCCACGTTCCTGCGCGCCCTCCAGCGGTTGGTGGCGCCGGGCGGAACGCTCCTGGTGGCCACGACGAACGTCGCGCGCCTGGACCTGCGCGTCATGTCCGTTCTGGGGCGGTCGACCCGGAGCGCGTACCCGTCGTTCCACGTCTCGCTCAGCTTCCCGCCGCTGCCGCGTCTGCGGTACTACCACCGCGAAGAGCTGCTCGATCTCGCGCGTCAGGCTGGCTGGCGCATCCGCGAGTCGGCCTACGTCACGGCGCACGCGGCTTGCTCGACGATCGATCCCCACCCTCCGCTCGAGTACACGCTTGGCCAGGTCGCCCAGGGCGTCATGCGCGTGTGGCCCGGCGCCCGCCAGGCCGTGCTGCTCGAGCTCTCGCCCCGCCTGGATGGGGGCGACGACGGCGTCGGCGACACGGGCTATCCGAGCGTCTCCGCGGTGCTCGCGGTTCGGCGCGGCGGTGAGGCGCTCCGGGAGGCGCTGGCGCAGCTCGTTCAGCAAGACTACCCCGGCGACCGCTACGAGGTCCTGGTCTTGCTCGACGGTCGCCGCGGCGGCGACGAGCAGATCATCCGTGCGATCGCCGACCAGACGAACGTGCCGGTTCGCACGATCGTCGCCGATCCACCGGAAGGGCCAGCGGCGCGGAACGCCGCGATGCGCGCCGCGACGGGCGCCATCTGCGCCCACACCGACGACGGCTGCCGCATCCCCAACGGATGGGTCCGCTCGATCGGCGCCGCGTTCGACGAGACGACGAGCATGCTGACTGGCCCGGTCATCGAGATCCGGGGCAGCCACCCCGACTTCATGGTCCTGCCGGGCACCCGCCTCGGCTGGCCCGAGCACGAGCTCTACCCGGTCTTCAACGTCGCCTACCGGCGGGGGCTGGCGCTCGCAGCCGGCGGGTTCGACGAGTCGGCCGTCGACGGGCGCGCTCGGCTGCCGTTCGCGTGGGACGCCGAGCTGGCGAGCCGCCTCAGGCAGCTCGGCTGGAACGGCCGGTACGTGAAAGACATGTTCCTGTACCGCCGCTACCCGCCACCCGCCAGGCTCGCCTGGATCAAGGAGGAATGGCAGCTCGCCGCCGAGCTCCCCGGCGTCGTCCGGCGGATGCCGGAGCTGCGGCCCCAGCTCGTCACGGCCGGGCCCTTCCTGGCAACGCGCACGCTCTTCTTCGACCTGCTCGCGATCGGGGTCGGGGCCGCGGCGGCCCGCCGGCGCCTTCGCTGGCTGTGGCTGGGCGCTCCGTGGCTTATCCAGTACGTCAAGTACCTCGACGCCTGGCCGCCGCGGCAGTGGCGGATCTCAGCCCGAATCCTGGCCGCGCTGGCGGGCCGCCACCTGGTGTGGCTGGGTGGCCTGCTCGCCGGCTCGGTACGGGCGCGACGACTGGCGCTGTGAACGACGACCTCGCGGTCGAAACGCGCGCCCTCACGAAGCGGTTCAGCCGACGCCACGGCTGGCGCGGTCTGTTCCGCGGCGCGAGCGAGAAGATCGCGCTCGACCACGTCGACCTCGCGATCCGACCCGGGGAGATCTTCGGGCTCCTGGGGCCGAACGGGGCCGGCAAGACGACGCTCGTCAAGATCCTTTCGACGCTCGTGCTGCCGTCGGGCGGACTGGCACTCGTCGGCGGCCTCGACGTCACGCGGCACAGCCGCGAAGTGCGGCGCAGGATCGGCATGGTCTACGGCGACGAGCGGACGTTCTTCTGGCGGCTATCCGTGCGGGAAAATCTGCGCTTCTACGCGTCGCTGTACCGGCTGCCGGCCCGGGGGGCACGCCGGCGAGTGGACGAGCTGATCGGCCTCGTCGGCCTGGAGGACGCCGCCGACGTGCCGATGCACCACTTCTCGACCGGGATGAAGCAGCGTGCGGCCATCGCCCGCGGCCTGGTCAGCGACCCCGAGATCCTTTTCCTCGACGAGCCGACACGCGGCCTCGATCCGCTGGCCGCCCTCGATCTCCGGCGCTTCGTGCGCGAGCGCGTCGCGGACGGCCGCCGGGCCGTGCTCGTCGCGACGCACATGATGGCCGAGGCCGAGGAGCTGTGCGACCGGGTCGCGTTCCTCAACCAGGGCCGCGTCCAGCTGATCGGCACGATCGGCGAGATCCGGGATGCGCTGCAGACCGAGGAAGCGCACGAGTTGGTCGTCGACGGCGTCGGCTGGCACGCGTTGGAACGCCTCCGGGGTGTGCCCGGTGTCACCTCGGTGCGCCTGGAGCGGCTCGCGTCCGGCCGGCTGTTCGCCGACCTACGTGCCCAGCGTGGGTCCCGCGCGGTGCCGGACGTGATACGCGCGATCGTCGACGCGGGCGGCGACGTCTGGTCGAGCGCGCCGCGCGAGCTCTCGCTCGAGGAGATGTTCGCGATCGCGGTCAGAGGTCGCTCGGTCGACGATCAGCCAACGCTCGGGGTTCGAGACATGGCGGCTGTGCTGGTGCGATGAGCGTGGTCGGCGCGTTCCTCCGACGCGATTTCCTGATCTGGAGCAGCTACCGGCTGGCGGTCTTCTGGCAGGTGCTCGGCGTGCTCCTGCTCGGCGGTCTCGTCTACTTCGTCGGCGTCACGCTCGGCGATGGACAGCCGATCGGCGGCCGGCGCTCGGCCAGCTTCATCGCCTTCGCCTTCAGCGGCATCGCGATCACCGACGTCGTGATGCAGGCGATGTACTCGGTGCCGCAGGCCATCCGGGAGAACCAGAAGGCGGGGACGCTGGAGCCGATGCTCCTGACGCCGATCGGCGCCATCGCGCTCCTGCTCAGCTCGTCCGCCTTCAAGTTCGCGCTCGCGCTGGGCCGCATGCTCTGCTATTTCGCGGTCGGCTGGGTGCTGCTCGGCTTCTGGCACGACACGAACCCGGGCGCCGTCCTGATCGTGCTCGTGCCAGGCGTGGCCGTGTTCGCGGCGCTCGGAAGCCTGTCGGCGGCCTTCGTCGTGCTGGTCAAGCAGGGCGATCCCGTGTTGATCGCGTACGCGGCGGTGACCGCGATGCTGAGCGGGGTCTTCTTCCCGATCGACGCGCTCCCCGCCTGGGTGCAGCCGCTGTCGGCACTCGTACCTCTGACGTACGTGCTGGCCGGCGCCCGCGCCGGCCTCGACGGTGCGCCGATCTCGCAAGTGCTCGCGAGCGCGTTCCTGCTGGCCGCCCTGGCGGCGGTCCTCCTGCCGCTCGGCGTCGTCGCGTGCAACTGGGCGGTCGACCGGGCCAAAGCCGAGGGATCGCTTGGCCAGTACTGACCGCCGCGTCCGGTCCGGTCTGGGCCCGCGTCTCCGCGCGGCCCGTTTGGTGGTCGCGGACGTGACCGACTCGCGGGCGGCGGAAGCAGGGGAGCCGGTCTCCGTCTCCGTCGTGATCCCGACGTACCAGCACGGCCGCTACGTCGGCGAGGCGGCCGCCTCCGCCCTCGCGCAGGAAGTCGGCGAGCGGCACGAGGTGATCGTGGTCGACGATGGCTCGACCGACGGCACGCGCGGCGTGCTGCGGGAGCTCGTCGCGGCGACCAGCGGCCGCCTCCGCTACGCGCGCCTGACCCGGAACCTCGGCCGCTCGACCGCGCGCAACGCCGGTATCGCGCTGGCGCGCGCCCCGATCGTCGCCTTCACCGACGGCGACTGCTCCCCGGCCCCGGGCTGGCTCGACGCCGCGACGAGAAGCTTCGGCGACCCGTCGGTGGGCGTCGTGCAGGGCGCGACCCTGCCCCGCCCTGACCGGCCGCGGCCGTTCTTCAACCACTTCATCGAGACCACGCGCTTCGACGGCTCGTTCTCGACGTCCAACGTCGTCTACCGACGCGCGGCGCTGGTCGAGGTCGACGGCTTCGACCCCTCGATGGACTGGGGCGAGGACGCCGACCTGGGCTGGCGCGTGGTCCGCGCGGGATGGGGCGCCGCGTTCGCGCCCGACGCGCTGGTCCACCACGACGTCGTGCCGCTCTCCGTCTCCGAGTGGCTCAAATGGCCGCTGCACTTCGCCAGCGAGCCCGCCAAGGCGGCGCGGCACGCGGAGTACCGGCGGTACCTGTTCCTTGGCCTCTGGCTGACGCCGTTCCACGCCCTCTTCGACCTCGCGGTTCTCGCGGTCCTGCTGGCCGCGCGGGTCCACCGCGCCTTTCTGCTGCTCGCACTGCCCTACGTCCTCGCCTTCCCGCGGCGCCACGGCCTCGGCGGCCGCTGGCCGCCGGCCAAGGCGTGCCTGCACCTCGCCTGGGATGGCGTCTCGCTCGGCGCGCTGCTCGCGGGGAGCATCCGCCACCGCGCCGCCGTTCTCTGAACATACGAGGAGGTCGTCCATTGGAGCTCGATCGCTACCTCCAGGCCGTCGCCCAGCGCTGGTACGTCGTCGGCGCGCTCGCCGCCGTCGGCTTGCTCGGCGCGTGGGGGTACTTCCAGTGGAGCGGCGGCGGAAGCTGGGGCGACTTCCGCTGGGGCGCGGCGCCGACCGCCCGGACGAGCGTCGCGGTCCTCGAGCCGGCTGTCACCAAGGCTGGCAGCGGGCCGCAGGCGCTGGTCAACTTCGCGTCGATCGTCGAGAGCCACGCGCTTGCCGACCGAGTCGTGCAGAAGCTCGGGCTCGACATCCCCGCTGGCCAGGTGATGCGCGAGGTGTCGGTGAAGCTGAGCCGCACGCTCGTGCCGAGCCTCACGACGCCGCTGTACACCATCTCGGTCGACGATCCCGACGGCGACCGGGCGGTGCGCATCGCCAACGCCGTCGTCGACGAGGCGCGGGCGGTCTTCGTCGACCTCAATACGCTGCAGCCGGGCGAGGTCGACGCCGCCCTGCGGGCGGAGGAGTCGGCCCTTCGCTCCCAGCTGGCGCAGGCGACGGCCGCGCTGACGGCGTTCGAGGAGAAGAACGGCGCACAACGGCTCCCGCAGCGGATCGACGCCCAGTTCACGACCGTCAACGCGCTCCGGCAGGCCGTCCGAATGGGCAAGGTCGACGAAGCGACGGCCGCGGCGAACCAGGCCGCCCTGGAAAAGAGGGAGGCGGAGGCGCGTGCCGAGCTCGACCGCCTGCGCAGCCTCCAGCCGGTCTACGACCGGCTGACGTTCGAGGCCAACTTGCAGTCGACCGCGGCGCTCCGCCTCGTCGGCGCCGACAGCTCGCAGTCGGGCCAGACCGACCCGGCCGCGCTCCAGGCCCAGCTGGCCGACGCGCGGACCAAGCTGCAGCAGGCCCGCGACGCGCTGGAGGGCTTCGAGCAGCAAAACCACATCAGCGACCTGCCTTCCGAGATCAGCGCCCAGCGCAACGCGGTCGCCGAGCTGCGGCGGCTCAGCCAGGCGTCGGCGGTGGCGCCGGTCGAGACGCCGACGGCGGAGCAGGTGACCATGGCTCGGCTCGGCGTCGACCAGGCCAAGAACGCGTCGTACGCCGCGAACGCCGAGCGCGACGGCCTGTGCGCACCCCCCAATCCCAAGTACGTGTGCGACGCGGCCAACGCGCGTGCCCTCTCGCAGGTCACGGGCATCCAGCAGGCGCAGACCCAGCTCAAGGCGATCGAGGACGCCGGCGCCAACGTCGCCAGGACGCGCGAGAAAGCCCTCGCCGGGCTCCAGGAACAATTGAAGCAGGGCGAGGCGGAGCTCGACCGCCTGCGTGGCCTCCAGCCCGAGTACGACCGCCTGGCGTTCGAGGTCACGACGGCGGGCGGCATCTACTCGCAGCTCCAGGCGAGGGCCAACGACCTCGTCGGCCGCGGCCAGGGAGCCTCGCCGGAGGCGCAGCTGGCCGCCGCCAGGGCGCGCTGGGAGCAAGCGCGCCAGCAGCTCGATACCTTCCAGCGTGAAACGGGCGTCGCCGACCTGCCCAGTCAGATCGCGAGCCAGGCGGCGCTGGTAAACGACATCCACCGGCAGGTGGTGCTCGCCAAGACCCCTAGCGTCGGGCTCGACGCGGCGCTGCAGCCGGAGGAAGCGGAGCTGCAGCGGCTGCTCGGCCTGGTTCCCGAGTACGAGCGCCTGAACGCCGAGGTCACCCAGCTGAGCGGGCAGCTCAACGTGCTCGAGGGCCGGAAGCTCGACTTCATCGTCAACGCGGCCGCCGCTCCGGCTGCGCAGATCAAAGTGCTCGACCCCGCGCAGCTGCAGTCCAACGCCCTGTGGACGGTCGTGACCTACGTGGTTGGACTGGTGGTCGGCGTGTTCGCCGGCCTCGTCGTCGTCTACCTGATGGCCTACTTCGACCGGACGCCGCGGTCGGCCGACGACGTCGAGAACCTCGTGAACCTGCCGGTCCTGGCGCGGCTGCCGCGTTCGGCCTAGGAGGCGCTGAATGGCCGTGGAACCGAAGGTCGTTCTTCCCCGTCCGGAGTCGCTGTCGCTCCTCACGGCCGACCGCCAGGCCGCGGGCGGGGAGCGGAGCAGCAGCGCGGTGCCGGACCGCCTGCTGCGCGGCCGCGCCAGCGCCGCCTACGCCGAGACGTTCCGCGTCCTCGCCCTCCAGGTGCTAGGGTCGGCCCAGGACCGCGATCTGCGCTCGCTCCTCGTCATGGGCGCCTACCCGGGCGATGGACGCACGACGACGGTCGCGAACCTGGCGATCGCGCTCGCCGCGTCGGGCAAGAGGGTCGTCGCGGTCGATGCGGACTCGGCGTGCCCGACGCTCGCCAGCCTGTTCGGTCTCGCCCCCAGGGACGCCGAGCACGGCCCGGTGGACGCCGACGTCCGCGGCGTGCAGGTCCTGACGCTCGCCCCCGGATCGAACGGCGACGGGACACGGACGAACGAGCTGCTGGGGCGGCTGCGCGAGCAGGCCGACTTCGTGCTCGTCGACTCACCGCCGTGCTCGCGTGCCTCGGACGGCTTCGGGTTGGCACCACTGGTCGACGCCGTCCTGTACGTCGTGCGACGGCGCCAGCAGGACGTCCAGCTCCAGCGCTCGGTCCAATCCCAGCTGAGCCGGCTCGGCGCGAACGTGCTCGGCGTGATCTACAACGAGCGGTAGCCGGTGGCGCCCACGACCCCGCGCGTCGCCGCCGTCGTCGTCAACTGGAACGGTGCCGACGACACCATCCGGTGTCTCGGGTCGCTCGCCTCGTCGGCGGACCCCATCTGGCACACGTACGTCGTCGACAACGCGTCGACCGACGACTCCGTCGATCGGATCAGCGCGGTGTGGCCTCGGACGAATCTGCTCGTCGCCGGCCGCAACCTCGGCTACGCCGGCGCCTTCAACCTGGGCTGCGCGCGCGCGCTTGCCGACGGGGCCGAGTTCATCCTGTTCCTGAACAACGACCTGGTCGTCGACCCGGGCTGCGTGGGAGCGCTGCTGGAGGCCGAGCCCCGCATCCAGGCAGCCATCCTGTCGCCCAAGATC
>Ga0070741_10021085_pt1 | contig 10178 bp, 11 predicted proteins | sample Coa_R1_4_FD_66440 | JGI IMG/M metagenome (GOLD analysis project Ga0070741, IMG submission 66440) | Surface soil microbial communities from Centralia Pennsylvania, which are recovering from an underground coalmine fire - Coalmine... | ecosystem: Environmental > Terrestrial > Soil > Unclassified ...
CGGGTCACGCGACACCCCACGTCACCAGGGCGGCCGCCCAGTCGAACCCGGCGCCGAAGGCGACCAGGACGACCTTCATTCCCTCGCGCAGACGGCCGGACGCAGCGATCTCGGACAGGGCGATCGGAATCGTCGCCGCCGACGTATTGCCGTAGCGCTCGATGTTCTGCACGACCTGCTCTTCCTTCAAACCGAGCCGCTCCTGCACGGTGCGGATGATTCGCGCGTTGGCCTGGTGCGCGACGACGAGATCGATCTCGTCCAGCGGAGTGTCGCCGATGACGTCGCGCGCCGCTTGCGTCATGCGGTCGCACGCGTGCTTGTAGACGTCCTGGCCTTTCATGCGGATCGCGTGTTCCCGTCCGGCGACCGTCTCCTCGGCGGCGGGCCGCGCTGACCCGCCCGCGGGCACGTAGAGCAGGTCCCAGCGCTCGCCCTCGCAGCCCATCACGAACGGTCCGAGCCGCGACTCGGTCTCGACGGCGCCGACGACGGCGGCGCCGGCCCCGTCACCGAAAAGCACGCAGGTACGGCGATCTTCGTAATTGGTGATGCGGCTGAGCGTGTCGGCACCGCAGACGAGCACGTTGCGCGCCATACCCGACTGCACAGCGCTGGTTGCCATCGCGAGGGACGTGATGAAGCCGGTGCACCCGGCGTTGATGTCGAACGCGCCCGCGCGTCCCGCGCCGAGGTTCGCCTGAACCAGGGGCGAGGCACCGGGCACGGGCATGTCCGGCGTACAGGTGCCGACGATGATGAGGTCGAGTTCGTCGGGCGTGAGGCCGGCCGACTTCAGCGCGTTGGCGCCGGCGGCTGTGGCAAACGTCGACGTCGCTTCGTCGGGGGCGGCGATGTGGCGTTCGAGGATGCCGCTGCGCGAGCGGATCCACTCGTCGGTCGTGTCGACCATCTGCTCGAGCTCGGCATTGGTCAAGACGCGATCGGGCACGGCCATGCCGACCCCGAGGATGGCCGCCGACGGCAAAGTTAGATCTCCCGCAGATGCGCGATGGGCGCGCCGGGCCGGACGCGGTCGCCGTCGCGCGCGATGTACGCGAGCACCCATGCGTCGCACGGTGCGCGGACTTCCATCGACTGCGAATTCGCGTTGACGACCGCGATGACGTCGCCGGCACGGACGACCTCGCCCTCGGTGCCGAACCTCGTGGGCAACGGTACGGACACGCGGCCGTGTCCGGGCGACACGACGATCTTGTCCGGGAGATCCGACAGACCTGTTTCCGAAATCACAACCGGTTCGCGCAGGCTCATGCGACCACCAGCTCCTCCGCCGTGAAGATTTCGGCTCCCTTGACGATCCGGCGCACGAGCCCCGCGAGGACGCGCCCCGGCCCGAGATCGCAGAACACGCTTCCGACACGCTGCGCCAGCGCGTTGACGGTTTCCCGCCACCGTACAGGCGATGTCAGTTGTTCGAGCAGGAGGCGCCTGATCTCGTCCGGCTTGCTCACCGGCTGCGCCGTCGCGGAAGACCAGTAGGCGATTCGCGGCTCGACGAGGCGCACATCCGAAAAAGCGGCGGCGAGGCGCTCAGCGGCCGGCGCCATCACCGGCGAGTGGAACGCGGCAGCGACGTCGAGCTGACGGCACTTGCCCCCGGCCTCGGCGCAGGCCGCGATCGCGCGCTCGAGCGCGTCGCTCGGGCCGGAGATCACGAGCTGCCCGGGACCGTTGTCCGCAGCGAGGGCAACTCCGTTTTGCGCGCAGATTGCCTCGACGGCGTCGCGTTCGATGAGCATGACGGCGGCCATGCCGCCGGGTGTCGCGCGGCCGGCTTCGTCGGTCGCCTCTGCACGCTCGGCCACCAGGCGCAGCGCGTCGGTGAGGTCGAGCGCATCGGCGGACACGAGTGCGGCGTATTCGCCCACGCTGTGTCCCGCGACCGCGTCGAACTGCCTGCCGCGCGCCGACAGCACGCGGAACGCGGCAACGCCGCACGTGAGGACCGCCGGCTGCGCCCAGCGCGTCGAGGTGAGGTCGGCCGGACCGGAGGAACCCTCCAGGCACAGCTTCACCACGTCGACTCCGAGCACGTCCGAAGCCGTGGAAAAGACGTCGGGAGCGGCGTCGATCAGCCCCGCTCCCATCCCGGCTGATTGGACGCCCTGACCCGGAAAGAGTGCAAGCGTCAAGAAGTCCTCCGTTGGACGTATAGGGGTAATAGACACCGCGGCGCCTCAAAGAGTTACGCATGCCCCGTGACGAACGGGTTACATCACAGAACCATCGCGTTAACGGCCGGCTAAAGTCCTGCTCGTTGTTGCTCCAGTCGCCCGGAGTGGCACATTGGTCCCGTGAGCGACCTCGAATGCCAACGGCGTGGTTTCGACATCCCGGGTGATACCACATACATCAACTGCGCGTACATGGGGCCGCTGTCGCGCCGCGTCCTCGACGCGGGCCGTCGGGGGCTCGAGGCCAAAGCACACCCGTGGAGGATCGGCCCGCGCGACTTCTTCGACCCGGTCGACGAAGCGCGGGAGCTTTTCGCGCGAGTGATCGCCGCCGATGTGGACGGCGTCGCGATTCTGCCGTCGGCGAGCTACGGCATCGCCACGGCGGCACGCAACCTCACGATGCCGGCGGGCGGGCGGATCGTCATGCTCGCCGAGGAGTTCCCGTCCAACGTGTACGCGTGGATGGATCTGGCCGGGCGCAGCGGCGGCGAGGTCGCATTCGTGAGACGCCCGGAGGATCTCGACTGGACGCGCGAGGTCTTGGACGCAATCGACGAACGGACGGCGGTCGTCGCGCTACCCCACTGTCATTGGACGGACGGAGGACTCGTCGACCTCGTACGCGTGTCCGCACGCGTGCGCGACGTCGGTGCGGCGCTCGTCGTCGACGCGACGCAGTCGATCGGCGTGCTCCCGTTTCCGATCAACGACGTACGTCCCGACTTCCTCGTCACGTCGACGTACAAATGGCTGCTCGGGCCGTACAGCTCGGCGTTCATGTGGGTCGCGCCGGAGCGCCGTGACGGCACGCCCATCGAGTTCAGCTGGGCGACGCGCGCGCACTCCGACGACTTCCCGCAGCTCGTGCACTACACCGACGCGTACCGGCCGGGAGCCCGCCGCTTCGACGTCGGGCAAACGGCGAACTTCGCGCTGACGCCGGCCATCAACGAAGCGCTGAAGCAAACACTCGAATGGACGGTCCCCGCGATCAACGACTACATCGGTGAGCTCACCGACCGGCTCGCAGCGGGGGCCGAGGAGATCGGGCTGAGCGTTGCGCCCGCGCATCTGCGATCGCGTCACCTCGTCGGCGTGCACCTCCGGGGCGCGCGTCCCGACGCCGTCGCTGCCGCGCTGGCCGACGCCGGGGTGCACGTGAGCGTGCGCGGACAAGCCGTGCGCGTGTCCCCGCACGTGTACAACGACGCGGCGGACGTCGACCGACTCGTCGAGGTACTTCGCACGAGCCTTTAGGCTTTGGCTCCCATGGGTTTCATCGAGGTCGCCGATCTGTCGTACAAGCTGCCCGGCGGGCGGATGCTGTTCGACGACGTCTCGTTTCGCGTGTACTCCGGACAGCACGCCGCCCTCGTCGGCGCCAACGGCGTCGGCAAGACGACGCTGCTGCGCGTCCTGGCCGGCGAAGAACAGGCGAAGACGGGTGCGAAGCGCATCGACGGACGCGTCCTCTACATGCGGCAGATGATCGGCTCGATCTCCGACAACACGACGGTTCGGGGACTGCTGCTGTCGCTGGCACCGGAGGGGCTCATTCGCGCGGCAAGAAGTCTGCAGAACGCGGAGGCGGCGGTCGCTGTGCCGCATGAGACGTCCGCCGACGAGCGCTATGCCGGCGCACTCGCGGCGTGGGGTGACGCCGGCGGTTACGAGCTCGAGGTGCTCTGGGAGGTGTGTACGACGGAGGCGCTCGGTCAGTCGATGGACACGGCCGGCGCCAGATTGGTGCGCGAGCTGTCGGGCGGCGAACAAAAGCGCATCGCGTTGGAGGCCCTCTTCCGGTCCGACGCCGACGTTCTTCTCCTCGACGAGCCGGACAACTTTCTCGACATCGCGTGGAAGCGGTGGCTCGAGACGGTGCTCAACGAGTCGCCGAAAACAGTGCTGTACGTGAGCCACGACCGGCAGATGCTCGCATCGACGTCGCACACCGTCGTGACGCTGGAAGGATCGGGCGCTTGGACGCATCCGGAATCCTTCGCGACGTACCACGAAGCGCGGCAAGCGCGTCTCGGCCGCCTCGACGACGCACACAAGCGCTGGCGCGAAGAGCACCAGCGGCTGGTCGGCGTGATGAGGGAGTTCAAGCGCCGGGCCGCACTCAGCGACAAGTTCGCCTCGAGAGCGAAGGCGGCCGAGACGCGGCTGAAGCGGTTCGAGTCGGAGAAGCCGCCGCCGGAACTCCCGTCCGAGCAGAACATCCGCATGCGTCTGCAGGGCGGACAGACGGCGCGGCGCGCGGTCGCCGTTCGGGGGCTCGCCGTCGAGGGGATCTTCGACGCCTGGGAGACCGAGATCTGGTTCGGCGAGCGTGTCGGGGTCGTCGGTCCGAACGGAACCGGGAAGTCGCATTTCCTCCGGCTCTGCGCCGGTGAGGACATCGCGCACCGCGGCGAGGTCGTGCTCGGGTCCCGGGTCGTGCCCGGCTACTTCGCGCAGACGCACGAGCATCCGGAATTGCTGGGGAGGAGGGTGACCGACGTCCTGCACTCGCGGGGTCTGGATCGCGAGCGCGCGATGCGCACGCTGCGGCGCTACGAGATGTCCGCGTCGTGGGATCAAACCTTCGACACTCTGTCCGGCGGACAGCAGGCGCGGATGCAAATCCTGCTTCTCGAATTGCAGGGCGCGACGATGCTGCTGCTCGACGAGCCCACGGACAACCTCGACATCGCGTCCGCGGAGGCCTTGGAAGACGCACTCGAGACCTTCGAGGGAACGGTGCTTGCGGTAACCCACGACCGGTGGTTCATGCGCAACTTCGACCGTTTCCTCGTGTTTGGAGCCGACGGCAGCGTCACGGAGTCGCTCGAGCACGAGGCGGCCGCCCTCAGCGAAGCGACGACGACGTGACGACGCGCTTCGACCGCGACACGGCGCTCGTTCGAACGGCCGACGGCGTGTACGAGGGACGCGTCGACGGCGGATGGCGGATCGTCCGGGGAGCCAACGGCGGACACATGGCGGCCATCGTCCTGCGCGGCATGATGTTGCACGACGCGGATCCGGATCGCGCGCCGCGGACGCTCACCGTTCACTTCACGCGCGCCCCGAAGGACGACGAGGCCGTGTCCGTCACCGTCGCGACCGAGCGCACCGGGCGCACGATGTCGACGCTGACGGCGCGCATGGAGCAGGAGGGCAAACTCGTCGCGATCGGCCTCGCGTCGTTCTCCAAGTCCCGGCGCGGACCGGAGTTCGCCGAGATCTCGATGCCCGAGGTGCCTCCGCCCGGAGAGCTCGAGCAGGTGACGGATCGTCCGGACTTTCCGTTCGGACGGCGGTTCGATTTCCGGCGCGCGCTGGGCCCGGAACCCGGTGAGCGCAGCGACACGGCCGAGCACGGCGTCTGGATGCGGCTGCGGGAGCCGCAGATGCCGGACTACGTCCTGATCACACAGTTGTGCGACGCGTGGGCACCCGCGGTGTTCGCGCGCCTCGGCGAAGGCGGGGGCGGAGCCGGCGTGCCGACCGTCGAGATGACCTACCACTTCCGCGAGGTGTTGCCGCAGGACGCGGCGTTGCCCGACGATTGGTATCTCGGCGTGTTCAAGACCACGCTGGCGCGAGGCGGATTCATCGAGGAGGAAGGATGGCTGTGGAGCAGCAGGGGGACGCTCCTGGCGCAGTCGCGTCAGCTGGCGATTCTGGAGACGCGGTGAGCGACCAGCCCGCGGGTATCGAGGTCGGCAACGTCACGGCCTGGTTCGAGGCGAACGTCGACGGCGTGAAACCGCCGCTGTCGTTCACGCGCATCAAGGGCGGCCATTCCAATCTCACCTACGAGGTCGACGACGCCGCGGGCACGAAGTACGTGCTGCGGCGCCCGCCGCTCGGTCATCTTCTCCCGACGGCGCACGACATGAGCCGTGAGTGGCGCTTCATCTCGGCTTTTCATCCCACGCCCGTTCCCGTGCCGCCGCCGCTCGGCTTCTGCGAGGACACAGAAGTCACCGGCACGCCGTTTTACGTCATGGGTTTTGTCGAGGGCCACGTGCTCCACGACCCGACGGTCGCCGAGCAGCACTACACGGCGGAGCAGCGGCAGTCGACGGGCGAGTCGTTCATCGACGTCCTCGCGGACATGCACGCCGAAGACCCCGACGACATCGGCGTCGGGGACATCGCGCGCAAAGAGGGCTACATCCAGCGTCAGCTGAAGCGGTGGTACTCGCAGTGGAACGCGTCCAAGACACGCGAGCTGCCGGTCATCGACGAATTGCACGACGAGTTCCTCGCGCGCGTGCCGGAGCAGGGCCCGGCGCGCGTCGTACACGGCGATTACCGCCTGGGCAACTGCATCACGTCAGTCGAAGGACGCATCGCGGCGGTGCTCGACTGGGAAATCGCGACGCTCGGCGACGCGCTGGCCGACGTGGGCTACGTGCTGCACTCGTGGCCGGAGCCCGGGGAGTCCGGGCCCGCTCACAGAATGTCGCCCACGGAGACACCGGGCTTCCCGACGCGAGCGCAGCTGCTCGAGCGCTACGCCGCGCGGTCGGGCCGGGACGTGTCCGGCATCGACTTCTACGTCGCGTTCTCGCACTGGAAGAGCGCGTGCATCGTCGAGGGCGTATACGCGCGCTACCTGCAGGGGTCGCTGGACACGACGGGCATCAACCTCGACGCGTTCAAGCTGTCCGTGGAATTCGCCGCGCAGCGAGCACGGGACGCCCTGTCGGCGGCGAAGTGACCGCCGCCTGGTCGACCGGGAGCATCACATCGGGCGGCGAGCGGATCCATTTCGAGCGCGCCGGTAGCGGCGATGCCGTGCTCTTCTGCCATGGACTCGGCGGGAATCACGCCGTGTGGTTTCAACAAGTGCCGGTCTTCGCGGAGCGCTTCGACGTCATCACGTGGGACCAGCGCGGGTTCGGCATGTCAACCAACGATGCCGGCGAGTCGAGTCCGGCGGCTGCCGTGCAGGACATCGGCGCACTCCTCGATCACCTGTCCATCGACCGTGCGCACCTCGTCGGACAGTCGATGGGCGGCTGGGCGGTCATGGGCTTTGCGCTCGCCGCGCCGGAGCGCGTGGCTTCGCTCGCGATCTGCGACAGCACAGCCGGCGTATGGAACGACGACGTCGGTGCGGCGTTTGCCGGCCGGGACGCGCCCGCGCCCCCGCAACCGGTGATCGGCTCGCACACCGCCATCGGCAAGGCGTTACGCGAGCGCGATCTGGTGAAAGCGTTCCTCTACCAGCAGATCGGCGGCTTTCGCGGCGCGGTCGACGATGGAGACATGGTTTCGAGGCTCTTCGGGACGCGCTACGCCGCCGAGGACGTCGCGCGGCTGTCGATGCCGGTGCTCGCGCTCGTCGGTGCCGACGACGATTTGATTCCTCCCGCTGCCATCAAGGCGGTCGCAGCGTCGATTCCCGGGGCGACGTACGTCGAGATCCCCGACGCCGGGCACTCGCCCTACTTCGAACAGCCGGACGCATGGAACGCGGCCGTGATGGGATTTCTCGCACGAGCGCACGCCGGGGGCGCCGACGCGCGCACTACGCGTAGGCTTGACGCCGTCGAGCGGATGTCGAGCAGCAAGGAGGGGGACGATGGCGCAGCGGATCGATGAGGGCGTGACCACTCGCGACGGCGTGATCACCGGGCCGCTCCGCGAGTCGGTCAACCAGGCCCGCGAGATGGCCGGAAGCATTCACAACGACGCCGTGGCGTCGAAGCTCGGTTTCCGTGGCGGCACCGTCGCCGGCTCCATTCATATGGAGTTGTTCCCGCCCGTCCTCCTCGAAGCGTTCGGAGACGAGTGGTTCCGGCGCGGGACGCTGTCCATCAACTTCAAGAACCCGACCACAGACCGGGAGCCGGTGCGCGCGCTCGTCGACGCGCCGTCCGGCAAGAGCGGACAGGTGCGCGCGTGGATCGAGCGCGAGGACGGACTCCTCGTCGGAGAGGGAACGGCATCCGCCGGTGACGTGAGCGAGAAGACCGCACTCCAGTCGATCGACCCGAACCGCTTCGCCGCCAAAGCGCCGCGCATCCTGGGCGGTCTCGAGGTCGGACCGATACCCGAAAAGCGCGTCGAGATGCCGCGGGCCGCTCAGGATTCACGCCGTGAAGTCATCACGGAGTGGCTCGACTCCTACGACGACGCGGTCGCATCACCGACGACGGTCGTCCACTACCTCTACGGGTATCCCTCCCGGTTCATCGGTCGCGTCACCGAGGGCGAGGCCGTCGGACTGTTCGGTGCGATCGAGATTCGACACGTCAACGGTCCCCTCGTTCTCGACCGCACGTACACCATCGGCGGCGAGATCCTCGGCATCGGTGAGAGCCCGAAGACCGAGTACGTCTGGTTCGAGAGTTACGCGGACGACGACGACGGTGCGCGCGTCGCGGAGATGCGAATGCAGCTGCGTTGGATGAAAGCGTCGTCGCCGCTCTACGCGGAGTGACCGGTCTTCCTACCGAGGACGACGTTCTCGCGTACTTCGACACGCTTTCGAATTGGGGCCGCTGGGCCCCCGACGACGAGCTCGGCACGCTCAACCTGATCACACCCGAAAAACGCATGGCCGCCGCGGAGCTCGTGCGTGTCGGAGAGACGGTGTCCTGCGCATGGGACATCGGCGGGGCGGCCCCGATGACGCCGCCCGCACAGCGGTTCATGCTCGCGACGGGCGACCAGAACCACCGGGACGGCTCGTCCGGCGCCGGCGACTTTCTCGGCGTCGCCTACCACGGGTACGTGGTCACGCACATCGACGCGCTGTCCCATGTCTTCTGGGACGGAAAGATGTACGGCGGCCACTCGTCCGGCTTGGTGACATCCGGGTCGGGCGCGACCAAGCAGGGCATCGAGACACTCTCCGGGGGCGTCGTCACGCGCGGCGTGCTGCTCGATGTCGCGGGGCTCCGCGGCAAGGACTGGCTCGAGCCGGGCGAGCCCGTGTCGCCCGCGGATCTCGAGGCCTGCGAAGCCGAGCACGGCGTCCGCGTGGACGAGGGTGACGTCCTCCTGATGCGCACGGGTTACGGGCGGAAAGTGCGGGAGCGCGGTCGCGACGACGTCGCGAACGTCGGCCGAGCCGGATGGCATGCGTCGTGTCTCCCGTGGTTCCGCGAGCGCGGTGTCGCGGCCATCGGTTGTGACACCGCGCAGGACGCGATGCCGTCCGGCTACGAGAAGGTCCGGAGCCCGATTCACTCCGTCGGGATCGTCGCGATGGGCCTGTGGCTCGTCGACAACTGCGACCTGGAGCCGCTCGCGCAGACGTGCGACAGATTCGGCCGGTGGGAATTCCTGTTTACGCTCGCGCCGCTGCGGTGGGTCGGCGCGACGGGCAGCCCCGCGAATCCGCTGGCCACCTTCTGACATGTTCCACATGACCGGTCACGCGTGGACCATCGCCGCGAGGACCGCGCTCGTCTATCTCGGCCTGTTCGTAGGCTTGCGGCTCACCGGCAAGCGCGAGCTCGGTCAGATGACGGTGTTCGACCTCATCGTGATCCTTTTGATCGCCAACGCCGTGCAGAACGCGATGACGGGCCCCGACTTCTCGGTTCAGGGCGGTCTTCTGGCCGCCGGCGTGCTGCTGGTGGCGAATTTTCTGATCTCGCTCCTCCCGTTGCACGGGCGCCGTTGGGGACGCCTTCTCGGCGGGACGCCGACCGTGCTCATACAGGACGGGAGGTTCGTCGAGGCGCACTTACGCCGCGAGCACGTGGTGCGGGACGAAGTGGAGATGGCCCTGCGGGAGCACGGCGTCGCGTCGGTCGCAGACGTGAAGCTGGCCGTGCTCGAGGTCGACGGGTCGATCAGCGTCGTCCCGACGAGCTCGCCGGTGATCCGGGCCCACAAGCACGTCCGCCAGCTGCGCAAGCACTGACCTCGCAATTGCGAGGTACATCGGCCCTGTGGTATCGCAGGAGCCATGGATACGCTCTCGATCGGTGAAGCGGCGCGACTGATTGGTTCCAGCGCGGACAC
>Ga0070741_10021086_pt1 | contig 10178 bp, 10 predicted proteins | sample Coa_R1_4_FD_66440 | JGI IMG/M metagenome (GOLD analysis project Ga0070741, IMG submission 66440) | Surface soil microbial communities from Centralia Pennsylvania, which are recovering from an underground coalmine fire - Coalmine... | ecosystem: Environmental > Terrestrial > Soil > Unclassified ...
AGAGCAACAACAAGAAGACGGACGTGCCGTCGATCCTCCTGACGCCGATCTCGGTCACGACGCAGAACATGGCGTCGACGGTCGTCAAGGACCAGTTCGTGTCCGCGTCGAGCCTGTGCGGTGGCACGCACGCCGCCGCCTGTTCCGCCGCGGGGATCAGTCCGTGACGGATTGACGGGCCTGGGCCGTGGACGACGGGACCGCGGGCACCGTGCCGCACGACGACGCCACGACGACTGGCGCGCCGCCGGCCTCGGAGACGGACGCCCCACTGCTCCAGCTCCGCAACGTGAGCAAGCACTTCGGCGCCGTCCGCGCGTTGGTCAACGTCGACTTCACGGTGCCGTCGGGTCAGGTCACGGCCCTTGCCGGTGACAACGGCGCCGGCAAGTCGGTGCTCATCAAGACCGTCTCGGGCATCCACGGCGCGGACGGCGGCCAGATCCTGTGGGAGGGCCGGCCGGTCAACATCCGCACGCCGAAGGACGCTGCCGGCCTCGGCATCGAGACCGTGTACCAGGACCTCGCGCTCTGCGACAACCTCGACATCGTCCAGAACATGTTCCTCGGTCGGGAGAACCGGCGGTTCGGCTTCCTGCTCAACGAGGAGGAGATGGAGACGGCGGCGCGCGAGACGCTGACGAGCCTGTCGGTCACGACGGTTCGTTCGATCCGCCAACCCGTGCTGTCGCTGTCCGGAGGGCAGCGGCAGGCCGTGGCCGTCGCGCGTGCGGTGATGTGGAACTCGAAGTTGGTGATCATGGACGAGCCCACCGCCGCGCTGGGTGTCGCCCAGACGCGCATGGTGCTGGATCTCGTGCGCCGTCTCGCCGACCGCGGGCTCGCCGTGATCATCATCTCGCACAACATGAACGACGTCTTCGAGGTCGCCGACCGCATCGCGGTCCTCCGGCTCGGCAGGATGGTCACCGAAGGGCCGGCGACGGACTACGACCCGGCGATCGTCGTCGACTACATGACGACCGGCCGGACGGACCGGACACCGCAGGCGGCGTCCGCGCCCGGCGGCGCGACCGCCGGTGCCGACGGGCGAGGGGGGTGAGCGGGCCGATGGCGCGCACGGAACCGAGACCGCCGGGCGATCTCGAGGACACGCAGGTCGGCGTCGACGACACCGGCGAGCTCGCCGCGGCGCCGACCGTCGCCGGCGCCGTCGAGGAGCTGACCGCGAACTCGCTCGGCGAGTACTTCCGCGGCGCGCTCGAACGGTTGCGGGGTGGTCAGACCGGTGTGCTGCCGGTCGTGCTCGGCCTCGTGATCATCTCGGTCATCTTCCAGTCGCTCAACTCCAACTTCCTCACGGCGGGGAACATCGTCAATCTGCTCGTCCAGGGCGCCGTCTACATGCTGCTCGCCATGGCCGAGGTCTACGTGCTGCTCCTGGGCGAGATCGACCTGTCGGCGGGGTTCGTGGGCGGTGTGGGCGGCATCGTGGTCGCCGAGGCGCTCACCGACGCCCACGGGGCGTATCCGTGGTGGGTCGCCTGTATCGCCGGGCTCGGGTTCTGCGCGTTGATCGGCTTGTTCCAGGGAACGATCATCACGCGCCTCGGCCTGCCGTCGTTCGTGGTGACGCTGGCCGGCCTGCTGGGCTTCCAGGGCGTGATGCTGCTGATCCTCGGCAACGGCGGCACGCTGCCCATCAACGACAACGTCGTCAACGACTTCGCGAACGGGCTCCTCACGCCGACGGCCGGTTGGATCGTGATGATCGGTCTCGTCGCGCTCTACGGCGTGGTGACGTGGTTCCGTGACGCGCGGCGGCGCGCCCGCGGGCTCGCCGCGCCGCCGATCGGGTTGACCGTGCTGAAGATCGTCGGGGTCGCCGCATTCGGCGTCGCGCTGATCCTGATCTGCAACACCGACCGGGGTGCGCTCGTCCCGATCAAGGGCGTTCCGTGGGTCCTGCTGATCGTCCTGGGCGTCTGCGTGGCGTGGACGTTCCTGCTCGGCCGGACGAAGTTCGGCCGATACGTGTACGCGATCGGCGGGAACGCCGAGGCGGCGCGCCGCGCCGGGATCCAGCTCGCCCGCATCCGGACCATCGCGTTCATGCTCGCCTCGTTCACGGCCGGTATCGCCGGTGTGATCTACGCCTCACGGCTCCGGTCGGTGTCGACGAACCTCGACGGCGGTCAGCTCGTGCTCTACGCGGTGGCCGCGGCGGTCATCGGCGGGACGAGCCTGTTCGGCGGTCGGGGCAAGATGATCCATGCCGTCCTCGGCGGCCTCGTGATCGCGGCCATCGACAACGGCATGGGGCTGCAGGGGTTCAGCGCGGCGTCGAAGTACCTCGTCACGGGCGTGGTCCTGATCGCCGCCGTGACCATCGACGCGATCGCGCGTCGTGGTCGCACACCCGGCAGCTGACCTCGCGCGCCGCTGCGGTCTTCCACCTATCCGCGCGAATGCGGACGCGCAACTCCTCAAGTCGGAGGCGAGCCGGCCGAGTTCACGAGTGGAAAAGGTAGCTTGGTAACTGGGTTGCCGGGCCCGGTCGGGCCCCCCGGGCAGGGGCCCTCCGACGGGAAGAGGTGCGACTCATGGGCTGGACGGTCCGGCGTGGGCATCTGGTGCTCATCGAGCCCGAGGGTGCCGATTCGGAGTCGTGTCTGACCGGTCTCGTCGAGGCGATCCCCGACGACGCGACGGTGGTCGTCGACCTCGGGTCGTCACCGCGGCTCGGCCCGTTGCCGCGCGCGGTGCAGGTGAGTCTCTACACACCCGAGGCCTTCTACCACGCGGAAGCGGAGGCCGAGGCCAACGGGACGGACGGCCGCGTCGTGAGCCTCCACATGAGCCACATCGAGTCGATCCCCCGGCGCGCGGCCCGTCTCGCGGCGTCGATCCCGGTCGGCCTCGCCGGCTTCGACCACCTCGGCTCGTTCGTCGCCGCCGCCGGCGAGACGATCGACCTGTCGGCGGGCGGGTGCCGCGTCCGCCTCGACGCACCGTTGCCGTGTCATGGCCCGGCCGTCCTGATGGTGCCGGTCGACGGCGAGGAGCCGATCACCGCGCTCGCCATGGTCAAGGAGGAGGCGCAACGACGGCTGGGCTGGGAGTACCGGCTCTCGTTCGTGCGCATCAGCGACGAGGACGCGGAGCGCCTCACCGAGCTCGTCTGACGCGGCCCCTGACGCGACATCCCGGAGCGCCCCGCCCACCACGCGTGGGACACTGTGCGCGGTGGTGAGTCGGCCAGGCGGCCGCGTGCCGGCGTCGACCGGTCCGAGGAACGTCCGGACTCCACAGGGCACGGTGCTGGGTAACGCCCAGTCGGGGTGACCCGCAGGAAAGTGCCACAGAGAGCAGACCGCCGATGGCGCCGGGCGACCGGTCGCACAGGCAAGGGTGAAACGGTGCGGTAAGAGCGCACCAGCGCCCGGGGTGACCCGGGCGGCTCGGCAAACCCCACCGGGAGCAAGGCCAGACAGGGGGAGTACGGCCCGTACGTGGACACCCCCGGGTGGGCCGCTGGAGCCGGCAGGCAACTGCCGGCCGAGATGGATGGCCGCCGGCGGGCGTGCAAGCGCCCGTCACAGAATCCGGCGTATCGGCCGGCTCACCACCACCGACGCTCTGACCTGCGGAAACGTCGATCGAGTCCGGACAAGTCCGCGGTGAGTCCGCAAACGAGGTTGAAGCCGCTCAGCTCGAGGAGCCGGCGCCCTGTTCGGCAGGACCGCGCGTTCCGAGAGCCAGGTCGACGGCGCAGCGCGTCCGATCCTTCGAGTCCTACGCGCTCGACCGGTTCCGCGATCAAGTCGGCGGTCGGGTCGCCGTCGATGTGGGAGCGAGCGCCGGCGGGTTCACTAGCGCTCTCCTCGAGCGCGGTTCAGCCCCAGAGGGCTCTTTCATGCTGCGCGACGCCCCCAGAGTTCCGGGGCCCACGAACCCCGCATCCCGCAGAAGGAGACCCATGAATCCCGCCAGGAAGACGGTGCTCGCCGGCGCGCTCGTCGCGTCGACGTTGACCGGCGGTGCGTTGGGCGCCGCGCTGCTCAACGGCTCCGCGGCCGAGCAGGCCAAGGCCGCCGCGCGCCGGTCGCGTTACAACCGCATTACCAAGAGGCCGTGGAGTGGCCGCGCGGCCGTTCGTGATGCGATCCTGCCGTCGGAACCGACCGCGGCATCGGCAGTTCAACCAGGAAGAGGTGACTCGATGGACATCGGCCCGCTGGAGCTCCTGATCGTGCTGGGCATCGCCCTGCTGCTGTTCGGGGGCACCCGTCTCCCGAAGCTGGCGCGCTCGATGGGTCAGGCGTCCAAGGAGTTCCGCAAGGGCGTCGCGGAGGGCGCATCCGAGCCTGCCGCCACGGATTGACGCCGACCGCCGCGCGAGCCGGCGTCGTCGACAACACGACGCCCGCGCTCGCGCGCAGCTGGCACGCCGTCGCCCGCTCCGATGAACTGGGGCACGAGCCGTTGCCGGTCCGACTGCTCGATCGCAACTGGACGGTCGAGCGTCGGGGTCACCGGATCATCGCCGGTCCGGACGTCCCGTGGGCGCTCGAGGAGCGGTACGGCCTGATCTGGCTCGCGCCCCGAGAGTCGAGCGCGCCGCTGCACGACTTCCCCGAGTGGGACGACCCGACCTTCGACCGTGCCTACGCGGCGACGGTGCGTACACCGGTCAGCGCCGCCCAGCTGGTCGACAACTTCCTCGACGCCGCTCACTTCCCGTTCGTGCATGCCGGCACGTTCGGGGTCGGCGAATCTGCGATGGTCCAGGACCGGGGTGTCGTCCGCGAGGGCTGGCGGGTTTCGACGACGTTCGACACCTGGTATCGGAACTCCGACGACCCGCTCGTCGCCACCGGTGAGCACCCGGAGATCCAGCCTCAACAGCTCGTGAAGATCGGGAGTGCATCGTTCGGCGTGCTCCTCCGTCTCGGCTTCCCGGTCACGGGCGCGACGTTCGCCATCCTGTTCTGCTGTCAGCCCGAAACGCGCCGGTGCACCCGCGTGTACAAGCTGCTGGCCCGCAACGATCTCGGCGGCGATTCCACGCGGATGCGCGACTGCATCCGTCACGAGGACCGGATCCTCCGCGAGGACCTGGCGATCCTCGAGCGCTACGAACGGATGGAGCTTCATACGAATCTGCGGGTCGAGGTTCATACGCGCGCCGACCGGCTGAGCGTTGCATACCGCCGCCTGCTCGGCGAGCTCCTAGCGGTGGAGAACGGGCAGAGACCCGGCAGGGAGGGATCGACGGCATGACGGAACTCACCAACGTCCATCCGGCGTTGCGATCGTGCTGGCACCCGGTGGCGACGACCGACGAGATCGTCGACGGACCCGCCCAGGTGTGGCTCCTCGGCGAGCCGTGGGTGCTCTTCCGCGCCGGCTCGGCCGTGCATGCGCTCCCCGACCGCTGCCCGCACCGGCTCGCACCGCTGTCCGCCGGGACGATCGTCGGCGGGACCGTGCAGTGCGGCTACCACGGCTGGCGCTTCGCGGGCGACGGCCGGTGCTGCGAGATCCCGGCGCTCGGGCCGGGCGCGGCGCTCCCCGGCCGGGCCTCGGTGCGACCGGCGGCGGCCGTCGCGGAGCGGTACGGACTCGTGTGGATCGCGCCGGACGAACCGCTCTGCGACCTGCCCGACGTGCCCGAGTGGGATGACCCGACGTTCCAGATCGGACCGCTCGCCCCCCAACGGGTCGCCGCCGCGGCCGGGCTGCTGGCCGACAACTTCCTCGACATGGCTCACTTCCCGTTCGTCCACCGGGGCACGATCGGTACGCACGACGACCGATTGGTCGCCGACTATTCCGTCGAACGTGACGGCCTCTCGTTCGCCGTGACGATGACGCACTCCTTCTCGAACCCGGAGGACCCTGGCGTCGCGGTCGGAGAGCGTGCACTCGTGCAGACGCGCACCATGCGCTACGAATACTCGGCCCCGTTCGCGATGCGGCTCCGCCTCGATTACCACGAGGCCGGCGGTACGAACACACTCACGTTGTTCCTCCAGCCCGAGACGCTCGACTCCTGCCGCGTGTACATGACGGTCCTGCGCAATGATCTCTGCGGCGATCCCGGCCGGCTCGCCGATGCCGTCGCCTACGAGCAGCGGGTCTTCGACGAGGATCTCGTGATCCAGCGGAAGTACACGACGAACGCGCTCCCCCTCGACCTCACGGCCGAGGTGCACACCCGGGCGGACCGCATCACCGTCGAGCTGCGGCGCGTGCTCGCCGAGGTCGTGGCGTCCGCCGAGCGAAGCCGCTGAAAGGGATCACGAACCGGACGCGGACTCCAGCCATGCGTCGACGGCGGTCACCTTGCGCGCCTTCAGATCCTCGGATGCACCACTGCACGTGATCGACGAGCGAGCCGCCGACGCGAGCTCGGCATCGGTCAGCCCGAGCTCGCTCCGGCACAGCTCGAACTCCTCGAGAAGCCCCGGACCGAACAGCAGGGGGTCGTCGGCGTTGATGCTGCATGGGACACCGGCCGCGAGCAGGTCGCGCAGCGGGTGAGCCGCGAGCTCGGGAACCACACCGAGCAGCAGGTTCGAGCTCGGGCAGACGTCGAGGCAGATCCCCTCGTCAGCCAACCGGGCGACGAGCTCGGGCTCCTCGACGGCTCGAACGCCGTGTTGGATCCGGTCGGCGCGCAACACCTCGACCGCCCCTCGGACGCTGTCGGGACCGCAGAGCTCGCCGGCGTGAGGCGTGCTCAGCAACCCGGCATTGCGCGCGATGTCGAACGCGTGCTCGAACACCTCGGGCGAGCCGAGCTCCTCGTCGTTCGCGAGGCCGAACGACACGACGCCCTGGCCGACGTAGCGGGACGCGAGCTTCGCCTGCTCGACGGCGTCGAATGGGTCGACGGTGCGGTCGGCGGCGACCATGATCCCAACCCCGACGTCGAGGCGGTCCGTTGCATCGGCTGCGGCTTCGAGGATGATCTCCAACACGGCCTCGTCCGGCCCCAACCGCTCACGGTGATGGGGCACGTACACCGACGGCTCCACCCAGACGGCACCGGCGCGCGCCGAGTCCTCGACGACCTCGTACACGAGCCGGCGCAGGTCGTCGGGCGTGCGCAGGACCTCGCACGCCGCGAGGTACATGCCGGCGAATGCCGAGAAGCTGGCGAAGCCGCGCGTTTCCGGCACCGCCATGCCGTACGCCGCGGCGAGCTCCCGGAGCGTGGCGGGACGCATCGCACCTTCGAGGTGGATGTGGAGGTGCGCCTTGGGGAGCGCGGCGAGGTCGCGTTCTTCCATCACAACCCGACCTGATCACCGCTCATCCGGTCGGGGGCATACCGGCCCAGCACCGCATGCTCGATGACACTGATGACGTTGTACAGCACCACCGAGAACAATGTCACGATCGCGACGGCCGCCCAGAGCCGGTCGAGCTGGAACGTGGTCACGGACTGGAGCATGAGGTAGCCGAGACCCTGGCCGGTCGCCAACCACTCGGCCAGCAACGCACCGATGATCGCGCCCGGCGCCGCGATGCGTGCCGAAGCGAACAGTGAAGGAAGGGCGCACGGCAGCTGCACCTTCGCGAGCGTTGTCCGGGGCGAGGCTCCGTACGCGTACAGGAGATCGAATGCAGACGATGGGACCGAGCGCAGACCGAACACGAGGTTCACCAGCGTCGGGAAGAACGTGACGATCCCGGCGATCACCGTGACCGCCGTGAGACCGCGCCCGAAGATCAGGGCGATGAGCGGCGTCATCGCGACGAGCGGCACCGAGCGGAGCGTCATCGCGACCGGCATGAGCGCCTGCTCGACGCTCCGCCGGAGTACGAACACGAGCGAGACGGCGATCGCGGCGAGCGTCCCGGCGATGTAGCCGAATGCGGCGTCGCGCAGAGTGATCATTGCGGCGTCGACGAGCTCGCTGCGGTGGGCAGCCGCGTCCGCCTGCGTGAACAGGTAGTGCCACACGTCGAGCGGGTTCCGCGCCACGAACGGGTCGAGGCCCACGGCAAGGATGAACAGCTCCCAGACTGCGAGCACGATCGCCAACGACACGAACGCGTTGAGGAGCACCTTCCCGACGGCGGTGAGTACCTGCATGACCGCCGCCCGCGACGGGCGCCGGACCGCACGCGGCCGTTCGAGAGTGATCGCGCTCATCGGGATCCCGCCTTGGGCGCCCACGTCGTGAGCCGGGCACCGACGAACCCGATGAGCGCGTAGAAGAAGCCGGCCACGGCGGTCGCGACGAGCGCGATCCCCCAGGTGCGCTCGACGTGGAGGCCCTGTTCGGAAGCGATCATCGCCACCCCGAGGCCGGACTCTCCGCCGAGGTACTCACCGATGATCGCCCCGAGCAGGGCCGCCGGCGCCGCCAACTTGAGCGCAGTGAACAGGCTCGGAAGGCTCGCCCGGAGCCGGACCTTCGTCATCTGCTTCCACGAGCCGCCGCCGTAGGCACGGACGAGCTCGAGACTGCTCCGGTCGGCGCTGCGCAGCCCGACCAAGGCACCGATCAGCGTCGTGAAGAACACCGACATCGCGGCGAGGATCACCTTCGGTGTGTCGCCGTCGAACGCGATCTGGAAGATCGGCCCGATCGCGATGACCGGCAGGCAGTACGTCATGATCGCGACTCGCAGCAGACCCCGCTCGAGGATCCGGCTCTGCACGAACACGACCGCCAGCACGATCGCGAGTGCGTTGCCCCACAGCCAGCCCAGTGCGGCTTCACGAAGCGTGGTCTCGACGTTCGGCCAGTAGAACGACCAGCCGTCGTCGAGGATCTGACCGACCACGTTGACCGGCGTCGGAAGAGCGGTCGCGTCGACGATGCCGCTCATGGCGAGCACCTGCCACGCGACGATCACACCCGCGACCCCGATGAGGCCGCCGAGCCAGCGCGGCCGCGAGCGGAGCCGCGGCGGCGCGGTTGTGACCGCGGTCGTGGTCGTCACACGTCGTCGCCGCTGAGCGGGCTGCCTCCGGCGAACAGCAGCTCGCTCAACTGGTCGGACAGCTCGTGGAAGCGGGGCGTACGCATCATGTCCGGCGTTCGGGGGCGTGGGAGGTCGACCGCGATCTGTGCGATCACCTTCCCCGGCCTGGGACACATCACGGCGACGACGTCCGAAAGGAACACCGCCTCCGAGATCGAGTGCGTCACCAACAGCGTCGTGGTCGCACGCTCTGTCCAAATCCGCTGCAACTCGAGATTGAGTCGTTGGCGCGTCATCTCGTCGAGCGCACCGAAGGGCTCGTCGAGCAGGAGGATCTTCGGCTCGACGACGAGCGCACGGGCGATCGCGACACGTTGCCGCATGCCGCCGGAGAGCTGAGCCGGCCGGGCCTTCTCGAAGCCCTCGAGGCCTACCAGCTTCACGAGCTCGGCAATCGACTCGTCCGAGACCTTCACCCCGCTCACTTCGAGAGGAAGCCGGATGTTGGCGACGACGCTGCGCCAGGGCAGCAACGCCGGGTCCTGGAACGCGATCCCGAGGTGGTGCTCCATCCTCGCGGTGCGGGGATGCTCACCGTGGACGAGCGCCTCGCCGGCGGTCGGCTGCTCCAAGTCGGCCAGGATCCGCAGGATCGTCGACTTCCCACAGCCCGAAGGCCCGAGGAGGGCGACGAACGAGCCCTGCCCGGTCGAGAGCTCGACGTCGGAGAGCGCGGTGACCGACGAACGCCCGATCTTGAACTGCTTCGACAACCCGGAGATCGAGATCCCGTCAGCCGCTGGAGGACCGGGTACAGCCCCTGGCGCCGCGCCCGCGGTCACCCCGTCTGCCTGGCCACCCGCAATGGCGCGCACATCCACCGCGGAAGCCATCAGACGGGCGACTTCTTGAGCTTCGGGTTCTCCGCGTAGACCTCCTTCAGCACGGACATGTCGAAGATCTTCCTGGTCAGGTCGAGCCCGCCGAGCTTGAGCGTCTTGATGTTCTCGGCCTGGGAAGTCGGCGTGATCGTGAACAGGCCGTTGGCCTTCGTGTCCGCCGTGAGGATCAGCGCGTTCTCGGCCTTGGCCTCGAGAAGCTGCTCGTCCTCCTGGAGGTCCTGGTCCTTGCCGTACTTCGTGACCGTCAGGTTGGCGGCGAGCGCCGGGTCCTTGATGGCGTCGCGCCATCCCATGATCTCGGCGACCATCAGTGCCTTGAGCTTGTCGCGGTCGCTGGAAAGGGTGTCCTTGCGAACGACGTACACCTCG
>Ga0070741_10021087_pt1 | contig 10177 bp, 11 predicted proteins | sample Coa_R1_4_FD_66440 | JGI IMG/M metagenome (GOLD analysis project Ga0070741, IMG submission 66440) | Surface soil microbial communities from Centralia Pennsylvania, which are recovering from an underground coalmine fire - Coalmine... | ecosystem: Environmental > Terrestrial > Soil > Unclassified ...
GGCTCCACCGCCGACGGATGGTTGTGGCTCTCGATCCGCAGGGCCACGGCCAGATCCTCGCCGACGTCGATCACCCCCGCGCCCTCCCCCGGGCCGACCAGCACCCAGGGGGCCTCGGTCGGAAAACGGCCCAGGTATTTACGGGACGACTTGTAGGAGCAGTGTTCCGACCACATCACCGAGTACATGGCCAGTTCCAGGTCGGACGGGTCCCGCCCCAGCAGGCGCACGATGGCGGCCAGTTCGTCGTCGGTCAAACCCAGGAGGCGGTGTCTCGGTTCCACTCAAGAGAGCCTAATCGACATCCTGCTCTTGTCTATTTGTCGTCGTGGTTGCAAGATGTGTGCTACATATCCGGCGAGAAACGTCACTGGGTTATCGGAGGAATCAGGTGAGCCCCAGAGCATCCGCATCCGAACCGAAGGCTCCGGTCAAGCGCAAGCGCTCACCGATGTCCAACGAGCACAAGCAGGCCTTGGCCGAGGGTCGAGAACAGGGCCGGGGCGTCCGGCTTTACCTCGAAGCGCTGGAGAAGAACCGCCCGAAGCGGGGCCGCAAGCGCACCTCCGATTCCATTACCAAGCGGCTCGACACCATTGAGCAGCGCCTGGTCGACGCCGACCCGCTCACCCGGCTCCACCTGATCCAGGAACGGCTGAACCTGCAGAACGAGTTGGAGAGCCTGAAGGCCAAAACCGACCTCACCGAACTCGAAAAAGGCTTCATCAGCGCGGCCAAGAGCTACGGCGAGCGGAAGGGCATCACGCACGCCGCCTGGCGGGCGCTCGGCGTCCCGCCCGACGTGCTGCGCAAGGCCGGGATCAGCCGGGGCGCTTAACTGCCGAAGTCATAGCCGAGGTCCGGCGCGCCGAGCACCGGAAAGAAGGGGATGCCGCGCTCGGCGAGCGCCGCGCCCAGCTCCCCGCCCCGGTCGAGCAGGCACGCCGCCCCCACCACCACACCGCCGAACTCGACGATCGCGTCCAGCGCCTGCAGCGTGCTGCCGCCGGTGGTCACGGCGTCGTCGACGACGAGGACGCGGTCGCCCTCCCGGAGGGGGCCCGCCATCCGGCCCCCGGCGCCGTGGCCCTTGGCTTCCTTGCGCACGGCGAAGGCCCGCTTCCCGGAGCAGGCCGCCACCGCCAGCGCCACCGGATCCGCGCCGAGGGTCAGACCGCCGACGGCGTCGAAGGCCAGGTCCTCCACCGCCTCCAACACCGCCCGACCCACGGTCTCGAGGCAGTCGCCCCGGTAGGTGACCTGCCGGGCGTCGACGTACCACTTCGACTGGCGGCCCGAGGCCAGCGTGAATTCGCCTTCCCGCACCGAGAACCGCTGGAGGTCGGCGAGCAGCTCGGCAGTGGCCGGGCCCCTCACAGCAGCGACCGCAGCAGGACGGCGCCGTCGGTCGAACCGAGGATGGCCTCCGACGCCCGTTCGGGATGCGGCATCAACCCGACGACGTTGCGGCCTTCATTGCAGATTCCGGCGATGTCGTCGAGGCTTCCATTGGGATTCTCGACGTAGCGCAGGACGATCTGGTCGTTCTCCCGCAGCTCCTTGAGCGTGCCCTCGTCACAGACGAAGTTGCCCTCGAAGTGGTTGATCGGTATTCGCAGGATCTGGCCGGGCTCGGCGGTGCGGGTCAGAACCGTCGAGGTGGTCTCGACGCGGAGCTCGACGGCCTCGCAGCGGAACTTGAGACCGGCGTTCTTCTGCAATGCCCCGGCCAGTAAACCGGCTTCGCAGAGGATCTGGAAGCCGTTGCAGATTCCCACCACCGGGCCGCCGCTCCGGGCGAATTCGGCCACGGCGTCCATCACCGGCGAGAAGCGGGCGATCGCCCCCGTACGCAGGTAATCGCCGTGGGCGAATCCGCCGGCGATGACGACGGCGTCGGACGCCCCGACCGTCCGGTCGCCGTGCCAGAGCATCTCCGGCTCGCCCCCGAGCACCTCGATGGCCCAGGCGACGTCCTGCTCGCAGTTCGTGCCGGGGAACATGACGATCCCGACGCGCTTGCTCACACCGTCTCCGCCGAGAAGAGGTCGATGGTGTAGTCCTCGATGACGGGGTTGGCCAGCAGCCGCCGGCACATCTCGTCGACCTGGGCCCGGGCGCTGGCCTCGTCGGGGGCGTCGACCGCCAGCCGGATGCTCTTCCCGACCCGAACATGGCTGACGTTGGACCATCCGAGGGCGGGGAGGGCCCGTTCGATGACTCCGCCCTGGGGATCGAGGATCCCCGGCCGGTGTCCGACCTCGATCCGCACCTCGTAGAGGCTCAATCCCCCACCCCGTACCAGTCGTCGAAGCTCTTCTCGGTCAGCCGCTCGTAGGCCTCGACGTAGCGCGACCGGGTGCCCTCGATCACGTCGGCCGGGAGGGGCGGCGGGGGCGGCGTCTGGTCCCAGCCCTCGTCGAGGAGGAACTGGCGGACGTACTGCTTGTCGAAGCTCGGCGGCGACGTCCCCGGCTCGTACTCGTCGGCGGGCCAGAAGCGCGACGAGTCGGGGGTGAGGATCTCGTCGATGAGCAGCAGCTCGTCGTCGACGGTGCCGAACTCGAACTTGGTGTCGGCCAGCAGGATCCCCCGGGCCGAGGCGATCTCGCAGCCGTACTTGTAGATGGCGATCGACAGGTCCCGCAGCTCCTCGTAGAGGGCCTTGCCGACGAGGGCGATGGCGTCGTCGCGGGTGAGGGCGAGGTCGTGCCCCTCGTCGGCCTTCGTCGTCGGCGTGAAGATCGGCTCGGGCAGCGCCTCGGCCTGGACCATCCCCGGGGGCAGCGCCTCGCCGTTGACCGTGCCCTGCTTCTTGTACTCCGACCAGGCCGACCCGAACAGGTACCCCCGTACGACGCACTCCATCAGCACCGGGCGGCAGGCCTTGACCATCATCGCCCGGCCGGCCACGCCCGGCCCGGCGGTCTCCGGGAAGTCGGTGGGGTCGGCCGAGATCAGATGGTTCGGCACGATGTCGGCGGTGCGGTCGAACCAGAACGTCGACAGGCCGGTCAGCACCCGGCCCTTGTCGGGGATCGGTTCGTCGAGGACGACGTCGAAGGCCGAGATCCGGTCCGAGGCCACCATCAGCAGGCGGTCGTGGCCGATCTCGTAGACGTCGCGCACCTTCCCCGAACGGAGCTTGGGGAGGCCGATGGAACTCACAGGCAGACCTCGTTTCAATCGAAGGACGCTGTCAATCAAACGATTCAGGGGCGTCGAGGACGTCGAAGACCCGGGCGGCGTTGGCCAGGGCCGCCTTCAGGTCGAAGCAGGCGGCGAGACGTTCCTCGGACAGGCGGCTGGTGACGTCGGGGTTCTCCCGCAGGATGTCGGCGAAGGAGCGCCGCTCCTCCCAGGCGGCCATGGCCGCACCCTGGACGATGCGGTAGGCGGCGTCGCGGTCGAGGCCGGAGGCGACGAGAGCCAGGAGGACCGGCTGGCTGAACACCAGCCCGTAAGACCGTTCCAGGTTCTCCAGCATCCGCTCGGGGAAGACCTCGAGGCCGTCGACGATCTCCTTGAACTTGACCAGCAGGTAGTAGGCCAGCATCGAGGAGTCGGGCAGGATGACGCGCTCCACGGACGAGTGGGAGATGTCGCGCTCGTGCCACAGGGCGACATTCTCCAGCGCCGCCTGGAGATTGGAGCGCACCACCCGGGCCAGGCCGCACATCTGCTCGCAGCGCACCGGGTTCCGCTTGTGGGGCATGGCGCTCGAGCCCTTCTGGGCCCCCTTGCGGAACGGCTCGGCCGCCTCGCCGACCTCGGTCCGCTGGAGGTGGCGGATCTCGAGGGCGAAGGCCTCGACCGATGCCGCGACGGCGGCGCAGGCGTAGGCGTACTCGGCGTGGCGGTCCCGGGCCAGGACCTGGGTGGCGGGCACCGGCCGCAGCCCGAGGCGCTGGCAGACGTAGCGCTCGACCGCCGGGTCGACGTTGGAGTACGTCCCGACGGCCCCTGACAGCTTGCCGACCCCGACGGCGTGGCGGGCCCGGACGAGGCGCTCGCGGTCGCGCCGCACCTGCAGCGCCCACAGGGCCAGCTTGGCCCCCATGGTGGTCGGCTCGGCATGGATGCCGTGGGTCCGCCCCACCATCGGCATGTCGCGCAGCTCGTGGGCCCGGGCGGTGATGGCCTCCTCCAGCGCCGAGGCGGCCTCGACGAGCAGCGTCGCGGCCCGGGCGAGGGTGACCGAGAGGGTGGTGTCGACCACGTCGGAGGACGTGAGCCCGTAGTGGACCCAGCCGCCCGCCGGCTGGCCCACCCGGCCGGCTACGACGTCGACGAAGGCCGCCACGTCGTGGTTGGTGATCCGCTCCCGCTCCTCGATGGCCGCCACGTCCTCGGCGGTGATCATCCCGGCGGTGCGGTCCCGGATGGTGGCCACGTCGGCCGCCGGCACGGTGCCGAGCAGCGACCACGCCTCCACGGCCAGGATCTCCACCTCGAGCATGGTGGAGAACCGGTGCTCGTCGCTCCACAGGGAGGCCATCTCCGGGAGTGAATAACGCGGGATCACCGGGCCGCCCCGCCGTCAGAAGCGGCGGCGGCGATGTCCCGCCGGTACTGCACGCCAGGCCAGGAGATCTTCCCGGCCGCCTCGTAGGCCCGGGACCGGGCCTCGGCCAGGGTCGCCCCGAGGGCGGTGACATTCAACACCCGGCCGCCGGCGGTGCGGACCTCACCGGGCCGCCCGCCTGGATCCCCGATGGACGGGGCCGTGCCGGCGTGGAACACGGTCACCCCCGGCACGGCCGCGGCCGCCGCCAGCCCGGTGATGACGTCGCCGGTCCGGGGGGCGGCGGGGTAGCCCTCGGAGGCCAGCACGACGGTCACCGCCGCCTCGTCGCGCCACCGCAGCGGCGTCTCCAGCCTGCCGGCCGCCGCCTCGGCCAGGTGAGCGGCCAGGTCGGAGGCCAGGCGGGGCACCACCACCTGACATTCGGGGTCGCCGAAGCGCACGTTGTACTCCAGGATCTTGGGGCCGTCGGGGGTCAGCATCAGGCCGGCGTAGAGGACCCCGCGGTACGGGGCGCCCAGCCGCCCGAGGACCTCCAGCGTAGGGGCCACGGCCCGGGCCATGACCTCCTCGATCACCTCCGGCCCGACGGCCGGCACCGGCGAGTAGGCGCCCATGCCGCCGGTGTTGGGCCCGGTGTCGCCCTCGCCGATGCGCTTGAAATCCTGGGCCGGGGCCAGCGGCACCGCCCGTTCGCCGTCACAGAGCACGAGCAGCGACAACTCGGGGCCGGAGAGGCCCTCCTCGATCACCACCGTCCGGCCGGCGGCCCCGAAGGCCTCCCCGGACAGGTAGGCCCGCACCGCCTCTCCGGCCTCGGCCCGGTCGGTGGTCACGACGACGCCCTTGCCGGCGGCCAACCCGTCCGTCTTGACGACGAAGACGTCGGAGAGCGTGTCGAGGAAGCGCAGCGCCGCCTCCTGCCCGCCGGCGGTGAAGGCGCCGTAGCGGGCGGTGGGCACGCCGGCGATCTCCAGCACGTTCTTCATCCAGGCCTTGGAACCCTCCAGCCGGGCGGCGGCCGCCCGGGGCCCGAAGGCCAACCGGCCCCGGGCCTCGACGGCGTCGACCACCCCGGCCACCAGCGGGACCTCGGGGCCCACCACGACCAGGTCGGCGGAGACCTTCTCGGCCAGCCCGGCCACCGCCTCGGGGTCGGCGGCGGCCACCGGGACGCAGTCGCCCACCGTCGCCATCCCGGGGTTCCCCGGGGCGCAGATGACGCCGTCGACCGCCGCCGAGCCCGCCAGGACGTGGGCCAGGGCGTGCTCCCGCCCCCCCGATCCGACGACGAGGACCCGCAATCCCGCCTCCTAGGCGGCGGCCGGCATGACGACCGTCTGGCCCCGGGCCGGGCCCACCGAGCAGAACGTGACCGGCACGCCGGAGAGCGCCTCGATCGCCTCGACGTAGGCCCGGGCCTCGGCGGGCAGGTCCTCGAAGCGGTGGACCTCGCCGATCTCCGCGCCCCAGCCGGGCAGCGTCTCGTAGACCGGCCGCACCTTGTGAAGCACCGACTGGTGGTAGGGCACGTGGTCGTACCGGCGACCGTTCTCGTCCTCGTAGGCGACGCAGATCCGCAGCTCGGTGAGCGGGGCGAGGACGTCGAGCTTGGTCAGCGCCAGCTCGGTGAGGCTGTTGAGGCGGACGGCGTGGCGGAGCATCACGGCGTCGAGCCAGCCCGGCCGGCGCCGGCGGCCGGTGTTGGTGCCGTACTCGCCGCCGCGGTCGACGAGGAGGTCGCCAACGTCGTCGAAGAGCTCGGTGGGGAACGGGCCGCTGCCGACCCGGGTCACGTAGGCCTTCGCCACCCCGATGACCCGCGTGATGTGCCGGGGGCCGACGCCGGCGCCGGTGCAGGCGCCGCCGGCGACGGGGTTCGACGAGGTGACGTAGGGATAGGTCCCCTGGTCGAGGTCGAGGAACGTCGCCTGGGCTCCCTCGAAGAGGACGTTGTCGCCCCGCTCGAGGGCGCCGTGGATGAGGTCGACCGTGTCGGCGATCATCGGCTCGAGCCGCTCGAGGTACGACCGGTAGCGGGTGAACATCTCCGAGGCCTTGAGCGGCAACCGGTTGTAGACCTTGGCCAGCACGCCGTTCTTCTCCCGCAGCGCCAGGTCGAGCTTGGCCGAGAAGATCTTTTCGTCGAGCAGGTCCTGCACGCGGATGCCGACCCGGGTGGCCTTGTCGGCGTAGGCCGGGCCGATACCCCGCTTCGTGGTGCCGAGCTTGTTCTTGCCCAGGAACCGCTCCGTCACCCGGTCGAGCTCCTGGTGGTAGGGCATGATGAGGTGGGCGTTCCCCGACACCCGCAGGCGCGACGTGTCGATGCCCTTCCCCTCCAGCATGTCGAGCTCGGCCAGCAGCACCGCGGGGTCGACGACCACGCCGTTGCCGATCACCGGCGTCACGTGGGGATAGAGGATCCCCGACGGCACGAGCTGGAGGGCCAGGGTGTGGCCGTCGGCGACGATCGTGTGCCCGGCGTTGTGGCCGCCCTGGTAGCGGACGACCATGGCCATGTCCTGGCACAGCAGGTCGGTGAAGCGGCCCTTGCCCTCATCGCCCCACTGGGTGCCGACGATCACCGTGCCCGGCACGACAGCCCCCCCGGAAGGCCTGCGGTTGTCACGTGTCGTCAGCGTACTAGTGAGCGCGCCGGAGCTTCTCGTCCAGGGTGACGGAGACGATCTCCCGGCCCGGCGGGCCCATCTGCTTGCCGGTCAGCCGCTCGATGACCGAGATGGCGATCGGCCCGGTGTCGACGAGCCCGGCGTAGAGCAGGTATCCCGACAGCACCCCGCAGAGCCGGTCCCCGAACTCCTCGAGGTGGACGATGATCGTCTGCTCCGGGTCGTCCAGCAGGTCGGCGATCGTGCCGTAGACCTGGGGGAGCAGCGTGGCGAGGTCGCCGCCGGCGACGCCGAGCGGCACCTGGGTGTGGGGGAGGCTCATCTCGTCGTAAGCGTGGAGGTTGTGGGGGGAGTCGAGCAGCGACACGATCATGGTGAAGCCGTGCTCCCGCAGCCAGATGATCTCTTCCATCCGGCGGACCTTGCGGTGGTTGCGGGCGTAGCCGCCGGGCCGCTCGCAGGCCGCCATCCGGTCCTTGATGACCCAGCAGAACATCCGGGGTTCGATGCCCCGGGCCCACTTGCCCTTGAGCGGCTTCATCGGGTTCATGGGGTTCATGCGTTCACCACGGCGGGGCGCCAGGAGACGGGAGGGTCGGGGTCGGTGGGGGTCGCCGCCGCCACCGCCCCGAGCAGGCGGACCGCCTCCACGGCGGGGGCGACGTCGTGGACCCGGACCATCGAGGCGCCGTGATCCAGGGCCCACACCACCGCGGCCAGCGTCGCCTCCCGGCGCTCGTCGACGGGCAGCATCGGCCCGGCCAGGCCGCCCGCCACGCCGAGGAACGCCTTGCGGGACGGGCCCACGAGCACCGGCACGCCGGCGGCGGCGGCCACGTCGCCGAGGCGGGCTAGCAGCGTAAGGCTGTGGGCCGCCGTCTTGCCGAAGCCCAGCCCGGGATCGGCCACGAGGTCGTCGTCGGGGATGCCGGCCTCGTTGGCCGCCGCCCGGCGTTCGGCCAGGAAGGCGCCGACCTCGGCCACGACGTCGTCGTAGCGGGGGTCGACCTGCATGGTGGCCGGTGTCCCCTGCATGTGCATGAACACGTACCCGGCCGAGGCCGCGGCCACCAGCGCCAGCATCTCCCGGTCCCGCCCGGCCGTGACGTCGTTGACCACGGTGGCGCCGGCCTCGAGGGCGGCGGTCGCCACCGAGGCGTCGCTGGTGTCGACGCTGACCGGCACGCCGGCCTCGGCCGCCAGCCGGCGGATGACCGGCACGATCCGCCGGCGCTGCTCCTCGGCCGGGACGGGATGCGACCCCGGACGGGTCGACTCGCCGCCCACGTCGAGGATGGCGGCGCCGGCGGCGGCCAGCGCCAGGCCGTGCTCGACGGCCCGGCCCGGGTCGAGGAAGAGCCCGCCGTCGGAGAACGAGTCGGGCGTCACGTTGACGATCCCCATGACGGCCGGCCGCTCGATTCCCCGCATCGCTTTGGAATCTACTGTCGGATGAACCCCATCGCCTCGGCCCGGGTGGCGGCGTTGGTCTTGAACAGACCCCGCACGGCCGACGTCACCGTCAGCGACCCGGGCTTGCGCACGCCCCGCATCGACATGCACAGGTGCTCGGCCTCGATCACCACCAGCACGCCCTTGGGCTTGAGGACCTCGTCGAGGGTGTCGGCGATCTCGGTCGTGAGCCGCTCCTGCACCTGGGGCCGGCGGGCGAAGCCGTCGACCAGCCGGGCCAGCTTCGACAGCCCGGTGATCCGCCCGTCATCGCCCGGGATGTAGGCCACGTGGGCCTTGCCGACGAACGGCACGAGATGATGTTCACAGGTCGAGTACAGCGGGATGTCCCGCACCATCACCATCTCGTCGTGGTCGGCGTCGAAGCGGACGGTCAGGTGCTCGGCCGGGTCCTCCCGGAGGCCGGCGAAGATCTCGGCCAGCATGTCGGCCACGCGGGCCGGCGTCCGCACGAGGCCGTCGCGGTCGGGGTCCTCGCCGATGGCCAGCAGCATTTCCCGCACCGCCCGCTCGATGCGGGGCCGGTCGATCGGCCGGTCACGCTCCTGCGGCACCGACCGCAACGGCTCCCTCAAGGCGTCTCGGGCTTCCTCGGTGTCGCCAACGAGGCGGGGCTGGCCGCCGGCTGCTCGGCCGCCGGACGGGGCCGGTGCCGGCCGCCGCCGCCGTTGGTGTTGGGGTCGGCCCACTTCGGGACGGGCTCGAGGATCGCCATGACCTCCTCGGTCTCCAGCGTCTCCTTCTCCATCAGGGCCTGGGCCATGTGATCCAGGACCGGGCGGTAGGTGGTGAGGATCTCGAGGGCCGTCTCGTGGGCCTTGTCGATCAGCCGGCGGACCTCGCCGTCGATCTTGGCCGCCACCTCGTCGGAGTAGTCGGGCTGGGAGGCGAAGTCACGGCCGAGGAACACCTCCGCGTGGTGCTGGCCGAACTGCATCGGGCCGAGCACGTCGCTCATGCCGTACTCCGTGACCATCGACCGGGCGATCTTGGTGGCCCGCTCGATGTCGTTCTGGGCTCCGGTCGTCGGGTCGGTGAAGATCATCTCCTCCGCCGTCCTTCCGCCGAGGAGCATGGCCAGCTCGTCGGACAGCTCGGACCGGGTGACGAGGTACTTGTCCTCCAGCGGCAGCGTCAGCGTGTAGCCCAGCGCCCGGCCCCTCGGGATGATCGACACCTTGTGGACGGGGTCGGCGTTGGGCAGCGCGTGGCTGACCAGGGCGTGACCGCCCTCGTGGTAGGCGATGACGAGCTTCTCCTCCTCGGAGATGATCCGGCTCTTGCGCTCGGGGCCGGCCACCACCCGGTCGACGGCCTCGTCGAGGTCGAGGTTGGTGACCATGTCGCGGCCCTTGCGGGCGGCCAGCAGCGTCGCCTCGTTCATCAGGTTGGCCAGGTCGGCTCCGGTGAAGCCCGGGGTGCGCCGGGCCATGACGTCGAGGTTGACCTCCTTGGCCAGCGGCTTGCCCTTGGCGTGGACGTTGAGGATGGCCTTGCGGCCCTCGAGGTCGGGCCGGTCGACGACGATCTGGCGGTCGAAGCGGCC
>Ga0070741_10021088_pt1 | contig 10177 bp, 12 predicted proteins | sample Coa_R1_4_FD_66440 | JGI IMG/M metagenome (GOLD analysis project Ga0070741, IMG submission 66440) | Surface soil microbial communities from Centralia Pennsylvania, which are recovering from an underground coalmine fire - Coalmine... | ecosystem: Environmental > Terrestrial > Soil > Unclassified ...
ACCGCCCGCCGCATAGCAAAGCGGCGCAGAGAGAAGCGAAAACAGGGCTCGCACCGCGATTGAAATACGAAAACCAAGAAGCGCCGCCTCAAAAGCAGTGCTTAATCAGAGTTTCCTTAGATCTTGTGTTGGAGCCGGCAGCTCCAGCGAAGGGGCCAGACCTGCGCGCTGACATCGCTGGCAAATCGTATTTCATCGAGGTTCGCGCGGTCAATGACTCCGAGGACGATGACCGATTTAAAGCCGTCAGCTCAGAGATCTTTGCTCGTCTCAACGAGATCCCATCGCGGTATACGGTCGAAGTTACGATCGGCGATAACTGCATAGCCGGAAGCGGTGAGCTCAAAAAGGCGATCGATCAAATTGTCAATGCACTCTCCGTGATGAAGGAGAAGAAATGGAAGCAAGCCCGCTTGTTTCATTCGGCTGGCGGGTCAATCCTTGATCCCGGTACAGGTTTAAGCGCTAAAGAAAAAGAGATGGCCGCAAAGGCAGAAATCATCGCGGAATTCCGTGACACCGGCAAAGAGCAAGAAAAGACGGCCGCATCTGCCCGGAGGCCCTACAAGTCGGAGCCTGATCAGAATCACGAAAGGCTTAAGAGAATACTCAGCAAGAAAAAAACGCAACTCCCAGAGAAATCCCGTGGAATCCTTGTGATCGATGTGAGCGAGCTGTTTATGCTGTCTGATTTCTCAATCGAGTCGGCATTATATGGAGATCTGGTCGTAAGACTCAACGCTCCTTCAACTCCTGGGGGGCCGATTGGCGAACCTCTGTTGTCCCGAAATGGTCGAGGATTTTTCAGCAAGTCATCCAGAGTTTCGGCTGTTGTCTTTCATACGCGCCATGTGGCCGAAGGGAAGGTAGAAAATCGTTGGCGAGTTTTTCCAACTAATCGAGCCGACAAGGATACGATCCAACTAGACGGGTCTGAGCTCAATCTGTTTGGTGACCTTGAAGACCGGCAGAATCTTTCTGCCGAACATCTACCTGAGGCGCTCGTAAGTTCTCCTGAAGATACGACTCAGACTTAAGACATTTGGCTGACAAGTGTGGTTCTCATAAGCATGGCGAAGGTGCCACTGCTTTCGCCAGAGCGGCCACAGGGATAATGCTGCCGGGTTCTGAGCGGATAACGGCGACCCGGAGGCGAGCTTTTCATTTTACCGACTATTCAGCAGACAGCCGTTGCTGGTAAGACTCAGACCCGGCCGTCACAATGCCCCATTCTCATTGGGCGACTTTTTCGAGATCGGCTGCCGATGTCCCAAAGCTCGGCGATTCGATTGTCTGCGAATCGACAGATGTGGATCGATTTCCGCTCAAAAAAACCTGGTGAGGTTTTTCCGAAATTCGGCCTCTGTATAAGTGACGGAGGAAATATGGCTGCCGGAATGAGAACGAGTCACTGCGGGTCTCCCGACTTGCCGCACAATTCATCGGCCTTGCTCCGAGTGCCTGGCATTCCTTCGTCAGGAGCATCGATCAAATGCCGAAGGAGAACAATTGCCAATGTGTTGTATGTCAGGTTGAGCATGACCTGCTCGACTCGCTAAGCACACAAACAGCCCGAATCCACTTCCAGGCACTTGCCAGTAAGTATCCAATCCTGAACCACTTCGACTCGCCTGCTGACGTGATCGCACAGTTGCACGAGCACGAAGACGTCGAGATCGTGAACCACATTGCTTGGAGCGCAATCCTGCACGCATTGGTTCATTCCATTGCGGACGGGACTGCCGAAGAACTCGGGCAGCAATTGCTTCTCGCTGCGTACGCCCCCGCCATCCACAAGACCTGTCGAGACATAAGCGTGCGATTTCCGCAGTTGACGCCTGACGATGTAGCGCAACAGGCATCCCTGCTGTTTCTGGAAACCGCACGGCTCCCGATGATGCTGCACCAGAACGGCCACCTTCAAGTTGCCCTCGTGCGTAACTTCCGAAAGGAAATGCTGCGATGGGCAATGCGAGAGAGCCGGTCGCTGTCCGTCGTGCAGAGCGGTCCTGGCGATTTCACGCCGGAGCCGGTGTCCGAGACCACACCTGAACCCGCCGTGCTGTTGGACAAGCTCCTCAGGCAGGCGCTTCAGGATAGAGTTCTGTCGCCGGCTGAATACGAGCTCCTCTGCAAATTCAAATGGGAAGGCTTTGAAGCCAACGAGTTGGTGGGGATGAACGCAGGTTCCACTACCAACGCTGTGCAAATGCGTCTTAAGCGGATTATCAAACGATTGAGGCGTGCTTTTGCGGCTTCCGAGCCTAATGAGCCACTGCAGCCCGAGCCAAAACAAAAAAATACTTTAACTGAAACGACCATTTTTCCCGAGAGCATGCCCATTAGTAATAGTGAGAAGGGATTCTCACCGGAGCTGCCTCATCAGTTGCCGCACTTCGATACTGACACCGTGCAGATTTCAGCATGATGCCAGCCTGACGAAGTGCGACACGGAAAACGGACGCTGATCTGACAAACCGGGAGCAGGACTCTCTTTCAGCACAATGCCGCCAACCTGTGCTGATGCCTGCTCCCACGTTTCTTGCGCTCCGGCGAGCTCCATTTGCAGAGGAGGACACCGATGCTTCGAATCATCAGCCAAAAACGACGATTGGCAGTGCGTCAGCTCGCTCGCTCCGTCACAACTGCTGTCGTGACGTTGCTGCTTGGCGCGCCTGCATTCGCCCAAGTCGGCGGCGACCGCGTCACCTCGTTTCTCTCCAACTCCCTCAGCTACGCCCAAGGTCTCGGCATCTTCGGCGCTGGTTTTCTGGTGATCTGGGCAGTCGCAAACATTGCTCGTGAACGGCCCAGCGGCAAACAGTGGGCTGGTGTTCTGCAACTTCTGCGTACTTTCGCAGGATGAGTAATGCCGCTTCGACTCAAACCCGTCGCACGATCTCTCTCCATTCGAGCCGAGTTCTTCGGCTTGGAACTGGAGGATTGGGGACTGGTCATCGCCTGGGCAATTCTCATGCGACTGATCGGCGACCACATCCATCGTGTACTGCTCGGATTTCTGCCGGTCTCCACGGTTATGACGTATGGCTCCGCCGCCGTTTTGATCCTGCTGATCCGCTGGGCAAAGCATGGAAAGCCGCGCGGATACCTGGTTGCCTGGATTCAGCACCAGTTTCGTCCAAAGGCTCACTGCGCGCGTATGGGCGCTCCAGAGCCATACCTGATCGAGGATGAACAATGATTGAGCCTGCGACCGTTCATCTCATCGCTGCACTTATTGGCGCACTTGCGATGTTGACACTTGCGCTCGCAGTTTTTCTGCCGCAATCCGCAGAGGCACGCGCTCGGTCCAACAGCGAGTTCTCAAACGGCAAGACATTTTCGTCACTCGCCGCACGAATCCCCGTTTCCGAAATCCGCGACGACTTGATTATTCGACGCGATGGCTCCTTCTGCGCCGGATGGGAGTGCTCCGGCATTGCGACTCAGTTTGCCGATGCGGAGCGTCTCGAAGCGGTAAGCAGTTCGCTGGACACCTTCATCAAGGGAATCCGGCATCCCGAAATTGAGCTTCAATTCCGCTACGTCATCAATTGCGAATCGCCGGAAGTGCTTGAGCGACGCAAGACCCATAGCCATTGTGTCAACCCGTCTGCCACTTGGCTCGAAGAAAATCGTATCTCGCTCTGGCGTTCGGCCATTGATGCCGGCCAGATGCGCTCGATCAGATTGCTGGTATTCCTGTCCTGGAAACCAACCCGAACCTGGGACACCCGCTCCGGAGGCTCCCGTTTCGCAGCAGCGTTGTGGCAGGGCCTCGCACGAGAGGGATTTGGGAAACTGCCGACCATTGTTCGAACGGCGCTGAATGAGGCTCGCACAAAAGCTCTAATTCAGAGGAACCGGCAGGAACACAACCGGCTGGTCGCCGACTTCAACCAGACCCTCGAAACTTACCGATGTATTGGTTCCGGCGAAGGAGCTTTATCAAATCGTGAAGACAGAAACTGCCCCGAAGCTGGACATCCGAATTCGTGGCGGCAAGTTTGAGCTGCACGCCAACAACCGGAGCCTGGTTCTGCCTTGCAGCGAACCGAAGAACTTTCCGCAGATCCCTGACGGGGAGCTGAAGCTGCAAGGCCAGATTCTCGCTTCGGCACTGGATGCTGCATTGCATCGTGTCCTGTTCTGCGTCTCGGCCGAGGCAAGCCGGTACAGCACCGATGTGCTCAGACTTGAAATGCACGACTCGGTCTTCCGGCTTGTCGGCACCGACGGCCACCGCCTCTCGCTAATCGAAGGAGCGGCAAAATCGGAGGGCAGCTCCACGACGCTGCTGCTTCGTTCAACCGGTGCCATCCTGAACCGGTTGGGTCTGGCGGAGGAGCCCCGATGGGTTCAGTTCTCCACCTGCGGTTCTGAACAAGAATTTCTCGTGTTCATACTGCCGGATGGAGCCGGGCTCATCGCCCGCCGAGGCCAGTTTCCCAATTACGAGAATGTATTGCCCAAATCACCGCTCGAAGCCAGAGTCGTTTTCAGACGGGAAGAACTACTCGAAGGACTCACCAAGCTTTCACCCACTGCTCGCAAGGCGCAGAGCCCAGTAGTGAAGCTGGAGCTTTCGAAATCGCCTGTTTCAATCAAAGCAGAAAACGACGGAACAGCGAACCGCGTTGCCCTGGAGCACACTCGCGTTTTGGGAAAGGCACGGGATATCGGCTTCAATCACCAATACCTGACTCAGTACGTCAAGAGCCTGGAAACCGACACCGTCTCGATGAAGCTGTTCTCGCCCGCGATCTCCGAGGTTGTTGTCTTCGACGCGTTTCGCTATCAGCATCTGCTGATGCCGATGCGCGACTAAAGCTGTCTGACAGGTTTTACCCACAAACCCCTTTCACCCACAAAAAGTCCGATCCACAAGAAAGTTTGGCGCACTCCCGCGCTTACCCACATACGGCTGGAGTTGCGGGAGAGCTGAGCTTCACAGCTCGGCGATTCCGGCCACACCATCCACAAAAAGGAGAACCACAAATGTCTGTCGCAACCCAGATCGTTGACCCACATTCGGCATCCCTGGCGCTCACCCTCCTTCAGTCAAAGGCGGGCAATCGCTGGGGCCGGGCAGTGGAAGAAATGAAAACGAATCGCCTGCACGTTTCGGGCGATTTCCCGGAGTTCATCGTGACCAACAAGAGCGGAGTCGCTTACAAGGTGAGACTCGACCTCCACGGCACTGGCTCATGCACCTGTCCCGATTTCCAAGTGCGCATTGCGCAGGAAGGGCGGATTTGCAAGCACATTGCCGCGGCGGCGATCACCGCGTTGGCGCCGCAAGTCGGAGTCTCATCGCCTGCGAACGGAAACGGGACCGTCAAGGCGAACGGGATTTCAAGTGCGGAAGTCGCTCCGCTCATTTTTCGCATCCGGCGCAGCGTCCAGACGGACGGAAAGGCTGCCGTACAAGTTGAGGTCCAGGCGCGCGTGACCAACGACCAGGAGCAGGACCGGGAAACCGCGTCCTACGCTTATGAGTTGCTCGAACGTCTGGCCTCGCAGGCGGCCACCGGGGTCCCCGGCGGGCCCGGTTCTGGCCCGCAGGGGTGGAAGAACACCGCACCCTCAGAAAACATCGCTCGGCAGTTCGATTCACCGAGCGCGGCAACAGCAACGCCGATCAAGTCTCGTCGTGTTACGGCTGCCTCCAAGACAAGCCCTGTTCCTGCGGTCATCACCAAGATTGACCGCATGAAGACCCGTCAGGGCGAGTCGTTGTTCTTGAAGGTGGACGTGGGCGGCGAGACGGTGCGCGTGTTCGGCCGCCCGGAAGGCCTGGCGGAGCGTCTGGACGCGAGCGGTTACGACATTCCGGCGAGCGAGATCGAAGCCGGAATGGAACTCCATCTCCCCTGCCTGGTGAAACTCGGCCAGGGCAACAGCGGATACAAGATCATCGAAGAGTTCTTGCCCGAAGCTGCCGCCTGACTGAGGCCATACCCACCTGTTCCGAGTCAGAGAGACAGAGACGCTCTCTGACTCGGATTCTTCCTCTCTCCTCGATCCCACGTTTCCAAACAAATCCACAACACGCGATTCGCTGACGCGCTGCGATTCGACGCGGGCGAACCATGCCGCAAGGAGTACCGTCATGAACCCACAAAGCGTATCCAGTTCGTTTCTGATCGCAACCGGCCACATACGTGCCATGAGAGGAGGAGCCCAGTCGCATATGCTCACTGCCAGCGATGGTCACACCTATGTGGTCAAATTCGCAAATAACCCTCAGTCCGTCCGCGTGCTCGCGAACGAGTGGATTGCCAGCTCGATTGGGCGAGCGCTTGGACTGACCATTCCCGAGCCGACGATTCTCTATGTGCCGGCCAGCCTCATCGAAAATTCGCCGTCACTGGTGATACGGCTTTCCAGCGCAACTCTGAAGTGCTCACACGGCCTCGCGTTTGGCTCGCGTGTCATTTCAGGGGACGAGGTCTTTGACTACTTGCCGGAGTCGTTATTCGAAAGAATCGAGAACCGGCAAGAGTTCTTTGGAGCATTTGCGCTGGACAAATGGCTGTGCAACTGTGACGGCCGGCAGGTGCTGTTCTGCCGGAGAGAACCCAACCGAAACTTCCGTGCTCATTTCATTGACTTCGGCTACTGCTTCAATGCCGAGGAATGGAATTTCCCGGATACGACAACGCGCGGGGTTTATGCACGCCGGTGCGTCTATCAGGACGTATGCGGATGGCAGTCGTTCGAGCCCTGGCTGAGCCGAATCGAGTCCTTCGATCTACTCACGCTCTGGGAAATCGCGGCTGACGTTCCGCCGGAATGGGCTGAGCCGGACAGACTCGCTCAGCTCATTGAGTGCATCTACGCTCGTCGCAGCCGCGTTCGGGAGCGGTTCGCCAATCCCCACACAACCCATTCGGCGCATGGACGGAGCAGCAGCCATGACGCCGAAGTTTTGGAAGTACCTCATCGACAACTGCAACGGCTCGACCATCTGCATCGTTGCAGCAGAACACCGCGATTGGGCCGAGAAGGACTTGGAAGGCGATCCGTGCCTTCTCAGCTATACAGGAAGACCACAATTTGAGTCCGCTGTGTTCCGCTGTCCTGCCAAAGCAGGATTACAGCGGCTCCAGCGAATACGACTATGCCTACAAAGAATGGAGGTGAACCAATTGCACGATTCTGTCGTGACCATCAACAACACGCATTGGCCAGCGTACCGGAAAGACAACGGCACGTTGGTTGACCTGCGAATCCTTGACCCAGAAGACCACAGCCCGAAGCCGCAACTCGTATTCCGGCCTGATGCACTCCGCGAATCCGGAATCCCCGAGCCGTTCATTGAGGCAGCAGCCCAATCCAATCCGCAAGGGCTGATCCTCTTTGAAGACCTGCCGAAATTCAAAGGCTGCGACGAACAACCCACCTCGCTTCAACCCACCCGCTGAGTCAGACAGAGCGCAAGCTCTGTTCTGATCCCTTCTGATCCAACTCCCAAATCCACAACAACTGACCGGAGGTGCGCGATGTGCCAGACGAATGAGAACACGCCCGTCAACCTGAAGCTGGTTATGCTCTTTGACTGGCGTAAGCATGTTTACTGCATCTGCAGCCACAATCTGTCGCCCGAAAGATGCGGCAGCAGAACTCACTGAGCTGCGTCGTGACGCTCTTCCCGCGTTCTCGGTCGATCAACGCTCACGGCATCTGCAAGGAGACGCCGAAGAGTGCGAAGCCTGCCGTGCCGATGTTCAGCAGTGCGTCAATCCACCGCCTGCTCTTGAACGGAGAAGGCGCGAGTTCCGCCGCTAATCGCAACCTCAGAACCACAAACGGAATCACCACCTGATTCCAAATCCATCCACAACCGAAAAACCACAAAAAACTGGAGGTGCGTCATGCCAGAGGACAGCAACGGCTACACGCATTACGTCGTTCTGAACGAGACGATCCTTGGCGAAGCCCGCATTATCGAGAAATGTAACGAATGGATCTCACTCGCATTCGTGAAACTCGGAATTGGCGGACCAAGGCCGTTCAATGACTACGCCTTCGTCGAGAATCGTGCCCTGGTTCCCAAAGTCCTGAACTGAACCCCAACTTTCAACCACGCAACAAACCCACCTCTCAACTCCATCCACTCCGCACGATGGGCGACGTGTGCTACGTCCGCCCATCGTGCGACCCACCCCAACTGGAAAGTAACAGACGTAACAAACGAAACAGTTCCATTTGTTACATCCGTTCCGAAGGAGCGTGCAAGTGACCCCGGAGCCGAATTTCCCCGCCAAACCTGATGAATTTGTCGGACGCAGGGCACAGGTCGAAGCCTTTCGGCGAGCATTGCGGCAGGGAATTCAAACGGGGAGAACGCCGTCATTCGCCGTCTTGGGAGATTGGGGAATCGGCAAGAGCAGCCTCTTGCTGAAGTGTTCAGTCGTCTGTGCCGAGTCTCGGTACAACATCCTCCATGTTCCGTTCTCTGTATCGAAGGAACTGGCCGATTACCGAACGTTCGCAGAAGGCTTGCTCGACACGTTCAGCGAAGCCCTGGCGCACTCGCCCTCGGCGACCGTCCGCGTTCAGCGCGAACTGCAAAATTGGAAGCTCTCCAGAGTGAGTGTTGGCGCTTTCTCACTGGATCGCAATGCGCCCCAATTTTTCCTCTCCTCCGGCAGCGCAATCCTCAAACACGCGCTCCGCGATGCTTGGCGTCGCTTGATTCGGCCCTCCGGCCTCAAGGGAGTGATCTTCTTTCTCGACGACTTACACAACCTGAAGTCGGACTCGATTGCACTGGCGCTACGCGATCAATTCCAGTCGTTCGCTGTGGACGGCATCAATTGCAGCGTGTGCTTCTCTGCGCCATTGAATTATTTCTCAGACATTCGCAGCTTCGCGGAACCAGCCGTCCGCTTCTACGACAAAGTGCACCTGGAGCCGTTCACGCTAACGGAGACCCTGGAATATGTAGCTGCTGTGTTCGGATCGGACACGCCGAATACCGAGAGCTTTGCCGCCTGGCTCCAAGAAAAGACGCACGGACACCCTTACTTCATGGCGTTCATTTGCCGACAAATTGCGGAAGCGGGACGCCATTCATTGGCACAAGAGCACGCCCTTGAGCAGTGGCCTACGATCTTCGCGCGATTGGAAAGGGAGAAATTTCGTTCGGACCTCGCGCAGGTCCCCGAAAGCGAGCTTCAGCTCCTCCGTGTCCTGGCTCACAAAGAAGATGAACAGATCGCAGCAAAAGAGCTTCCGGCGGGCTACCGCATGTATTTCAGCAGATTGACGGAAAGAGGGTTGCTGACTCGCACCGGACGCGGGCGATACAAGCTTTATCATCCGCTCTTTCGCGAATTCCTGAAACAGCACTCCTGATAATCCAAAAACAAGCGAACGAAACCACAAGCACGAAATCCCACGGCGGGCCGCAGGCCCGCCGGTAGCGGCGTCCACAGGGCGGACTCCCTTCCCTTAACCCATCCCCTTTATCCATTGCACCCCTTCCCATTCGCCCTTTTCCACTTCGATTTCTCCTCAGGAGAGCAGCCCCTTGCTGGCGTTGAACGAAGAAGGAAGCGTGCGACCGTTCCCGGCAATCGCTGGATCACAACCTGATACGTTGCAATCGCCATCCAGTCAGGTTAAGTTCGTTCCAGCGACACCAGTGAAGCGGAGAGGAAAGAGCATGTCCCGCCGAACTGGTCAGAACGGCCACATTGAAGCAAGCGGTAAATGGTGGGTCGTTCGTTGGTGGATGGATGCACAGGGACAGGAAGCGAGACGGCATATGCGAGCCAAGATATGCCCGATCTCCGGTCCCGGTTCGCTGTCCAAATCTGCAAGAGAACGCCGCGCCCGTGAAATCATCGCGGAGAGTGGCGCGGACACGGTGGAACACTTCGACAAGGTGGTTAAGCAGGCCCACGGTGTCACGTTCCGCGAGCAAGCAAAGTGGTGGCTGAACCACATCCAGCGTCGCAAGCGCAAACCGATTGCGACCTCGACCCTGGAATTGTGGAACAGCTGCCTCGACAAATGGATCAACCCGAACATCGGAGATATGCCGCTGTCCGAAATCAATAACGCAGCGCTCAAAACGCTCGTTGCCAAGATGTCGGAAGGCGGTTTGTCACCGAAAACGATCAGCGACAACTACGTCCCGGTGGTGAAAATGGTGGTCGCTTCCGCA
>Ga0070741_10021089_pt1 | contig 10176 bp, 8 predicted proteins | sample Coa_R1_4_FD_66440 | JGI IMG/M metagenome (GOLD analysis project Ga0070741, IMG submission 66440) | Surface soil microbial communities from Centralia Pennsylvania, which are recovering from an underground coalmine fire - Coalmine... | ecosystem: Environmental > Terrestrial > Soil > Unclassified ...
CCGCGACCTGGCGGGGCCGGCGTGAGCGCACCACGGCCGCCTCGAACGCCTCCCGGTCGGCACCGGTGAGGCCCAGGCTGTCGGCCAGCACACGTACAGTTGCCTCGTACGGAGCGCGGCGAGCCCCACGCTCGAGGAGGTTGATCGCGCCAGGGCTGAGGCCAGCGCGCTCGGCGAGCGCCTCCTGCGACAGCCCCGCCGCGATGCGGTGACGGCGGAGCTGGGCGGCGAACGACTCGCGCGAGCGACTGTCGGGGCCCTCTCCCTGGCGCATCAAAGGTCCCGTCACCAGTAGGGTTCGGCCCGCGCAGCGCCGGAGTTGCGTGGGCCACGTCGCGCGCGCAGGCTGTAACAGGAAGTGTCGGCGCAACTGTAGCCAGGTGTGTCTGGCGTCGTCTGCTGGCGCGTCCAGATTATGTTGGGCACGGCGTTCAAACGCCGGAAGAGTTTCTCCGTGGTCCGTCGGGGGCGCCCGACCCGGCATGGACGGAGTGTCGCCCTTGCTCCCCGTGATCGGCCTGTCAGGCCGAGCGCCCGAACACCCGACCCCGCTCGTCGGTCGGGAGCCAGAGCTCCGCTGGCTGTCCGAGGCGCTGATCCATCGGCGGGCCCGGCTGGTCACGTTGACGGGCCCGCCGGGTGTCGGTAAGACCCGGCTCGCGCAGGCAGCGGTCGAGCACGTCCGCGAATCGTTCGCTGACGGGGCACGCGTCGTCGACCTCGCGTCCGCCCAGACCGCTGAGGATGCGCTCGGCCGCGTGGCCCAGGCGTTTGGCCTGCGCGACCGCGTCGCCGGTCACCTCGCCCGGCGGCTGCGCCGCCACCTCGAGACGCGCGAGCTGCTGTTGGTGCTGGACACCTGCGAGCACGTCCTCGGCGTCGCGTCGACTGTGGCGGAGCTCGTCGCCGCGTGCCCGCGGCTGGTCGTGCTCGCGACGAGCCGCGCGCCCCTCCACCTTCGGGTCGAGCAGCGGATGCCTGTCCAGCCGCTGGCGGTGCCCGAGGCCACGAGCGGCGGGGCCGCGGCCGAGCTCACGACCGTGCCGTCCATGGCGCTGTTCGTCGAGCGGGCGCGGGAGGCGGGCGCGGGCTTCGAGCTCGACGACGGGAACGCGGCGATCGTGGCGGACGTCTGTCGTCGACTCGACGGGCTGCCGCTGGCGATCGAGCTGGCGGCCGCCCGGACGGCGATCTTACCGTTGACGGCGCTCGCCAGCCAGCTCGCGTCCCCGGGTGGCGCGATGGGGGTGCTCTCCGGGGGGCCGCGCGACGCGCCCGAGAGGCACCGATCGCTTGCCCGCGCCGTCGCCTGGAGCTACGCCCTCCTAGACGCCGCGCAGAGGGCGCTGCTGGGTCGGCTGGCCGTCTTCGTCGGCCCCTTCGCGATGCGGGCGGCCGCCGACGCGGCCGGCACGGTCGATTGGGAGGGGCTGTTCCTTTCGTTGGTCGACCAGAGCCTCGTGCAGCCGATCCGCGGCGATGGGCGCCCGCGGTTCCGGCTGTTCGACGCCGTCCGCGAGTACGCGCTCAGCGTGATGTCGCCGCAGCAGCGCGTGGACGCGCGGCGTCGCCATGCCGCTCGGTCGCTTCGCCTGGTCGAAGCCGCGGCCCCGGCGCTCACGGGCGAGGACCAGGCGCGGGCTTCGGAGGTGCTCGGCGCGGAGCTCGACGACGCGTTGAGGGCAACCGCGTGGGCGACGGCGCAGGGAGACGGCGTCACCGCCCTGCGCCTTGTCGCCGCCCTCGGCTACTTCTGCGTGGTCTCCGGCCGTGCCGCCGAGAGCCACAAGCTGTTCACCGCCGCCCTCCTCCAGTTCCCGGCGGCGCCGGGCCGCCTCCGCGCACCGGCGGCCTACGCCGCCTCGCTCGTCGCCATGGCGCGCGGTGACGTATGGTCGGCCGCGTCGCTAACCGGCGAGGCTGTGGAGCTCGCCCGGGAGAGCGGCCAGGTGTTCCTCGCCCAGCACGCCGCGGTCGGCCGCGCGCTGGCGCTGCTGCGCCTCGGCCTCCCCGAGGAAGCGCGCGCCGTGGCCGGGCGTGCGCCGTTCCCGTCCGCCGCCGCCGGCGATCCCTACGTGTGTGCGCTGGCGGCGCGGGCGCTCGGCGAGCTCGCGGCGGCCGGCCAGGACCACGCCCGGGCCGAGGAGCTGTACCTCGACGCCGTCGAGCGGTTCCGCCTGGCGGGGGACCTGTGGTCGGTCGCGGCGGTCCAGGCCGTGTGGCTGGCCCGCGCGCTGGCACGGCAAGGGCAGCCGGGCCGCGCGGCCGAACAGATCGCCGAGGGCCTCGCCGCGGCCCGGCGGTTCTCGCAGCCCTATACGATCGTCAACGCGGTCGAGACGCTCGTGCTCGAGCTGGCGTGGCCGCCATCGGCGCGGCTGCTCCACGTCGTCGCCGGGTACGAGGCGCTGCGCGCACGGCTGGATCTGCCGTTCACGGTGCCGAACGGGACGGGCCGCCTGGCGCGCCTGCGTGACGCGCTCGAGCGGGCGCTGGGCGTCGGAGAGGTCGCGATGGCCTGGGACGCCGAGTGGGGTATCACGGCCGAGGAGCTGGCGGACCAGGCGCTGGTGCTGCTCGGGAGGCGCGGTGGCGACGGCGAAACCGGCGGTGGTGACGTGGTGCGTTCCTCGCCGCCCGTGCCGGCGAGGGGCGTGCTAACCTCCCGCGAGGGCGAGGTGATGCGCCTGGTGGCCGAGGGGCTGTCGACGCAGTTGATCGCGCGCGCGCTCGGCACGAGTGAGGCGACCGTCAAACGGCGGGTGGCCGCCGCGATGGACAAGCTCGGCGCGAAAAACCGCGCCAGGGCGGCTGTCCTGGCGCGCCGCGTGGGCCAGCTCTAGGTGGCTAGCCGGATGGGCCATGCCACACGCCGCGGTGGCGTGGGGCCGGCCAGGAACGGGTCGACGAGTCCCAGCTCGGTCGCCAGGACCGCGGCTTGCGTCCGGTTCTGGGCGCCCAGCTTGGCCATCGCCGACGACACGTCCCCTTTCACCGTCCGCTCGCTGATCTGGAGCGCTCGGGCGATCTGTTTGCCGACAAGCCCTTCCGTCACCAGGCGCAGCACCGACCGCTCGCGGTCGGTGAGCATGGGCTGCTGCTGGCGCGCCTCGTCGTGGCCTGTGCCGTCCGTCGCCACCGGTGCCTCCGCATCGGCGGTCCCGTCGGGCCCGACGTCGGTGTCGGCGACGGCACGCGCGCCGTCGCCGCGACGCGCCTCGGCACGGAGCTCCGCCGCCAGCGCGCGCAGCGGCTCGATCATGCGGAAGCGCGGCAGGCCGTTGGGCGACGGCGCGGACTCGAGCAGGCCGCGCGCCACGAGGTCGAGCAGCGCCTCCAGTCCTCCCGCCGGCGTCCCCGCCTGCTCGGCGACCGTCGGCTCTGGCCCAGGGACGTGGACGTCCTCAGCGGAGAAGCTGCCGTCGATGGCGCCGAGCTCTAGGAACAGGCGCTGATGGTCGACCGACAGCGCGTGGTAACTCCGGGCGAGCGCGTCGCGCAGTGACCGGTGCCACGGCGGCACGTCGCGCAGGCTCGACCGGAGCGTCAACGGCGCGGCCAGGCGATCGAGAATCGCCGACGGGCTGAGCGCGGGGACCAGCTCGGCGGCCAGCTCCAGGGCGAGTGGGAGGCCGTCGAGGCGGCGGCAGATCCCGGCGACGGCCCTCGCGTTATCGGCGGTGAGCGAAAACGCTGGATCGCGCAGGCGGGCGAGCTCGACGAAGAGCTGGACCGCCGGCGCCGCGCCGACCGCGTCGACCTCCACGGCCGGGTCGTCCGGCGGTAGGCCAAGCGGCCGCAGCCGCACGACGCGCTCCACGCGCAGGTCGAACGGCGTTCGACTGTTCGCGAGCACCTGGACACCCGGTGCGCTGGCAAGGAGGTCCGCCAGCCCGGGCGCGGAGGCAACGAGGCCCAGCGCGTTGTCCACCAGAAGGAGCATCCGGCGGCCGCGCAGCTGCGCGGCGAGCCGCGGCACGTCCCAGCGCGCCGAGCCGCTGGGAACCCCGATCGCTCGGCAGATCGCCGTTGCGGCGGCGTCCAGGCCGCCCGCGTCAGCCATGTCGATGAAGCAGACGCCGTCGCCGAAGGACGCCCTGAGCTGTTCGGCGGCCGCGAGCGCCAGGCGCGACTTCCCGACCCCCGGAGGCCCGGTCACAGTCAGCAGACGCGTGCCGGCGTGTCGGAGGGCCGCCGTCACCGCCGAGAGCTCGGCCTCCCGCCCCACCAACCGTCCAGCCACGGCGGGCACGCCCCCGAGATCTGTTCCCATCAAAGGCATCGCCCCTCCGGGAATCGGCGCAGCGGGAAGTGCAAACGCACGGGGTAGCTTACTGAAACGGCGCGCGCCGCGTGTGCAGCAGTCAAGCGCGAGCCGCCTGGACGTGGCCTTGCTAGCCGGGGCCCGCGCTGAACGCGTGCTGGACGAGCCCCGGCGCCAGAATGGACTGATCTGCGCTACGCCGCACAGTTCGTACAGCCGCGCACGCCGAGACCGGTCACGCGGCGTCGTCCTCGTGCGGTCCCGGCGTGAGGACGCGGTGGCCGGGGCCAGCGTGCGCCCGGCGCCAGAGTCGCTCGAGGAACGCACCTTCGCCGGGCTTGCCCCACCAGTGCCACTCGGCACCGCACGCGCACAGCACCTGCCGCCACTCCACGTTCTCCGCGTCGTCGCGCCGGCCCACGAGCTTCACAGCCGGGCCTGCTCGCCGCGGATGAAGAGCGCGGACAGCGCCGTGCAGATGCCGCCGACGACCGTCAGCAGCCCGATCCACTGGACGAGCGCCGCGAGCGCGACCAGGTGGAGCGGGTTGAACAACATGAGGACGCCGATCAGCAACAGCAGCAGGCCCAGGATCGCCGTCCCCACCGAGTGACCGCTGACGAGCATGGTCACGCCGATGACCAAGGCCGAGGCGGCGAACAGCAGGTAGAGCAGCCCGACGCCGACCAGCGTCGCGTACAGGGGGTACGCCAGGATGAGGAGCCCCACCACGATCGCAACGGCCCCACCCGCGAGGCTCCAGCCCCAGCGGGTGCCGCGCTCCAGGATGGACTTCACCACTTCGATCACGCCGCCCACGATCCAGAAGAACGCCATGACGGTGACCAACGCGACCGCCGATGCGATCGGCGCGGTCAGCAGGAAGATGCCGAGCACGACGTTGGCCGCGCCCCAGAGCAGGACGCCCCACCACCCCATGCTGAAGGCCACCCACGGGCCACCCCCACGGTGGACGAAAGCGTTCACGGTCCCTCCTCGTATCGGCGGCCCGCCGGGGCGCCGCGCCAGCCGGTGGCCGTTCCGTACGCTCGCAGCGTAGGCAGCGCCGCCTGGCCAACCCCTGTCGGCCCGCGAAGAAGGCCGGGACATCTCCTGTCATCGGCTCTCGGTACCGCTCTTCCAGGAGAAGGGCACTCGGGCGGATGGCCAGCGCATGGCAGGAGAGCACGAGCGCCGCGACGATCGGGATCGGCCGCCCGTGAGGCGGCTGCACAGCGTCTACGGGTTCAGTCTCGTGTGTCTTGCTTGCCTGGCGTGATCGACTCGCTGGTCGGGTCAGGAGCGCACGACCACGCCAGGCGGGGGTAGCATCGGCGGCGGCTCCTGGACGCCGCCTGCACCAGCTGCTCGTCGGCATGTCTGGAGCCTGTCTATCGCCAGGGCCGGCGCCGGCAGCCGGCGTTAGAGCTCCTTCGCCACCCGGTCGGCTCGCCGCTTCAGCTCGGGAAGGGCCCGCGACAGCGTCTCGAGCAGCACCCGGACCCGCTCCGGCTCCGTGAGCGCGGCCTCGGGCGGCAGGCAGGAACGCACGGGAAGCGCCGCGGCGAGCGCCGCCGCTGTCGCCAGCCACTGGTCCGTCCGCACGCCGAGATCGGCCACGAGCGGCAGCAGGCCGGCGGCCAAGACGCGCGGCGGGGCCGTGCCGAGCAGCGGTTGGGGTGGGGCCGCGGGCTGCGCAGCCCGTGCCCCTGCCAGCCACGCCGCCGGCGATCCGGGTGAGCCAGGCGACGCCAGCGCCGTGCTGGCATCCCGGATGCGGGGCGGACGTCCACGCTTCCGAACAGGAACAGGTTGTTCAGTCACCTACGCAGCGTGGTCGAGGCTACCTGACAGGCGCATGGACGAACCGCGGTCCATTCCTGAACGCGGCCCGGCTGCCTGCCTGAAGCATCCGCCCGAGAGGCACGAGAATCCAGGGGATGTGCATCGTCGTCCCGCCGTCGGTTCAGCCGCGGTCCAAGCCGCGCGAAGGACACTCGGCCCGGACAACTGTTCGTGGAGGTATCGACGATGTGCGGGTACCTGGGGATCGACTGGCGTGCCGTGGCGGCTGGCCTCGCCTCCGCGGTGCTCTTGTGCGCGTTCGCGGTCGTGGTGCCCACGATCCCGTCGGCCACCGTGCTGACCGTGCTCGGCATCTGCGCGCTGTTGGACGGCGCCCTGCTGATGGGCCCTCGCCGAGGACGCGCCACCGCGCAGCTCGCCGAAGTGCGCGTCCCAAGCGGCCCGGCCGGGCCGGGCCGCCCCACACGCCGCTAGTGTAGCGCCGCCTGGCGCGCGTTCATGCCGCGTTCAGGTGTTGTCGGCCCGCCGTCAGGGTGGGTGCAGGGAGCTCCTCCTTAACTACCCCCAACGACAGCGGCTGTCGGAGGGGGCAGAGCGACATGGCGCGCGCGCAGCACGACGAACGCGACTCGCTGCCACGGGAGGTGGCCAGGATCTGGGCCACCGCTCCGATGAAGGAGATCGGAGGATCCGGCCGGTGGGTCAGGTTCGATCGTCCGGGTGGTGGCGTCGTCTACGTCCAGCGGTACGCGTGGGACGAGCCGTGTGTCTCACACTTCCTGGTCGTGACCTCCGACTCGCGTGGTCGGACGAGCCAGCACCGCTACGATAGCCTGCCGCCGGCCCTCGACGCCGTGCGGCGGATGCTCCTCGGCTAGCGCGTCAGCCGCCGACCACCTGCAGCTCCGCGGCCATGCCCTGCGCGGCGTGGCCTGGTATCGGGCAGATCAGTCGGTACGCACCCGGCGGCAGGTCCACGTCCACCTCGCGGCCCTCGCCGCGGTTGAACACGGGGGTGGACACGTCGACGCCCTGCCCGACGATCTGAAGCGCGTGCGGCGTGACGCCGACGTTCTCCGCGGTCAGGCGGATTTTCCCGGCCGGCACCCTGGTCCGCGACGGCACCAGCTTCCACTCGCTCAGCGTGACGTCGACGTCGCGGTCCTCGGCGCGGGTCCCGGCGGGCAGCGCCGGGGTGGCCGTGGCGGTCGCCCTGGTCGGATCGGGCGCCACGGCCGGCAGCGCCGGGGCGGAGGCGCGGCGGATGCGGTAGATGCCGTTCGGGTCCGACCAGTAGAGCGCACCGTCTGGCCCGGTGACGACGTTGACCGAGCACCCCAGCTTGACGACCTCTTCCGACGTGATCCGGTCGAAGCTTCCCGCCGCCAGCCGGATGCGCCGCAGCTGCCCCTGGTGCCAGTCGCAGTAGAAGAGGTCGTTCTTCCACTCGGGGATCTGGTCGCCCGTGTAGAACGTCAGGCCGGTTGGTCCGATCGTCGGGTTCATCACGGCGATCGGGTCGATGAGCCCCGGCTGGTTCTGGAAGCCGGAGGGCGGCCAGCCGTAGTTGCCGCCCCTGACGACGACGTTGAGCTCGTCGTTGTCGCCAGGGCCGTTCTCGTCGGCGAAGAGCGCGTGGGTCACCGGGTGGAAGTCGAAGCTGAAGGGGTTACGCAGTCCGTAAGCCCACACGGCGGGGTACTTGCCTGGCTGGTTCACGAAGGGGTTGTCGGGTGGGATCGAACCGTCGGCGTTGACACGCAGGATCTTCCCGGAGGGCGTCCCGAGGTCCTGGGAGGCCCCAGCGCACTGGCAGTCGCCGATCGAGACGTACAGCTTCCCGTCGGGCCCAAAGCGCATCGTGCCGGCGTTGTGCTCGGGGCCAGACGGCAGGTCGCGCAGGATCCGTGTCAGGTTCGTGCCTTTGTTGCCGACGTCGGTCAGCCGGACCACCTGGTTGGATCCGTTCGGGCCCCCGCTTTGCGCGCCGCCGCCCTGGACCTGTGTGTAGTACGCGTACACGTAGTGGTTCTGGGCGAAGGCAGGGTCCAGGACGATGCCCAGAAGGCCCGTCTCGGGATCGTCGGACACGCCGAACGAGTAGAAGGGTTCCGGTAGGAGCCTGCCGTTGGCCACGACCCGGATCTTGCCGGTCAGCCGCTCGCCGTAGAAGAGGCGCTGGTCGGGCGCGAACGCCATCGGGACGGGGAACGCCGCATCCGGGACGAACGTCTCGCTCACCATGCCGGGCAGGAGGTGCTCCTCCGGGCGGCCCTCGGCCGGCGCCGCTGTCGCACTTGCCACGATCGTCGGCGTTGGGGTCGGGGCGGCCGGCGTGGGGATGGTGGTCGCGGCCGGGGTCGCGGTCGGGCGGCCGATCACCGCGACCACCGTGGGGTCGTCCCCCACCGCGAAGGTCCTGGTGGGCCGTTGCGTGGCCGCGTCGACGACGGCTACCGTGCCGTCCGCCCGGTTCGCGACGTACACCTTGCTGCCGTCGCGGCTGAGTGCGACGCCGACCGGCTCGTGGCCGAGCGCGATCCGCTGGACCGGCGCTGGATCGTCGGGGACGACGACCCACAGCTCGCCCTCGTCCGGGCCTACGACGTAGACTGGGCCGCCCGGTACCTGGGCAGCGGCGGCCGGGCGGCCCGGCAAGCCCACCCGCGCGACGATGCGCTGCGTGTCGGCGTCGATCTCGACAAGCTCGTCGGTCGTGTCGGCGATGGCGTAGACGTGGCGCCGCGGCGGGTCGGCGAGCAACGCGAGGGGGCCGCCGCCGACCTCGATCTCGGCGAGCAGCTTGCCCGACCCCGCGTCGAGCGCCCAGACCGCCCCGCTGCCGCGTCCAGCCACGTAGACGGCGTCGCCGGACTGGCCGGCGGCCGTCACGACGGCCGAGAGCTGGCGCCGTAGCTGGACGCCGGGGACCTGCCGACCGATGTCGACGTGGCCGAACTCGTCGCCGTTCGCGTTCACGAACGAGAGTGCCGCCGGCGCGGGCGGCGCCTCGTTCGTTCCGCCGAGCGCCACGAAGGCGCGGAGGCCATCGCTCGAGAACGCCGCTGCGCGCGGGCCGTTCCGCAGCCGCCGCGCGCCCTGCCGCTCGCCCTTGACGAGGTCGACGACCTGGAAGTCGCCCTCGCCGGGGTTGTCGTCGAAGGCCCAGAGGGTCTGACCGTCGGGCGCGGCCGCGAGGTTGACGACCGGTACGCCGACGTCGATGCGCCGGAGCTGCGCACCGGTCGCCGGGTTGATCAGCGCGATGCTCTGCCCCTTCCGGCTTCCCACGGCCAGCAGCTCCGCGCCCGAGGGCAGTGCGGCGGCGGGCGTGGCGGGCGCGGCGATCGCCGGCAGTGGTAGCGGCGCGCCCGGCGGGGCTGCGGGGATGGTCGTCGGGGTGCGTGCGCCGACGGGCACCAGCGGCGGCAGCGGCGCGACGACCGGGGGCGGCACCATGGGCGGCTCGCCGGGTGGCCGACCCGCGGCCTGCCGCGGCACGCCGCGCACCACGTCGCGCGTGTCGGTCCCGGACGACGCCACGGCCGCGAGGAGGAGCAGTGCCAAGATGGCCACCCGGCGCGCCGACGGCACGCTACGGTCCGATCGGCGCGCCCAGGCTCCCCGTCGCGACCAGCCTGCCTTCGCCAACGGACAGCGAGCGCACCGAGAAGCGCCGACCGCCGAGGTCCTCTTCGATCTGGTCGCGCACGGCGCAGGCGAGCACCCGGCGCGCCTGACCCGGAAGAGGCGTGTTGCCGAGGTAGCCGTCGTCGACCAGCACGGACACCTGTCCCGCGTCCACCGCCGCTGTGGCGGAGAAGTCGAGCGACATGAGCGTCCAGCCGGTGTCGGCCGTGCCGGTGACGACGATCTGGCCGTCGTGCATCCCGATCGCGACGCGGCCGACGTTGGCCGTGCCCAGCGCCGTGACGCCGAGGGAGCGGCCGCTGGCCCGCGTGTTGAGCTGGCTGGTGAGCAGCGCCTCGTCGATCTCGACCGTCTGCTCGGCCGGCGGCGCGGCGGCGAGCAGCAGAGCGAGGACGGCGGCGACGGTCGGCGAAGGAAGCGGCAGCGGACGCACCTCGGCGCAGGATGGCGGAGGG
>Ga0070741_10021090_pt1 | contig 10176 bp, 6 predicted proteins | sample Coa_R1_4_FD_66440 | JGI IMG/M metagenome (GOLD analysis project Ga0070741, IMG submission 66440) | Surface soil microbial communities from Centralia Pennsylvania, which are recovering from an underground coalmine fire - Coalmine... | ecosystem: Environmental > Terrestrial > Soil > Unclassified ...
CACCTCGTGGGTGTTTACAATGCTGGTGCCGGTCAGAGTTCTCTGTACGTAAATGGAGAGCTCCAAAGTACCCAATCCGTTCCTGCGGCCTGGAATGCCAGCGGAGAAACGGTGATCGGACGCGCCAAATGGGGTGGCAACGCAGACTTCTGGTCGGGCCTGATTGATGAGGTGCGCCTCTATAACTATGCCATGAACTCCTCACAAGTCAGTTCGCTCTACCAGGAAGCACAGGACGACCTGACTACTGGTCTGGTCGGCTACTGGCCCCTGGACGATGCCAGCGGCACCAGCACAGCTGATCTCTCCGGCAATGGTTACAATGGGACGTTGAATAACAACCCTGTCTGGACTACTGGCAAAATGGGCGCGGCCCTGACTTTCAACGGATCGAACTCGACCGTAGATATCAATAAGAGTGTGCTCACTACCAGCAACAGCTTTTCCGTCGCGGCCTGGGTGCAACTCTCCGACCTCTCCACCTGGCGCACCGCAGTTAGCCAGGATGGCAGTAATATCAGCGGATTTTTTCTTCAGTTCATCCCCAGTGGTGGCCAGTTTGCCTTCAGCCTGGTCAACACCGACTCGACGACCGGTACGGCTATCCGCGCGACCTCGAACTTCAACCCGGTGATCAACACCTGGTATCATCTCGTAGGCGTCTACGATGCTGGTGCCGGTCAGAGTAGTCTCTATGTCAACGGCGTGCTACAAGGTACACAAACTGTTCCTGCGGCCTGGAATGCCGGTGGAGAAACCGTGATTGGCCGCGCTAAATGGGGCGGCAATGCCGATCCCTGGTCCGGCAAAATTGACGAGGTGCGCCTCTATAATCGCGCCCTGAGTGCTACCGATGTGAATAATCTCTATGCATTAGCACCTGCCATTTCGCCGATCCGGCCTGCTGCTGTACCACTGATTGTGCGTGGCCCATATGTCAATACCTGGCAGTTTAGCGACAGCGCGCCCGGCACATGGTCAACTTTCTGGAACGGCAATGTCAAAGCCATTACTGGCATAGCGCGCATTGATGGAACAGCCTACCTCTTCTTTGGTGCTCCCCCTACAAGTATTGTGGGACAGCAGATGACACAGACACAGCTAGAGATCACACCGACCCAATCTCGCTACGTCTTCCAGGCTGGTGGAATCACGCTCTATCTGACTTTCCTATCTCCGGTGGAGGCAACGGATATTCAGCGCCTTTCGATGCCCTTTGGGTACATCATCGCTCAGGTTCAGAGCAACGATGGCAAGACGCACAGTGTCAATCTCTACTTCGACATTTCCGGCGAGTGGGCTCATGGCACGGATTCGACGCTCATTACCTGGCAGGAACAGCAGGTCTCGCATAGTGGTGGCAATCTAACTACCTTCACCGTTACGCCAAACCCGCCTACGGTACTCAACGAAACCAATGACTATCCTTCGTGGGGCCAGGCGGTCTGGGCCACAAGCAGCCAGTCCAATCTCTCGTATCAGAGTGGCGCAGACACGACCGTACGCACGCAATTTGTGACGCAGGGCACGCTCAACAATACCGTGGACACCAACATGCCGCGCGCCATCAACAACAACTGGCCGGTCTTCGCGTTCGACTTCGCGCTCGGCTCGGTCAATGGCTCGACCACCAGCCCACTCGTCCTGGTTCTTGGACACGTGCGCCAGCCAGCAGTAAGCTATCAGGGCAACCAGGTTCCTCCACTCTGGCAGGCATATTGGTCAAGCTGGCAACAGATGCTGGGATACTTCTACGACGACATGGCAGCAGCAGTGAGCCGTGCGAATGCGCTGGATACGAGCGTTACATCAGCCGCGCTCTCGGCCAACGGGGTCCATTACGCCTCGCTCTGCGCTCTGGCCATGCGCCAGGCCTTCGGCGGTGTGGAACTGGTGAACACCTTTTCAACGCCCTGGTTATTTTTGAAGGAGATCAGCAGCGATGGCAATGTCTCAACAATAGATGTAATCTATCCGTCATTCCCTGTCTTCTTCTATCTCAATCCTAACCTGGTCAATCTCTTACTGGCTCCAGTCCTCTATTATGTGGAAAGCGGCCTCTGGCCGCAAACGTTCTGTGTCCACGATCTAGGTGCCTCCTATCCCAACGCCTCAGGGCACAACGATGGAGGCGGAGAAAATATGCCGGTCGAAGAGACGGCCAATATGCTGATCATGGCCGCTGCCTACGTGCAGCAAGCTGGCTCCAACGCTACGGCCTTTAGTCAGGCGCATTATAAGATACTCAAACAGTGGGCGGACTATCTCAACGCACCCAATGGCGGTAATCCCAGCCGGCCTAACGCACTCGATCCTCTGTTCCAGAACCAGACTGATGACTTTACTGGCTCAATTGCCCACAGCACCAACCTGGCACTCAAGGGGATTATTGCAATTGGAGCGATGAGCGTGATCGCACAGGCCGCGGGCAACAGTGCAGACCAGCAATTCTATGCCAGCACAGCCAGCAATCTGATCAGCCAGTGGGCACAACTCGGTCAGGACCCTTCTCAGGCCCATCTGGATATCGCCTACATCGAGTCGGATACTGCGTCAGGCACTGGAGCAGGGACCTATAGCCTGAAATACAATGCCTTCTCAGACAAGTTGCTCGGCCTGGGATTAATCCCGTCCTCGGTGGCTACTGGAGAGGCAGCCTGGTATCAGCAGCAAGAGCGGGAGTACGGTATTCCGCTTGATTCCCGTCACACCTATACCAAGGCGGACTGGGAGTTGTGGATGGCAGCAGCTACGGATAGCGCCAGCCTGCGTCAGTTTCTCATTGACGGGCTGTATCGCTTTTACAATACAAGCCCGTCACGCGTACCATCGACTGACTGGTACGATACGATCTCGGACCAGCAGAACGGCTTCCAGGCGCGCCCGGTTGTTGGAGGTTTTTTCGCACTGTTAGCGCGCCTCAAGAGTGGACACTGAGAAACCTGATCTCTTCAAAGAGACACACGTACTCATCCACCGGTCACATCTGTTTGTTTCGTTTCGTCATAGGAGTGACGAGCAAAACCCGGCTGATGTGACTGGTGAGGTGATCACTCTGTGTTATATTACTGCTTTGTACAGCCAGGAGCGGAGACGCGAAAGGCCTGAACAAAGGCGTTTCGACAGCGCAAGCCAGGGAAAGCCTGATGAAAAGACTCGGAGGGAACAGAGATCAGCATGGTTCAAGAATATATCGAGATTCGTGGCGCCCGCGAGAACAACCTCAAGGATGTCTCGCTCAGGTTGCCCAAGCGTAAAATTACCATCTTCACCGGTGTATCCGGTTCAGGGAAGTCCTCACTGGTGTTTGACACCATTGCCAACGAAGCACAACGACTGTTGTTCGAGAATTTTAGCATGTTCATTCGTAACTTGCTGCCGCGCTATCCCCAACCAGACGCCGATGCGATTGAGAACCTGAGCATGGCAGTGATTGTTGATCAGAAACGCCTGGGGGGCGGATCGCAATCGACGGTGGGCACGGTCACCGACATCGCACCCGTACTGCGCCTGCTTTTTTCGCGGCTTGGGAAGCCGTATGTGGGCTATGCGAATGCGTTTTCCTTCAACGACCCCGCCGGCATGTGCATGGAGTGTAACGGACTTGGCCGTAAGATCGGCATTACCCAGGACGCGTTGATTGATACAACAAAATCGCTGAACGAGGGAGCTGTCATCGCCCCAGGACTGGCCGGCTGGGAAAGCGATCTGTATGCGCGTTCCGGCTTCTTCGACAACGACAAGAAGATAGCCGATTATACACCAGAAGAACTGGACCTGTTGCTCTACAGCGAACCGCGCAAACATACAGGTCTGGCGTACAACACCTATGAAGGTCTGGTCTACAAGTTCAATCGCAAGTTCGTTGCGCGCGACATCCAGACGCTCTCGCCTCGCATACGGCAAAAGGTCGAGCCTTTTTTGAAGCTCGGCTCCTGTCCGCTCTGTAAGGGTGCCCGGCTCAACCAGGCCGCCTTAAGCTGTAAGATCAATGGCTACAACATTGCCGAATTGTCGGCAATGGAGGTTGATGAGCTTTTAGAAGTCGTCAAGGGGATCACAGAACCAGCGGCGGCGCCAATCGTTCGCACACTGACCGAACGGCTGCAACATCTGGTGGAGATTGGCCTGGAGTATCTCAGCCTGGATCGAACAACCGATACACTGTCTGGAGGTGAATCGCAGCGCGTCAAAATGGTCAAGCATCTTAACGGCAGCCTGGTAGATGTTATGTACATCTTTGACGAGCCGAGCGTTGGCCTGCACCCACGAGATGTTCACCGTCTGAACGAACTCCTGGTGCAATTGCGCGATAAAGGCAATACGGTGATTGTGGTGGAGCACGATCCCGATGTCATCAAAATCGCCGACTATCTTGTCGACATGGGACCATTCGCTGGGAGTGAGGGCGGCCAGGTTGTGTATGAGGGCAGTTATGCCGGTTTGCTTGAAGCCGATACGTTGACTGGCAACCATTTGCTGCGTAAGAGGCCGCTGAAGGAGAGCTTTCGCCAGGCGACCGGGGCGCTGCCAATCGTTCACGCGACGGTGAATAATTTGCAGGATGTCAGCGTGAAGATTCCCACTGGCGTGCTGACGGTCATCACCGGCGTGGCTGGTTCAGGCAAAAGCTCGTTAATCAATGAAGCCTTTCTCAGTCAGCACCAGGATGTAGTGGTGATTGATCAATCATCCCTGAGTGCTTCCAGTCGCTCCAATCCCGCTACCTATACCGGCATTATGGATGACGTGCGCAAGGCCTTTGCGGTAGCCAACAACGTTGACGCTGGTCTGTTTAGCTTTAACTCCAAGGGCGCCTGCCCTAACTGTCAGGGACTTGGCGTCACCTACACTGACCTCGGCTTCCTTGAGGGAGTCAAGCTTCCTTGCGAAGTGTGCGGCGGGAAACGCTTTAAGGACGAGGTATTAACCTATACCTTGAACGGGAAATCCATTGCCGCTGTGTTGAACATGACCGTTCACCAGGCACTGGCATTTTTGAAGATGAAAGAAGTGCAGTCAAAGCTGCAGGCATTGAGCGATGTGGGTCTGGACTACCTGACCCTCGGTCAGCCCTTGAGCACCCTCTCTGGCGGAGAGTGCCAGCGCATTAAGCTGGCCAGCGAACTGCACAAGCAGGGCAGTATCTATGTCATGGATGAGCCAACAACTGGCCTGCACCTGTCGGATATTGGTCGTCTGCTCACCATCATGAACCGGCTCGTCGATGGCGGCAATACCGTGATTGTGATTGAGCACCATCTCGATGTGATTCGCAACGCAGACTGGATCATTGATCTGGGTCCAGAAGGCGGCAATAAGGGCGGCAGGGTCATCTTCGAGGGAACACCGCGAGAACTCCTCGGCGCCAAGCATTCGCTGACGAGTAAATACGTGTAACAGACCAGGCCGGCGAGCATCGGCCACTTGAGCAGGGTAAATCTTCACAGTCCGATCCGCTTTTTTTGAGAGCATTAGCTATTCGTGAACAACATCTAGGACCTGAACATCCTTTTGTTGCCAGGACATTAGAATGCTATGCTCATCTGCTACGTCAGATCGAGCGTAGTAACGAGGCCATTGCCTTAGAAAAGCGCATAAGAGCCATTCGTACCAGGCAAGAGCAAGCGGGTCAACATGTTTGACGAGGAATGAATCTTTCTATGGTAGATCGATCTCCTCTCCCTCGATGAGATTGATCCACCATAACAGACTCTCAGACCCTCAGTGCTGCTGAACCTCGATAGACGGAGCGGTCAGGCCTCCTCCTGCTCTCACAGCACGGCCACGCCAGCCCATCATCACGCTCACTGCTGCTGTCCAGATCAGCAGACCAAGACCAGAAACATACAGCGCGATGGTCAGAACCTCACCTGGGAAGAGTGTGTTCCCACTGGCGGCGACGAGCAGCAGCGTTTCGACTGCCCCCACCCAGACGAGCCAGGGCGGCACTGCCTTCACTCGCCAGAACAGCAGAGAGGCCGCTGCAATCATGATGCCAAGGATCAGGAGCTTGAAGGTGTCTATCTCCACATTGAGTTCCAACAGGGTCCGAATGACTGCCACATCGTGGGTGGCTGCAATGTGATTCGCCAATACCTGCATGAAAAGGGCTTCTAAGCAAGAGAGGCTGGTAACTACCGTTCCTGATACCAGCAGGAGGCTCGACAACGTGGAGCTTTCCCCCTCAGCCCGACGCAACACGCTATGCAAGGCCGACGCAAACACCATCAGGAGTATCCCGGTCAGACCGTTGGCCAGATAGGCAAACAGCATCACCATCGCCCTGTTCGCTTCATAGTAGGCAATCACCTCGGCCATCGGAGTCGTTGCCGCCGGAGGCGAGGCCACGAGGAGGCCAACGATCCAGGTGGCAACAAACAGCAGCCCGGAGGCCGCAATCCAGCGATGATCTCGTGTTTCTCTTTCTGTTTTCTCTTTCATACTCTACCTTCTTGTTTCTTCTCTTCAGAGATCACTTCACATATCCGCCTTTCCTTCTGTTAGGAATACATGCTATGCTTATATCCTGGTTGCAGTGACCTGCTTGTTGGCCTGACGCTCCAGGTCTCGGGCCAGCACTGCGATAGCACGGTCCATAGCGGCCAGCGGATCGTTAAGGACGCGGCCATGCCCTACGGCCAGTCGCGAAGGCGAAAGCTTCCGCAGCTTTCTGGCGCTCTCCAGACAGGTGGGTTTATGCCAAGTGGAAAGGGCGGGCAACGGGAAAATCGTCAGCGTCCCCGAAACTGCCACGTCGCCCATCGTCTGGAAGGCATCACCCGCAATCAGGGTCTGATCGCGGGTGTCCAGGAACGAACAGTGGCCCGGTGTGTGTCCTGGGGTGGAGATCACTTCGAGGGAGCCAACACGATCCCCCTCGTACAGCAACCGCGTTGGCGGCGTCTTGCGGATCACCCACCCACCACGCAGCTTGTCCTGCGGCTCTCCTGGATCCAGGCTCATATCGCCAGTCAGGAAGCGCGCGTCGCGCGCAGGCATGGCAAACTCGGCCTCAGGAACTAGCTCGCGCACGGCGTCGAGGCCGCCGCTATGATCGGCATGCGCATGGGTCAGAAGAATGCGCCTGATGGGCTGTCCCAACTGCTGCGCCATCTGCACAATCGATCTGGCACAGCTCTCCAATCCAGTATCGACCAGGGTGAATCCGTCCGCTTCGCGCACCAGATAGACATTCACGAAGCCATAATACGTCAGTTGAATCAGATTGTTTCCATGCTGCTGTACACGCATGTTCGTCACTCCTCCTTGAAAATCTTTTTACGGTATTTTTCTGCTTTCAAGCGAAAGCAACGTTAAACCGAGACGCGAGATCTTGAGGAGGACTCCCTGGAGCGCCGCCTGATCGGGCAAAACGCCGACCAGAAGGGTCGTTCCCGACTCCTCGTGGCACAGTTCTAGTCCTTCAAACCATTGCTGCCAGGAAAGATCGAGGTGTCCTTCCACGCGAATCTGATAGCTCATGTTCGTGCTCCCTTACGCGCCTTTGTTTCTCTGCATGAAGGATACCCTCTTCCGCATAGAGAGCACAGTCGTCAAAAGTCTACCAGCAAGGAGTAATTTTCCCTCGGAAAACAGTGTTGGGAAAGTAACGTGCCAGAGACTCCCAGTACAACCTCTCCAGCTCGCACAGACCTAGGACATGCATTTGTGATCTCGCTGGAAGCGATCTTGCTTCTGGGGGTATGACCTTGACCTGTATCCTGGTGCTTTCCTCCGCGAAGCGTGCGAGACAGAACGAACTGGCAAGAACATCGTCTTCAAAGACGGCAGTGTGAATGCTCCTCAACTCCGAGCGACTGGACCTTATCATGCACAATATATGGCGGAAACGCCCGACGCATCCATATTCAAGGCTTGACATTTTCCTTCTTCTGATTTAAAATCTAACCAGTTAGATTTTAAATCAGAAGAAGAGGAATGCATGACGCAAGGGAGAAGGAAACGCGGACGGGAACGGATCTATGATGCGCAAAGCACACGCGAAGCTATCCTGAGTGCGGCAGAAGCGCTTTTCGCCGAGCATGGCTTCGACGGGACCAGTGTGGATGCCATTGCAAGCCAGGCGGGATACAACAAAAGCCTGCTCTTTCAGTACTTTGGCGATAAGCTTGGGCTCTATAGTCAGGTGCTCAAGCGCGCTGATCAAGAGATGGGAGAGGTGATGGAGCAGACGTTCGCGGAGGTTTCGTCGCGATTGGCCGACGAAAGCGTGGTCCTGCGAGCTGAGGAACTCAGGGCCTTTCTGATGAAGACAGTGCGAAGCATCTTTGATTACCTGCTTGACCATCCTCGCCTGGTCCGCATCCTTACCTGGGAAATGGCGGCGGGCTGGCAGACGTTCGCACAGATTGCCTCGCAATTGGCCCCCGAAGATCTCGCGCGGATGACACCGCTCTTTGAGCGGGCCCGCAAGGCCGGGCTACTCCGGTCTGCTTTTGTGCCACCCCTCCAATTCCTGATGCTGGTGCCCTGGTGTCAGGTCTATCTTGGCTATCTTCCTCTCTACCAGAGACTCCTGCCAGATGAAGATCTGGCTTCCACACGCCGGCTGGCGGACGCGCGGGACTATCTGGTCGATGTTATCGTCGCCGGGATGATGAACGTATAAGCAGGCGATGCCAGCGCCAGGAACACATTATGAAGGAGAAAACACATGAACCCTGAAATTGGATACATTCATCACGTCGGCCATGTCGTCCGCGATATCGAGCAAGCACGGGAAGTCTATCGCAAGCTCGGCTTTGTGTGCACTGCCCTGGCCTATCCGGTGCTGTCGCGACATGTGGGCGAGCCAGCCACACCCTTTGGGGCCGCGAATATGCATGCCCCCTTCGCGCGTAATTTCGTCGAGATCATGGCGGTGGTCACCCAGGAGAGTCACTTGCCTGAGGAGTCCCATGCCATCCCGCTGCAAGTTCCTCCTGCTGCTCTCCCTCAAGTGGTCGAGAACATTGAACGGACGATCACGAAAATCTCTACTTCGCTTGCACGCTTTGAAGGGCTGCACATCCTGGTGTTTCAGACGGAAGATGCGAGCCGCTCCGCCCGGCGCTTCGACCAGATCGGCGTTGGTCATAGCGGCGTCAACAGGGTTCAGCAGCCGCAGCAACGAGTCCCGATGGGCGTGGTAGAGATCGACCGGGAAGATGTACCAGAAGGTCGCCTCGCCGTCGCGGAAGCTCTGGTCTCGGAGTCACCCGAAGCTCAATCCTCCCCGCAGCACCCCAATGGTGCAGTGGACCTGATCGAGTCGGTGCTGTGCGTGCCTGATGCCCAGATCGAAGCGTATGTGGCGCGATACCAGCGCTATTTGGGTCGTGTAGCACGTAGGGACGGCGCAGCCCGCGTCTTTGACTTGAGACAATCCTGTGTGCGCCTCCTCCCTGAAAGCTGGCTAGGAAAGGTATTGCCAGGTGAAAGAGCGCTAGCGCTTCCTGCATTTGTTGCCTATGCCGTCGCGGTGCATGATCTTCACTCAACTCAGAGATGGTTAGAGGACAACGGGGTGGCCGTGAATGCAGAGCCTTCCGGGGACATCTTTGTCCCGGCCATGGCCGCTCTTGGTGCCGCTGTTATCTTCCGTCAGGCTCGCTAGCCACGCTACGAAAAGAGAAATCTATGACAAATACCTCTGATCAGACTGACAAAACAGCAGCCGAGTTCATCGAGATCAACGGAGTACGCCAGGCATACTCGCAATCTGAGAGCAGCTATTGGACGCCATGCCCAGCTATCTTAGCGTACAGTTTTCGGGTTTTGGCACACTGATCGCTAAGGACGAAACACAATGGACTATCCAGGAAAGAACATATGCCCAGAAGAACGATTCATACCTTGACCTGGTCCTCCGAGAACAATGCTTACGAACTGACGACGGAGGCTCAGCCTTCACAGCATTTCCATATGGAAGATGAGCACGCCTGGTTGGCCTGGCTGGCGATGCACACCTCCTTTGTTTTTCAGGGACATGCTGGCTCACTGCGAGCCTACAAAGAAGCGCGTCCCCGGGGTGAGGACTACTGGTATGCATACTCCTTTGCCGACCAGCGTCTGCACAAACGCTATCTAGGCAGGAGTTCTGCCCTCTCGTTTGCTCATCTGGAAGAGGTCGCCGCGAGTTTGCAGGAGCAAAGGAGCCTCTCCGCTCAGGTC
>Ga0070741_10021091_pt1 | contig 10175 bp, 8 predicted proteins | sample Coa_R1_4_FD_66440 | JGI IMG/M metagenome (GOLD analysis project Ga0070741, IMG submission 66440) | Surface soil microbial communities from Centralia Pennsylvania, which are recovering from an underground coalmine fire - Coalmine... | ecosystem: Environmental > Terrestrial > Soil > Unclassified ...
ATCTCCAGAACGTCATCGATTCCGAGCATCTCGCCGCGCGCGGCCCGGCCCTGATCGAATCTGGTGATCAGAAGATGCTTGTCGATACGTTCGCCGCGCTCCGCCCTTAAGGTTTTGGCATCGAGCAGACCGATGATCCGGTCGGAATCGCGCACCGAGGACACCTCGGGGTTCGTGACGATAATGGCGCTATCCGCAAAGCGCATCGCGAGAGTCGCGCCGCGCTCAATTCCGGCCGGACTATCGCATATTACCCAGTCGAACATCTGCCGGAGCTGGCCGATGACCCGCTTTACGCCGTCCTCGGTCAGCGCATCCTTGTCGCGCGTTTGAGAGGCCGGAAGCAATGCAAGCGTGTCGATGCGCTTGTCGCGGATCAAGGCCTGCTGCAGCTTGGCAATGCCCTGGATGACGTTCACGAGGTCGTAGACCACCCGCCGTTCCGCGCCCATCATCAGATCAAGATTGCGCAGGCCCACGTCAAAATCGACGATGGCGACTTTCTGCCCGCTCTGCGCCAGCGCGGCTCCCAATGCGGCGGTCGTTGTGGTCTTCCCAACACCGCCTTTGCCGGAAGTAACAACCACGACCTTAGCCATTGTATTTATCTCCCAGGGTGAACTGTCAGTCCAATACGGCGATCTTCACGGTTTCACCTTCGAGCCACACCTGAACGGGCCCTCGTGGAAGCTCCTGATCCATCGACTCGGCAGTGAGGTAATAGCCATCGATTGCAAGGAGCTCGGCCTCGTTGTTGCTGCAGAAGATGCGCGCCCGTGCATTACCGTTCGACCCTGCCATGGCGCGCCCGCGCAGTGTCCCGTAAACGTGTATGGAACCGCCGGCGACCAGTTCGGCGCCCGACCCCACGGACCCGAGCACGGTCACGTCACCGTCGGGAAAAAATATCGATTGCCCTGAACGCACCGGCTTTTCGACCAGAAGGGTTGCCGGTTCGCGCCGCACCTCGGCAGGCACTGGCTCCTGCCTCTCGACTTTCGTTACGACGGCATGACCGGACCGGACCAATGGCGGAAGGCCTGCGCCCGCCGAGAGCGGATCGGCATTTTCCAGACCCAGGATGCGAATGCCGCGGTGTTCCAGCTCGTAGATCAGATGTGTGACAGCCGACTTGCTGAGCTTTACGGCGCTCAGATCGAGCACAACCGGCGAACCCGCGATAAAACTCTCGACGCCCTTAATGCGACGGTCAACCTCGGCTATCCATTCGACGATCGGCGGTTCGGGTGCAAGCACGACCGCCATATAGGACCGGCAAACGAACCGTGGAGCCTGCCGAGCGTCAACAACAGCGGTCACGACCACTCCCTGCTTGCAATTCTCAGGCGGTTCAGCCGTTCGATCACACGTGTTGCAGCAAAAGATGCGCCCGGGCTCACATCGGCGAGCCACGCGGGCATATAACTCTGAGTCGCGCGTGATCGCGTAGTGCAATGCTACCGAAGGAAAATTTCACGGCGTCTCTGGGCGGGCGCGGAACTCAGCCGTCCGCACCCTGACGCTGGCACTCGATGTCGCGAGCCAGGTCGGGAACCAGGCTTGCCTCACCACTGTCCGCGTCCGCTGCCGCGACGGTCCGCAGCGTCTCCGCGATGCGCTCGACTGTTCTCGCACCCTGAATTGCATCCGACAGCTTGGCCCGGAGCGCCATGCGCGATGCGCAGAGATTTGCCGATTTTGCGAGTTCGGACGTTGCCTCGTGCAGCCTGACAAGCAGCAGTTCCAGCCTCGCGCCCGGAGCATCCATCTCCTTCTACTCCTGTACTGACAAAGGCGATGAGCCCTCTTGACGAATTATCGCCCGCACCGCTCGTCGAACTCAAGCGGAGACGGCAGCTTCCGTCCGCCGCGACGTTTGTCCGAATTGCGGGACGCACGCCGTCTCGTCGTTATTCGCATACCTCCGGCGGAGTACGGCCGCGCAACATCCAATGCCGTTTTTAAAACACATGTTTTGTTCAGACTGTCATTTGGCTCGGACGATACCTTCACGTAGTGCTGGTTTGGGGGTCAGCCGCATGTCGAGTTCGCGCAGCAGCAACCTGCACCGTCGACGTCTCCCGCCCGCGATTGATCAAGCAACGACTTTATTGGCGCGCCGTCCTGGCGCCGGGCTGTCTCCTTGAGCGCGTTCCCGGGGGAACTGGTATGGTTGAAGCAGTCATGTACGCGGGGATCGGTTTTCTTTTCGCGATCCTCATGGCGGTGAGTGTTGCACCCCTCATCCATAACCGCGCGGTGCGCCTGACCATCCGGCGTTTGAAAAACGCGTTGCCGCAATCGATGGCCGAGATCCAGGCTGACAAGGATCTTCTGCGCGCCGATTTTGCGCTTTTAACGCGACGTCTGGAGATGACCGTCGAGCACCTCAAGGCGGACAATGCCAACCACCGTGCCGAACTTGGCAGGAAAGACGACATTATCAATCGGTTCAAGATCGATCGCGACACTCAGAATGTCGAGCTTCTCTTGCTGAGGGCCGAAGTGGCCGCTCTCAAGGAGCAGCTTGCTCCTGACGCCAATGACGCAGCGGCCGCGCAGGACTCTCCGGGCGAACTCGAGACAATTTCCGTCGTGCCGTCGAGCTCGCCGGCATTCCACGGAACGGATGCACCAGCGTCAGCCTCAGACAGGCTGATTGCCGACGCCGGCCAGCTTCACGAGAGCGCCGCATCGTACGCGGAAACCGAAGCGACGGCGCGCTTGCGCCCTGACCTCGCGACCCTGCCGCGGGTTCGCGATCGTACGTTCGATCGGGTGGATAGCATACCCGCCGTGCCCCTGCCCGAAACGGAGGAAACCTCGGCGCGCGCGGACAGGACGGGTGCAGACAATCGCTCGGGCCGACGCGAACAGCCGGCGCACGAAGCGGCCCGTCCTTCCGCGGTTCGCAGGGATGCGTCAATCCACCTGTCGCCTGACGATCACGTTGTCGCGGAACTTCCGCGCCGGCCCCGCCGATCCGGAATGGTCCCTCTGGCGGCAAGCCTCGCCGGCGTCGCTGCTCTTGCATGGGCATACAGCGACGAAGACGCAAAGACCGTGGTCGCGGCATGGGTAAGCGCCATCGGCCCCCGGCTACCCACCCTGGCGGCAAAGCCGCCCCCGACGCAGCAGCCCGAGGCGCAGCCGGCCTCTGCCGGCATCCAGATCGAAGAGTTGACGCGCCAGGCCGCCGAAAAAATGCACGCGACCATCGAGCAGGCCTCCGCCGGGCGGGAGCAGGCGCCGCCTCAATCCGAGCAGGCGCACAAAGAGGCGCCCTCGACATCCTTGCCGCCGCCTCAGCGAAAGCTTGTCGCGGTGCCGGAAACACCGCCGACCACCATTCCCGGCTGGATCGTGCGTGACGTCGCCAACGGAACAGCTGTCGTCCAGGGGCCGAACGGTGTGTGGCGGGTTGCGCGCGGAGACAGCTTGCCCGGCGTCGGACGCGTCGATTCAATCGTGCGCTGGGGAAACCGCTGGATCGTTGCGACAAGCAGAGGCCTGATTTCGACACCATAGACGCGAGGCGGCCCGCGCGCGGCCAATCTGTGGACCGCGGTCGCCGCCGAGCCTGTTCCGTTATTGCGTGTTCGGCGTGCTCGTCGCCGCGAGATTGGTCTCGGCGATCGCATGGCCGCCCTGGCTCCTGAACCGCGTCGAGACGACGGTGGAGTTCTGGAGCTCCTTTGGCAGCATGGCTTTCAGCTTGACGAAATTGATCGCGCTTTGCAGCGCGGCATAGACCTTTTGATTGAGGTCCTTTTTTGCCTGATCGAGATTTGCATTGGTGACAACCGCATCCTGCCCTTCCAGCTTTATCTCAGGGTTGGCGATGGCCGGGCCTACGCTTTCCGGACCTTTCTGCACCAATTGAATCGGCAGGTTTCCGCGAAATTCCTGGCTGCCGTCCTTGGTCTTTTTCATCGCCGCTTTCACCGTGCGGTGGACCGGAAGCTTGATGTCCAGGAATCCGATCTTCTTTTTCTTCCAGACATACTCAGACTTCGCCGGCCTCGCCTTGCAGGACCAGATATCGACTTGCCCGCGCACGGACATGATGAGCTGGTCGTCGACGGGCATAAGCGAACCGCTCTTCAGGGAAACAACCGGACTTCTGTTGTCGGAGTCCCGTTTCGCGCAGTTGACCGCCGAAAGGCCAATCTTGTCGATAACGTCGGAAAACTTTCGTTGCAGGTCGATCAGGTCGACAAACACTCTCGCGTCCACCATGCGCTCGTTGTCGGCGGAGTTGACCGAAATCCACGACGTCGCACTGACCGTTACCGGGACACCGTAGACCTGGTTCGTTATCGCGACCGGCCCGACCGCAACCTGGGCGAACGCGTCCGCTCCGAGAACGACCGTGAGTATCGTGGCTCCGAAAATGCTTCTCATGATACCAGCCCCACCGAACGCAATAGAATTTTCGGACTCCCCCTCACATGCTACCGCAGATTCGCGGCCGGTACCGGGGAAGGCTTCAGCTATTCCCCAGAAAACGAAAAATATTTTCCCCCTCGCATGAAAAATGTTTCTACGCTGGTATCAGGATATGCCTTCATGCGCGGTCATAGGTTCCCGGGCGTGCAAATGCGGCGACTTTGGTGGTGCGCAGCCTTGCTACTGATCGGAATGCCCGCATCGGCGCAGGTTCCGCCGAATGGCGCCGAACTGCAGGCCTATCGTGGCTTGCACGCGGCGGCGGCTAAAGGCGACGTCGCCGAAATCGAAAAGCTTGTGGCGGCCGGCGCAGCGATCGATGCGCGCGATGCGCGCGGCCGCACACCGCTGCACGTCGCAGCTTTCATGCGCAAGCCCGATGCCGCGCGCGCTTTGATGCATCTTGGCGCCGATGCCAACGCGTTTGAAGCGCAGAAGTACGATATCGTCACCATCGCCGCCGTCGCCAACGACGTGACGATGCTCAAGATCGCGCTAGAAGGCGGTTGCAAGGCGGCCAACATCACCAGTCCCTATGAAGGCACCGCGCTTATCGCGGCCGCGCATCTTGGCCATGACGAGGTTGTGCGCACATTGATCGCCGCCAAGGCGCCGCTCGATCACGTCAACAATCTCGGCTGGACTGCAGTGATCGAGGCGATCGTGCTCGGCGACGGCGGCAGGCGCCACGTTGCAACGCTGGAGGCGCTGGTCGAAGCCGGCGCCGACGTCACCATCGCCGACCGTTCGGGCGCGACGCCGCTCACGCTGGCGAAACGGCGCGGCTTCAAGGAAATGGTGGAGATCCTGGAAAAAGCGGGTCGGCGGTAGCGCTGCGCAATGAACCGCTCGTTCCCGCGCAGGCGGGGACCCGGCGCCGGATTCCCGCTTTCGCGTGAATGATCGTCCAGTTGCGGCTAACCCGTCCGCCTCGCCAGCGACAACCACAGCCCGCCGCCGACCAGGACAGCCCCTGAGAGGCGATTGAGAAGCCTCGTCCGCGAAGGCTTCAGGAACCAGGCGCGGCCGAAGCCCGCGGCGACGGCCCAGCCGCTGTCGAGCACGGCGCCCAGCACGACCGACATCGCGCACATCACCAGCAACTGCCATCCGGACGGCAAGGCGGGATCGATGAATTGCGGCAGGAACGCCGTGAAAAAGGCGATGGTCTTCGGGTTCGTGAAGGCGACAACCAGGCCGCGCCACGCGTGCACGTGGCCGGAAGGCGCAGGCGCTTTGTCCATTGTTCCCGCCTGCCGCCATGCCGACACGCCGAGCCAGACGAGATAGGCCGCGCCGATCCAGCGCAGGTAGTCGAAAATTTCCGCCGAAGTCTGCAGGATCCAGTTCAGTCCGAAAGCGATGCATGTCAGCAGCAAGGCGTTGCCGACGGCCCCGCCGGCAACGGTCATGAGCGCCGCGCGCATGCCGTCTCGGGCACCCGTCGTCACCACCAGCGTGACGATCGGCCCCGGTGTCAGATAAAGCACAATCGCGATGACGAAAAAGGCCGAAAACAGGTGCCAGTTCATTCGCCGTCGTCTTCCTCGCTCAGCCGCTCGACCGAAACCACACGCTCGTCCTCGGCGGTGTTGAGCACGATCACGCCTTGCGTTGAGCGTCCCGCGATGCGAATGCCGGAGACCGGGGTACGGATCAACTTGCCGGCATCGGTCACCAGCATCACCTGGTCGGTCTCCTCCACCGGGAAGGAGCCGACGATCTTGCCGGTCTTCTTCGTCACCGCCATCGCCACGATGCCTTTGCCGCCGCGACCCGTCGTGCGGTACTCGTAGGACGAGGAACGCTTGCCGTAGCCCCGCTCCGACACCGTCAGCACAAACTGCTCCGCGGCGGACAGTTCGACATAGCGTTTTTCGCCGAGTTCGATAGCGCCGACCGCCTCCTCGGCATCGGCGCCCGCCTCCTCATCGGCCCCGCCGCCGCGGCGGATGGCACTGGCGCGCTTGAGATAGGCGGCCCGTTCTTCAGCCGATACATCGATGTGACGCAGGATCGACATCGAAATCACGTGATCCTTCTCGGCCAGCGTGATGCCGCGCACGCCGCGCGACGTGCGGCCCTGGAACACGCGCACCTCCGGTACCGCGAAACGGATGCACTGTCCGCCATTCGCGGTCAGCAGCACGTCGTCCTTTTCCGTGCAGATCTCCACGTCGACGATGGCTTCGCCGTCCTCGAGCTTCATCGCGATGATGCCCGACGGCCGCACGTCGACAAAATCCGACAATTTGTTGCGGCGGACGGTGCCGCTGGTCGTCGCGAACATGACGTCAAGCTGCGCCCAGGACGCCTCATCCTCCGGCAGCGGCATGATGGTGGTGATGGTCTCGCCCTGCTGAAGCGGCAGGATGTTGATCAGCGCCTTGCCGCGCGCCTGCGGCGCGGCCACGGGCAGACGCCACACCTTTTCCTTGTAGACCTTGCCGCGCGAGGAGAAATAGAGGACCGGCGCGTGCGTCGAGGCAACGAACAGCCGCGACACGAAATCCTCCTCGCGCACCTGCATGCCGCCGCGGCCCTTGCCGCCGCGGCGCTGCGCGCGGTAGGTCGATAGCGGCACGCGCTTGATGTAACCCTGGTGCGACACGGTGACGACCATGTCCTCGCGCGTGATCAGGTCTTCCTCGTCGACCTCACCCGTCGCTTCCGCAATCACCGTGCGGCGCGGCGTTGCGAATTCCTTTTTCACCGCCGCGAGCTCGTCCTTGATGATCTTCTGGATCCGCGCGCGCGAACGCAGAATCTCGAGATAGTCGGCAATTTCGGCTTTCAGCTTGTCGAGTTCCTGCTTGATCTCGTCGCGGCCCAGGGCGGTCAGTCGCTGCAGGCGCAGATCGAGAATGGCTCGCGCCTGCTCGGCCGAGAGCTTTGTCGTGCCCTTGGCTGAGATCTTGTGACGCGGATCGTCGATCAGCGTCACCATGGCGGCGACGTCCTTCGCCGGCCAGTCGCGCGCCATGAGGGCATCGCGCGCGGCGTTCGGATCCTTGGCGGCACGGATCAGCTTGATGAACTCGTCGATATTGGCAACCGCGATCGCAAGACCGACCAGCACGTGACCGCGGTCGCGCGCCTTGCCGAGCAGGTGCTTGGTGCGGCGCGAGACGACCTCCTCGCGGAAGGCGACGAAGGCCGCAAGGAGATCCTTCAGCGTCATTACCAGCGGGCGGCCGCCGTCGAGCGCCACCATGTTGCAGCCGAAAGAGGACTGCAGCGGCGTAAACCGGTAAAGCTGATTGAGCACGACGTCCGGCACCGCCTCGCGCTTGAGCTCTATCACCACGCGGTAGCCATGGCGGTCGCTCTCGTCGCGCAGGTCGGCAACACCGTCGATCTTCTTCTCGCGCACAAGCTCGGCGATGCGCTCGACCATTGCCGCCTTGTTCACCTGGTACGGAATTTCAGTGATGACGAAGGCCTCGCGCTCCTTGCGGACGGTCTCGGTCTCCACTTTGCCGCGCATCACGATCGAGCCGCGGCCTTCCTTGTAGGCCGAGCGGATACCGTCGCGGCCGAGGATGATGCCGCCGGTCGGAAAATCCGGACCCGGCACGATCTTGATCAATTCGTCGATGGTGATCGCCGGATTGTCGATGAGCGCGATGGCCGCGTCGACGACCTCGCCGAGATTGTGCGGCGGGATATTGGTCGCCATGCCGACCGCAATGCCGCCCGCGCCATTGACCAGCAGGTTGGGAAAGCGCGCCGGCAGCACTGACGGTTCTTTTTCGGTGCCGTCGTAATTGTCCTGAAAATCGACGGTGTCCTTGTCGATGTCGTCGAGCAGCGCCATCGCCGGGCGCGCCAGGCGGCATTCGGTGTAGCGCATCGCCGCCGGGGGATCGCCGTCGACCGAACCGAAATTGCCCTGGCCGTCGATCAGCATCAGACGCATGGAGAAGTCCTGCGCCATCCGTACCAGCGCGTCATAGATCGCCTGGTCGCCGTGCGGGTGATATTTGCCCATCACGTCACCGACGACGCGCGCCGACTTCACGTATTTCTTGTCGGGCGTATGCCCGTTCTCGTTCATCGAGTAGAGAATGCGCCGGTGCACCGGCTTGAGACCGTCGCGCGCATCGGGCAACGCCCGCGACACGATCACGCTCATGGCGTAATCGAGGTAGCTGCGCTTCATCTCCTCGGTGATGGAAACGGGGCGCACATCGGAGGGGGTTGAGTCCCCCGATTTGGGAGGTTCGTTGTCGGCCAAGACCGCGTCCTGCGTGGAGTTTTTGTTGCGATTTTTCTAGCTGATTCAGGGCGGCTTGGCCACCCGAAATGCCGCCCTATACAGGCGAATATTTCTTTTTGAGTCAGTATGTTACGGACCCCTTCGGGGTTCCGAAACCGGCGCATTTTGCGGCCGAAAACAGCCCGCAAGGACGCACGCGGCGGCGCCGGTTTTACCCGCTCGTTTGACCCGTTTTCGGAGGCCCGATTCCCGCTACCGCGGGAATGAGCGGATGAGTTTGACGCCGCCGCAAAACCGCTCGCCTGCGCGAAAGCCCGCAGTCCGGGGCGACGAGCGTGGTAGTTTGTGTTCAGCTATGCCGCTCGATTTTCTCGTCTCCGCGCTCGTGACCCTGCTGGTCGTCGTCGACCCGATCGGCCTGGTGCCGTCGTACCTTGCGGTCACGCAGGACCTGCCGAAGCGCGCAAAACGCCGCGTCGCAACGCGTGCGGCGGTGATCGCCGCGATCATTCTTGCCGGCAGCGCCCTGATCGGCGACTGGCTGTTGCGCACGCTGTCAATCGGCCTGCCCGCCTTCCGTATTGCCGGCGGCCTGCTGCTGTTCTCGATCGCTTCCGAAATGGTGTTCGGCGTACGCATCGAGCGGCAGTCGCGCCAGGCCGAGGAGGCGATCGAGGAGCACGTGCGCAATATCGCCGCCTTTCCCCTTGCGATTCCGCTGATGGCGGGACCCGGCGCAATCACGGCAACAGTGCTGCTTGCGGGCCGCAGCGAAGGCGAGCCGGTACGGCTGATCATCCTGCTCGCCGTCATCGCTTTCGTCGTGGCGCTCTGCGGCACGGTCTTCGTGCTGTCGGTGCGTATCGGCAGGCTGCTCGGCGTCACCGGCAATATCGTGCTCTCGCGTCTGCTCGGCGTGCTGCTGGCGGCGCTTGCCGTCCAATATGTCATCGACGGCGTGCGTGCGGCGCTCGCCTGAGGGACCGCCCGGCGCCGATACCGGTGCGGAACTTTCCCGCCTGTGGTAAGTTTGATGCCGGGGGCACGTCCGGTATTGGGACCAGGGACCGCGTGAAAGTCCTCAAATTTTTCGCCATCGTGCTCACGGCGCTGGCGCTTGTGCCGGTCGGCGCGCACCTGTTCGCCTTGCCCAACAAGATCCATTTGGCGGAAGGCAACTATTTTGTCACGCAAAGCGTCTACCGCGGCTGGGCATTGTTCGGGCTCGTGCTGTTCGGCGCCATCTTTGCCAATCTCGCGCTGACGCTGGCGATGCGCAGACGGCGTGCATTCGTCTTCGTGCTGATCAATCTCGTCTGTCTTGTCGCGACGCTGGTGATCTTTTTCGCCTTCACATTCCCCGCCAATCAGGCCACCAACAACTGGACGCAGATGCCCGCCGACTGGGAGGATCTGCGCTGGCAATGGGAAGTCTCGCACGCGGTGAACGCGCTGATCACGTTCACCGGATTCTGCTCGCTGGCGATGTCGCTTCTGGTGGAGGAGA
>Ga0070741_10021092_pt1 | contig 10175 bp, 8 predicted proteins | sample Coa_R1_4_FD_66440 | JGI IMG/M metagenome (GOLD analysis project Ga0070741, IMG submission 66440) | Surface soil microbial communities from Centralia Pennsylvania, which are recovering from an underground coalmine fire - Coalmine... | ecosystem: Environmental > Terrestrial > Soil > Unclassified ...
CGGGATCGGGCCGGATGTGGCGGAGCCGGGTCAGCAGGGTGGTCAGCCCGATGCGGCTCTCGGCGCGGGCCAGCGCGCTGCCGAGGCAGAAGTGGGGGCCCTGCCCGAACGCCAGGTGGCCGCCGCCCCCGGATCGCTCCAGGTCGATCGTGTCGGGTCGCTCGAACTGGGAGTGGTCCCGGTTCCCGGCCGCGTAGCACATCAGCAGGTGCGCGCCCTCCGGGACGGAGACCCCGCCCACCTCGGCGTCGCGGGTGGCCGTGCGGTACAGGCCGACGATCGGCGACTCCACCCGCAGCGACTCCTCGATCAGAGCCGGTATCAGGGACAGGTCGGCCCGGCACCGGGCCATCAGGTCCGGATCGGCCAGCAACAGCCTCATGGTCGAGGTGATGTGCGTCGTGGTGGTCTCGTTGCCGGCCACCAGGAACTGGACGAACATGGTGAGCATCTCGTCCTGGTGCAGCGAGTCGCCGCCGATGGTCGCGTGCACCACGTCGGAGATCAGGTCGTCGCGTGGGTTGGCCCGGCGGTCGGAGATCTTGCGGTCGAAGTACTCGGCGAAGGCCGCCTGGCTGCGGACCTGCGCGTACACCTGCTCGCGGGAGAGGTCGTCGTTGCCGATGGAGGCGGCGAGATCGTCGGACCACTGCTTGAAGGTGGGCAGGTCTCCGTCGGAGACCCCCAGCGCACCCGCGATGACGGTGATCGGCAGGGGCACCGCGAAGTCGGCGACGAGCTCCATCCGGCCGCTGTCGATCACCTCGTCGATCAGCCGGTCGCAGATGCCGGCGACGCCGTCCTCGATCTGCCGGACCCGGCGCGGGGTGAACGCCTTGTTGACGAGCTTGCGCTGCTGGGTGTGCCGGGGCGGGTCGCAGCGCAGCAGTACGGGGGACTTGTCGCGGAACCCGGCCGACTCGAGGTAACCGCGCACCTCGGGCGACTCCTCGGCGAGCGCGGCCAGCGTCTCGCGCATCCGTCCGCCGTGGGGGCCGGTCGCCATCAGCGAGGAGAACGTCTCGGGGTCGCGCACCACCTCGCAGATGTCGGCGTACCGGGTGACGAGCCAGACCCCGGCCGATGCGACGTGATGCACGGGCGCCTCCTCGCGCAGCCGCTGGAACAGGCCGAACGGGCAGCGCACCAGCTCGGGATCTGCGGCGAGGTAGCGCTCGGCGGCCTGGGTCAGGTCGGTCATTCCAGCACCGTCACGGTGCCCGCCGCACCGTCGACCTCGATCAGCGAGCCGTCAGCGATCCGGCGGGACGCCCCGACGACCCCGGCGGCGCACGGTATGCCCAGCTCACGGCTGACGATCATGGCGTGGCTGTTCATCGCACCGATGTCGACCACCGCGCCACCGGCCACCATGAACAGCGGCGTCCATGAGGGGTCGGTCTGCGGGGCGACCAGGATCTCGCCGGGCTCCAGGGTGCCGAAGGCGTCGGGGTCGGTCACGACCCGGGCGATCCCCCGGACGACCCCGGCCGAGGCCGGCGAGCCCCGCAGAACCTCTCCCGGGCGGGCGACGTCGGGCTTGCGGTCCCGCCGGTAGGGCAGGCTGGACAGCGCGGGGACCTCCCGGCCGCCGTCGATGAACAGCGGCACCTCGAGGTCGAAGAGCTCCCGCCAGCGCCGCGCCCGGTCGGCCAGCTCGTCGGCGATCAGGGCCGGATCGAGGACGAGCACGTCCAGTTCCTTGTCGGTGGCCATGAACACGTGATGCGGGTCGGCGATCTGCCCGGTCCGGTGCAGCCGCCGCCCCAGTTCCGTGACCGCGACCCTGGCCTCGTGGATGATCTTGATGCAGCTGGTTTTGGCCCGCTCGCGCCAGCCCCCGAAGCGCCGCGCCGAAGAGATCGCGGCGCTGAGCATGGCCCGGGTGTCGTCGTCGGGCAGCTTGGCCAGCACCTTGGCCAGCAGCGCGTCGCCCTGCTCACGCTGGGTCTGCGCCCGGACCGCGGGGTTGGATCCCTCCCCGGCGTGGCGCACCCGCTCGATCAGGGTGAGAAGCAGCTCCGGATGGGTCTCCCAGCTCGGCGCGCCCATGTCCCACTCGCCCGGCCCTCGGCACCCGTACTCGGCCATGAACGCGGCCAGCCGCGCGGCGAAGTCGGGTGCGGTGTCGCGCAGCCGCCCGTACAGGCCGGTGACCCCGGCGTCGAACTCCTTGGTCAGGCCCGCGTCGGCGCGCACGGTACGTCCCAGGTCCCACAGGCCGAACGACGGCGCCGCCGAGTCGACGTCCCCGCCGTGCCCGATCAGCTTCACCACGAGCGTGGGATCGATCGCGCCGACGATCTGCGACACCACGGCTGGCCCGACCGCCGCGCCGTTGGCCGCCATGACCTCGCCACGCCAGGTCAGCCGCTCCAGCGGCATCACCGAGCGGGCCCGGGCCACCAGCGCCGCCAGTGACAAGGTGGACAGGTCCGGACGCTGCGCGCGGCACCGGTCGGCCAGCACCCGCTCCTCCTCGACCTCGGGGAAGTCGGTGGTCGTCAGGTACCACTGGGTGCGCTCGGCGACCTGCGCGGCCAGCCGGGCGTTCTCGTCGCCGGGGCCGCTCACGTGCGGCGGCGCCTCGGCGCCGCTGAAGAACGCCGCGTCGAACATCTCGGCGGTCAGCCCGCTGCGGATGGCCATCAGCCTCGGCATGGTCATGTTGACGTACATGCGGCCGAAGAAGAACCCGGCGCCGGCCGTGTCGACCTCGTCGATCACCTCGTCGAGGGTGAACCCGCCGGCGGCCACGAAGCCCAGGCTGAAGCCGGGGATCACGTGCGGCACCCAGCCCAGGCTCGCCCCCAGCGGGGTGATCGGGTCCGGCAGCACCTCGCTGGCGTTCAGCCGGGTGTAGAGCGGGAACCGCTTGCTCGGCACGGTGTCCGTGATCCAGGCGTCAACCGCCATCGGCCGTAACCTCTTCCGGCATCACGCCATCGCCATTGCTCGGTGACCCACCCCGGTGAGCGGGGTCAGCGGTCGCGTCGGATGGTGTCGGATAACTGAGTAGGAGTCAAGTAAGTCGCCGTCGGCAGTGCTCCAGGTCCGGGCGGTCAGCCGCCGAACACCAGCCGCCGCGACACCCGGTCGAGCTCCGCCCGAACGGAGGCGACCGACCGGCTTTCCAGGGCCCCACCAGGGACGACGGCCGCCAGCGTAGCGATCTGGAACCGGATCAGCGTGCGCACGGTCAGTGTCGCAACGGCATGGCTCTCGGCAGCCGACGCCCTGGCGAGCTCACTAGAACCTTCCTCCAGATACCCGTACGCTCGCTCGACATGGCGCTGCTCGTGTTCCTGGCGCATCACGCGGCTCGCCGGCGTCGCGTCCGGCATCTGCTGATAGAGGATCTTGGCGTGGTCGGGGTGGGTGCTGGCCCAGCTCCAGACGGCCTCGATGGTGGCCAGCAGGGTGTCGGGGCCGCCCGGCTCCCCGTACGGCCGTACCTGCTCGACGACCGCGTCGACCTCGCTGTACACCTGCCGGACCACCGAGTCGAAGAGCTCGTCCTTGGTGGCGAAGTGGTAGTAGACGCCGGTCGGCGCCAGCTCGGCCGCCTCGGCGATCTCGGGGATGCTGGCATCGGCGAACCCGCGCGCGGCGAACACCCTGATCGCGGCCTCGATCACGGCGGTGCGCTTGCTCGGCCGGTGCGCGGGCCCCTTGGTGGCCTCGGTCATCAGCGCCGCCCTCCCCCACGTCGGGACACTAGGCTAGAGCGATGACCTCGGCCGCCGCACCGGTGCCTCACCGGCCGTCCCGCCGGGCACAGATCGTCGAGGCCGCGATGCGGCTGCACGCGCGCCAGGACGGCCGGGCGGTGACCGTCGCCGAGATCGCCCGCGAGGCGTACATGTCCACGCCGGCCATCTACTACCACTACCCGTCCAAGGACGCGGTGCTGCTGGACGGGTTGAGCCGGTTCTCCGCCGATCTCGCGGCGGTCATCCGCGCATCGGCCGAAGAGGCGGTCCGGACCGGCACGGTCGCCGACCTGGTGACGTCGGTCGTGCGGTGGCTCGACGGCCGCCGCCACGAGGCCGTGGTCTGGTACCTCACGGCTCCCCAGGTCATCAACGCCGACGCCCTGCGCGACGAGCTGGCCACGCAGACGGTGGAGGCCTGGCATGCGCCGGTGCGGGCTTCACGCGCCGGCCGTGCCGCGATGACCGGCAGTGATATGACCGGTAGTGATACCGACGACGAGGTCGACGTGGTCGTGGTGGCGCTGAAGTCCCTGCTGGAGATCTCGGCCCAGTCGTGGCTGGCCGAGGACCAGGTCCGCCGCGTGCTCGGCCCCAAGAGCTTCCTGGCCGAGGTCCGCCGGCTCACCCTCCGCCTGGCTTCGGACGCGCCCGGCCTCTGAAGCGGGTCACAGGACGGTGGTGCGCACCCGGCCGGGGTCATCGGGATCGGCCTCGATCTTCCAGCTCACACCGTCGTGCGCGGGGTCGGTGAGCATGGCCAGCACCGAGGCGGCGACCTGTTCGGGAGTCAGCATCGGCAGCGCCATGCGGTCGGAGAGCCAGTCGGCGACCCCGTCCTCACCCGTGCGGGCGAGCATCGGGGTCCGCACGGCCCCGGGGAGCACGGCGTTCACCCGCACGCCGGTGCCCGCGGCCGCGGCGGAGCGGCTCAGTGAGAGCAGCGCGGCCTTGCTGGCCGCGTAGGCGGGATCGGCCGGGTGCGGTCGCAGGGCCGTCGAGGAGCTGACGTTGACCACCGCGCGCTCCCCCGGCACCGGGTAGCGCGCGGCCAGCGTGGTGGTGGTCAGCGCGCCGGACACGTTGACCGCGAGCACCCGGTGCATCCGGGCCAGGTCGCCGCCCGGCCACGGCTTCCCGCCGGTGAGGATCCCGGCGGCGTTGACCACACCGGCCAGGTCCCGGCCAGCCCGGGCGGCCTCGTCGAACACATCGGCCAGCGCGGCCGTGTCGGTGACATCCAGGGCGCGGACGGCGTGCCCGGCGCCCGGCAGCGCGGCGACGGTGACCTCCAGGCCGCTACGGTCGACGTCGATGAGACACAGGGCCGCGCCCCGCTCGGCGGCGGCGTGCGCGCATGCGCGTCCGATCCCCGAGCCAGCGCCGGTGACGACGACGAGACGCGTGCTCAGCTCCACGACGGTTCCAGCTCCACGAGGGTTACTGTAGAGGGGTTCTTGTAAGTACCCCATCCGAGCCCTAGCCTGGGTCCGGTGCGCCGCCTCGTCCATCCGTTGTCACGGGCCACCTACGAGTGGGCCGAGGACGGCGTCGGCCCGGTACGGGTGACCGACCGGGAGGGCCGCGAGGGCCGCTTCGACCGCGACGGGGTGTGGGTCGGCGGGGAGCTCTACACGGCCGACCCGGAGCTGTGCCGCTGGATCGTCTCCGGCGGGCCGACCGCTGGTGGCCCGGGTGGCCGCAGCCGCCGCTTCGAAGTCGATCCCGCTTCCGAGGTCGATCCCGCTTCCGAAGTCGACGCAGCTTCGAAGTCGACACCGGTTCCACACCCGCAACAGCTTCGAACCGGCTGAGCCGGGTAGCCGGACCGTGACCTGATGGCCGACCCGACGACCTGAGTTGATGGCGGTGACGCGATGAGCATGACCGATCCGGGAACCCGTGCCATGCCGGCCGGGATGCTCACCTACCAGCAGCTGCTGGACTCCGACTCCCGACCGGTACCCGAGACGCTGCGGCGGGTGGGCGAGACCGACATCGGCCCGACCACCGTCCCGGTCGCGCGCTACCTGGACCGCCGGTACCACGAGCTGGAGAAGGAGCACCTCTGGTCGAAGGTCTGGCAGGTGGCCTGCCGGGCCGACCAGCTCGAGCGGATCGGCGACACCGCCGTGTACGACATCGCCGACCGGTCCTACCTACTGGTCCGCGCGCGGGAGGACGGGCCGGACGGGACCTCGGGAATCCTGGCCTTCCCGAACGCCTGCCTGCACCGGGGCCGGGCGCTGCGCGACGGACCGGGCCGGGTGGACGAGCTGCAGTGCTCGTTCCACGGGTTCTGCTGGTCGCTGAGGGGCCGGCTGAAACGGATACCCAGCGCCTGGGACTTCCCGCACGTGGTGCCGGACGAGTGGGAGCTGCCCCGGCTACGGGTGGACACCTGGGGCGGGTTCGTGTTCGTGAACCCCGACCCGGACTGCGAGCCGCTGAGGGACTTCCTCGGGGTGCTGCCGAAGCTGTTCGAGCGCTGGCCCCTGGATCGCCGGTACGTGCGCGCGCACGTGACCAAGCGCATCCGGTCGAACTGGAAGCTCGTCCAGGAGGCGTTCATGGAGAGCTACCACGTGATCACGACGCACCCGCAGCTGCTGACCGGCTTCGGTGACGCGAACAGCCAGTACGACGTGTTCGGCAACGTGGCCCGGGCCATCTCCCCGCGCGGGGTGGCCAGCCCGCTGCTCGCGTGGGAACCCACCGAGCAGGAGATGCTGGACTCCGCGCTCGACCGCCGGATCGACGACCCGGTGATCCTGGAGGTGGGCGAGGACGCGACCGCGCGGCGGACCCTCGCCGACTCCGCCCGCCAGGCTCTGCGGGCGGTGCTGGGCGAGGCCGCCGATGAGCTGTGTGACGCCGAGGCGGCCGACAGCTACTTCCTCAACGTCTTCCCGAACATCCACCCGTGGGGCGGGTACAACCAGATCTTCTACCGGTTCCGCCCGGACGGCGATGACCACGAGGCCTGCCTGATGGAGGTCATGCTGCTGGGTCCGTACGCAGGCGAGCGACCGGACCCGGCCCCGGAGGTGCGCCTGGGCGCCGAGGACCACTGGCGTGACGCGACCGAACAGCTGGGCTCGCTGGCGCGGGTGTTCGACCAGGACGAGTTCAACCTGGAGGCGGTGCAGAAGGGTCTGCGCAGCACCTGGCGCGGCCACGTGACACTCTCGCGCTACCAGGAGCTCAAGGTCCGCCACTTCCACCAGCTCTACCAGCGGTGGGTGATCGACCTGAGCGGCATCGAGTCCGCCCAGTCGGTCGAGCCGCCGCCTCAACCGGCACGGCCCTAGGATCCCCGCCATGTCGACCGCCACCGAACCAGCCCTGTTCGAGATCATGTCCCAGATGCGGGCCATGCGCCGCCTGCGGCCCGATCCGGTACCCACCGAGCTGCTCGATCGCCTGATCCAGGCGGCGGTGTGGGGTCCCAGTGGGTCCAACCTGCAGGCCTACCAGTACCTGGTGGTCACCGACCGGCAGGTGATCAGCCGGTTGGCGCCGCTGTGGCGTCGTTGCGTCGACGCCTACCTCGCCACCGCGGGGAAGAACACGCCCGGCACGATGAACGACGAGGCCTACCGCAAGATGGTCGCCGCCATCCGGTACCAGTGCGACCACTTCGCCCAGACGCCGGCACTGATCATCCCGTGCTACCGCTTCAAGATGCCACCGCCGAGCGTGGCCGGGCTGAAGGCGATGCGAGCCTCGCTGGGCACCAGGGCGACCCTGAAGCTGGCCGTCAACCGGGCCTTCGGTGTGGTCGCGGAGGCGTCCAGCCTCTACCCGGGCGTTCAGAACCTGTTGCTCGCCGCTCGGGCGCTCGGACTCGGCGCCACGCTGACCATGTGGCACCTGATGCTCGAGTCGGAGTTCAAGGAGGTCCTGGGGATCCCCAAGGACGTCCACACCTACGCGGTCATCCCCATCGGCTATCCGGTCGGCCGGTTCGGTCCGGTGTCCCGCGTCCCGATCGAGAAGGTCATCCGCCGCGACCGCTGGTAGCGGCGTCGCATCATTATTGACAGCTACTCCAGTTACTGCCACGGTTGCTGGACCGGGCAGCCACGGGAGGACGTTGATGGCACGCGCGCGGGTCGCCCGCGAACCCGATCCCCGGACCCCGGTCCTGGTCGGCGCCGGCCAGTCGTCGGACCCGATCGACGCGCCCGGCTACCGGCGGTCCTCGCCCGTCGAGCTGGCCGCGGAGGCCGCCCGGGCGGCGCTCGCCGACGCCGGGGCCGACCCCGTGACCGTGGCCGCGGCCATCGACACCGTGGCCGCGATCCGGCAGTTCGAGATCTCGGTGCCCGGCGCCAGGCAGCCATTCGGCGGCTCGGACAACCCGCCACGCTCGGTCGCCGCGCGGATCGGCGCCGACCCGCGGCGGGCGATCCTGGAGGTCACCGGCGGCCAGGGTCCCCAGCACCTGATCACTGAGCTGGCCGGCGCGATCAAGGCCGGGCACGCCGACGTGGTGCTGACATGCGGCGCGGAGGCGATGTCCACCGTCCGCCACCTGTCCGGGACGCCCGACATCCCGGACTGGTCGGAGACGGTCGGCGGCCAGCTCGAGGATCGCGGGTTCGGGTTGAAGGGCCTGATCACCGGCTACCAGGTGGAGCACGGGCTGTTTGACGCCCCGGCCCAGTACGCGCTGTTCGAGAACGCGCGCCGGGCCCGGCTGGGCATGGACCGCTCCGGCTATGCCGCATCGATGGGTGCGCTGTTCGCGCCGTTCACGGAGGTGGCGAAGGCGAATCCGCACGCGGCCGCGCCGGTGTCGCGGACCGCGGCCGAGCTGGCGACCGTGACCGAGGGCAACCGGCTCGTCGTGGACCCCTATCCCCGGCTGCTGGTCGCCCGGGACGCGGTGAATCAGGGCGCGGCGGTGCTGCTGATGTCGGTGGCCCGCGCCCGTGAGCTGGGAGTACCTCGGGGGCGCTGGGTGTTCCTGCACGCCGGCGCCGACGTCACCGCGCCGACGATCCTCGAACGGGAGGACCTCTCGGACGCCCGCGCCTCGGTGCTCGCGGTGCGCGAGGCGCTGTCGGCGGCCGGGATCGGCGTCGACGACCTGGCGCACCTGGACCTGTACAGCTGCTTCCCGGTCGCGGTGTCCACGATCTGCGACGGTCTGGGGCTGACCGCGGACGACCCCCGGGGCCTCACCGTCACCGGTGGGCTGCCGTACTTCGGTGGTCCGGGCAACAACTACTCGATGCACGCCATCGCCGAGATCCTCGACCGCTGCCGTGCCCACCCCGGGTCCTTCGGGCTGGTGGGTGCGAACGGCGGCGTCCTGTCGAAGTACGCGGCCGGGGTGTACGCGACCACGCCGACGGCCTGGCGGTCCCCCGCTGGTGAGGCGCAGCGGCGGGTCGACGGCTGGCCCCGTCACCCGGTGGTCCTACGGGCCGACGGCGCGGCGGTGGTCGAGACCTGGACGGTCACCCAGGGCAGGAGGGGCCGCACCGGGATCGTGGTCGGCCGACTCGAGGCGACCGGCGAGCGCTTCCTGTCGACCACCGTGACCGGTGACGACGCGACGCTGGCGCTGCTGGGCTCCGAGCAGCCTGTCGGCTGCCGGCTGGTCGTGCGCTCCTTCCCGTTCGGCAACCGGGTCGCGCTCGATGACGCCCTGATGGACGACCTGGTGGCGCGCGCCGAGTTCGCCGAGGACGCCCGAGCGGCGACCGGAGGCCCGACGTCGCGCCTGTTCGACAGCTGAACCACCGGCACCCCGGCACCGCACCACAGCACCGCACCACAGCACCGCACCACACACCATCGGAGGAGCTCCGCATGCGGGACAACTGGGCCACCCTCTGGGAGACGGTCGCCGACGCCATGCCGGACGCCACGGCGGTGGTGCACGGGCAGCGGCGGCTGACCTACCGGGAGGTCGAGCAGCGGGCCGCCAGGCTGTCCTCCGCTCTCGCCGGGATGGGGCTGGGGCGGGACGCGAAGGTCGGCATCCTGGCCTACAACTGCCCGGAGTACCTGGAGGTGAGCTACGCGGTGTTCAAGCTGCGCGGCTCGCCGGTGAACCTGAACTACCGCTACCGCGAGGACGAGCTCACCGAGGTGCTGGCCGACTCCGACGCGCAGGTGCTGTTCTTCCACGGCGCGCTCGGCGAGACCGCGCACCGGGCCGCGAGCCGGGTACCCGGGCTGCGGGCGATCGTGCAGATCGACGACGGCTCACCGACGGTCGAGGGGGCCCTGGGGTACGAGGCGCTGATCGACGGGCACGACCCGGCCCCGCGCATCCGGCGCTCCGGGGAGGACGTGTTCCTGCTCTACACCGGCGGCACCACCGGGCGCCCGCGCGGGGTGATGTGGCGTCACCAGGACATCATCTCCACCGTCGCGTTCCCGGCCTACACGCTGGCCGGGCTGGAGGTTCCGGCCGACACCGCGGCGGTGGCCCTCGGTGCGGTC
>Ga0070741_10021093_pt1 | contig 10175 bp, 8 predicted proteins | sample Coa_R1_4_FD_66440 | JGI IMG/M metagenome (GOLD analysis project Ga0070741, IMG submission 66440) | Surface soil microbial communities from Centralia Pennsylvania, which are recovering from an underground coalmine fire - Coalmine... | ecosystem: Environmental > Terrestrial > Soil > Unclassified ...
CTACGAGGGCTGAAAAGGCTTGCATCGCGAAACGTCCTCGTCTTGTGGGGGCGACTTCGACGGATGGTGCGGTTTCACGATACCAGTCAACCGCGCGCGCCTGCAACATACAATGTGGAATCGCAGCTTCGGCCCCTCGTCAACAAGGAGCTCGTCGTGGCACGCATCCGGCACATCGCCCTCGTCGTGAAGGACCTCGAAGCAACGGCCGATTTCTATGTCAAGGCCTTCGGCCTGAAGCGCTCGCCCCTGTCGGAGGGACCGACCGCCCGGCGCATCTATCTCAGCGACGGCCACGTCAACCTCGCGCTCCTGCAGTACAAGGGCGAACACGGCTCGGGGCTCAAGGACGCTGCGGGCTATGTCGGCGTGCACCACTTCGGCTTTCAGGTGGACGACATCGAGCAGCAGCAAAAGATCATCGAGGACGCGGGCGGCAAGTTCTTCTTCGACCTCGGCAAGCCCGAGGACGACGACTTCGAGCGCAAGTTCCGCGATCCGAACGGGATCATCTTCGACATCAACTGGAAAGGCTGGACCCTGACTTCCGGAAAGATCGCCGCGGCGTCCAGCCGGTCCGCCGCAGGCGGGCTCAGTCCAGCCGCCAGGGCTCGCAGAAGCCCCGCGCCGAGCCGGAAGGCAGCCGCGCGTAGGCCGCGTCCGGCGCGCGCTGCGTCGCGGCGTCGAAGTGCCAGGCGTGCGTCGCGCTGAAGCGCGTGCAGAGCTCCTCGCCGTCGCGCCATTTCGTGCGCGTGCAGGCGGTGAGCGTCGTGACGTGCACGGTCGGGCCTTCGCTCTGGATCAGGTGGACGTAGTTTTCGGTTGCGCGCACGTCCACGGCCCGGCGCCCCGGCGTGCGCGTCGAAAGGACTTGCGCGCCGTTCGGCGTGAGCGCTTCGTACACCAGTACTAGCTCGGTGCGCGGCGCATCGCCCGCCAGGTCGGCGAGCAGGCTCTTGCGGTAGCCGTCGCTGAATTCGCAGATGAGCTCGCCGGCGGCGAGCGCGGCTGCGGCGAGCGGGTTCACGCCGCGAGCGCCTCCGCGCGGCCCTCGAGCACGCGGCGCGCGGCATCGGCGAACGCCGCCGCGTCGGCAGCGCAAACGTGCACGCGCATCGCCTTCGGCAGCTGGGCGAAGTTGCGCTCGGCGGAGCGGCGGTACGCCGCGTCGTAGTGCTCGACCAGCAGGCGGCGGACGAATTCGCGCCAGTCGGCGCGCGCGGCGAGCCCCTTCCATTCGCCGATGCGCTCGTGGCCGTGCAGCGCGACCAGGCAGTCGAGCTGCGCCTCGAGCGCCGCGCGGTCGGCGGTGAAATGCCGGTACTCGTCGAGCAGCAGCGCGACGCGCACGGCGAGCGGCGTCTCGAGCGCGACGCACGGCGAGGCGCGCATGCGCTCGATGAGCGCGGCCGGGACCTGGACCTCGCCGATCTTCCGAGACTCGCCCTCGACGAACACCGGGCGCGCGGCGTCGAGCTCCCGCAGCGTGCGCAGCAGCTCGCTCTCGAAGCCCTTCTGCGCGGGCTGCGGCTTGCCGGGCAGCGTGCCGAGCACCGACCCGCGATGCGCGGCGAGCCCTTCCAGGTCGAGCACCTGCGCGCCCGCCGCGGCGAGCGCGCCGAGCAGCCGGCTCTTGCCGCTGCCGGTCGGACCGTGGATCACGCGGAAATCGAATCTGGACGGCGCCTGCTCAAGCTGCTCGACGACCCACCGCCGGTAGCTGCGATAGCCGCCCTCGAGGGTCTTCGCGTCCCAGCCGATCTCGCGCAGCACATGCGCCATGGCGCCGGAGCGCTTGCCGCCGCGCCAGCAGTAGACCAGGGGTTTCCAGTGCTTTCCCTTGTCCGCGAAAGCGTCCTGGATGTGCTTCGCGATGTTGCGGGCGACCAGCGCGGCGCCGCGCTTCTTCGCGTCGAAGGGCGAGACCTGCTTGTAGAGCGTGCCGATTTCGGCGCGCTCGGCGTCGTCGAGCACCGGCGCGGAAAGCGCGCCGGGGATGTGGTCCTCGGCGTATTCCGCGGGCGAGCGCGTGTCGAGGATCGCGTCAAATCGCTCCGCCGCGAGCTCTTCCACCGACAGCGAAAAACCGTGCTTTTTCACTGGTAAGATTCTACGCCCATGAATGCTCCCGAGAAGATTCGCCTGACGCAGTTCAGCCACGGCGGCGGCTGCGGCTGCAAGATCGCGCCCGCGGTGCTCTCCGACATCCTGTCCTCGGCGCCGATCCGCGGCCTGCCGAAGGATCTTCTCGTCGGAACCGAGACCTCCGATGACGCCGCCGTCTACCGGCTGAACGACAGCCAGGCGCTCGTCGCGACGACCGACTTCTTCACGCCGATCGTGGACGACCCGCGCGACTTCGGCCGCATTGCGGCGACCAACGCGATCTCCGACATCTACGCCATGGGCGGCCGCCCGATCCTTGCGCTCGCGCTGGTCGGCATGCCGCTCGACAAGCTGCCGGTGCCGGTGATCCGCGCCATCCTCGAAGGCGGCGAGTCGGTGTGCGCCGAGGCCGGCATCCCGATCGCCGGCGGCCATTCGATCGACACGCTCGAGCCGATCTACGGCCTCGTGGCGCTCGGCCTCGTGCATCCGCAGAAGGTGAAGCGCAACAGCTCGGCGCGCGCGGGCGACGTGCTGATCCTCGGCAAGCCGCTCGGGATCGGAATCCTTTCCGCGGCGCTGAAAAAAGGCAAGCTGAGCGAAGCGGGCTACGCCGCGATGCTCGAGTGGACGACGAAGCTCAACACGCCCGGGCAGGCGCTTGCCGAGAGGCAAGGCGTGCATGCGCTCACCGACGTCACCGGCTTCGGGCTCGCCGGCCATCTGCTCGAAATCTGCCGCGGCTCCAGGCTCGCCGCGGAGCTGCGCTTCGATTCGATCCCGGTCGTGCCGGAAGCGCTCGACTGGGTGAAGCAGGGCGTCGCGACCGGCGCCTCCGAGCGCAACTGGAAGGGCTATGGCCACGACGTGGCGTTCCAGGGCGAGGAATGGAAGAAGCAGCTTCTCAGCGACCCGCAGACGAGCGGCGGCCTGCTCGTCGCCTGCGCCCCGGACGAGCAGGCGGCGGTCCTTCAGGAATTCCACGCGCGCGGCTTTCGCGGCGCCGCGGTGATCGGACGCCTCGCCGCGGGACCGGCGAAGATCAGCGTGGCCTGAGAAGCGGCTCGAGCGCGCGCCAGACCTGCTCGGCCATGAGCGGCTGCGCCGCCTCCGTGGGATGGATGCCGTCGGGCTGGAACATCGCGCGGTCCTGGGCGAAGCCTTCCATGAGAAAGGGCACGAGCGCCGTCCCGTAGCGTTTCGCGAGCTCGCCGAACGCCGCTTCGAACGCCCGCGTGTACTGCGGCCCGTAGTTCGGCGGCAGGCGCATGCCGACGATCACGATCCGGGCGCCGGCGCGCTCGGCCTGCTCGATGATCGCACCGAGGTTCGCCTTCATCTGCGCGACCGGCAGCCCGCGCAAGCCGTCGTTCGCGCCCAGCTCCAGCACCAGCACCGACGGCTTTCGCGCGGCGAGCGCCTTCGGGAAGCGGGCGAGCCCGCCCGCGCTCGTCTCTCCGGAGACGCTCGCGTTCTCGACGCTATACTGCGGGCGTTCGCGCGCGATGCGCTGCGCGAGCAGCGCCACCCAGCCGCGCGCCTGCGCAATGCCGTACGCCGCGGACAGGCTGTCCCCGTAGACGAGAATGGATCTCTCCGCCGCAGCGACCGACAAGGGCCCGAGCAAAGCGACGACGAGCGAGAGCGTCCTGAGCGCGCGCGGCATGGGCAAGACCGTGAGGAGCGGGGACTCCGAGCTCGTCATTCTGCGCGACATCGACCTGGAAATCACGCGCGGCGAAGCGCTCGCCGTGGTCGGCGCCTCGGGCTCGGGCAAGTCGACCCTGCTCGCGATCCTCGCCGGCCTGGACACGCCGAGCGCCGGGAAAGTCTTTCTCGAAGGCCATGACCTCTTCTCGCTCGACGAGGACGGCCGCGCCGCGCTGCGCGCCCGCCTCGTCGGCTTCGTGTTCCAGTCGTTCCAGCTGCTTCCCGCTCGCACCGCCCTCGAGAATGCCATGCTGCCGCTCGAGCTCGCCGGGCGCGCCGACGCCGAGGCGGCGGCGCGCGCGATGCTCGAGCGCGTCGGGCTCGGCGCGCGGCTGCGACACTATCCCAAGCACCTTTCGGGCGGCGAGCAGCAGCGCGTGGCGCTCGCCCGCGCCTTCGTCATGCGCCCGAGCCTGCTGCTCGCCGACGAGCCGACGGGAAGCCTCGACGCGCAATCCGGCGCCGAGGTGATCGAGCTCCTTTTCGACCTGAACCGCGAGGCCGGCACGACGCTCGTCATGGTGACCCACGACGATTCGCTCGCCGCGCGCTGCGCGCGGCAGATCCGGCTCCTGGCGGGAAGGATCGCGGCGTGATAGCCCCGCTGGGGATGTCGCTTCGCATGTTGCGGCGCGACTGGCGGGCGGGCGAGCTGCGGATCCTCGGCGCGGCGCTCGTCATCGCCGTGGCCGCGGTGACGAGCGTGGGCTTTTTCGCCGACCGCGTCGCCGCCGCGCTGGTGCGCGATGCGCACCAGCTCCTCGGCGCCGACCTGGTGGTGGTCTCGGACCATCCCTTCGGCAGCGATCTGCGGCGTCTCTTCGAGGCGCGCGCGCCGCAGCGGGCCGAGGCGCTCAACTTCATCAGCATGGCGATCGCCGGAGACAAGTCGCAGCTCGCCGGCGTCAAGGCCGTGACGGAAAACTATCCGCTGCGCGGCCGGCTGCGCATCGCGCCGGCGCCGGGCGCGCCCGACGCCGCCGCGCCCCCGGGGCCGCCGCGCGGCGAGGTCTGGATCGAGGAGCGGCTCGTCGCCGCGCTCGGCACGCCGGTCGGCGCGCGCCTCAAGCTCGGCAGCGCCGAGCTCACCGTCGGCGCGGTGCTGACGCTCGAGCCGGAGCGCGGCGCGAATTTCTTCAACCTCGCGCCGCGGCTCGTGATGAACGCCGCCGACGTGCCGGCGACCGGCCTCGTGCAGACCGGAAGCCGCGTCTCCTACTACCTGTATGCGGCGGGGCCTGCGGATGCAATTCATGTTCTGGAGAACGAAGTGCGTCCCCGCCTGGAGCGGGGCCAGCGCCTCGACACGCTGGAGAGCGGGCGGCAGGAAGTGCGCGCCTCGATCGAGCGGGCGCAGCGCTTCCTCGCGCTGACGGCGCTCCTGTCCGCGATCCTCGCCGGCGTCGCGGTCGCGCTCGCGGCGCGGCGCTTCGTCGAGCGCCACCTCGACGGCTGCGCCGTGATGCGCTGCCTGGGGGCCAGCCAGGCACGCATCCTCGCCCTCTACATGGGCGAGTTCCTGCTCCTCGCGCTCGCCGCATGCGCGCTCGGTACCGCGCTCGGCCTCGCCGCGCAGCAGGCGATCGCCTCGGCGCTCGGCGAGCTGCTGCGCGCCGAGCTGCCCGCGCCGTCGCTGCTGCCCGGCGTGCAGGGCTTCCTGCTGGGCTTCGTGCTGCTGCTGGGCTTCGCGCTGCCGCCGCTGCTCCGCCTGAAGGACGTGCCCGCGGTGCGGGTGATCCGGCGCGAGGCCGCCGCCGCGCCTGCGGGCGTGCTCGGCGCGTATGCCGCAGGCCTCGTCACGCTCGCTGCGCTGCTCGTGTGGCAGGCGGGCGACGTAAAGCTCGGGCTGTACGTGGCGGGCGGGTTCGCCGGCGCGCTCCTCGTCTTCTTCGCCGCGGCGTGGGCCCTGCTGAACGGCCTGGGTGCATTGCGCCGCTTGCGGCCGCTTCGGCGGCGCGCTTTCTCGAACACGCTGCAGACCGCGAGCCTCGCGCTCGGGCTGACGGCGCTCCTTCTTCTCACCTTCACGCGCAACGATCTGGTCCAGGCATGGCGCAGGAGCGCGCCGCCGGACGCGCCCAATCGATTCCTGCTGGGCGTGCAGCCCGAGCAGCTGGGGCAGATCAAGGGATTCCTTGAAGAGAAGCGGTTCGAAGCCCCGACGTTCTACCCGATGGTGCGCGGCCGCGTGACCGCGAAAAACGGCGAGCCGGTCAGCGCGGCGGACTACCCCGAGGAGCGCGCCCGGCGCCTCGTCGAGCGCGAATTCAACCTCTCGTACATGGACGCGCCGCCCGCGCACAACGTGCTCTCCGCGGGGCGCTGGTTCCGCGACGCGAACGAGCTCTCGGTGGAGGAGGGCATTGCGCGCACCCTCGGCTGGCGGCTGGGCGACGAGCTCGCCTTCGCGGTCGCGGGCGAGACCTTCCGTGCGCGCATCACCTCGCTGCGCGCCCTGCGCTGGGACTCGATGCGGGTGAACTTCTTCGTCATCGCGCCGCCGGGGCTCCTGAAGGGCTTGCCGACGAGCTTCATCTCGGCGTTTCGCGTCGCGCCCGGCCAGGAGCCGGTGATGAACGAGCTGGTCGCGCGCTTCCCCAATCTGACGCTGGTGGACGTTTCGGCGGCGCTGCGCCAGGCGCGGGAAGTCGTCGACCAGCTGGTGAACGCGGTGCAGCTCGTGTTCGTGTTCGCGCTCGCTGCGGGCGTGCTGGTGCTGTACTGCGCGCTCCTCGCGACGGAGGACGAGCGGCGGCGCGAGGCGGCGCTCATGCGCGTCTACGGCGCCGCGCGTCGGCAGGTGGCGGCGAGCCAGGGCGCGGAATTCCTCGCGATGGGGCTCGTTGCCGGAGCGCTCGCGACGCTCGGCGCCGCGCTGATCGGCGAGCTCCTCGCGCGCCGCGTGTTCGATCTCGACCTCGCGCCGAGCCTCGGCTTGTGGCTCTGCGGGCCGCTGGCGGGCCTCGCGCTCCTTTCCCTCAACGCCTGGCTTTCTTCCCGCTCCGTGCTGCGCGCCTCGCCGGCGCTCACGCTGCGCGATTCGGTGTAACCTCGCCGCGATGATGGAAGTGCTGCTCGTGCTGACCCTGATCGCGTCGGCCGCGACCGCGGGCCTGATCGCCCTGCTGGTCCTCAAGGAGCGCGCTTCGGCGCGCGAAGGGCGCGAAGAGCTCGGCCGCGGCCTGAACGCGTTCAGCCAGACGCTCGCTTCGCAGATGACTTCGATCGCTACGGTCCAGAACAGCCAGATCGAGCACATCCGCAGGAGCCTCGAGGAAAGCCTCGCCCGGCTGCAGCAGGACAACGCCGCGAAGCTCGAGCAGATGCGCCTCACGGTGGACGAGAAGCTCCACGCGACGCTGGAGAAGCGTCTTTCGGAGTCCTTCAAGCAGGTCTCGGAGCGCCTGGAGCTCGTGCACAAGGGCCTTGGCGAGATGCAGTCGCTCGCGGCGGGCGTCGGCGACCTGAAAAAGGTCCTTTCCAACGTCAAGACGCGCGGCGTGTTCGGGGAAGTCCAGCTTGCCGCGCTCCTCGAGCAGGTCATGGCGCCGGAGCAGTACGAAAGGAACGCGGCAACCCGTCCGAACTCTCGCGAGCGCGTGGAGTTTGCCATCAAGCTGCCCGGGCGCGAGAGCGGCGAGCCGGTCCTGCTGCCGATCGATGCGAAGTTTCCCTTGGAGGATTACCAGCGGCTGCAGGCCGCGGAGGAGGCCGGCGACCTGACGGCGATAGACACGGCCGGCAAGGCGCTCGAGGCGCGCGTGAAGCTGGAGGCAAAGAGCATCGCTGAGAAGTATGTGGAGCCCCCTTACACCACCGATTTCGCGCTGCTCTACCTGCCCTTCGAAGGCTTGTTTGGCGAAGTGCTGCGGCGCCCCGGTCTTTTCGAGCAGATCCAGCGCCAATGGCGGGTCACCATTTGCGGGCCCACGAACCTGCTCGCCTATCTGAACAGCCTGCAGATGGGCTTCCGCACCCTTGCCATCCAGCAGCGTTCCTCGGAAGTCTGGAAGGTGCTGGGCACGGTGAAGGCGGAGTTCGGCAAATTCGCCGAAGTGCTCGCGAATACGAAGCGGCAACTGCAAACCGTCGCCAATTCCATCGATCAGGCGGAGACCCGCACGCGGCAGATCGAGCGCAAGCTGCGGGACGTGGAGACCCTGGAAAGCAAAGGAGAGGAGTTGCTCGCCGCACCCGAGGAATCGCCGCCGGTACAGATGCCGCTGCGATAGATCGGGCGAGCGCGCTCTGCTAGGCTTTGCATGAGCCGTTGGGACTGACGTCCAAGGGCGACACAGGTCTCTGATAACAAAGGCTTTTCAGGGCAAGAACCATCAGGTAAGATTGGACATGAAAGGGAGGCTGGGCGCCGCCTTCCCTTTTTTCGGCCGCCGGCCTCGAAACAGCAGCCGATGCCGATCTCGCTACGCTTCGTCGTCCCCCTCGCCCTGGCGCTCGCCGCGATCGCGTACGCCGTGGTGCCGGTGGTCGACCGCCTGACGCTGCAGTGGTTCGTGCGCGACCTCGACGCGCGCGGCGCGCTCATCGCGAAGACGGCGCAGGAGCCGCTCGTCGAGCTGATGCAGGACCCGCGCGGCGCCAAGCAGCGCGTGCTGCGCTATTTCGAGAAGATCCTGCAGGGCGAGCGGATCTACGCGCTCGGCTTCTGCACGCGCGCGGGCAGGCTGCTGTACGCCACGCCCGCCTTTCCGGCGGCCGTGCGCTGCAACGCGAGCGAGACGGACACGGAGCGCAACGTCGTCCTGCGCCTCTCCGACGGGCCGCTGCACGTGTCCTACAACCCGATCGTGAACGACAAGGCGACGCTCGGCGACCTGGTGATCGTCCACGACATGAGCTTCGTCGAGCGGCGCAGCGCCGACACGAAGAAGTACGTCTACTGGCTTTTCATCGCGATCGGCGCGGTCGTAGCGCTCATCACCGTGGTGATCGCCGAGATCAGCTGGCGCGGCTGGGTCGCCGGCATGAAGGCGCTGCTCACCGGCGAGACGCTGCTGCGCACGCCGGAGGAGCTCAAGGCGACCGCGCCCGAGCTGCGGCCGATCGCGCGCGACCTCCAGGCGCTGGTGCGCGAGATCGAGTCGGAGCGCCAGGCGCGCGACGAGAGCCAGACGACCTGGGGACCGGACGCGCTGCGGCGCATCCTGCGCCAGGACCTGAAGGGCGACGAGGTGCTGATCGTCTCCAACCGCGAGCCCTATATCCACGTGCGGCGCAAGGACAACGTGATCGAGATCCAGCGCCCGGCAAGCGGGCTCGTCACGGCGCTCGAGCCCATCGTGCGCGCGTGCTCCGGGACGTGGATCGCGCACGGCGCCGGCAACGCCGACCGCGAAACCGTCGACAAGCACGACCACGTCATGGTGCCGCCGGAGCACCCGTCCTACCGCATCCGGCGCGTCTGGCTCTCGCGCGAGGAGGAGCAGGGCTACTACTTCGGCTTCGCCAACGAGGGCCTGTGGCCGCTGTGCCACATCGCGCACACGCGGCCGACGTTCCGCGCGCCCGACTGGGAGCACTACCAGACGGTCAACCAGCGCTTCGCCGAGATCGTCGCCGACGAGGCGCGCACCGAAGACCCGATCGTGCTCGTGCAGGACTACCACTTCGCGCTGCTGCCGCGCATGGTGCGCGAGCGCCTGCCGCGCGCGACCATCATCACGTTCTGGCACATCCCGTGGCCGAACCCCGAGGCGTTCGGCATCCTGCCGTGGCGCGAGGAGGTGCTCGAAGGGCTGCTCGGCTCCTCGATCCTCGGCTTCCACACGCAGTACCACTGCAACAACTTCTTCGACACCGTGGACCGCTTTCTCGAGGCGCGCGTCGACCGCGAGACCTTCTCCATCTCCTACGGCGGCGACCTCACCGAGGTGCGCCGCTACCCGATCTCGATCGAGTGGCCGCCGAGCGCCCTCGCGGTGCAGGTCCCGGTGGAGGAGTGCCGGCGGCGGGTGCGCGAGCGCCTCGGCGTCGGCGAGCAGGTGAAGCTCGGCGTCGGCGTCGACCGCCTCGACTACACGAAGGGCATCCTCGAGCGCTTCATGGCGATCGAGCGGCTGCTCGAGCTCGAGCCGCGCTGGATCGGGCAGTTCAGCTTCGTGCAGGTGGCGGCGCCCTCGCGCTCGAGCATCGACGAGTACCAGAACCTGGACGCGAGGGTGCGCGCGCTCGCAGACCGGATCAACCAGCGCTTCGGCCGGCCGGGCTACCAGCCGATCGTGCTCAAGATCGAGCATCACGATGCCGCGCAGGTGTACGAGCTCTACCGCGCGTGCGAGCTCTGCTACGTCTCGAGCCTGCACGACGGCATGAACCTCGTCGCCAAGGAGTTCGTCGCC
>Ga0070741_10021094_pt1 | contig 10174 bp, 7 predicted proteins | sample Coa_R1_4_FD_66440 | JGI IMG/M metagenome (GOLD analysis project Ga0070741, IMG submission 66440) | Surface soil microbial communities from Centralia Pennsylvania, which are recovering from an underground coalmine fire - Coalmine... | ecosystem: Environmental > Terrestrial > Soil > Unclassified ...
CGCGGCGGCCCGACATGAAGGACCACCTGAACCATCGCATCAAGCACCGCGAGAGCTTCCGGCCCTTCGCGCCCTCGGTCCTCGAGGAGCGGGCCGGCGACTGGTTCGACGAGGACGCCCCGTCGCCCTTCATGCTGACGACGTGCCGGGTGCGGCGGGACAAGCAGCCGCTCGTGCCCGCCGTCACCCACGTGGACGGCACGGCGCGCCACCAGACGGTCAGCCGCGCCGCCAACCCGCGCTACTGGGCGCTCATCGAGGCGTTCGAGCGCCGGACGGGCGTCCCCGTCGTGCTCAATACCTCGTTCAACGAGAACGAGCCGATCGTCAACACCCCCGACGAAGCGGTCGCCTGCTTCCTGCGCAACGACATGGACGCGCTCGTGCTCGGACCCTTCCTCGCCGTTCGTGGAGAGTAGACGGCCATGGACCTGACCTCGCGGCGCATCGCGGTCACCGGTGGCGCCGGCTTCCTCGGATCCCACGTCGTCTCGGCGCTCGAGGCCCGCGGGTGTCAGGGGGTCGTCGTTCCCCGCAAGGCCGACTACGACCTCACGCGCGAAGAGGCCGTCGCGCGCTTCTTCGCGGATCACCGGCCCGAGGTCGTGATCCACCTCGCCGCCCTCGTCGGCGGCATCGGCGCCAACCGGGAGAATCCCGGGCGCTTCTTCTACGACAACCTCATGATGGGCGCCCTGACCATGGAGTACGCGCGGCGGAGCGGGGCGTCCAAGTACGTGGCCATCGGGACGATCTGCTGCTACCCGAAGGTCACTCCGGTCCCCTTTCGCGAGGAGGACCTCTGGAACGGCTACCCGGAGGAGACCAACGCGCCCTACGGTCTGGCGAAGAAGATGCTGGCCGTCCAGGCGCAGGCGTATCGCCAGCAGTACGGCTTCAACGCGATCTTCCTCCTGCCGGTGAACCTGTACGGGCCCGGCGACAACTTCGACCCGGCCAGCTCGCACGTGATTCCGGCGCTCATCGAGAAGTTCGTCGCCGCGCGGGAATCGGGCGCGCGTCAGGTGGTCGTGTGGGGCGACGGGACCGCCACGCGGGAGTTTCTGTACGTGGCGGATGCGGCCGCGGCGATCGTCCTCGCCGCCGAGCGGTACGACGAGCCGGAGCCGGTCAACATCGGCGCCGGCTTCGAGATCTCCATCCGCGATCTGGCGCAGAAGGTCGCCGGCCTGATCGGCTTTAGCGGCGAGATCGCGTGGGACCCGAGCAAGCCGAACGGCCAGCCGCGCCGGCTGCTCGACGTCTCGCGCGCCGAGCGCCTCTTCGGCTTCAAGGCCTCGACGCCGTTCGACGTGGGCCTCGCGCGCACGATCGAGTGGTACCTGCAGACGGGGCGCCGCCGCGCGAAGATCGCATGACGCCGGCCGCTGCCGATCCGATGGTCCGCGATCGGGCCGGCGGGGCCCCGGCGACGGCCGAGCCGTCCGCGTCGGGGCCGGCGCCGGCTCGGGCCGCCTCTGGCTCAGGGCCGCTCGCCGGACCGGCGCGGCCGCCGAAGGTCGTCTTCTTCAACCGCTCTTACTACCCCGATTTCGGCGCAACCGGCCAGCTTCTGACCGAGCTGTGCGAGGACCTGGTCTCGCGCTTCGGCTTCGACGTGACGGTCGTGGCGGGCGTGCCGCTGGCGGCCGAGGAGCCCCTCGCGCCCCTCGCCTGGTATCGGCCCGTGCGCCGCGAGGTCCGCAACGGCGTCTGCATCCTCCGGGCCTGGGGCACGGCGCGGCCGCCCGGGCGGATTGCCGGGCGAATGGCCAATTATCTGAGCTACGTCGGATCGGCCGCTCTCGCCTCGCTGCGCATCGGCCGGCCCGATGTGATCGTCGCGCTCACCGACCCGCCGATCGTCGCGCTCGTGGCCATCGCGGCCGCGCGTGCCGTCGGCGCGCGCTTCGTCTTCCTGTGTCAGGACGTGTTTCCCGAAGTCACGCGCCTGCTCGAGAACTTCCAGAGCCGCCGCGTCGAGGCGATGCTCGGGCGGATCTCCCGGTTCACGGTGCGGCGCGCGGCGCGCATCATCGCGCTCGGCGACACGATGAAGCGGCGGCTCGTCGAGGGCAAGGGCGCCGACCCGGACCGCATCACCGTGATCCACAATTGGGCCGACTGCGGCGCCATCCGGCCGGCGCCCAAGGACAACCCGTTCGCCCGCGCGCACGGCCTCGCCGACCGGTTCGTCGTCATGCACTCGGGCAACGTGGGCCTGTCGCAGGATGTCGGCGCGCTGCTTGACGTCGCCGCCGAGCTGCGGGATCTCGAGGACGTGGTCATCGCCATCGTCGGCGAGGGCGCACGCAAGCGGCTCCTCGAGGACGAGGCGGAGCGGCGGGGGCTCGCCAACGTGCGCTTCTTCCCGTACCAGCCGAAGGCGGGGCTCATCGAGTCGTTCGCGACAGCCGACGTGTTCGTCGTGTCGCTCAAGCGCGGACTGGCCGGCTACATCGTGCCGAGCAAGCTGTACGGCATCCTCGCGGCCGGCCGGCCGTTCATCGCGGCCGTCGACGCCGACTGCGAGACGGCGCAGATCGCCCGCGAGCACGACTGCGGGATCGTCGTCGAGCCGGGGGACCGCGCGGCGATGGCGAGCGCCATCCGCAGGCTGCGCGCCGGCCCGGAGCTGCGCGCGAGGCTCGCCGGCAACGCCCGCGCGGCGGCGCTCGTGTACGACCGGGGCCGCGCGGTGGAGGCGTATCGAGACGTGCTCGTCGAGGCCGCGGGCGTGCCGCCCTCTGGCGAGCCTTCGAGGCGGCCGCACGCTGGATGGAGCGCCCCGGCGATCGAGCGCGAGGGCGAGAGGTGCCGGTGAGCACGATCGCGGAAACCCCCGCCGCGCCGCCTCGCGTCGCTCCGCGCGGCGCGCGGCGCGCGATTGCCGTCCGCCCGATCCCCTGGAGCAAGCGGGCGTTCGACGTCGCGCTGTCGGGGGCGGGGCTGATCCTCTCGGCGCCGCTGTGGCTCCTGATGGCCGCTGCCGTGAAGCTCGAGGACGGCGGGCCGGTCTTCTTCAGCCAGGACCGCGTGGGCGAGGGCGGCCGCCTGTTCCGCGCCCTGAAATTTCGCTCGATGATTCCGGACGCCGAAGCCGCGGTCGGCCCGAAGCAGGCCTCGGCGGACGATCCGCGCATCACCCGCGTCGGCCGTGTGCTGCGCGCGACGGCGATGGACGAGCTGCCGCAGCTCTGGAACATCTTCCGCGGCGACATGAGCTTCGTCGGACCGCGCGCACTGCGACCCGGCGAGATCGAGAACGGCGGCGACGGTCGACACGTCGCGATGGAGGACATCCCGGGGTACGCCGAGCGCCACAGCGTGCGCCCGGGGCTCACGGGGATCGCGCAGGTCTTCGCTCCGCGCGACGTGCCGCGGCGCCACAAGTTCAAGTACGACCGGATCTATGTCGCCAACCAGAGCTTCGGGCTCGATCTCTGGCTGATGGCGGTGTCCTTCTGGATCACGTTCCGCGGACGGTGGGAGCACCGCGGCCGGAAAATCTAGCCGCGGCGGCGGACGGTCTGCTGGCGTCCACCGCGAACATGCGGTACTCTCTAGCGGCGCAGCCGCGATCGTCCACGCGGGCTGTCATTCCTCGAAAGAGCTGACGTGACGTACGACGTGGCCATCGTTGGCGGCGGCCCCGGCGGGCTGTACGCGGCCGGGCGGCTCGCCCGACGAGGATTCGAGGTCGTCGTGCTCGAGGAGCATCGGACCGCGGGCGATCCGGTGCATTGCACTGGCATTCTCGCGGTCGAGGCCTTCCACGAGTTCGCGATTCCGGACGAGCCGGTCCTGAACTCGCTGTCGGCGGTCACCTTGTTCGGGCCGTCGGGGATCTCGATCGAATACCGCACGCCGTCCGACGAGGCCGTGGTGATCGATCGCCGGCTGTTCGATCGGCTGCTCTGCGAGCGGGCGAAGGCCTCCGGCGCCGCGATCGTCCTGGACGCCAAGGTGGTCGACGTTCGCCGGGACGGCGAGCAGGTCGTCTTGTCCGGCAGCGGCGGCGTTGTTCGCGCGAGGGCGTGCATTCTCGCCTGCGGCGCCTCGTACAGACTTCAGCGGCAGCTGGACCTCGGCGTGCCGGATCTGCACCTCCAATCGGCGCAGATCGAGCTCCCGGCGCGTGCCGACGGCCCAGTCGAGCTGCACTTCGGGCTCGACGTCGCGCCGCGCGGATTCGGCTGGGTCGTCCCCGTCCGGCGCCCGACCGGGAGCTGCGCGCGGGTCGGCCTGATGTGCGACCGCAGCGCCCGCAGGCATTTCGATCGCTTCCTCGCCCGCATCGCCCCGCGATGGGGCATCGACTCGCAGGGGCTCTCCGTCTCAGGCGCCGGCCCGCGCGTCAAGCTGCTGCCGCTCGGGCCCATCCCGAAGACCTACACCGATCGCGTGCTGGCCATCGGCGATGCCGCCGGCCTGGTGAAGGCGACGACCGGCGGCGGCATCTACTACAGCCTGCTCAGCGCGACGCTCGCCGCCGACGTGCTCGCCGGCGCGCTCGCCGCCGGGGACCTGAGCGCCGAGGCGCTCTCGCTGTACGAGTGGCGCTGGCGCGCCCTGCTCGGCGACGAGCTGAAGGCGCAGATGAAGCTCCGCCGGCTCGCCAGCCGCCTCTCCGACGACGACATCGACAGTCTGTTCGAGCTGGCGCGCACGGACGGGATCATGCCCATCGTCCGGCGCACGGCGCGCTTCAACCGGCACCGGGACCTGATTGTGTCCCTCCTCGGCCATCCGCCGGCCCGGCGGATCCTCATGCGGCGCGTGCTCGGCCGGCGCCGCGCGCAGGCGCCTTCGTCAGCGTGACCCGCTTCGCATCCCGGCTGCGTGCTGCGCTCGCCGTCCTCGTGGTGACGATTGTGGCGTGGGGCGCGCTGGCGTTCGGCGCCGTGTACCCCTGGGCGTACCGGCCGCTCGCGTGGACCTGCGCCGCGGCCGGCGCCCTGTCGCTTGCCGTGACGAGCCGCGGCCGGCCGCCGCTCGCAGCGCTCGCGCTGGGCCTGACCGCGATTGGCGCGGCCGTCGCCCTTCAGCTGGCGCCGGTGCCGGCGTCGCTCGTCCAGGCGCTCAGCCCGAACGTCGTGGTGTTTTCGAGTGCGCCCGGAGCCGAGAGCGGAAGCCGCGCGCTGTCCATCGCGCCGCCGAAGACCGCGCTCGCGCTAGCCTTGTTCGCGGCGCTCGCTCTGTTCTGCTGCGGCACGGCGCGGCTCGTGTCGAGCCTCGGTGCGGCGCGCGTGGCGCGTCCCATCGTCGCGTTCGGTGTGGTCCTCGCCCTCGTCGGCATCGTCCAGGACGCGCTGACCGCCGGCCAGGTGCACCCGCTCGTCTACGGGTTCTGGAAGCCGAAGTACGAGACCCGCCCCTTCGGGCCGTTCGTCAATCCCAATCACTTCGCCGGGTGGATGCTGATGGCGCTGCCGCTCGCGCTCGGCGGCGTCGCAGCGGCGCTCGAAGCAGCCATCGCGTCGGTGTCCGGCCAGGGGCGGGACCGGCGGGCGCTCCTGGGATCCCCGCAGACGGGAATGCTGCTCCTGCTCTCCGGCAGTGCTCTCGTGATGGCCCTGTCGCTGCTGCTCACGCGGTCCCGGGCCGGCATCGTGGCGTTCGCCGCCGGCAATCTGGCGGCGGCGGGGCTGCTGGTTCGCCGGCAGGCGAGCGTCCTCACGCGCGCCGCCGTGATTGCCGGGTTGACGATGCTGATGGTGGGCTCGCTGGCATGGGCCGGCCTCGACACGGCGGTCAGCAAGTTCGTGCAAGCCGATCGAGGCCGGGCGTCGGCCGTCGGCCGGCTGGGCGCCTGGCGCGACACGCTGCGGATCATCAGGGACTTCCCCCTCGTGGGAACCGGCCTGAACACCTACGGCACGGCGATGTTGCTCTATCAGAGCGACAACCGGGCTGTCTCCTTTCAGGAAGCGCACAACGACTACCTGCAGCTCGCTGCCGAGGGGGGGCTGCTCGTCGGCGTGCCGGCGCTGGCGACCGTCGCCCTTTTCGTCCGGACGGTCCGACAGCGCTTTCGCGAGGCGCCGAAGGTCGGCTCGACCTACTGGCTGCGCGTGGGGGCGCTGCTGGGGATCGTCTCCATTGCGCTGCAGTCGCTCGTCGAGTTCAGCCTCCAGATGCCGGGCAATGCCGCGCTGTTCGCCGTGCTGGCGGCCATTGCCGTGCACCAGTCGCCGAACCTTTCGCCCGCCGCCCGGTCGCGGTCTCGCGCGCCGTTCCCGGTCGAACAGGGCCACGGAGCCTCTCCGTCATAGCGGGACGCCTTCACGTCGCGCAAGCGAGGGGGGGTCTACTGCCGGGAGGCCGCGTTCAGGCCGACCACCGCGCGGGAAGACACCCGGGTGCCAGCCGGTGGAGCCGCCTCCGTGTAGCGCGCAGGATGTGGTGCTGCAACAGCCACGCGCTGGAAGACGTCCGGTCGCACAGCAGCGAGGTGAACAGCAGGCCGGTGAGATTGTCGCGCGTCTGCTGGTGGCTGGGCGTCGAGGCAGCGCGTAACAGGATGTCCGCCAGGCGTGCGCGGGCCGGCCTCGGCCCTAGGACGCGGAGCGCGGCGTCGGTTCGCACCTGCATCCATGAGCGCAGGACGTGCAGCGTGTACCCGACGACGGTCGACACTCCCAGCGACCGAGCATGCGCGCCGACGCGATCGAAATCGAGCTCCGGGTGCTTTAGGAGCAGGAGCTTGAGGTCGTAGAGCCAGATCAGGCGGACGAAGCTGTGTCCCGCCGCATGGACGGCCAGGAGGAGAAACTCGTCCTCCGGGCAAGGCACGAGCACCCCGTCTTCGCCCCGGAGCGCATACGGGACGGCGCGGCTCAAGATCGGCGCGGCGGGGATGATCGTGCCGAAGCCGGCGTAGGCGCGGAAATGAAGCTCGAGCGGGGCGCGGTTCTGGTGGACGAACGGCAGGTGATGGCTGTGGCTCCGCAAGTAGTCGGCGGCGTATCCGTGTTCGGTGGCATACCCGGCCGCTTGCAGCGCCGCGCCGGCCCTCTCGAAGTCGTCGGGGTGGACGAGCAGGTCGATGTCTGTGGAGAGCCTTGCGGCGGGCTGTGTGTACAGGCGCTCGGCCAGCGCAGGCCCTTTGAGCGCGCACGTCGGGATGCCTGCCCGGCCGAGCAGCCGCACGACCTCGGCCATGCCGCGCATCAGATGTTCGTACCACAGCGCATCGGCCGCTGCTTCCAGGCCTGTAGGGGCCAGCGGCGTCCCTGCCAGGTCCGACCGTGGCGGCAGCAACGAGCGAAGGATTCCCAGCACGCCATGCCGGCTCGCCTGATCCGCCAGCAACCGGATCCGGGCCGCGCTGGACATCCGAAGGAACCGATCGAAGGTCTCGTGAAAGGACTCGGGCCGTTCGGGAGCGGCGGCCAGCAGGTCGATCAGCGTGGCCCGAATGCTCGCGTCTTGGTCAAGCCGAGATCGCGTCAAGTCGTGCGGCCGTGTGGAGCTCGAGCGCCGTCACAATCTGGGCTATCGCCTCGAACGATTTTCGGTACGCGAGGCGAAAGACCGGCACAGTGGTCGCCAGGGCCAGGTAGTCGCGCATGAGTCGCTGCGTGTGGTCTGGCAGGTCAAGGGTCAACGCGTGCGCCTGCTCCAGGAGGCGCGCGTAGCTCTCGCCGGCGCCGACCTTCGAGATGCTGACGGGACGGTCGAGATCCGGGTCGGCCTGAAGCGAGTAGATGGTCGAGAGGCGGACCGGCCGCCTCGGCCACTTGAGCGGCACGGCCCGGTTCGGGGCCACGCCGAAATGAGCGGCGCTTGCTGGGCGGAGCCGCGCCTCCGTCGGTAGCGGGTGCAGGGCGATCGTGAGCGCGCCTGCGTCCTCGAGCGGCGAAAACGCGAGCGTGTCGTCGCAGATGAGCGACCATCCCGGCTGCCGTCCGAGGGCGAACGCCATCGTCGATTTGCCGGCTCCGCTCGGTCCCGTAAACGCGACGACGGTGCCGCTCGGCTCGTGGGCCGCCGCCGTGGCATGCAGGACCTGACGGCCCCAGAACGGGTAGACGGACGGCAGCCAACTGCGGGTCACGAGCCACCGGAACCAGCGCGGATCGACGGCCGTCGACGGGAAGCCCGTGAAACGGGGTTCATCGGCGCGGAACCGGATGCCGCCGGCGTCGGGTTGCCAGATCCAGTAGCAGCCGTCGAGCGCGAAGCAGACGGTCGGTGCGGTTTCAGGCGCCGCCGGCGGCCACGCCGCTACTGGCTGACCGCGGGCCGTCAGCCAGCGCTGGCACGCGTCCGAATCGACAGCCGGCCGCCACTCGGCAATCGGCTCCGTCCACGACGTGGGGTTGAGGCGCGGCACGGTTATGCAGTCGGCCTCGTTGTTTCCTTTCAGCGAAAGTCGCTCGTCAGTCTCTCTTCGCTTCGCTACCGCCGCCCGAGGGGCCGTCCCGGTGGGTGCCAGACTTTCCGTGCGCGCCGCCGGTTTGAACGAACTGGCGGACGTTGCCGAGCTCCTGTAGTCGAGGCGTCTGCCAGACACGCTTCGGCGCTGGCCGATCGGTGCTCGTATCGACACCTGCCATGACATGCTCCTTACCGAGAATCGAGATCGTCAGCTGATTTCCCTGCATCGATCTTACCAAAGCTCGACCGTGCAGCGCCGGGGGGCGGCCGCACAAGCCGCGAATTCTGTATGAAACGGGAAACATCCGTCGCGCGTCAGGCGGCCGTATGGACCTCGGCCCACCGTTCGGCGCTCAGCATCGCGAACATCCGGACGAGTTCGTCGAATCCTTGCCCTTCGCTGCCCGCCATTGCACGGCGCACGGCCGAACCCGCGATCACACCGAGCCGTTCGAGCGTGTCGAACCTGGCGTGGGCCCACGGTGCCGCCAGCGACTGACGCAGCTCCATGAGCTCTCGCCGCTGCTCGTCCTGCGGATAGGACTTCCGCTGATTCTCGAGCCCCAGATCGGGGAGGTACTTCGCCACGACGGGTCGCAGCAGCCCTTTGTACCGATCTCCGTGCAGCAGCACGCGCGGTGAGAGGCGATTGAAGAAGCTCACCAACTGGCGGTCGTGATAGGGACTGAGCAGACGAAGTCCCGAGGCCGACTCCATGTGGAATGCCACTTCGAACTCATAGTGCATGTAGGGGTTCGATGCGGCCCGCACACACTGCCGGTAGTAGCTGCGCGGCGGCGCGCCATCGGGCGCAAGCGGCGGCGTACGGCGGCTGAGAAGCGCGCAGACCAGCGCTTCTCGAAGCTCGGGGTCCGGGCACAGCCAGTCGGGAAGGCCCCGTTTCGCCTGTCGCCGGTGATACCGCGCCTTCGCTGCGGGTGCCAGCCGGGCCCATGCCGTATCGAGGAGCGGCCGCAGTCCCCAAGCCCATAACAGTCTACGCAGCGTGCTGCGAATCGACGAACCGCCAGTATCCGTATCAGCCCGCATGAAGCGGACAAGCTGGATCAATCGCAGCGCTCGCAGCAGATCGGCCGCATGAGCTTCCGCAACGCCCAGCCAGTTGTCTCCTCCCGCGCCGGTCAGGAGCACGTGCAAGCCGCGGGCGGCGGTCTGGCGATAGAAGGCCGCGTAGGTTCCGACCCAGTAAATGCGGCTCGGGGACGGCAAATCGGGTGTGAGCTCGAGCGATAGCTCGATGACGTTGCGGCCTCCGGACCATTCCGGGATGGTACTGACGACGTGAGGCATCCCGAGGGCCTCGGCCACGCGCGACTGCATCACCTCTTCATAGGACAGCGCATGGCCGGTTCGGCCGGAGACCGCGACGAGAGGCGGGCGCCCCCGCGCCTTCTGGTGCTCGGCAGCGAGCGCGGCAACCGTGACCGAGTCGACGCCCCCGCTCAGCATGATTCCCTGAGCGCCCAGCTCCAGGCATCGATCGACCGCTTGTTTCAAAGCCGGCTCGAACGCCTCGAGAGCTTCCGCGTCGGGGACGTACGGTTCCTCGTCTTCGGGGAGCGGATCCCAGTACTTGCGTTCAGAGACGAGGAGCGACGAGTCGACCTCGAGGTAATGGCCCGGCCGCAAGCGGCGGATGTCTTCAAAAAACGTCTCGCCGGCCTGAGGCCACCACATCAGGGCCGCCAGTGCCAGCGAGAGCCGGTTGGGACGATTCGACACCCGCCGGCTGGACGCCAGGGCGAGCACGTTCGACGAGATCCAGAGGCCG
>Ga0070741_10021096_pt1 | contig 10173 bp, 10 predicted proteins | sample Coa_R1_4_FD_66440 | JGI IMG/M metagenome (GOLD analysis project Ga0070741, IMG submission 66440) | Surface soil microbial communities from Centralia Pennsylvania, which are recovering from an underground coalmine fire - Coalmine... | ecosystem: Environmental > Terrestrial > Soil > Unclassified ...
CCCGCTCGTACTCGGCCCGCTCGCGCACGTCGACCACGACCTTGCCCTCCTGCATGGCGGTCGCCAGCTCGTCGAACCCGACCTCGGGCGCCCGCTCAGGGGCGGCGTCGCTCATGATTCCGCCGAAACTATCTTCATTGGCGCCCTTCCTAGGGAGCGAGACACTCGACCCGCCAGCCCTCGTTCTCCCGGGTGTAGCGCTCGCGGTCGTGCAGGCGGTCGTCCTTGTGCGTCCAGAACTCGATCGTCAGCGGCCGCACCCGGAACCCACCCCAGAACGGGGGCCGGGGCACCCCGTCGCCCGGCCACCGGGCGGACAGCTCGGCCACCTTGCGCTCGAGGACGTCGCGGCCCGCGATGACGCCGCTCTGGGGCGAGGCCCACGCGCTGATGCGGCTGGGTGGCGGGCGGCTGGCGAAGTACTCGTCGGACTCCTCACCGCTCACCCGCTCGACCGGCCCGGTCACCCGCACCTGCCGGCCCATGACATGCCAGGGGAACACCAACGCGGCGCGTGGGTTCTCGCGCAGCTGCGCACCCTTGTCGCTGTCGTAGTTGGTGAAGAACGTGAACCCGCGTTCGTCGACACCTTTGAGCAGCACCATGCGGGCGGCCGGCGCGCCGTCCGCTCCGGCGGTGGCGACCGTCATGGCCGTGGGCTCGTGCACACCGAACGCGGTGGCGTCGGCCAACCATTGCTGGAACTTGCTGATCGGGTCCTCGGCGGGCGGGCTCATGACGAGCCCCAGCCTGTCAGCCCTGCGGGCGCAGGAACTCGACCAGCGGCTTGGGCACCTGGCGGGCGCCGTACCGCAGCGCCGCCTCGTAGGCCAGCGCCTGCAGTTCGAGGTCGAGCACGCTGGGCGCCTCGCCGTCGCCGTCGTCGGACGGCCGCGACTGCATGTCGGTGTCCCGGTTGGTGGCGTGGTCGTTCACGGGGTCGCTCCGACCTGCTCGAGGGCGGCACGGATGTCGTCGACCTTGCACGCCAACAGGCGGTGGCTCTGGTCGGCCAGGTCGTTCACTTCCTGTACGGCCATGTCGAGGGCGTGCCGGTGCCGCTCGAACACACCGTTCCACGGGTCGGGCGCAGCCAACGCCAGCTCGCCCAGGCTGGCGTTGGGGGCGAGGCCCAGGTCGACGGCGAGCTCGTCAACGGCTACGGCGCGGGTCAGCTCGGCCCGCTGGAGCTCGATCATGATCAGCTCGACCTCGCGCGTGGCGCTCGGGAGCCAGCGGACCCGGCCGGCGGCCACGAGGAGCTGCTCCTCGGTGAGCTTGAACTGGAGCAGTTCCAGCAAGCGGCGCTCTCGCCACAGGATGTCCGACACCTCGCGCAGTCGCATCGCTTCCTCTCAGCTGCCTCCGGTCGTTCCATCGACCCGCAAAGCCGCTTCGTAAGCGAAACCTAGGTCAAAAGACCTAGTGCCACGGCCCGCGCGATTGCCTCGTGGCGGTCCTTGGCGTCGAGCTTGGCGTAGATGTGGGCGAGATGTGTTTTCACGGTCGCGATGGTGACGAACAGCGCCTCCGCGATCTGCTGGTTGGAGCTCCCCGCGGCCAGCGCCGCGAGCACCTCACGCTCCTTGCCCGTCAGCAGCGAGTTCGGCTCCGGCGCCGATGGGGACATGGCGCCCATGAGGAGCGGCAACAGCGCGGGGGCGATCACCCGCTCGCCCGCCTCCACCCGGTCGAGGGACTCGTTCAGTTCGTCGCCCCCCACCGAGCGCACCAGCAGGGCATCGGCACCCGCCGAGAGCAGGGCCGACATCTCGTCCCGTGACGGGTTGGTGAGAAGCAGCGTCATCTTCGGAACGGGGTCGAGCGTCGCCGCCTCGGTCACCACGTCGAGGGCCGGCCGATCGAGGTGGTTGCCGAGGACGAGGAGGTCGGCCCGGTTCGCTCGCGCCCAGGCGATGCCGTCGCGCCCGTGTTCGAACTCGGCGATCGTCTCGACCTCACGCGCCGTGAGCACGGCGGCGATCCCGAGGCGGACGAGAGCCCACTGATCCACGATCACGGCCCTCATCGCCATGCGATGCATCGTACGGGGACGCCCCCCGAATACGAGGTACGCCCGTGACTAGTCCGTGGCGGGGTCGCGGTCATCGTCCGTTCGCGCGCCTTCCGCGGAAAAGATCATCCCAACGGCGGATTCAGTCGGAAGCGCCAAACGCCGATAGTTCCGAGCATGGGGGGAACCCGCACCAACAGCGACCTGTCCACCACTCAGCGTGACGAGGAGGAGCTGGTCCGGGACCACCTCCAACTGGTGCACTACGCCGTCGCCGAGGTGGCCGCCCGGGTGCCCCGTCACGTCTCTCGTGACGACCTGATCTCCGCCGGGATGTCCGGGCTGGCCCACGCCGCCCGCAACTTCGATCCCGACCGCGGCATCCGCTTCGACCGGTACGCCGCCCCCCGCATCCGGGGCGCACTCCTCGACGAGCTGCGCCACGGCGACTGGGCGAGCCGCTCGGTCCGCCGTCAGGCCCGCAGTGTGCGCGACGCCGCCGAGACCTTGACCATGCAGCTCGGCCGCACGCCGACCAACGGCGAGATCGCCGGCAAGATGGGCTGCGAGGAGAAGGTCGTCGAGGCGCTCAACGAGGACGTGCACCGCGCCGTCGTCCTCAACTACGACTCGCTGGTCGCCCAGGGCAGCGCCGACGAGGTCATGCCGGCCGAGTCGCGCACGCCCGACTCGATCCTGCTCGACCGCGAGCGCCAGGCCTACCTGGTCGACGCTGTGGCCGCCCTGCCCGAGCGCCTGCGCCGTGTCGTCGTCGGCTACTTCTTCGAGGAGCGGTCGATGCAGGAGCTGGCCGACGAGCTCGGCGTCACCGACTCGCGCATCTCGCAGATCCGGGCCGAGGCGCTCGAGCTCCTGCGGGAGGGCATGAACTCGCAGCTGGAGCCGGAGCAGGTCGAGCAGCCCGCCCGCAGCCAGCGCGTCGCCCGCCGCAAGGCGGCGTACTACGCGGCGATCGCCAACCGCACCGACGCCAAGACGCGCATCTCCACCGACGCGTCGCTCGGCAGCCTCGTCGGCCTCTCCGCCTAATCTCCGGGCGGTGACCGACCGCCTGCGCACGTTCTCGGGCTCGCCGTTCGAAGGAACCATCGGGTTCTGCCGCGCCATCCGCGTCGGCGACCGCGTGCTCGTGTCGGGGACGGCGCCTATCTGGCCCGACGGCTCGTGTCCCGACGACGCCGAGGTGCAGGCCGCCCGCTGCCTGGAGATCATCGTCAGTGCATTGGAGAAGGTGCGCGCCACGGCCGCGGACGTCGTGCGCACTCGCATGCTGCTCACGGACGCGGCCGATGCCGAAGCCGTGGGCCGCGCCCACGCCGCCGTGTTCGGCGAGCACCCACCCGCCGCCACCATGGTCGTCGTCGGCGCCTTGCTCGACCCCCGCTGGCGCGTGGAAATCGAGGCCGAAGCGGTCGTCGCGACCTAGGCCAGGACTGACGGCAGCGGTTCGGCGTGCACCACCGTCAACCGCTTGGTGGGGCGAGTGAGGGCCACGAACAGGGCACGGTCGCCCTGGTGCGCCTCGCGCAGCAGGCGGGCAGGCTCGACCACCAGGGCGCCGTCGAACTCGAGGCCCTTCACCACCTCGACGGCCACCAGGGTGATGGCGGCGTCGAGACTCTCTCTCGCCTGGCCGTAGGGAACGCCGGCGCGCTCGAACGCGGCGGTGATGTCGGGCAGCATCGACGACGGCGAGATCACGGCCACCGTGCCGTTGCCGATCGACTGCAGCAGCTCGACGGCACGCGTGACGATCTCGTCGTGCAGCCGTGCCGCCACCACCGGCACGAACAGCGGCGACACCCCGCTCGAGCGCACCGGCCGTGGGGCCCGGGCGTTCGGCAGCGCCACCGCCAGCACCCGCGCCGCGACGTCCATGATCTCGCTCGGCGTGCGGTAGTTGATCGACAGCTCGACGACGCGCGCCGGCCGGCGGTCGGGCAGGTGGGCGAGCACGTCCTCCCAGCGCGCCGGGGCCCACGGGCCCGTGGCCTGGGCGACGTCGCCCACGATGGTCATCGACCCCGACATCGAGCGCCGGGCGACGAGCCGCAACTGCATCGGTGACAGGTCCTGGGCCTCGTCGACCACGATGTGGCCGTAGGTGCGCTGCCCGTCGTCGCCGGCGCGGCGCCGCTTGCGGGGCCCGAGCAGCACGGCGGCCTCGTCGAGCAGCGCCAGGTCGGCCGAAGTCCAGCGGATCTCGTCGGCGTGAGCGCTGCGCGGGCGGTGCAACGCCTTCTGCTCGGCGTCGGACAGCAAGTCGCGGCCCGCCGAGGCGATCAGGGCCGGCGCACCGAACAGGTCGTGCACCAGCTCGACGGGCGTGAGCAGCGGCCACATGCGATCGAGGGCGGCGGTCACCTCGGGCTTGACCCGCAGCTGCTCGAACAGGTCGTCGTCGGACTCGCCGGCGCGCACGTCGGCGGGCGAGAGCCCGTACTCGGCGGCCAGGTCGTCGGGCACCGCCGTGTCGGGGCGCAGCCCGGCGCGGGTGGCCCGCTCGGCGGCGGCCTTGTACTGCGACTCGAGCCGCCGCAGCACCAGCGTCTCCACCTGCCGGCGGCGGGCGTTGTGCGTGCCCGGCCGCCGCTTGACCGTGGAGACGATGTCGGCCGTGGTCCGGGCGCTCAAGCGCAGGCGGTAGGGGCCGAACGGCACGTCGAGGTCGGCCGGGAGAGCACGCTGGCGGTCGGCCACCGCCCGCGACAGGAAGCGCACCATGCGCGTGTCGCCCTTGACCTGGGCCGCGAGCGGCACATCAGTGGCGCGCGCCCGGGCGTCAGCGACCAGGCCGTCGACTGTGCTGAGCACCACACCGGTCTCGCCCAGCGACGGAAGCACCAGCTCGATGTACCGCAGGAACACCGGGTTGGGGCCGAGCACCAGCACGCCCTGGCGTTCGAGCGGGAAGCGGTAGGTGTACAGCAGGTAGGCGGCGCGGTGGAGGGCGACGGCCGTCTTGCCGGTGCCCGGGCCGCCCTGCACGACCAGCACGCCGGGGAGCGGGGCCCGGATGACCTCGTCCTGCTCCCGCTGGACCGTGGCGACGATGTCGCGCATGCGGCCCGACCGCGACTGCTCGAGGGCGGCCAGCAGGGCGCCGGTGCCGACCAGCTCGACGTCGCCATCCTCGGTGGCGCCGTCGGCCGCGAACACCTCGTCCTCGATGCCGACGATGCGCTTGCCCTCGTTGGCGAAGTGCCGGCGCCGGCGCAGGCCCATCGGGTGGCGCCCGGTGGCCCGGTAGAACGGCTCGGCCACGGGCGCCCGCCAGTCGACCACCAGCGGCTCCTGGTCGGCCCCGGACACGGCCAGGCGGCCGATGTAATAGACGCCGCTGTCGCCGTTGTCGGGCGCGCCGTCGATGCGCCCGAACGACAGGGGCTGGTCGCCGATGTCGAGCTGCTCGAGCCGGCGGAGGGTGTTGACGACCACGATGTCGCGCTCGGCCCGGGCCTGGAACGTGCCGCCCTTGGTCGACGACAAGGCCGACTGCAGACGCTCGGTGGCGCCCTTCCGCATCTCAGCCAGACGTTCGTAGGCGGCGTCCATATAGGCCTGTTCCGCCTCGAGGTCGGGATGAACCGCCGTCACCACCTCCCCTGCTGTGCCCTCGGCTCCTGACGTCGGCGCCCCACACGGGGGTGGGGAACAGATCATTGTACTGGGTCCATCCGGGCTTCGTAACCCCCGCCCAGCGGTAGTTTTCGGCGGTGACCGGGACCCTCGAGCAGGCGCCGTTCCTGCGTGCCTGCCGCCTCCAGCCGGCCTCCCACCGGCCGGTGTGGTTCATGCGCCAGGCGGGCCGCTCCCTGCCCGAGTACCGGGCCATCCGGGAACGGGCGTCGATGTTCGAGATCATGCGCGACCCCGCCCTCACCGCCGAGGTGACCCTCCAGCCCGTGCGCCGCCTCGGCGTCGACGCCGCCATCCTGTTCTCCGACATCGTCGCTCCCCTCGACGCCATCGGCGTCGACGTCGACATCAAGCCTGGGGTCGGCCCGGTGTTCGGACGGCCGGTGCGCACGGCCGCCGACCTGGCCCAGCTCCGTCCCCTGGAGCCCGACGCCGACATGCCGTGGGTGGCCGACGCCGTGAAGCAGCTGGTGGCCGAGCTGGGCGACATCCCCCTGATCGGGTTCGCGGGCGCCCCGTTCACCGTCGCCAGCTACCTGGTCGAGGGCGGGCCGTCGCGCACCTACGTCCACACCAAGACGCTGATGCGGACGAACCCCGCGCTGTGGCGCACCCTGCTCGACACCCTGGCCGACATCTCGCTGGCCAGCCTGCGGGCCCAGATCACCGCCGGCGCATCGGCGGTGCAGGTGTTCGACAGCTGGGCCGGCACGTTGAGCGCGGCCGACTACGAGGCGTACGTGCTGCCGTCGAGCAAGCGCATCTTCGACGGCCTGGCCGACCTCGGGGTGCCCCGCATCCACTTCGGCGTGGGGACGGGTGAGCTGCTCGGGCTGCTGGCCGCGGCCGGTGCAGACGTCGTCGGCGTCGACTGGCGGGTGCCGATCGAAGTGGCCCGCACCCGCATCGGTCCGGGCAAGGCGGTGCAGGGCAACCTCGACCCCGTGCTGTGCCTGGCGCCGTGGGAGGTCGTCGAAGCGGCTGCCCGCGACGTGCTCGCGTCGGCCGGCGAGGCGCCCGGCCACATCTTCAACCTGGGCCACGGCGTCCTCCCCGAGATCGACCCCGACACCCTCAAACGCCTCGTCGACCTCGTCCACACCAGTGGCTGAAGCTCCCGTCGGCGTCCTCGTCATGGCGTACGGGACGCCGGCGTCGGCCGACGACGTGGAGGCGTATTACACCCACATCCGGCGCGGTCGTCCACCGACGCCCGAGCAACTGGCCGATCTGCAGCGCCGCTACGACGCCATCGGCGGCGTGTCGCCCTTGCGGGCGCGCACGCAGGCGCAGGCCGACACCATCCAGGCCGCTCTCGGCGACGGCTACGTCGTGGCGCTCGGCCAGAAGCACGCCGCGCCTTACATCGAGGACGGTGTGGGTGCGCTTGTCGACGCCGGCGTCTCGCGCATCGTCGGGCTGGTGCTGGCGCCGCACTATTCGGCGTTGAGCGTGGGCGAGTATGCCGAGCGAGCCGGCAAGGCGGCGACCGTGCCGTTCACGATTATCGAGAGCTGGCACCTCGAACCGGCGCTGCTCGACGCACTGGCGGCACGCGTGCGGGACGCGCTGCCAGGGATGCCGACCAACTCTGGAGTCGCGGTGCTGTTCACCGCCCACAGCCTCCCGGCCCGCATCCTCGAGACCGGCGACCCGTACCCCGATCAGCTACGCGAGACCGCCGAAGCCGTCGCATCACGCGCCCGCGTGACGCGCTGGCGGATGGCGTGGCAGAGCGCCGGTCGCACCCCCGAGCCGTGGCTGGGGCCCGACATCCTCGACGTGGTGCGGGCCATGCCCGGCGAGGGCATCGATGCGGTGGTCGTCTGCCCGGCCGGGTTCACGTCGGACCACCTCGAGGTGCTCTACGACGTCGACGTCGAGGCCCGCCGCGTGGCCGATGAGGTCGGCGTCTGGCTGGTGCGCACCGACTCGATCAACGACGACCTCGCTGTCATGAGCGCCCTCGCCGACCTCGTACGCGCCGCCGCATGACGAAGCCGGTCGTCGTCGTCGGCGCGGGCATCACCGGGCTGGCGACGGCGTGGTTCCTGCGCACGCAGGAGCCGGGGCGCGAAGTGGTCGTCGTCGACGCCGACGAGCGGGCCGGCGGCAAGATCCGCACCGAGGCCTTCGACGGCGGGACCGTCGAGCTGGGCCCCGACGCGTTCATCGCCCGGGTGCCCGAGGGCGTCGAGCTGTGCAAGGCCGTCGGCCTCGACGACCTGGTCGCGCCGTCAGCGGGGAAGGCGTTCCTCTGGACGCGCGGCCGCGTGCGCCCGCTGCCCGAGGGCCTGGTGCTCGGGCTGCCCACCGAGCTCGTCGCCGTCGCCCGCTCCGGCATCCTCTCGCCGCGCGGCGTGGCCCGGGCCGGTCTCGACGTGGTGCTGCCGCGCCACCACGCCAACGGCGACCGTTCCGTGGGCTCGCTGGTGCGGGCCCGCTTCGGCGACGAGGTGCACGAGCGCCTCGTCGACCCGCTGCTCGGGGGCATCCACGCCGGCGACACCGACGCACTCAGCGTCGACGCCACCGCGCCCCAGCTGGCGTCGGCCGCGCGCGCTCACCGCAGCCTCTTGCTCGGCCTGCGCGCATCCGCACCGGCGTCGCCCTCCGGCAGTCCGGTGTTCCTCACCCCCCGCGCCGGCCTGGGCACGCTCGTCGACCGGCTCACCGACGGCCTCGACCTCCGTCTCGGCACCGCGGTGAGCAGTCTCGAGCGAACGAACGACGACGAGTGGCGCGTCAGCCTCGCGTCCGGCGACACGCTGGACGCGTCCGCGGTGGTGCTCACGACGCCGTCATTCGTGACCGCCGACCTCGTGCGCTCGTTGAGTCCCGACGTGGCCGACCGTCTCCGCGCCATCGAGTACGCCTCGGTGGCGCTGGTGGTGATGGCGTATGCCCGCGACGCCGTCCCTGCGCCACTCGGCGGCAGCGGCTTCCTCGTGCCGCGCGGCGACGGCCGCCTGATGACCGCGTGCTCGTGGGCGTCGGCCAAGTGGCCGCACTGGCAGCAGAACGACCACGTGTGGCTGCGGGTTTCGGCCGGCAAGTCGGGCGACGACCGTGCCATGCAGCTCGACGACGTCCAGCTGGTGCAGCAACTGCACAACGAGCTCACCGAGGCGCTCGGGTTCACCGACGGGCCGCTTCTCACCCGCGTGGCGCGCTGGCCCCGATCATTCCCGCAGTACACCGTCGGGCACCTCGACCGGGTGGCGGCGATCGACAGCGGCCTGGCCCGCTCCGCACCCGGCGTGTTCGTGGCCGGCGCTGCCTACCGGGGCGTCGGCATCCCCGCCTGCATCGCCCAGGCCAAGGCGGCGGCGGCAAAGGCCCGCCAGAAGGGGTAGATCAGTCCCATGGCCGACTCGCTCGTGGTTCGTTCCCCGTTCGACGGTTCCGAGGTGGGCACCGTTCCCAGCCACACCGGCGCCGACGTCGACGCCGCCGTGGCCTCCGCCAAGAAAGCGTTCGACACCAAGCCGATGCCAGCATGGAAGCGGGCCGAGATCCTCGACACCGCCGCCCGCCTGCTCCGCGACCGCACGGAGGAGTTCGCCCGCACCATCGCCATGGAGGCGGCCAAGCCGATCAAGACGGCGCGCGTCGAGGCCAACCGCGCCATCAGCACGTTCACCTTCGCCGCCACCGAGGCCCGCAAGCTCACCGGTGAGACGGTGCCGATGGAGGCGGCCGAGGTGGGTGACGGGAAGCTGGCGTTCGCCATGCGCGTGCCCGTCGGCGTGGTGGGCGCCATCTCGCCGTTCAACTTCCCGCTCAACCTCGTCGCCCACAAGGTCGCCCCCGCCATCGCCGCCGGCTGCCCGGTCGTGCTCAAGCCCGCCAGCCAGACGCCGCTGTCGGCCGTCAACCTGCAGCGCCTGCTGCTCGACGAGTGCGGCCTCCCGCCCGAGTGGCTGCACGTGCTGCCGGGCAAGGCATCGGAGGTCGGCAATGCCATCACCGACCACCCCGACATCCCCTACATCACCTTCACCGGTTCGCCCGATGTCGGGTGGGGCATCCGCCAGCGCGCCTTCAAGAAGAAGGTCGGCCTCGAGCTCGGCAACAACGCGCCGCTGATCATCGAGCCCGACGGCGACTGGCGCACCGCCGCCACCAAGGTGTCGGTCGCCGGGTTCAGCCACGCCGGGCAGTCGTGCATCTCCACCCAGCGCATCTACGTGCACGCCGACGTGGCCGACGACTTCATCGGCGAGCTGGTGCCGCTGGTGGAGAAGCTGGTCGTGGGCCCGCCGCTCGACGAGCACACGGACGTGTCGTCGCTCATCTCCGAAGGCGACCGCGACCGGGTGGCGTCGTGGATCGACGAGGCGGCCGGCGGTGGCGCCCAGGTGCTCACCGGAGGCAAGGTCGAGGGCAACCTGCTGCTCCCCACCGTGCTGTCCGGCGTCACGCCCGACATGAAGGTGTGCCGGGAGGAGGTGTTCGGCCCCGTCGTCGGGGTGCAGACCTACACCGACTTCGACGAG
>Ga0070741_10021097_pt1 | contig 10173 bp, 4 predicted proteins | sample Coa_R1_4_FD_66440 | JGI IMG/M metagenome (GOLD analysis project Ga0070741, IMG submission 66440) | Surface soil microbial communities from Centralia Pennsylvania, which are recovering from an underground coalmine fire - Coalmine... | ecosystem: Environmental > Terrestrial > Soil > Unclassified ...
GGAGCCGGTGCATTTCGCGGGACTGCTCGTCGCGATCCCGGTGTGGCTCGTGCTCGCGGCGGCCACCGCTGCGCTCGCGCTGGCGCTCTCCGCGCTGCAGGTATTCATCCGCGACATCGAGCACGTGCTGATGCCGGTGCTCATGATTTTCATGTATCTCACCCCGATCCTCTATCCGCTTGCGCTCGTGCCGGAAAGGCTGCGGCCGTGGGTGGCGGCGAATCCCTTCGCATGGATCGTGGATCGATTGCGCGCGGCGCTGCTGGACGGACGCCTTGCCGTCGAGTGGAGCGATCTCGTCGCGATCGTGAGCACGATCGCGCTGTTCGCGGCAGGACGCTGGACGTTCCGGCGCCTGTCGCCGTATTTCGAGGACTTCATTTGATCCCGCTCCTGTCGCTCGATGGTGTGGGCAAGGACTACGCGAAGGTGGAGCCGCGGGGCGGCCGGATCCGCCTCGTTTGGGATCTCCTGCGCGGGCACGGCGCACAGAAGGTGTTTCGTGCGCTCGATGGCGTGACGCTGCAGATGATGCGCGGCGAGTCGCTCGGCGTGATCGGCGAGAACGGCGCGGGCAAGTCGACGCTGCTCAAGATCATCGCCGGCGTGATCCAGCCCACGCGCGGCAAGGTGGAGACGCGCGGCCGCGTGGGCGCATTGCTCGAGCTCGGGTCGGGCTTTCACCCGGAGTACAGCGGGCTTGCCAACATCGATCTCGCCGCGGCGCTGCTGGGCCTCGACCCCGACGAGCTCCCGGAAAAGCGCGAGGAGATCATCGCCTTCGCCGACATCGGCGAGCACATTCGCGATCCGATCAAGCATTACTCGTCGGGCATGGTGGTGCGGCTCGGGTTCGCGGTCGCCACCGCGTTGAAGCCCGACATCCTGATCACCGACGAAGTGCTCGCGGTCGGCGACGAGTCGTTCCAGAAGAAGTGCGTCGCCTGGATGGAGCGCTATCTGACCGAAGGCGGAACCCTGCTCCTGTGCTCGCACAGCATGTATCACGTGCAGAAGCTTTGCCGTCATGCACTGTGGCTCAAGGATGGCTGCGTCGAGCGCTATGGCCCTTCGGCCGAGGTCACGCAGGCGTATCTCGCGTTCCATGAGGAAAAGGGCGCGCGCACGCGGCAACCGATTCCCGTGCAGGCGGCGGCCGCCGCCGGGGTGTATGCCATCCAGTCGCTCTCCATCGCACCGGCGGATTCGATCGAGCACGGGGGCGAGCTTGCGATGCGCGGCGAGGTCTACTCTCCCGATGGTCGCGTGCCGGTGGTCCTGATCGGCATCGTGCGCGCCGACGGCACGCCCGTGTATGGCGTCGCGAGCGACATGGATCAGGCACCGCTCACGCGCATCGATGCGCATCGCTACGGCTATGCCATGACCCTGCCGCACCTGCCGCTTTTGCCGGGGAAGTATTTCGTGCGCGCGCATGCCCTCGATCCGGAAGGCGTGCGCCTGTTCGATCACGTGGAGCGGCCGCTCGTGGTGAGCGGCGAGACGCGCGAGCTTGGCATGGTGCGCCTCGAGCACCGCTGGGATGTCCCGGCTGCGGCCAAGACGGAGATCGCGCCGTGACGCTGGAGTTCACCGGCGAACGATTCGTGCCTGGAACGCCCGGCGCCATCGCTTACGAGCACATTCACCGTTACGCTCTCGCGCGTCGATTCGCACAGGGCAAGCGCGTGCTCGATGCGGCGTGCGGCGAAGGCTATGGCGCGGCCCAGCTGGCGCAGGTCGCACGCAGCGTGTGCGGGGTCGACATCAGCGCCGAATCGATCGTCCACGCCCAGGCGCGGTACGGCGACATCGCGCACCTGCGCTTCGTGAACGCATCCGTCGCGGCGCTGCCGCTGGACGATGCAAGCGTCGATGTCGTGGTGTCGTTCGAGACCATCGAGCACCTTCCCGCGGCCGACCAGCCGCGCATGCTGGCGGAATTCGCGCGTGTCCTGACCGACGACGGCCTGCTCGTCATCTCCTCCCCCAATCGCCGCCGCTACAGCGACGAGCGCGATTACCACAACCCTTTCCACCTGCACGAGCTCTATCGCGACGACCTGCAGCGCCTGCTCGATGTCTGCCTGCCCGCGACGCGATGGTTGCACCAGGTGCCGATCATGGCCTCGGCGGTGCTGACGGAGGATCACGCGTCGGCCGCGGAACTGTGGATCGGCGATGATCGTCATGTCGATGCTGCGCCGGCCCTGGACGGCATGTATTACATCGTGATCGCCGCCCGGAGCGAGGCGGCGCTGCCCGAGGCGCTTCCCGGCGTTTCACTGTTCCACGATCGCGAGCAGAGCGAGCTCGCACGCTTCGAGGCGACACAGCGCGATGTGCTGAGGCTCGATGCGCTGGTGCGCGAGCGCGACGCCTCGCTCGCGGCGCAGTCGGGCCACATCCGCCATCTCGAGGAGCTGGTCGCCTACCGCGAGCGCATCGTCGAGGAGCGCGATGCGCAGCTCGCCGCGCTCAATGCAACGCTCGTACAGCAGCAGGAGCAGCTCGCGGCGCTCGATGCGAGCGCAAAGGCGACTCAGGCGCGCGTGGATGGCCTCATGGCGTCGCTGTCGAATGCCGAGGCGCGAGTTGCCGAGGCCCAGGAAGACATGCGCCGCATCGATGCAGCCATCGCCGCCCAGGAGCGCATCATCGCGTATCGCGAGTCGCTGCGCTGGTGGCTGCAGCTGCCGTGGGTGCGCGCGCATTCGTGGTGGCAGCGCATGGTGCGTTCGTGAACGGGCGCGATACGCAGCAGAAGCTCGCCCTCGAGAGCGACGCCACGACCCTGGGCGCGCCCATGGACATCGTCGTGCCGATCTACAACGCGGCGGCGGACGTGGAGCGCTGTGTCGGGAGCGTGCTCGCGCACACCACGCCACCGTATCGTCTGGTGCTGATCGACGATGCGTCGCCCGATCCGGCGGTGGCACAGGTGCTCGAGCGCATTCGCGCCATGGCACTGCGTCATGTGGCGCTGGTGCGCAACGACACCAACCTCGGATTCATCGGCACCGCCAATCGCGGCATGTTCCTGTCCACCGCGGATGTGGTGCTGCTCAACTCCGACACCGTCGTGACTGCCGGATGGCTGGATGCGTTGCGCCGTTGCGCAGCGTCGAATCCATCGTTCGGCACGATCACGCCATTCTCCAACAACGCGGAGATTTGCTCGTTCCCGCGCTTTTGCGAGAACAATCCGTGGCCCGAAGGCGCGGATCCGGAGCCGGTGCGCGCAATGCTCGCGCATGCGGCAGTGCCAACTTACCCGGACCTGCCGACCGGCGTCGGATTCTGCATGTACGTGCGACGCGCGCTGATCGAGGCGATCGGCGCGTTCGACCCGGTGTTCGGCCGCGGCTACGGCGAGGAGAACGATTTCTGCCTGCGCGCCTTCGCGGTGGGCTATCGCAACGTGTTGTGCGACGACGCGTTCGTGCTGCATCTGGGCGGCCGCTCCTTCCAGGACCACAAGGCATCGCTCGGCCGGCGCAATCTCGACATCCTGCTCGAGCGTCATCCGCATTACGAGCGCATGGTGCAGGACTTCATCGCGGCCGATCCGCTGCGCCCGATCCGCGAGACTGCGCTGTCGTGGGCGAGAGCGCATGCCGGCGATCGCCGCGGCATCCTGCATGTCATTCATGGTCATGGCGGAGGGACCGAGCATCACGTTCGCGCGCTGATCGACGCCTCGCGCACGCAGTACCGGCACTATCTCGTGGTCGCGCTCGAGGAGCGCTGGCAGGTGGAGGAGCATCTCGACGATGCGAGCGTGCGCAGGTTCGAGTTCCGCCGCGAACAAGACGAAACATGGGCGCAATTCGTCGCAGGGCTTTGCGCGACATTCGCCATCGACCTCGTGCACCTGCACAACATCTCGGGCTGCCGGGAGGGTCTGCTCGCAGCCATGGCAGCCCTGCGCCTGCCGTATGGCTACACCGTTCACGACGTGAACTTCGGCTGCCCCACGATCACGTTCCTCGGGCGCGATGGCATGTATTGCGGCGGCGAGACCGATCCGGCACGGTGCGGCGCGTGCCTCGCCGCGCAGTCGTCGTTCGCGGGGATCGACATCGTCGACTGGCGCGCGCGTCACGCGCGATTGCTGGCCAAAGCCTCGTTCGTCATCGCGCCCTCGCAATGGGCTGCCGGCGCGCTCGAGCACTATTTCCCGGACGTGCCCATCGACGTCGTGCCGCACGCCGCGCCGGGCGTATGGGCATCCGACGACGATGCGTGGCAACCCGCGGGCGTCAAGGCGGGCAACGCGCGGGTCGTGGTGCTGCTGCCCGACGACGACGTCCCGACCGTCGCGGTGCTCGGCGCGATCGGCCCTGACAAGGGTGCGCGGCGCCTCGAGCGGCTGGTGGAGCTCGCGCGGGCCCGCGATGCGCGCGTGCGCTTCGTGCTCATCGGCTACATGGATCGCGAGCATGGACCCTGGCAAAGCGACGATGCGCGCTTCACCATCGGAGGACATTACCGTGCCCGCGACCTGCCCGATCTGCTGGATCACTATCGCGCGGAGCTCGTGGTGTTTCCGTCGGCGGGACCGGAGACTTTCAGCTTCACGCTGTCCGAAGCCTGGGCGGCGGGCCGTCCCGTCCTGGTGCCGCCGATCGGCGCACTGGCCGAGCGTGTGGCAGGCACGGATGCCGGCTGGATCTGGAATGACGCGCAATGGCGCAGCGAGGAGCTCATGCTCGACGCGATTCTCGCGCGTCTTGCCGATCGTGATGCCTTGCGCCACGCTGGTGAGCGCGGGCGGCGAATCGTGCAGGCGACGCCGGCGGTGATGGCGCAGCGTACGACCGCGATCTATGCGCGCATCCAGCCCGATGCGAATGTTGCGGCAGCGTCGCAGCCTCTCGACCGGGCGCGTGTGCGCGATGCACTCGGCTATCAGCTCTGGTATCCGCCCATACCCGAGCGCATCGCGGCACCTGCGGTCGCATCGGCGCCGGTGGAGCGCACCGCGGACGCTGCGACCGTGGTCGCACCGGCCCCTGTGGCTCCGCGTTTGATGCTGCGCGTTGCCACGCGGCTGCGCGGAACGCGTATGGGCAAGCTGCTGCGCGACCTTGCACCGGCACCGCTGCGGCACGCCCTTCGCGAGCGGCTGCTCAAGCCATGAGCGCCGCGCCGTACGAGCAATGGCTCGCGCGTGGCCGCGCGCACCAGAAGGAGCAGCGTCCGGTCGACGCCATGCTGTGCTATCGACGCGCCGTGCGCCTCCATCCCGAGGCATCGGAAGCGCATCTTCATCTGGGCGAGGTGCTGTGGCAGATGGGTCGATTGCCCGACGCGGTGAATGCATGGCGCGAGGCCGTGCGCGCCAATCCGGCGTCGCTGCCCGCGCAACTCGCGCTCGCCGAAGGCTCGGTCGCGATCACCGAGTTCGCACAAGCCGAGCGTGTGGCAAGCGATGCGCTCGCGCGCTTTGCCGGGAATGCGCCGTTGCTCCTCGTGCGCGGCACCGCGCGCCTGGCTCAACGATGGGAAGAGGACCATGATGACGCCGCGACACGCCAGGCGTCGGCCGACGTGCTCGATGTGCTCGCGCTGCACCCGGATCTTCTCACCGTCCCGTCGCTCGGCGGGCCGCTTGCCAGCGCGATCGACCATATGCATGCGGGTGAGCCGCGCAGCGCGTTGCTGCGCGCGATCGGCAGAAGCGTTCGCGATCACGATCGCGTGCTCGCCATTCCCGCGGCGTTGCTGGCCTGCGTGATCGCACAGTCGGCTGCGGATGGTCTTTCGGATGACACGCGTGCGCTGCTGCAGCGCGCGCTGGCGCGGGTCTATGGCACCGCCGAGCACGACGCTCTGCGCCGCATCGCGCTCTCGGCACACGAATGCCAGGACGCCGCGGCAGGATCGCTCGCCCAGCGCTACGCGGATCTTTGCGCGCAGGCGTTCTTTTCCTCGTTGCCGCTGGTGTGGCCGCGTCGCACGCACGGCGAGTATCTGCGCATCCTGGTGCTTGCGCTCGCGCAGGATGCCGAAGCGATGCTCGCCAGAGCATTCGCAAGCGTATCGGCGCACACGCGCGCGCAATGCGACGTCACGCTCGCCGTGATCGGCGGGGAAGCCTCCGCGCAGATCGCGCCGCTGCCGGACGTTGGCGCATGGCGCAGCGTCGCGCTGCCGTCGATCGTCGGCACCAACGAGGCCAAGGCGCTCGCCGCGCTCGATCCCGACCTGCTGCTCGACCTTGCCGGACTGCGCGCACCGGTCGGTCCGTTGCTCGCGGCGCGTCCGGCTCGCAGCGTGATCACGTTGAGCGATATCGTCGCCGCGCTTCCGGCACCGCTCATCGATTCGGCCGCGCTTGCAAGCGAGCTCCATCGCGAGCTCGCGCAGCGTTGGCGTGCGTTGTCGGCGCAGGACGCGGCGCAGCTCGCCGCCCCCGCCATGATGGCGCTCTTCAACGACGCCGTGCGCCTGCACCAGGCCGGCGAGGGCGCGGCTGCGCTCGAGCGCTACGAACGCGTGCTCGAAGAGCAGCCCAATCAGCCGCAAACGCTGCATCTCGTCGGTGCACTGCATCGCGACGCCGGCGAGCTCGAAGCGGCGCTGGAGCGTTTCACGGCAGCGCTGGAGCGCGCGCCGCAATATCTGGATGCGCGTGTGGCGGCGGCGCAGGCCGCACTCGACCTCGGCCGTGCCGATGCGGCGATCGACATCGCGCGCGCGCATCTCGCCGATGCGCCGGGCTTCAAGGCATCGTGGCGGGTACTGGGGCTCGCCCATCTTGCGCGCGGAGAGGCCGACATCGCGAGCGAAGTCCTCGAGCACGCGGCGCGCCTGGACTGGACCGATGGCGAAACGCACTACAACCACGGCGTTGCGCTGCAGACACTGCGCCGGTTCGACGATGCCGCCCGCGCGTACCAGCGCGCGCTCGCGTTCCGGCCCGATCTCGTGGCCGCCGATTTCAATCTAGGCGTGCTGTTCCAGGAGCAGGGCAACACGGACGCGGCGATCGCCGCGTACGCGCAGGTGTTGCGCGACGATCCGAAGCACGTCGCGGCCTACAAGAACCTGGGCGAGGTGCTGTTCGCTGCCGGCAGGCTCGACGCATGGCGCGCCAACTTCGCGCGCTTCGAGGCGCAATGCCCCACCGCGCTCCCGCTCGCGATCCAGGCCCTCGAGGTGTGCCAGCATTTCGGCGAGTTCGAGCGTCTCGAGTCGTATCTCGATGGGCTGCGCAACGAGCGGTTCACGACCTCGACGCCGGCGGAGCTCGTGCAATGCCTCGAGGAGCTTCTCTATCTGCTGCTCTTCTTCGACGTCGAGCCGGACATCGTTCATCGCTTCGCCCAGACCTACGATCAGACGGCACGCGTGGTCTACGGCACGGCGCTGCCGGCGCGCGAGGACCGCAAGCCCGGCCGCTTGCGCATCGGCTATCTTTCCGCCGATCTGCGCAATCACGTCATGGGCAAGATGATGTGGGAAGCGCTGCATCGCCACGACCGGGCCGCCTTCGAGCTCTTCCTATATTCGCTGTCGGCCGTCGAGGACAGCTGGACGGCACGCTTTCGCCGCATCGCCGACCATTACACCGTGCTTGCCAGCATGCCCGAGAAGCACGCCGCGCGACGCATCGCCGATGACGATCTCGACGTGCTGGTGGATCTCTCCACGCACACGCGGGGTGCGAAGCCGGGTATCCTTGCGCTCAAGCCCGCGCGCGTGCAGATCACGCATGTCGCGAGCGCGGGCAGCGTGGGACTCTCGAGCATCGATTACAAGTTGACCGACCGCTATTGCGACATTCCGGCCAACCAGGAGCATATGATCGAGCGTCTCCTGGCGATGGAGGGATGCGTCTATCCCTACCGCCATATCGCACCGGCCGCGCGTCACGGCTACGATCGCGCGCGCCTGGGCATCGCGCCGGACACTTTCGTGATCGGCGCGTTCGTGACACCGATGAAGCTTTCGCGCCGCTGCCTGCGCCTCTGGCGCGAGGTGCTGCAGCGGGTGCCGCGCGCACGCCTCGCCATCTCGCCCAACAATCCCGCGCTGCAGGCGGCGTTCTTTCATCTCGCCGCGGCGGCGGACATTCCGCGCGAGCGCGTCGTGGTCGTGCCGCAGGGCCGCGACGAGCACGAGAACCAGGCGCGTTACACGCTCATCGATGCCGTGCTCGATCCGATGCCCTTCGGCGGGGTGAACGGGACGCTGGAGGCGCTCGACATGGGCGTGCCGGTCGTGACCCTTTGCGGGCGCCGCCATGGCGAGCGCACCTCCTACAGCATTCTCGCGAACCTCGGGGTGACCGAAACGGTGGCGATGAGCGGTCCCGAGTACGTGGAGCTCGCGGTGCGCCTCGCCGAGGACGGCGTGTTCATGAACCACGTGCGCGAGGGCATACGCAGCGGTCTCGCGCAATCGCCGCTCACCGACATGGCTACGCACACGCGCCATCTCGAGGCCGCCTATCGCGCGGCACTCGAAATGCACGCCGGCATGAGCACGGCCGACGCGACGGCATGAGCGACATCGCTGCCGCGCTCGCGCAAGCGCAGCAGCGGCTTGCGCGTGGTGACGTGCCGCGCGCGCGGCGCGAAGCCGAAGCGCTCACCAGGAGCGCATCGGATGCGAGGCAGCGCGGACAGGCGCACCTGCTGGCCGCCGCGTGTGCGCAGCGCATGCGCGACCTCGCGAGCGCGCTCAACCACGCTCGCGCCGGCCTCGCGCTCGATGCCTCCAACCCTGCCGGCCATTACCTCGTGGCGGAGCTCCTCGAGGCGAGCGGTGATCCGCGTGCGGCCCGCGAAAGCGTCGAGCGCGCCGTGGCCCTCGATCCGGCGTTCGTGCAGGCGTGGTTCTATCTCGGGATCCTTCGCGGCGAGCAGGGCGACGCGGCAGGAGCGGCCCGGGCATTCGAGACTGTCGTGCGGCTCGATCCGCGTCATGCGCGTGCGTGGAACAATCTCGGCAATGCACGGCGCAATCTCGCCTTGCTCGAGGACGCGCGCGATGCGTTCGCGCAGGCGGTCGCGGCGAAGCCCGACTATGCGCTCGCCGTCGCCAATCTCGCCAAGGCATTGCGCGATCTCGGCGAGGTGCTGGAGGCCGAGCGCGTGCTGCGCGACGCGCTGTCAAGGCCTTCCACCGAGCCGCCGTATCGACCGCTGCTGGTGTTGCTGGGAGGGTTGACGCGGGAGCGCGGATTCCTGGACGAGTCGGCCCAGCTCTACTGGCGCGCCATTCAGGCATCGCCCAAGGAGAGCGCCGGGGAATGGTTCAGCCTGGGATGGGTCCTGAGCGAGCGCGGCGATCCGGAAAAGGCGCGCGACGCGTACGTCAATGCGTACGCACTCGATGCCAAGGACTTGCGCGGCCTGATCGCGCAGCATCTCGCACTGCCGATGATCTATCGCGACGCCGCGGGGCTCGAAAGCGCCCGCGCGAATTACGTGAAAGGCCTCGAAGCGCTGGAACGAGAGATCGAGCCTGCGGTGCGCAATCTCACCGCCGACCAGGTGCTCGACGGCTTTCGCTGGACCAACTTTTTTCTGGCCTACCAGGGGCGCAACGATCGCGACCTGCAGGCGCGGTACGCGCGCATCGTCTGCCGTACGGTGCAATCGCGCGCGACGCATTGGCGTGCGCCCATGCCGCGTGTCGCCGTTGCGGGCCGGCGCATCCGCATCGGCTTTGCGTCGGCGTTCCTGCACGTGGGCACGGTCGGCCGGTACTTCCGCAGCTGGATGACGGAACTGCCGCGCGAACGCTTCGAGCTTTTCATCTATCATCTCTGGCCCGGCATGGACGACATCGCGCTCGCGATTCGCGATCGTGCCGATCACTTCCGCACGTTCGGCGGAAGCGACGCGCGACCTTCGATCGTCGCGCCGGCGATTCGCGCCGACGATCTCGACATCCTGGTCTATCCCGAGCTCGGCATGGATGTGAGCTCGTTCGCGCTTGCCGCGTTGCGGCTCGCCCCCCGCCAGTTCGCGGGCTGGGGCCATCCGATCACGACCGGACATGAAACCGTCGACGCGTTCATCAGCTGCGAAACGATGGAGCCGCCCGACGCGCCCGAGCATTACACCGAGCGTCTCGTGCTGTTGCCCGGGATCGGCACGCGCTACATTCGGCCGGAGGTGCCGCAAGAGGCAACCCGCGCCGCGTTCGACCTGCCCG
>Ga0070741_10021098_pt1 | contig 10173 bp, 9 predicted proteins | sample Coa_R1_4_FD_66440 | JGI IMG/M metagenome (GOLD analysis project Ga0070741, IMG submission 66440) | Surface soil microbial communities from Centralia Pennsylvania, which are recovering from an underground coalmine fire - Coalmine... | ecosystem: Environmental > Terrestrial > Soil > Unclassified ...
CTGGACAGCGGTCGCGACGACCTGGTCCCACAGCTCTGAGCGGAGCCTGCAGGAGCTCTCCCGCGTGGCCTGCTACCTGGGGGTGGCTGTCCTGGCACTGGCGATCCACCGTGACCGTGAGAGCGCCGTGCGTCACACGCTGGGCGCACTCGCTGCCGTGGTCGTGATCGTGGCCTGCGTTGCGCTGCTCTCTGCGCTGCGGCCGGGCACGTTCTCCGCCTCGGGACAGACCGCCGCGTTACTCCCAGGCGTGAGGGGTCGCCTGGGATGGCCGCTGAACTATTGGAACGCGCTGGCCGCGTTGATGGCGCTCGGCGCCCCGCTGCTGCTGGCGCTGGCCACCACCGCGCGCCGTCTCGCCGTGCAGGCCGTGTGCGCGGGCGCCCTACCACTGGTGGCCCTGTGCGGTTATCTGAGCTTTTCACGCGGAGGTGCAATAGCAGCCGCCGGCGGTCTGCTCGTGTTCTACCTCTTTGCGCAGGAACGGATCCCCAAGCTCGTGACCGGTGCCGTGGCCGCGGGCGGAAGCGCCGTCCTCGTTGCCGGCGCGGTTCATCGCTCGGCGATTGAGAACGGGCTCACGGGCAGCGTTGCGCAGCATCAGGGGCGACAGCTCATGGTCGCGGCGCTTCTGGTCGCCGTCGGCGTTGGCCTGCTGCAGGTCGGCATCGGTCTGGCGGCGCGTCACGGGACGCCTTTGCGGTGGCTCGTGATCCCGCGCCGCCGCGCTCAGGTCGGGTTGGTGGTCGGCGTGGTGGCGGCAATCGCCGTGGCGCTTGCCGTTCACGTTCCGCACCGACTCAACCATGCCTGGCACGACTTCAAGAAACCGACTTCGGCGGCTTTGAACCAGAACGCCCTCGGCCGGTTTGGGTCCGTGAGCGGCAACGGCCGCTACGAGTACTGGAAGGTGGCGCTCGATGCCTCGGGCAAGCATCTGCTTGGCGGATGGGGACCGGGAACCTTCCAGTTCGTCTACCTTCAGCGTGCCCCGACGGAGAACTACGTCCAGAACGCCCACTCGCTGTATCTGGAGACCCTGCTGGAAGACGGGATTGTCGGACTGGTGTTGCTGGTCGGGTTCTTCGTGGCCGTGCTCGGTGCGGCCGGCCGGCTGGCGCTTCGTGGCCGATTTGAGCTCCGCACACGGGGCGCGGCGGTGCTGGCCGGGTGCGTGGCGTTTGCCATCTCCGCCGCCGTGGACTGGGTGTGGCAGGTGCCGGCGGTCACGTTGCCCTTCGTTCTCCTAGCGGCCGCGGCTCTGGCCCCGGCCGCGGGACCCTCAGCTGTCCGGGCGCGGCGACGGTGGCTTGCCCGCGCCGTGCTTGCCCTGTCGGCCGCGCTCGCCCTGATCGTGATCGTGATCCCGCTGTCGAGCACCGACGCCCTGCGTAAGAGCCAGGTGGCGGCGGCCCTGGGCGATAACCAGAACGCGCTCTCATACGCACAGCTCGCTGGGCGGCTCGAGCCTGATGCCGCCTCGCCACAGGTCCAGCAGGCGCTGATCCTGGAGCTCCAGCACAAGCTGCCGGCCGCGCTGGCCGCCGCCCAGCGCGCCACCGCCAATGAGCCGATGAATTGGGGCGCTTGGTTCGTACGCTTCCGGCTGGAGGCCGAGAACGGGCACGCCGCGGCGTCCCTGTACGCCTTCCGTCAGGCGCGCACGCTCAACCCACATTCGTCCCTGTTCCAGCAATGAGCGACGACCGACAGGAGCCCGAGCGGGATCCCGGCGAGGAGCTGGAGCCCGGCGGGAAGCTGGAGCCCGGCGAGGAGCGGGATCCCGGCGAGGAGCTGGAGCCCGGCGAGGAGCTGGAGCCCGGCGAGGAGGATCTCGCCGACACGCTCGCGCGCGACAGGCCGGTCCCGACTGCCGGCTTCCGAGGTTCGCTGGGCCGGTACCTGGCCGAACACGATCCCGGTTACGGCCCCCGCCCGGAGCATTTGCGAGCTACGGTGGCGGCGTGGATGGGCGCTGGGTTGGTGTTGGTGGCACTCGGGTTACTGCAGGCGACCGGATCGCTATGAGGGCTGGGTCTCCAAAAGCGACCTGAGCTTGCGCAGCGACCGGGAGACGATCTGCTGGACGTTGGCCAGCGTCAGGTCCAGCATCTGAGCAATCTCCTGACCGGAGAGATCGCCGCCGAACCGGAGCGCAATGACCTCCCGGTCGCGGTCGCTCAGCTGTTCCAGGGCGGCGTGGAGGTGGGGCGAGCCTTCAAGCTGCTTCTCGGGCCCCGGCTCTGATGGATGCATGGTGTGCTCGAGCGGGACGCTGGCCCGCGGGCGCTCACGCCGAACGTGATCGATGAACACGTTGTGGGCGATTCTCATCAGCCAGGCTCCCTCTGAGCCGCGTCGCGCGTCGAAGCGGCTCCACGCCCGCAGTGCGCGCTCGAACGTGGTCTGGGTCAGGTCCTCTCTCGTGGCTCGGTCCTGCACCCGGTAGGCGAGAAAGCCGTATACGCGCCAGACGTGCTCCTCGTAGACCCGGCCGAAGTCCGAGCGCGGCGAGCTCACGTCGCGGGCGGGGCGGCGATCACGCGCGCCGGGTTGCCCACGACCACGGCGCCGTCCGGAACGTCCTTGGTGACGACGGCCCCCGCGCCGACCATGGCGCCGGCACCGATGGTCACGCCTGGGAGAAGCACCGCCCCGGCGCCAATGCTGGCGCCCCGGCGGACGGTGATGCCCTCCAGGTTGAACGGCTGGCGGCTGCGCGGAGTGCGGTCGTTGGTGAACGTCGCCTGAGGACCGATGAACACATCGTCCTCGATTACGACGCCGTCCCACAGGTAGACGCCAGACTTGATCGTCACGCGGTCTCCGAGTACGACATTGCCTTCGATGTAGGTGTGGTCGCAGATGTTGCAATCGGCGCCGATCCTGGCGCCGGGCATCACGTGTGCGAACGCCCAGACACGGGTGCGAGGTCCGATCGCGTCGGTCTCGACCAGCGCTCGGTCGTGGATAAAGGGTTGCTCGCTCATGCTGGCGCCTCGGTGCCCTGCGCGCTGGGGCGCCTGCGCGATGGTAATGGGAGCGGGCTAACATGCAGCCCGCTCCGTGGAGCCCAGGTGCTCAGGCAACGGTGACGCGCACGGGGACGCGTCGGCGCATAAGGCGCTTCGGTGAAACGTGCCTCAGGCGCGGCGCACGCCTGCGCATCCGCGTGGCTTCGATCTGCCTGGCGCGCGCGTAGAGCCGCGCGCTGTGACGCAAGTCATCAATTCTCGCCTGGCTCAGCTCGTACATGATCTCGGTGTGCATGATGGCTCCTGGGTTGGCTCGCTGGTTGCCATTGAAGACCGGCGCGGAGCGCAAATGTCATCGGCCGAGTCGACTGAACGCCGCCGTTCGCGCATCGACTAACATGCTGTGAATCTGGATTCACACGACCGGTTCGCAGGGCGTGGGGGGCCGGCGGGCCAGGTTTTCGTGAGCGAACGAGGAGCCACAATTGGATCTCAACGACACCCCCGAGCAGGCCGCATACCGGGAAGAGGTGCGGGGCTGGCTCGAGGACCACAGAGCGCAGGCACCACCGCGATCGGGCTCACCCGAGGACACGGAGTACATCGACTCCCGCCGAGCCTGGCAGCGCCAGCTCGCCGAGGCGGGATTGGCGGGCGTGACGTGGCCCGAGGAGTACGGCGGGCGGGGCCTCGGCCCAATCGAGCAGGTGACGGTAAACCAGGAGATCTCCCGCGCCGAGGTGCCTGGCATCCTCGACGTGATCGGCCTGGGGATGCTGGGTCCATGCCTGATAGCACACGGGACCGATGAGCAGAAGAGCCGCCATCTCGGCCCGATGTTGCACGGCGACGAGGTGTGGTGCCAGATGTTCTCCGAGCCGGCGGCGGGCAGCGATCTGGCGGCTATCCAGACCCGCGCGCGCCAGAACGACGACGGTACGTGGACGCTCAATGGCCAGAAGGTGTGGACGACCAACGCACAGTTCGCCTCGTTCGGGCTGCTGCTCGCGCGCACCGATCCCGACGTGCCCAAGCACAAGGGCCTGACCATGTTCATCGTGCCGATGAACGCAAAGGGCGTGGTCGTGCGCGGCCTGCGTCAGATCTCCGGCGAGCCCGAGTTCAACGAGGTCTTCTTCGATGACGTCAAGCTCGAGCCCGACACGGTGGTGGGCGGCGTCGGCAATGGCTGGGGCACGGCGCTGACCGTGCTGATGTTTGAGCGCCTGACCATCGGCTTTGGCTCCGAAGGTTTCGGCTCGCCCACGCGCCTGGCCGAGACCGTGGCCGCCGACTCGGCGGCGCGCGCCAATCCGGAGGTGCGAGAGCGCCTCGGCCACGTCATCGCCGAGCTGCTGGCCGTCCGCTTCAACGGCTACCGGGCGCTAACCGTCCTGGCGCGCGGCCAGATCCCGGGACCGGAGGCCGGTCTGGCCAAAGTCACCCTGGTCAACGCGGCGATCGGAGCCACAGAGCTCGGCGCCGACGTGGTAGGACCAGACGCGCTCGACACTGAGAGCGAATGGGCGTACCTCATCTCGTTCCTGCCCGGGTTGAAGTCGGCCGGGGGGACCGAGCAGATCCTGCGCAACACGATCGGCGAGCGCGTGTTGGGGCTTCCGCCCGAGCCGCGGCTCGACAAGGGCATTCCGTTCTCAGAGTTGCGGGCCAAGGAGCGAGAGGCGGTGGCCGGATGAACTTCGCCCTGTCAGACGAGCAGGTTCTCCTACGCGAGGCGGCGCGCGGATCACTCTCGCGCTTCAAGACCATCGAGGCCGCCCGGGAGGCGCTCGAAGATCGCAGCAAGCTGCCCGACCTCTGGCCGGTGGCGGTGGAGGCCGGTTGGCCCGGCCTGCTGGTCTCCGAGGAGCACGGCGGGGCCGGCCTGGGCGCGTTCGACGCCATGCTCGTGGCCGAGGAATGCGGTCGCGTGCTGGCCAGCGTGCCGCTGCTTGGCCTCCTGCCCGCCAGTGCCATCCTCGACGCCGCCGGTGACGAGTCGCTCTCCGCGGTGGCGAATGGCGAGCTTCGGCCGGCCTACGTGCCGGCCCGCCCACCGGGCGGCCCGGAGCAGGGATGGACGGTTGAGCCGAGGTCAGGGCTGGCACGTGTGCAGGCACCGTCGGTCTCCGGGGACGAGGTCTCCGGCGAGGTCGCTTTCGTCCCCGACGCTCCCGGAGCGGAACTGTTCGTGGTCGTGGGCGTCGACTCGGATGGGGCACCCGTAGCTGTGGCCGTGCCCGCCGACGCTTCAGGTGTTGACGTCGAGGAGGTCGTCCGCTACGACGCCACGCGCCCGCTTGCCCACGTTTCCTTTACACGCGCGCGCGGGCGCACGCTGGCTGTCGGCGAGGAGGTTCTGGCAGACGCCTGGTATCTGGCCCACGCATTGATCGCCGCCGAGTCTCTCGGCGCCGTCCAGACCTGCCTGGAGGTGAGCGTTCAGTACGCGAAGGAGCGGTTCACGTTCGGTCGCGCTATCGGCTCCTACCAGGCGATCAAGCACGAGCTGACCGAGGTGCTGCGACGGCAGGAGAACGCGCGCGGCCTCGAGTACTACGCCGGCTGGGCGCGGCGGGCCAAGCCGGAGGAGTTCCCGCTGGCGGCGAGCGCTGCGCGCTCGGTTGCGGGCGAGGCACTCGACTTCGCCTCCCGCTCCATGATCAACGTCCACGGCGGCATTGGTGCGACCTGGGAGCACGACGCGCCGCTGTTCTTCCGGCGCGCGCAACTTACGCGGCGACTTCTCGGCGGCACGCATGACGCCACCGATCGCGTGGCGGAGGAGACGCTGGCCACGGCGGTCTGACCAGCCGCCGGCCTTTACGAAATCTCTACGCCCGCGGCGTGAATCTCTACGGCGGCTTGGCGCCGTGCCTTCGATCATGGGGGCATGTCCGCGCACGCGGCACCAAAGCGGCGCACGTTCAACGAGGCGGCGCACAAGCTCGGTGACGGGATTCCCCCGCAACTCCGGGACCCGGACGTCATCCAGTCCGAGGAGGCCAGGCGGCGCTTTGACGCGCTGGCCGACCTAGACCGGGATGTGATCGCCCGCGCGGGCCGGGCGGTGCTGGCCCTAGGCGCGCTCGGCGTCGTCTACGGCGACATCGGCACGAGCCCGCTCTACACCGAGCAGGTGGTGTTCGGCTCCTACAAGGCGACGGCCCACGTCGACGCCGCCACCGTGTACGGCGCCGGGTCGCTGATCTTCTGGGCGCTGATGGTCGTGGTGTCGATCAAGTACGCGGGCTTCATCATGCGCGCCCACAACCGCGGCGACGGAGGCATCATGGCGCTCACGGCGCTGCTCGCGCGCAACCGGGTGCTCCACTGGACCGTGTTCGTGACGCTCGGCATTTTCGGCGCGGCGCTGTTCTTCGGCGACGGGATCATCACACCAGCGATCTCCGTGCTGGGCTCGGTCGCTGGGCTGGGCGTCAACGCCCCTGGATTGACCCACCTGGTGGTCCCGATCTCGGTCGCGATTCTGATAGGGCTGTTCGTGCTCCAGCGGTGCGGGTCAGGGACGATCGGCTGGCTGTTCGGCCCCGTGCTCCTGGTCTGGTTCTCGGCCATCGGCCTGATCGGGCTAAGCCAAGTGGCGAAGGATCCGGCGGTGCTTCAGGGTCTCTCACCGTCCTGGGGCATCCGCTTCTTCATCGACCATGGCCCCGCCGCCTACCTGATGCTCGGCGGGGTCGTGCTCGCGGTCACGGGCGCCGAGGCGCTCTACGCCGATCGCGGCCACTTCGGCGCCGCGCCGATCCGTCTCGGCTGGTTCGCCGCAGCGCTGCCGGCTCTGACGTTGAACTACCTTGGCCAGGGCGCGTGGATCCTCCACCATCCGCTCGCAGCGCACCGCGCGGGCTTCAACCCGTTCTTCCAGATGCTCCCCCGCGGCCTCGAATGGCCGATGCTGATCCTGGCCACGCTGGCCACGGTCATCGCCTCTCAGGCCGCCATTAGCGGATCGTTCTCGGTGGCGCGTCAGGCGGTGCAGCTGGGCTTCCTCCCGCGGCTGAAGATCCTCCACACCTCAACCATGGAAGGTCAAATCTACGTGCCGATCGTCAACTGGGGTCTGTGCATCGGCGTGGTCGTCCTCACAATTGTGTTCCAGTCAGCGGACAAGCTGGGGGACATCTACGGCGTAGCCGTGACCGGCACCTTCATCCTCAACACCGTGCTGTTCTTGGCCGTGGCGCGGCTGGTGTGGGGAACTCGCACGCTGAGGCTGGTCGCGATCGGGGCGCTGTTCCTGACCGTCGAGGTCGTCTTCTTCAGCTCCAACATCGCCAAGGTGGAGCACGGCGCGTGGCTCTCGCTGGCGATCGGGCTCGTGATCTCGCTGATCATGATCAACTGGCGTCGCGGCCAGGTGGTCGTGACCCGCAACCGGATCAGGCGAGAGGGCTCGCTGAGCGAGTTTCTTGACGAGCTCCCGCGGTTACACCAATCGCTCGCGCGCGTCCCGGGCGTGGCCGTGTTCCTCAACCCGTCCAAGGACACGACCCCGCTGGCCCTGAGAGCGGAGGTCGAGCACAGCCGGGTACTGCACGAGAAGGTCCTGATCGTGTCCGTGGAGACGGTCGCCGTCCCACACGTCGAGGGCACGGAGTGCTTCAAGGTCGAGAAGCTCGGGCGCGGGCTGTTCAAGGTGCTGCATGTCGCCACTCGGATCGGATACCGCGACGGCTACGACGTGCCTGGCCTGCTGGCGCTAGCTCGAAAGCATGGGCTCCTGGAGAGGAGCCTCGACCTTGAGCACGCCACCTACTTCGTCTCTCGCATGTCGATCACGCCGACGAGCGCACCACGGTTCCGGGCGTGGAGAAAGGAGTTGTTCATCCTGATGGCGCGCAATGCCGCCAACCCAATCGAGCACTTCGGACTGCCGACCGAGCGCACGGTGATCATGGGCGCGCAGGTGGAGTTGTAAATCAGACCCGGCCGGTGTCACGCCGGTATGCGCGGGCCGCGGCCGCCGCGGCGAACACCGTCCACGCGGCCATAACGATCCAGCCTTTGCTACCCCAACCTGACGAGCCCGTGATCGCGATGTGGCTGGCGCGGACGAGCCAGTAGGACGGCACGAGCTGGCCGATGTCGTGGAGGAATCCGTGACCGGTGATCGGGAACCAGGTACCGCCGATGAACGCGAACAGCGAGATCAGGCCGCCGATAGCCGGCCCCACTGAGTCGGCGGTCACCAGGTGTCCAACGAGGATCCCGATAGCGGCAAACGGCAGCAGACTGATGAGGATCAGCCCGGTCATCGAGAGCCAGCGGCCGGCGGGGATGCTCACCCCCAGCGCGGCGCCACACAGGTAGAGCACGACGATGCTGACGCAGGCGGTGAGGTATCCGGTGAGTACCTTGACGCGGAAGTACATCCGGGGTGATAGCGGGGTGAGCCGGAGCTGCCGGTTCCAGCCGACTGAGCGCTCGGCGGCGATGCGCGCGCCGCTTGAGAGCATCGCTCCCATCGCACCGAAGCCCACCAGTCCGATCATGTAGTAGAGCGGGGCCGAGATGCCGCTGCCGGCAAGGTTGTGGGTGCTGCGCTGGGGCGCTGCGATCAGGAAATAGAGAACGACCGGGAAGCCGAGCGAGAGGAAAAAGAAGCGACGGTTGCGAAATGTACGCAGCAGCTCGTAGCGGGCGTATACGGCTGCACCGCTTCTGAGTCCCGCCCGGGCGCCTCGCATGCCGATCGCGCTCATGCCAGCCTCCCGCGATCTGCGAGCTCGACGCTTGAATCTCCAAAAACATCCGCGCCCGCCTCCGCCTCTTCATCGGCTGTCAGCGCGATGAACGCGTCCTCCAACCCCCCGCCGCGAATCTCGATATCCCGCGCCTCGTCGTACTCGGTCAACAGGGCGCGGATCGCGGCGTCAGAGTCAGAACACCGCAGTGCGACCGCATCACCGTGGCGCTCGGCCGAGGTGACGCCGGACAGCCTCTCGAGCTCCATCGTGTCCACCAAGGGAAGCGTCGCCCGGATCGTCCGGAACCCAACCGTCGCCTTGATCTCGGTAGTGGGCCCATCGGCCACGACCCGCCCGCGAGCCATGAGCACAGCCCTGTCCGCGTACGTGTCGGCCTCCTCCAGGTAGTGGGTGGCGAACAGGATCGTCTTGCCGCGTGCGGTCAGGTCCCGCATCGAAGCCCAGAAGGTCCGGCGTCCCTCGACGTCCATCGCCGCGGTCGGCTCATCGAGCACCAGCAGCTCAGGATCCGGCGCCAAAGCGATGGCGAACCGGACGCGCTGCGTCTCGCCGCCGGAGAGCTTCTGCGTTCGCCGGTCGGCGAGCGCGGCGACGCCCGTCAGCTCGAGCAGCTCGTCGACCGGCAGCGGCGTCGGATAGAGAGCGGCGACCATTGACACGAGCTCGCGCACGGACAGGTCGCGGATCAGCGATCCGCTCTGCAACATTGCGCCTACGGCACCGGCTGCAATCGCCTGCGACGGCGAGCGGCCGAACACCGAGACGGTGCCGGCGTCCGGCTTCAGCAGACCCAGCAGCATGTCGATCGTGGTCGACTTGCCGGCGCCGTTGGGCCCAAGCAGAGCCACCGTCTCGCCGCGGTCGATCGTGACGTCGAGCGCGCGTACAGCTTGCACCCGCCCGTCCGGGGAGGGGAAGGACTTCGACAGGCCCTCCAGGCAGATGCGTTGGGACTCGGACGTTGTCATGGGAGCCAGCTTACAAACGGCCTACCGGCCAGCATAAGTGCCAAGCGGCTGAAATCCGCCATGACGTTTGTCATGGCTTCTTAAGAACCTCTCACGGATCTCGCCTACCGTCCTGCGGCAGCATGAGTGGACCAAAGCATCTGTGGGCCGGTGACTGGGAGCGTGAGTCCGAGGCCGCCCGGGCTCGGCGCGCTAAGGCGCTGCCGGTGCGCGAGGCCGAGCCCGAGCCTGTTCAGGCGCCTGCGGCACCCGCCGGACGGGTGCCGCGCCGGTGGCAGCTGCCGCGCGTGGGCCGGCCATCCCGCGCAGTCGTTCTCGTCGCCGTGGCCCTGCTCGTCCTCGCCGGAGCCGCCTACGGGCTCACTCGCATCGGTGGCTCGGAGCCTCGGGCGAGCAGCCAGAAGGCGTGGCTCGGTGTCCAGCTGGCGGGCTGGCAGGGCGGCGTGCTGATCGCCTCGGTGGTGCCGGGCAGCCCGGCTCAATCGGCCGGCCTGCGGC
>Ga0070741_10021099_pt1 | contig 10173 bp, 6 predicted proteins | sample Coa_R1_4_FD_66440 | JGI IMG/M metagenome (GOLD analysis project Ga0070741, IMG submission 66440) | Surface soil microbial communities from Centralia Pennsylvania, which are recovering from an underground coalmine fire - Coalmine... | ecosystem: Environmental > Terrestrial > Soil > Unclassified ...
CTCTCGCCCGATATGCCGGTGCTGGTCGCGCCCGCCGGAACTCCCATTGTCACGAAGGAGAGCCTGGCGAACAGCCACGTGGATATTTTCGCCTACCAGGACGCGGTCGGCTCCGGCTATGTGCCGTACAAAAACACCTGGCAACCGGAACAGCGCATCGCTATGCTGGAAAAGATATATAGGGACTACCGGGCCTGGCATGAAGAGAGCGACAAGCACCTCTGGTCGGATCTGGAAGTGTGGGAGATGGACGGCACGCACGGCTATTCGCACGCCTACCCGCCGTCGTTTGCGCGCGTCCGCAGGCAGATCGAGATCGAGGCAAAGTATGTCGAGATGCTGACCGCTTACGAGTACACCGGCTTCCTGGAGGCTCCCGACAGCAGGGCCAGGCTCAAGGACAGACGCGCCGCCCGGCTTTATGCCGACTATGCGAACTATCTGAAAACCCGCCTCCCATAAAGGCTATTTCCCCAGGCCGATCACCGTGCCGTCGGCGCAGCCGACCACCAGCGCCGCCTTGCCGTTTCCGCTTATATCCGCCACAATCGTCTGAACGGGCGCGGCGGGCAGAGTGACCTGCCAGAGCAGCGACGGCGCTCCATTGCGGGCGCGCACGGCCCCCAGCGTGTTCGGCCCGGTGCGCAGCAGCAGTTCGTCGCTGCCGTCGCCATCCAGATCGGCAGTGACCGCGCCCTGCATTCCCAGGTCGGCATGGACAAAGGGCGTGCCTTTCGGCTTGCCTGTCGCGCCATCGAGGAACTCGATTCGCGTCTGTTCCGCCGCCGAATGCGCCACAAAGAGCCGCGCCACCTCCAGCCTGCCATCCCCGTCGAAGTCGCCGACCGCGCAGCCCGCCACCGACGCCGTGCTGTCATCTCCCGTGGGCGCGCTCCAGAGCGCCTTGCCTTCCGGGGTCAGCAGGCCGTAGACGTAGGGCGAGGGGACGAGAACCTGCGCCTTGCCGTTGCCCAGGAAGTCCGCGACGATGGGCGTGCCATACGCCGCCCAGCCCGGCAGCACGGTTCTTTCCGCCAGGTCTACCGTGTGCAGGAACCGCCCGGTCCGCCCGTCCACCATGTAGTAGCAGACCGGATATTCGGAGACGATCTGTTCCAGCCCGTTGCCGAGAAAATCGGCGCAGGCCACCAGCGTCCCGCCGAAGCCCCACGTCGGCACGCCCCGGATCGGCACGGCGTCGCCCGTCCAGAGCGGCGCGCCCGTCCGCCCATCGAGCGCAAAGCTGACATCGCTGTGCATCGTACTCTGGCGCGTGTTGACGTAGACATCCAGCCGCTTCGGATCAGTGAGATGGGCCAGCGTCCAGAGGGTCAGGCCGCCGAAGTTCCAGATCGGGCGGTCGCTGTCGTAGCCGGAGAAGACGTGCCGCCAGAGTTCGCGCCCATCCATGCGGACGGCGACCAGCGCGGCGGCTCCCGTCTCCGGGTCTTGCTCGGCAAAGACGAGTTCGGCCTGCCCGTCGCCATCCAGATCGCCCGCCACCAGCCCGGAGAAGATGCCGCTGCCATCCGTCATGCCGCGTCCGGCGCGTTCCCAGAGGCGTTTCGGCGGGCCGCCGTTCGTGGGAAGCGCGTAGACCGCCACCCGGTCACTGCTGTTCTCCGTCACCAGGTAGCGCCGTCCCTGGCTGGTCACGACGAGCGGGGCCGGAGGCACGCGCGCCGCCCGGTTCCAGCTCTGGACGCTGCCGCGAACGCGCTCCAGCTTCGCCACCGCCGCAGGCGCTGGCCCGGACACGCTGAACACGACGCGCGCAGGCCGGCCTGCCGGGAGCGTATCCCCCGCGTTCCTGCCCTCGACCCGGCGGACGGCAAGCGTGCCGCCTGCCGGAGCCGCCACACTCCAGGCCGGTTCGAGCCGCCCGGATTTCCAGAGATAGGCGGTCGCGCGGTTGGGGCGCAGATCGGTTCCCGGCGACAGGATGATGACGCCCGGTTCGCCGTGCGCGCCGAGGCGTCCGGCTGCCGCCGTCGTCATGCCGCCCGCCGCGCCGGTATCGGCGGTGGGCGGCAGCGTGTTCAGGTCGAAGGTGGCGAAGCGCGCCTTCGGGAAGGCCGCCAGCGTGCGGACTTTGCCGTTGCGCAGTTTCAGGACTTTAAGCGTAGACCAGCCGGAAGTGTGCCTGCTCGCGACGGACTGGCAGAGCAGTTCGGGATGCCCGCAGCCGTCCACGTCGGCGATCCCGACAAGGTACTGCCCCTTCAGGTTCAGCTTGACCGTGCCGGTGAGCGGCTGATAGCTCATCACGTGCCAGCGCCCATCGCCCTCGTCGTTGAAGAGGTTGAAGGTCATTTCGGCGTGGCCGTCGGCGTCTATGTCTTCGAGCGGGTTCGGGCCGGGCCGGACGATCTTCGTGCTGCGCGTGATGCCGCCGCCCTCCGCGCCCTGCACGTCTCGCCGGAACGCCACGACCATATCGCTGCCGTTGAAATTGACGACATCGAAATGGTGGGCGAAGTCGCTGATGTTAACGAATTTGGCGTTCGGGTCGCCCGGCTCGAAGAACAGTCCGAAGAAGCCGTAGTTGCGCAGGTGGTGATAGCGCAGTTCGTGCAGCTTCTTGCCGGTCGCGCCCTCGAAGATCATGATCCGGTAGTGCATCGCGACGACGATCTCCGGCTTGCCGTCGCCATTGACATCGGCAATGCAGGTCTGCGGGGAGTAGACCGTGTTTTCCGGCGGCGTCTCCCACTCCAGCTTGGGATGGTCGAGGCCGTTTGCATAGGAGAAGCACTGCAATTTCGAGGGTGTCTCGCCCCAGGCGCTGGTCCAGGCGACGCGCTGCAATCCCTTCACATGCGGGAGGAGTTTGGCCCAGTAGCCGCCGGAAACGGGAACCGGCGTGCCGCTGCCGGAGACATCCAGCATCCGCCGCCACTCCTTGCCGGGTCTCGGAGCCTTGACCGGAGCCGCGAGCGAGAGGGACTGCGTTCCCTCTCCCGCGACGACCTCGATCTCGCCCGACCACGCGGCGGTGTCCAGCCGCCAGAGTTCGCGCGGCGCGGTCTTCAGGTCGCCTTTGAGCGGAGAGCGGTTGCTGAGGTTGCGGTCGCGCCGGGGCATCCGCCAGTCGCCCGCCGGAGCCGACGCGGGCGCAGGCTTCTCCGCGGCCAGCACGCCCGCCGCCAGCAGCGCCATCAACAGGAAGGTGAGTGTGGTTGGAAGGTTCATCGTTCGCTCCGGGTACAGAACGTACCCGTCTGGTGGGCCTTCGGCCAACCGTCCTCACGGACGGGATGCGTACTCATCGCTTTCCCCTGCGTATCGCACTTGGCTGCATACGCAGGGAGAGGCTTTCCAAACGGGCGCGTCCGAAGGACGCTCGGCGCGAAGCGCCACCGAGACGGGTACGTTCTGTACCCGACAGCCAGCTTTATGCGCGCGGGCGCAGCAGGCAGAGATTGCCGTCGCCCATCGCGACCAGGATTTCCGAAGCGCCGTCGCCGTCCACATCGGCGAGAACGGGCGTCTCCACGCGGGCCGGGAAATGCGCCTTCCAGACCAGGCGCGGCTTGCCGTCGTGGTCGGCCAATGCGTAGAGGTCGCCGTGACTCGTGCCGAATACGAACTCCTGCCTGCCGTCGCCGTCTATATCGCAGGCGCTGACATCACTGGCCGTCGCCTGTAACGGAACCTCCCAGCGCGTCTGCCCCGTCTCTACGTCCAGGCAGACGAACATGCCGTCCTGCCTGCCGAAGCCCATCAGCCAGCGTCCTTCCGGCGTCTGCAGGAAGCCCTCGGCCCCGGCGTGCATCTCGCCGACGATCGGCAGCCGATACCATTTCGGCGCGGCATGGAGAGTCATCGCGGCGTAGAAGTAGTGGCCGTCTACCAGGCAGACGGTCGGTTCGCTGCTGCCGTTGGGCAGGATGGCAGGCAGGGTGTAGAGTCCCTGGCTCGGCTGGCTGAATATCTTCGGTGGGAAGGCCGGGCCGATGAGCGCCTCTCCCGTCGGGCCGGAGGCGACACAGTAGTAGTCCGGGTTGGTGAACACCAGATCATCTTTGCCGTCGCCGTTCACATCCCAGACGGCGGCCAGGTTCTTTGTGGGGGCGAAGTAGCGTTCCAGTCCGGGAGATTCCCCCTTATCCCAGAGGATCGCGCCCGTCTGCCCATCCAGCATCACGCTGCGCACCAGGGGCGTTCCCACGTACACATAGATGTCGTAACCCTGCCTGCCGGTAAAGCGTCCCGTCTGGAAGTAGAGCGCGCGCCCGAAGGGCATTCCCTTCCGATCCGGGCGCTTGAGCGTCACTTTCCAGAACCGTTTGCCGCCCGTGCCTGGCTTGATGGCCTCGATAACGGGTTCGGTGGTGGGCGTGGCCGCGCCGATGATCAGTTCGGGGATGCCATCCCCGTCCAGGTCGGCCAGCGCCGGTTCGCCGTCCGAAGGATACGACTCCATCGGCGCAAACCCGCCGCCCTGCCGATAGCGGTAGAGGGTCACCTGCCCGTTATGGTAGTGGACGACCTCGTTCCTGCCGTCGCCGTCCACATCCGCGACAAGCGGAGGACGGATGGGAACGCCGACCTGCGCCGGGATTCGGGAGACATCGAGCGCGGGCGGCGCGGCGGGCGGTCTCTCCTCTGCCAGCAGGATGCGGCGCTCCTTGTCTCCCAGGAGGCGTTTCGTATCGCCGCCGATCTGCACGTAGGCGGCTTTTCTCACGTCGGTCGGAGCCTCTCCCTGGCGCACGAAAGCGCCCTTGCGGGCGTGGGTCACGTCCTCTCCTGGGCGGGGCGGCAATGCGACCGCTCTCGCCCCCTCCTGCCGCCACAGTTCTGCCGCCGTCCCGTTCGCTATCTTGAGCAGGGCCGCTCCGGTGATCGCCGTGCGCGTCGGGTCGGTGGAAATGTCCGCCAGTATCTCCGGCACGCCGTCGCCATCCAGATCACACAACTGCACCGCGATCCGATCCGGCACGCGCGCCTTGATCGCCCCGGTCATCGCGTCGTAGATGCGGATCATCCACCGCCCTTCGCCCTCGGAGTTGAACATGCTCACCAGCATCTCCAGCTTGCCGTCCCCGTCCACGTCGGCGATCGGCGGGTCGGGCCAGGTGGTCGCCAGCTTGCTGGTCGAGACCGAGTTTTCCCAGCCGTGCGCCCAGGCCAGCTTCAGCACGCCGTTGTCGTTGCGCAGGACTTCATGGTGGTGGGCGAAGTCGCCGATGCAGAAGAACTCCGGCAGTCCGTCGCCGTTCAGGTCCTGGAAGCGTACCAGGCCGTAGCTGCGGACATTGGCCGGGGAGACATCCCATTCGAGGTACTGATGGACTTTGCCGTTGCGTGGATCGAGGACCCACATGTGGCTGTGCGTCTCGAAACAGAGTTCCTTCACGCCATCGCCGTTGACATCCGCCGTGAGGATATTGGGAAAGCAGGTGTAGTGGTCGAAGTCGTAGCGCCAGCGTGGACGCGGCTTTGCGCCGGGCTTCTCGAACTCGAACAGCACGGCATAGCCGAACTTATCATCCGGCGGATAGCCATGTTCACAGACGAGGACCTGTTTTTTGTCCGTATCCGGCAGGAAATAACCGACCTGCATCGTCCACCAGTAGGACATCGGCTCGAGATCGTAGCGGAACAGGACGTTGCCGGTTTCGGCGGCGATCAGCACGGCGGCTCCGAGCGGGTCGGTCGGTCGGCCCGCCATGAGCGCGAGTTCGATCCTTCCGTCGCCGTCAATGTCCTCGGCCGTAACCAGGCTGCTGAAGTTGAGGCCCGGCGGGTGCTGTTCCCAGAGCAGCTTGCCGTCCTGGCGATAGCAGCGCAGCCGGCCGTCCGCAATCGAAATGACATGGTCGGTCGGCGCGTTCGGCTTGATGGCTATCGGCGTCAGCGCGCCCTGTCCCTTGCCGAACGCCAGTTTTGCGGCGATCTCCGGCGCGGCGGTCATCTTGCCGGGCAAGGGCTGCACGGCGGTCAGCAGGCGGTTCTGCCGGGGCATCGGCCAGCTTCCGGGCGAGATCGGCGCGGCGCCCTTTCCGTTCTCCGCCGCTTCCGCCCAACGCGACTGCATGATCGCTGCTCCCAATGCCGCCGCCGTTCCGCAGAACTCGCGGCGGCTCATCCGGCTTTTCGATGGTTCTCTCACGACCCTCACCCCCAGCCCCTCTCCCACGCTGCGGGAGAGGGGAGCGTCTGATTATTGGCTTTCCTCTCCCTTTGCACTCTGGCACAAGCGGAAGGATACAAACAGGACTGCGCTACAGTCCCCCCTCTCCCGCAGCGTGGGAGAGGGGCTGGGGGTGAGGGTCTACCGATAGATTCGCTCGCCCTCTTCCGCCGTCGTCGAATAGATGCGCCCGCCGCCGAGGATCTGCTTGCGGATGCCCTCGGCCTCGTCTACCAGGCGCTGCGACGGGCGGTAGCCTTCCCAGGGCTGCACCCAGCTTGGCCCGTAGTTGAAATACATGTTCACCCGCGTCTTGTCGGACGGGTTGACGTTGCCCGCGTGCAGGCACGCCTCCGAGAAGATGAGAACGGTTCCCGCTTTGACGTAGAGTTCGACCTGGCCCGGAAGATAGCCGCCCGGCCCGCCCTCCGGCTTCGGCTCTTTCATCAGCGATTTGTGGCTGCCGGGAACGATGCGCGTGGGATTCTCGCCTGGCCCGATGTCGCTCAGATACCAGATACACTTGACCATCGTGCAGAAGAAACGCCCGTCGCGCGCCCAGTAGCCGTGCGTGCCGACGCCCCGATGCCAGCCGTGCGCGTGGTCATGGCGGGGAGTCAGTTCGACATCGTTATCTATGAGGATGGGCGCTTCACCGACCAGTTCCTGCAAGATCGGCAGCACGGCGGGATGGTCTACCAGGTCGAGGATACAGGGGTCTTTCTCGATCGGGCGATGGACGCGGATGGTGTGCTTCGGCTCGCCGCGCGCGTCCCACTGCTCGGCGTCGGGGACTTTCTCATGCGCCAGCGCGTAGACGGTGCGGGTATAGGCGGCGACCTCCTCCGGCGTCAGGGCGTCCTCGATAAGCAGAAAGCCTTGCAGGTCGAAAAGAAAGCGTTGCGCTTCGGTCATACGAGTGTCTTGCCTCCGAATGGTTTCTGTCTGTATTCCCGCGCGCGGTGTCCAACTCCTCCTTACCTGGAAGGGCCGGGCGCTCCCGGGCCGACTGCGCCGGGCCGCAGTTCGGGCGGAAGCGGCGGCAGCGTACTCGGCGGAGAGAAGAATCGCCAGGCAGCATACCCGATTACCAGGAGAAAAACTCCGAGAACGATGGTAATGACGGTCGGGCTGACCTCTTTCTTGAAATTCATCGCGCTTCTCCTCGATCCCAGGGGTTTGGCAAGCGGCGTGAGCGGCCCCTTTAGCCGAGGCATAAGAGACCGCTCCACCGAGCAGGCTTCAGTTGAGGTCCCAGAGATCGTCGTCCTTCGTAATGGCGCCGGGCAACCGCATGAATTTCACGTGTCCATCCACCCAGGCCACGTTTGCGCCGCCCGTATGGCGCTGGGTCATACGTCCCCAATACTCTTTGCCGGCCACGTATTTCAGTTCGTACCAGTCCGGGAGAGAGGGATAGGGCGGGTTAAAATAGCTGGGCGCATAGAGCGCGTAGTAGCCGACGCGCTCATAGGGCGACGGCAATCCGGCATAGGTGTCTGCGAACAGCACGGTCTCGGAGGGCTTGCTGATGGCTCCCAGGCTCGGATCGGGAACGCCGTAACCGCCCAGGTACTTGAAATTCCAGCCGTAGGAGCGGAAGAAAGGCATGTCGCTCGGGCCGAGGTTGCCGGGTTTGGCGGTGGTCGGGCAATCCTGAAGCGCGTCGTTTTTGACGTAGGGTTCGATCAAGATCGGCCAGGGGGTCACGCCATAGTAGATGTTGGTCGGGCTGGGGTCCAGCTGGAACAGTCCCGGCAGCGTCTCGTCATAGTCCTGAATATACATCTGCACTGCCAGATCGAACTGTTTGATGTTGCTCAGGCAGGAGACGGCACGGGCCTTCTCGCGCGCTTGAGCAAAGACAGGGAAGAGTATCGCGGCCAGAATAGCGATAATGGCGATGACGACGAGCAGTTCGATGAGGGTAAAGCCCTGCATGTTGCGTTTCATAGACAGTTGCCTCCTTCTTAGGGTAGACTGCGCCAGACAAGAATTTCTGCCCTTCGCATGACAATGAGAGGGTGCGTGCAGTAGACAGATGGAGAGCCTCTCTTCTCTATTCCGAATGTGTCGGGGGCGGCGCGCAGGAGTCCCGCTCGGTCAGGGTGACGGGCAGGAGCGCGCCCGGAAATTCCGCGACGCCGCACTCGATAGCCTCGACCAGCCGTTCCAGGGCCAGCACTCCGGCCTCCGCAAAGGGCGTGCGTACCGAGGTCAGGTGGGGCGAGGCGCAGCGCGCCAGCAGCGTATCGTTGTAGCCGACGACCGAGACCTGCTCCGGTATGTTCAACCCGGCCTCCCGCAGCGCCTCCATCGCGCCCAGCGCCAGATAGTCGTTGCGGGCGAACAGCGCGGTGATGTCCGGATGCTCGCTCAGCAGGCGTCGCGTGAGCAGGTAACCGTTTTCGATGCGGTCGGAATGGAGCGCGCCCGCATACTCATAGCCTGCCGCGCCGCTCTCCGCCATCGCGTGCCGGAAACCGGCCCGTTTGTCCGCAAAGGAGCGCGTGGCGTTCTCCTCGCCCAGCAGCGCGGCGATCTGCCGATGGCCCAGGCGCAGCAGATAGCGCGTCGCCATGGAGACGCCCTCGAAATCGCTCCAGACGACACAGCGGGGAGCCGGTTCCTGCGCCGGGCTGATAAAGGCGACGGCCTTTCCTGCGGGGAAGGCGTTGGCGGCATAGCTCTCCGGCAGGCCGACGATGAGCAGGCCGTCCACGACGCCCTGATGCACCAGGCTCTCCGGTTCGCTGGAGACGAGCAGGCGATAGCCCAGCGCGCGCGCTTTCGCCTCGACCGCTTCCAGCATTCGGGCAAAGTGCGGATCGGTCATGACATCGTAGCAGAGGCCGAGGGTATGCGTCTTGCGCAGGGCCAGCGCCCGCGCCAACGCATTGGGGCGGTAGCCCAGCTCCTCCGCCGCCTGCCGGATGCGCGCGACCGTCAGAGGAGAGATGGGCATCACCATTTTATTGTTGAGGACGCGGGAGGCCGTTCCCGGCGAGACCCTGGCCCGTTTCGCGACATCTACGATAGTCGCCATGGAATTATCGCTCCTCGCTGTCTAGGCAAACCCTTGCGCAACCGTTTGCCTATATGTTATCATAAGGCAAAGCGCGCCATTCGTCAAGGGGTCTGCGCAAATTTTTTCAGGAGAGGAACCTGATGGCAAAGGTGAAATTCGGTCTGATCGGCGCGGGAGGCATGGCGAGTTCCGTCCACTATCCCTCCCTGGCCGAGTTCCCGGACGTGGAACTGGCCGGGCTGTGCGATTTCGTCGAGGAGAAACGCAAGGCGCTGGCGGCAAAGCTGGACATCCCCCGCCACTACGCCGACTATCGGCAGATGCTAGACGAGACGCAGCCGCAGGCGGTCTGCATCTTCATGCCGCCGCACCAACTCTTCGATGTCACCCTGGACTGCCTGAAACGCGGCCTGCACGTCTTCATCGAGAAGCCGCCCGCCGTCACGACGTTCCAGACCCAGGCGATGGCGCGCGTCGCCGCCGAAAACCGCTGTCTTACGCAGGTCGGCTTCAATCGCCGCCACGATCCCCTGCTCAATGCCAGCCTTGAGGAAGCCAGGCAGCGTGGCAAGATCGTTCAGGTTCATGCCAGCTTCTTCAAGGGCGCGTCGGCGGTCTACTATGACGGCGCGGTGGACGTGATCGGCTGCGACGCCATCCACGCGGTAGACACTCTGCGCTACCTGGCCGGGGGGAAAGTGACGCACGTCGCGGCGGTCGTGGGACAGTACGATTCGCCGGTCCCGAACGCCTGGAACGCGGTCGTCAGCTTCGATAACGGGGTCGTCGGCGTCTTCCAGAGCAACTGGCAGGTAGGCGGGCGGCGGCACTTCTTCGAGGTGCATAGCGCCGGCTATTCCGGCTATGTCGAGCAGGCGACGGCGATGGTGGAACTGCTGCGGGAGAGCGGCGCGCGGCGCGAACGGACGGTCGCGGACATTCTCGGCGCGGAGGCGGCGGGCGATATGCGCAAGTCCAACGGCTTCTATCAGCAGGCGCGGCACTT
>Ga0070741_10021100_pt1 | contig 10172 bp, 7 predicted proteins | sample Coa_R1_4_FD_66440 | JGI IMG/M metagenome (GOLD analysis project Ga0070741, IMG submission 66440) | Surface soil microbial communities from Centralia Pennsylvania, which are recovering from an underground coalmine fire - Coalmine... | ecosystem: Environmental > Terrestrial > Soil > Unclassified ...
GGGCGAAGTGGCTCACCGGGCCGTCGTAGCTGAGCCCCATGATCTCGGCGAAGAACCGCGCCGAGGCTTCCTTGTCGTGCGCCGGCACGATCGTGTGGTTGAGGGTGATGGCCATATCCCACCTCCCGCTGACAACGAAGGCTCCATCCTATCGGGACTCTAGCGCGGCAATTCGGCTGCCGTCAACAAGCGGCCCGCGATGCCGCCCCATCACGGCATGAGGCTTGCTCTTGACATCCCGCTACCGCGCGTACTCGGAGGTCCCCGGATGGACGTGTCTGACGCCGCTCTACGCTCCCTCTTGCGCGAGCGCTTCGGCTTCACCGACTTCCGCCCCGGTCAGCAGCGCATCATCCGCGACCTGCTCGCCGGGCGCGACGTGCTCGCCGTGCTGCCCACCGGCGCGGGCAAGTCGCTCGTCTACCAGCTCGCGGCCCAGCTCCTACCCGGGCTCACGGTCGTGGTCTCGCCGCTGCTCGCGCTGATGAAGGACCAGGTGGAGTCGGCGGAGGCGCTCGGGGTGGACGCGGCGTCCGTCAGCAGCGCGCAATCGACGGCCGGACAGGACGAGCAGGTGGCCCGTGCCGAGCGGCAAGAGACCGCGCTGCTCTACGTCACACCGGAGCGGCTCGAGAAGCCGGAGTTCCTGGCCAGGCTGCGCGGCCTGACCGTCTCGCTCCTGGTCATCGACGAGGCCCACTGCATCTCGGAGTGGGGCCCCAGCTTTCGGCCGGCCTACCTGACCCTGCCCGCCGCCATCGATGCGCTGGGCCAGCCGACACTCCTCGCCCTCACGGCCACCGCGACGCCCTGGGTACGCCGCGATCTGGTTGAGCGGCTGCAACTGCGCGAGCCCGACGTGGTCGTCCTCGGCGTCGACCGTCCCAACTTGTTCCTGGAGGTGCAGCGGGTCGAGACCGAAGGGGACGACGCGCGGGTGCTGCGCCAGCTACTCGCCGCCACTGATGCCGCGTCCGACGACGGGTCAGGCGATCCGCCGGCTGCGCTGCGTAGCGCGCTCGCCGAGACGATGCAGGGGAGCGGCATCGTGTACACGGCGACGACCCGCGCGGCGGCCGAGACGGCCCGCTGGCTGCGCGACTGGGGAATCGCCGCGGACTACTATCACGGCCAGCGCAAACGCGCTGATCGGGAGCGCGTGCAGGAGGCGTTCATGGCCGGGGAACTCCGGGTCATCGCCGCGACCAATGCTTTCGGCCTGGGCGTGGACAAGCCCGACGTGCGCTTCGTGATCCACCGTGACGTGCCGGCTAGCCTCGACGCCTACTACCAGGAGATCGGCCGGGCCGGCCGCGACGGCGAGCTAGCGCGCTGCACGCTTATCTACCGTCCCGGCGACCTTGGGCGCGCGGCCTTCCTCGGCAGCAGCGGCCAGCTTACCGTGGAGGACGTCGGCCGGGCGCGGGTCGCCCTGGTGGAGCGGGGAGCGCGCACGGTGCGGGCGCTGGTCGAGACGAGCGGCCTCAGCCGGCCCGACGCCCTGCGCGCCGTGGAAGCGCTGGAGGCGGCGGGCGTGATCCGGGCCCGGCGCGGACGCCTCCGGCTGCTCGTCCCCGACTTCGAGCCCGCGGAGGTCTCGCTAGAGGGAGAGGAGCGCCGCCGCGCCTACGAGCACAGCCGGCTGGAGATGATGCGCGGCTACGCCGAGCTGCTCGACTGCCGCCGCCGCTACCTGCTCGAGTACTTCGGCGAGGAGTACCCGACGCCTCGCTGCGGTCGCTGCGACAACGACCGCCTCCACGCCGACGCGCCGCGCACCGCGCCCCTAGCGGCTGCCGTGGGGCCGTTCGCGGTCCACGATCGGGTCTGCCACCCGAGCTGGGGAGCCGGCGTCGTGCAGCGCGTCGCCGGCGACGCCATCACCGTCCTCTTCGACGAAGTGGGCTACAAGATGCTGCGGACGGACGTCGTGGTCGAGCAGGGACTGCTCGAGCCTGCGTCGTCGTGAGCGCGGATTCGCCGGCGGCGCCGCAAGCGTGGATCGATCCGCTACCTACCGGCTATTGCGGCACGAGCTGAGGGAAGGCGCGGGCGTAATCGGTGCCGACGTTCGCGCGCTCGACCTGCCAGTCGGGTGGGTTCGCCGCATCGTAGGTGAGCACCGTGCGCTGGAATGCCTGCACCTGGACGGTCCGGGCGCCCAGCCCGTTCTTCTGCACGTCGATCGTCATCGCTTCGGTGATCGGCAGGCCGATGTCGTGGAGCCAGCCGCCCGGGAAGAGCAGCTTGTTGTTCATGTACTCCCAGAAGCGGCCCGGCACGAAGTGCCCCGGGGCGGCAGTGAGATCGGCGCTGAACGGGATGAACACCGAGCCGTCGCTCAGCTCCGCCACGCCCTCGCTGAAACCGGCCGGCGGCGGGATGCGCTGGCCCTCGGCGGCAAGCCGGTTGACGCGCCGATAGGTGACCGGCGACACGTCGCCGCCGAACGGTAGGTCTACCTGGGCCTGCTGCAGCTCATCCACCAGCAGGCCGTACTGCAGCCGCCAGTTGGGATCGCTGCTGCCGGTGCTGTGGTCCTCCAGCCGGCCCTTCTCGAAGTACTGGACGGGTACGCCACTTACCGCGGCGGGCGGGCTCAAGGCCCGCCCTAGCACGCGCGGCCCATCGAAGCGGTCGTAGAACTCGCGGAAGCTCTGCGCCACGGCGAAGGGCGGGCGGCCCGCCGCCCCAGCGCTGCGGATGCGCTGGATAGCCTCGCGCACGACGCTGCCCGGCGGCGTGGTCGGGCCGGCCGGGGTGCTCAGCAGACGCATCCCCGCGTACTCGACCATGAACGGGTCGGGCGGCGGATAGCTCCCGTACAGCAGCCAGCGGTCGATGCCCAGGCGTTCGGCGTTGGCTTCCAGCCAGCCGAGGTATCCCTGGAGGGCGCTGGCAATCAGGTCGGCGCGGTACTGGCCAGACGGGTAGGCCCGCCAGCTCCCGTCGGCTTGCTGGCTCCATTCGACGCCCTCGTAGCCCCAGACGATCGCGAACTCGGTGATCCAGATCGGCTTGCCACGGTGCGCCGGAAGCGCGTCGAGGTAAGCGCGCAGGCTGGCGAGCTGGTCGCCCAGCCCCTGCCAGTTCACCATGGGCAAGGCGCCCCAGTTCAAGTCCTCCGTCTCGACGCCCCAGACGTCGATCGGCGGCTCGGTGCCCTCGCGCTGGCGGTAGGCCGTGCGGAAGGCGTCCACCCACTGCCGGCCCAGGTCGAACCCCGGGCAGGCCTGGCAGGTGGTGTCCCAGTTCAGCACGTTCGGCCCGATGAGCTTGGCCGTCGGATCGGCCTCCTTGAGCAGGCGATGATAGTAGGCGAACGCCTCCGCGTACTGCGCGGGGGCGCGCGGGTCACCGCCGGGGACGTTGGGCTCGCGCCCGATCAGCCAATAGCTGCCCGGGCGCTTGCGCGCCGAGTCGCGCACGCTCGCTTCGGCTACCAGGTTGCGGGTCGGCAGCGCCATGACCTTGTTCGCGCCCGGCGGCACCGAATCGGCATCGTTGTCGAAGGCGGCGTACCAGCGAAGTCCGAGCTCGTCGAGGACGCGGCGCGCCGTGCCCTGCGGCCCGAGCGCCGGATCGTTCGCCGTGATCCACACGCCGTAGCGGTCGAGTGGGCTGGCGGAATCCGACTGCGGGCTGGACAGGGTGCTGGGCGGGCGGAGGGCAGCAATCGCTAGCGCGACCAGCAGGACGCTAGCTGCCAGGCGGGCCCGAATCACGATCGCGCTGTCCTCATTAAGAGAGGAGGCTGGCTACCCTTCCAGTCGACGGGCCAGCCTCGTCGCGCGTGAAATCGCCGCGGGGCCACGGGACGCCCGCTGGCTAGCTGTTATACGCAGACCGCCGGCGCGCCGTCAACTGGGCCGCCAGAGTGTGACGTTCTCATGACGTCGGGCGATCGGGCCCCGGAGGCGGCTGTAGCTGGTCGGCCACCTCGTCCCAGCGCAGGTCCGCCAGGCTCACCGGCTGGTGCAGCGCGCCGCAGTATTCGCAGAGCCGCAGGTCGGTGGTCGTGTTGAACGCCTGCACCGCGGCCCAGTAAGCGCGCTGGCGCGGGACCCGCTCGGCCTCGACGTGGTGAGGATAGAGGCGCGTGTCGCAGTACGGACAGTACCAGAGGAGGACCTCGCGCCCGCGCGGCTCCACGCGGTAGATGACCTGCACGCACTCGCCCCGCGGCAGCACGCGGTAGGGCACGTCGGCGGGCAGGGAGACGTGATCGCCAGGGCGCAGCCGCAGCACCGTGCGGGTCGGGCCGCGCAGGTCCAGGTCCGCCTCGCCGCGGAGGTGGGCGAGCACGGCGCTGGTGGCCGCTGCCAGGAAGAAGGGTTGCGGCACGCGGTTCCGGTTCAGATAAGGGCGCGGGTTGGCGCCCGGCGGCAGCAGCGGCAGATCATCGTACGAGCCGAGCAGTCGGCCCAAGGCCAGCAGGGCGTCGACGTTCGCATCGGCGGGTACGCGCGCCGCGCTCGCGCTCACGCGCGCTCGCCACGCGTCCGGGGCGCCGGGAACGCCTGGGTCACGGCGTCCGCGAACCGCTCCGGATCCTTGAACACGACTCCATAAGCGGAGTCGTCTGTAGTGGGGACCACGGGCAGCCGCACCTCGATCCAGCCCTCCTGGATGCCTTCCACCACGATGTCCGTCACCCGTTTGATGAAGCGCGAGTACGGCACGCCCGGTCGCAAGATGTTGTAGTACTCTTGCCCCCGGCCGTCCGACGTCCACAGCAGCTCCATCAGCCGCCGGTGGTAGTGGTAGAACTCCGACTCGAACGCGTCCGAGGGACCGAACCAGCGGTCGACGAAGCGCTCCCAGCCACTCATCGCGCGCAGGACGCCGCCGCAGATCGGGCAGGTCCCCTCCACGCTCTGACCCGTGCTGCGCTTCCCACAGCCCGTGCAGACGCGACGGACGCGCGGCTCGTCCAGCTCCGGCAACGCGGCCTCCCGGCCCTGGCCTCGCGGGTGCCCTGCTCGGCCTCGGCGCTCGCCTGGCCCTATCCCATTCTAACAAGGGCCCGGGGCCTGGCCCGGCCTGAACGGTAGCCCGCGGCCAACGGCCGGCGCGGTGGAGCGCGGCCAGGTCGTGCAGCCGCGCTCAGTGCGGCTGCACGACCACCGTGATCGGGTTGGAGACCGCGACCTCGGTTCCGCTGGCGTCGCGCGCGCGGATCTGGAAGGTGTACTGCCCGCCGGGCAGGTTCGGGATGAAGGCGGCGGCGTTAGTAGTGTTCGGGACCGAGACCTGGAGCGGGCCGCCCGCCGGTCCGGACCACACAGCGTAGTACGCGGCGTTCGACAGCGGCGTCCACTGGAGGTTCGCGCTCCCGGGATCGGCCGGATTCGAGGTGAGGGTGAAGCCTGGTGTGGGCTGCGCACCGCCGGCCGTTGGAGCGCTACCCGGCGCGCCGGCCGTGCCCGGCGGCGGAGGATACACGTTGGAAGCCCCGACCGGCGTGGCGACCGGCGTGGGCACGTAGGTCGGCGCCAGCGGGAAGCTCCCGGCGCCGGTAGGTCCCGGCGCACCGGGCGGGGTAATGGTCACCGAGGCCGGATTCGAGCGCGCCACCTCGGTCCCCGCCGCGTCTTTAGCGGCGATCTGGAAGGTGAACTGGCTGCCCACGGGCAGGCCGTCGATCTGGGCGCTGGTCGTGCTCAGACTGGAGCGCGCCGGATCGGGGACCATCGGGCCGTTCGCTCGTCCCACCAGCACACTGTACGTGGCCGCCGCCGAGGACGCGCTCCAGTTGAGCTGCACGCTTGTCGGACCCGTGGTCGCCGCCGTGAGGTTGAAGCCGGGCGTGCCGGCGGCTGGCGCCGGTCCGGGCGTCGAGCCCGGCGCGGCCGCCGCTGGCGGGCTACCAGGGCTCGTGCCCGGCCCGGTCGATCCGACCGCGCCGGCGCTTCCCGCCACGGTGGCGGCCACCGGCGTCAGCGGGATGGACACCTCCACCGGCGCCGACTGGTTGTATTCCTGCCCACCGGAGTTAACCGAGCGCACGACGAAGGAGTAGTCACCGCCGGGCAGCAAGTTGGGAACTGTGCCGCTCGTGGTCGTCACGCGCTGCAGCACTGCCATCCACGTGCCGGGTGTGGAGCTGGCCAGCGGGTTCAGGGGGCCGGTGAGGGCCGGCCCGCGGTTGCTGGCGAGCAGCGGGTTCGAGCCTGGCGGCGCGCCGTTCGGCGGCACCCCCAGCGGCATTCCCGGCGGAGCGCCCGGCGGGACGCCCGGCGGGAAGCCAGGCGGACGACCAGGGAGGCCGGGAGGGAGTCCGGGCGGCGCCCCCGGCGGTCCCATCGGGGCGCCCGGCGGGACGCCGCCCAGCAGCGGATTCGGCGGCCCCGGCTGGGCGCCAGGCGCTCCGGCCAGGGCGGGGTCCTGTGCGGTAGGATTGATCGCTTCCAGCGAGGCGCCGTACACGTTGTACGACGCCGCCCCGGGCTGGGCCGTCCAGGACAGGTTCACGCTGGTCCCGTTCACTGCAGCCGTGGCCGTGAACGCGCCGTTCGCCCCGGCAGCCGCTGTGGGCGTGCCCACCGCCGCCGCTGCCGCGACGCCGGGCGTGCCGGTCCCCGCCGCGACGGCCGCGGGCGCCGCGCTCGTCGCCGGCGTGCCGGCCAGGGGCGTCGGCGGCAGCGCCACGCGCGTGCCTGGCGGCGTCGTCGAAACGAACGCGGTCGAGAGCGGACTCGTACTGTTGCCGGCGGCGTTGATCGAGGCGATCGTGAAGTAGTACGTGTACTTGCTCGGGTCCTGCAGACCGCTGATGGTCGCGCTCGTCGTGCCGGCAGGCAAGCGGGCCACAGCCCCACCGGGGCTGCTGTTGCCGTCGGCGCCGATCGTGGCCTGGTAGATGACGTAGCCCTGCGGCGATTCGCCTTGCGGTGGGTTCCAGGCCAACGTCACGCTGTTCGTCGTCGCCGCGAGCAGCCGCAGGTTCTCCGGCGGTTTCACCGCGGACGACGTCGGCAGCACCGGAATGGCCCCTGGCGTGACGACCGCCGGTCCGGACGCAGCGCTGGCGGTGGCGGGCGTCCCGGCCGCCGCGGCCGGGACGGGGACTGTCGGCGTCCGCGCGGCGGCTGCCACGCTCGACGTGGCAGCGCTCGCCGCCGCGGCCAGCACGGTGGGCGACGGCGTGCTGGCCGCGGCCGCCACCGGCGCCACGCCGCTCGTCGGCGCGACGGCCGCGCTGCCGGTGCCCTGAACGACGATCGGCCGACTGAGGGTCTCCCAGCCACAGGCCGTATGGGTCTGCACGAAGAGCTGGTGCCGCCCACTCGGGACCGTGCTCGTGTCCCAGGTCACGCTAAAGCCGACGTTCGTAAACCGCTCGCCCAGCGACTCGGCAATGTCGGGGCGGGGCGAACCGTAGTCCGCGACCCCGATCAGCCGATTGTCGGGAGAATCGAGCGCGCCGTCGAGCGTCACGACGACGGCGTTGATTCCGGTCCCGTCGGTTGCCCCCTGGTCGGCGGCCCAGCCGCTGACGGTCTGGCTCGGCAGGACGGTCTCGTTTTCCGCGGGATTGTCGAGGCTGATCTGGACGTTGCAGCTCTGCGCTCCGGCCTGCCGGCTGTCCTCGTTGGGGCCAAGTGGTGCAGCGGCGGCTACGACGGCGAGAATCGTCGCGAGACGTGCAATTCGGATCACCCTGGGCTCCTCCACGGATCGGTACCGATCAGGCTACCTTTCGGTGCGCCCGTGCACGCCCAGGACTGGGCGGGCCGCGCGCGGGCGCACACCTGCCCTCGACGCTGCCAGGGATCCCGGCCCGTCGGCAGAGCGCCTAGTTATGGCACCGCTGGGCTGGCCTGTCAAGAAAGCCGGGCGGCGCCGAGGCCACTTGGCACAATATGTTGTGTGCTTACGTTTGGCCCGCTACTGCGGGTTGTGGTGGGGGGAAGCAGAGCCGGCTGGCGGCGCCTTCGCCTAGCGCCCCAGCGTGTCGAAGAACCCGCTGCTCTCCAGCTCGCGCACCAGCCGATCGTCGTAGAAGTCATGGGGATCGGCCTGGCGCGCCCGGGGCAGGTCCGCGCTCATCAGGTCGAGCGCCGTCTGCATCGCCTCCACCCGGGGCAGCGGGACCTGGTCGGTCAGGTCGCGGAACGCGCGGTACGACTCGGCCAGGTCCGTCGGGTTGGTGGTGGCCGTGTAGCGGCCGATAACTTCCTGGGAGAACGCCGGGTTGTTGCGGAACACGTAGGTCGCCTCGACGTAGGCGCGTGCGAACCGCCGGAGCATCTCCGGACGCTCGCGCAGCACGCGGCGCGTCGTGGCCACGCCGGCCGATGGGTAGGCCACGTCGAGGGTGCTGAGGTCGAGCAGCGTGTGGAGGCCCGCTTCCTGTGCGCGCAAGTTCGACGGCGGGCCGGCGATGATCGCGGCCACGCGGCCGGTGCTGGCCGCCGCCACGCTCTCGGGCGGCCCGCCGGTCGCCAGCACGGTGACGTCGCGGTCGGCCTCCAGTCCGAAGCGACGCAGGGCCAGGCGCATGAACTGGTCGGTGAACGTGCCGCGGGCGCTCACGCCTACGGCCCGGTCTCGCAGCTCTTCGCCGCGCGTGATCTCCGGCCGCGCCAGGAGGTACAGCACGGGGCGGCTCAGCGGCACCAGGATCCAGATCGTGTCGCCGCCCTCGAGGTTGGCCGCAAACACCGAGGGGCCGGCGACCTGGACCACGTCCACGTCGCCGCCGATGAGGGGCGCCGCGCCGTTTGGCCCCAGGTTGACCACCTCGGCGCGCAGACCGTACTTCGTGTACAGCCCCGCGTCCTGGGCGATCCAGACCATGGCGAAGCTCGCGCTGGGCGCCGCGTAGCCGACGCGGATCGGCAGAAGCTCGGGCTCGGACGCGCCCGCTGTGGCCCCAGCGGCGGGCCCTGGGGCGGCCCGCTCGGCGGGCGCCGCGCAGCCTAGCGCGGTGCCGGCCGCTAACAGGAGTCCAAGCGCGATCAGTCGCATGATCGACCTCGCCTCAACGCGGGCCGAGGTCCACGACGCGGACGACTAGCTCGGCCGGCTCCATCGGGCTAACCACGACGGAATACCGCCAGAAGACGAGGCCGGGTGCGGGAGGCTGGAGGTCTTGCTGGTAGGGCACGGTGCCCTCGAAGCTCCCGTCGTCGTTGCCCGTACCCCCATTGGCTGGCTGGCGACTGACGTAAACCTGCATATAGCGCGCGCTGAACGACACGCCCTCTGGTCCGTCGACCTGGAGCGCGTAGCGCCGCGGATAGTCGAGGCGAGCCTGCAGTGCCGCGACGCCCCAGGTGCCACTGGCGGTGGTCTCCGCGACGACCGGCGGCGCCTGGGCCGCCGGTGCGACGAACAGTAGGAGACCAAGCACCAGTCCCCGCATCCTACACTCGCCCTCCCCTACGGTTTAGCACGCCGCTCCAGTATAGCCGTCCCGTCGGCTGGCGCCACGATTCGCCTGCTCGCGCCTCACCGGTAGCCGACGCGCCCGACCAGCATTCCGTGGGCGACATGGACTTGCCATAAAAAATTCACCCGTCCTAGAATCGCCCGCGCTCCAGCGTGGGCCAGTCGCGCGGTGCCCCAGCTAGCGACTGGCCTGCCCGGCTGCCCCTGTCACGGGGCGGCCTTCTTTCCGTCACGGCGCCCCAACCCACGGCCGATGGCTGCCGGCCGTCCGGAGAAGGCGATGCGCAGCATTCGCTGGGCGGGCCATCTGTCCGCGGTGCTCGGCGCCCTGCGCGCGATCGGCTCTCGCCCCACCGGCCGCTGGAGCATGATCCTCGTCGCCATCTGCTGCGGCGCCGTCCTTGTGGCTATCGGCGAGCCCCGGCCCACCGATCCCGGCGAGCTGGGGCCGCGCCTGGAGGCGTTGCCTACTCCACTGGCCGCGCCGCGCCTGCTGCTGGCGCTGCCCACCTCGGCGCCCCTCCTGGACGTGGACCTGCCGGAGCTGGAGCACGAAGCGGACGACGAGACGGAGCCCGCCGCGAGTCCGGGGCTATTGCCCCGCCCGCGTCGCGCCTCCCGCCAGCCCGGCGACCCGCCCGCGCCGAGCAGGCAGCGCGCGGCGCCGCGGCCGACCCGCGAGCCGCGCCCGACGGCCACGCCCCGCGCGCCGCGAGCGACCCGCGAGCCGCGCCTGGTCGAGGGGCGAGTGACCCGCACGCCTGGCGCAGCTCGAT
>Ga0070741_10021101_pt1 | contig 10171 bp, 13 predicted proteins | sample Coa_R1_4_FD_66440 | JGI IMG/M metagenome (GOLD analysis project Ga0070741, IMG submission 66440) | Surface soil microbial communities from Centralia Pennsylvania, which are recovering from an underground coalmine fire - Coalmine... | ecosystem: Environmental > Terrestrial > Soil > Unclassified ...
GTCGCCGTCTTCGCGTTCCAGAACCCCGACCCGGTCACGGTCCGGTTCCTCACCTGGCAGCTGTCGGCCTCCGTCGCCGTCGTCGCGCTCGTGGCCACGGCGAGCGGGGCCCTGGCCACGATCCTCGTCACCGTGGCCGCGCGCCTGCTCCGCTGGAGCCGCCGCCCGGCGCCGGCGCGAGCCCCGGACCTTTCCGACAGGCCGCCCCCCCCGCCACCCGCGCTGCCCTAGCCGGAGCCAAGCCATGGAGATCTCGGGGACCGAGGAGCTCGTCACCGAGATCCGGCGGCAGCTCGCGGAACCGGACCCGCGCGCCCTCGCGGCCCTCGTGAGCGGGGCTCACCCGGCGGACCTCGCCGGGGCGCTCCGGGAGCTCGAGCTCCCCGAGCAGGTCACCGTCCTCCGCCAGCTCCCCGCCGAGGCCGCGGGCGCCGTGCTCTACGAGATGGACGACGACCGCCGGCTGGCCCTGGTCGAGGCGCTGGGCCAGGGCGAGGTCTCGCGCATCCTCGACGAGATGCCGCCGGACGACGCCGCCGACGTCGTCGAGGCGCTCCCCGAGGAGCAGGCGTCCCAGATCCTCGACCGGATGCCGCCCGCCGAGGCGGAGGAGATCCAGGAGCTCCTCCAGTACGGCGAGTCGACGGCCGGCGGGATCATGACCCCCGAGTTCGTCGCCGTCCACGAGGACATGACGGTCGCGCAGGCGCTCGAGCACCTGCGCAAGGCGGTCACCCGGGAGGGCGTCTTCCACGTCTACGTGGTGGACAGCCACGATCACCTGGTCGGGGTGGTGCCGCTCCGGCGCCTGATCACGGCCGATCCGGCCACGCCGGTCCACGCGATCCGCCGGCCGGACGTGATCAGCGTGACCGCCGAGACGGACCAGGAGGAGGTGGCCCGGCTCGTCACCAAGCACAGCCTGCTGGCGGTGCCGGTGGTGAGCCGGGACAACCGCCTGCTTGGCACCATCACCGTCGACGACGTCATCGACGTCATCCACGAGGAGGCCACCGAGGACATCCACCACCTGGGCGGCGTCTCCGCGGACGAGACGATCTTCGACCCGGCGGGGAAGGTCGTCCGGCGGCGGCTCTTCTGGCTGCTGGTGAACCTGCCGACGGCCGTCCTGGCCGCCACCGTGGTGGGGCTCTTCGAGCCGTCGATCCAGGCGTTGGCCGCCCTCGCCGTCTTCATGCCGATCGTGGCCGGCATGGGCGGGAACGCCGGGATCCAGACGTTCACCGTGATCGTGCGGGCCATCGCGCTGGGGGATCTCACGGTCGCGAACACGCGGAAGGTCCTCTTCCGGGAAGCGGTCATCGGGCTCGCGAACGGGGCCGGGACGGGGCTCGTGGCGGGGGTGATCGCGTACCTCTGGAAGGGCGACCCGCTGCTGGGCCTCATCCTGGGCCTGGCGATGATCACGAACATGCTCGTCGCGGCCCTGACCGGCACCCTGGTGCCGGTCGCCCTCAAGCTCCTCCGCGTCGACCCGGCCGTCGCCAGCGGCGTGGTCGTGACGACCTTCACCGACTGCTCGGGGTTCCTCTCCTTCCTCGGGCTCGCGACGCTGTTTCTCCGGTTCTTGCACCCGCAGTAGGCGGTTCCGGGCGGTCGCCGGACGGCCGCCCGGGGTAACGAGGGCTTGGCAGTCCGGGGACGCCGTGATAGAACAGCCGCGTGTCTGGTTCCGGACGCGGCGCCAGACCGGGAGGCGAATTGGACGTCTTGCTCGAGGAACATCAGGTCCGGCGCGCGTACGATTTCTACTCCCCCGTCTACGACTTCGTGTTCAGCAAGATCTTCGAGCCTGGCCGGATCGCCGCGATCCGCCTGATCGGGCCCGAGTTCAGGGGCCGGCTGCTCGAGGTCGGGATCGGGACGGGTCTCAACCTGCCGCTCTACCCGCGCGGGATGAACCTGGTCGGGATCGACCTCTCGGAGGGCATGCTCCGGAAGGCCCAGGAGAAGGTCCAGGACCTCCGGATGGACCAGGTGACGCTCAAGGTGATGGACGCCTCGGCCATGGACTTCGGGGACGGGGAGTTCGACGCCACGCTGGCGACCTACGTGATCAGCGCGGTCCCCGACCCGGTCTCGGTCCTCCGCGAGATGCGGCGCGTCACCCGCCCGGGCGGGACGATCGTCATCCTGAACCACTTCCGGAGCCGGCACCCCGTCATGCGACGCATCGAGGACGCGCTCGCGCCCGTGTGCGCCCATCTCGGCTGGAAGACGAACCTGGCCCTGTCACCCCTCCTCGAGGAGGTGGGGCTGACGCCGGAGGTCGTCCGACGCGTCAACCTGCTGCGGGGCTGGCACCTCGTCAAGTGCGTGAACCCGGCGCGCTGAGCGCGCCGGACGCCGCCCAGTCCCCCGCCCGCCGGTCCGCCTGAGCGCCCCCGGGCGCGCCGGGGCCCCGCGATGACGTTCCGCCCCGTCCTCCGGCTCGTGGGCGCCTGGGGACTCGCGCTGGCGCTCCTGCTCCTGGGCCAGCCGCTCGTGGCGCGCCTCGCCGCAGCGACCACCGCCGTCCGGTTCCTGGTCGAGTTCCTGACGGACGGCGGCCGGCCATGGCTGTCCCGGTCGACCCCGCCTCCGGTTCGCGAGCCGCTCGCGGCCCGAGGCCTGGACGGCACGCTGTGGCGCCCCGGGGGCCGCGGGCGCTGGCCGGCGCTGGTCCTGGTCCACGGGCTCACCCCCGCCGGCGCCTCGGATCCCCGGCTGGCCGCGGCGGCGGCGCGGCTCGCGCGCGCTGGGTTCGTCGTCGCCGCCCCGGACCTCTCCGGCCTCCGTGGGGAACGGCTCCGGCCGGACGACGCCCGCCCGGTCGGCGAGGCCATCCGCGCGGTCACCGCCCGCCGCGAGGTGCGGCCGGGACCGGTGAGCATCGTCGCGGTGAGCGTCGGCCTGGCGCCGGTCGCGCTGGCGCTCCGCGACCCCGCGCTCGAGGCCCAGGTGCGGCTGGTGGTGGCGCTCGGCGGCTACGCCGAGGCCCGGGAGCTGATCCGGTTCTTCACGACGGGAGCGTACGGCTTCGACGGCGCCCGCGGCCGGGCGCCCGTGCACGTCGGCCTCGCGGAGGGGTTCCTGGCCGCCAACCTGGACCTGGTCCACGATCCCCGCGACCGGACGGCGGTGGCGGAAGCGCTGGCGGGCCGCGCGCTGCCGGCCACCGCCGGCCCCGAGGCCCACGCAGTGCTGAGCGTCCTGGAGAATCGCGACCCGGCGCGCGTGGACGCGCTGCTGGATGCCCTGCCGCCGGCGACCCGCGCACTCCTCGACGCCCTGTCCCCGGCCCGCCAGCTGCGCCACACCCGGGTCCGGCTGCTGGCGGTCCACGGCCGCGACGATCCGGTGATCCCGTTCACCGAGAGCCTCCGGCTGGCGGCGGCCCTGCCGGGCCGGACGCGCGTGGTGCTGGTGGACCTCCTGGCCCACGTCGAGGGTCGACTGTCCACCCGGCAGCAGCTCGCGGAGTTCGCGCGGCTGTGGAGCGTCGGCTACGAGCTCTTCGGGGGGTGAGCGCCCGGCGGGCGGCTACGGCACGCGGTTCGCCGGCGTCACCGCGGCGTCGGCGGGGCGCAGCCCGAACTGGGCGAGCTTCGCCACCAGGGTGTTGCGATGCATGCCGAGCAGGCGGGCCGCCGCGGTCTGGTTGCCGCGGGCGCGGTCCAGGGCGCGCTGGATCAGCAGCCGCTCGAACTCCTGTCGCGCCTCGCGGAGGTTCAGCGGATCCTCGGTCCCCGCCCGCGGCGGGGCGAGCGCGACGTCGAGGGGGATCTGCTCCAGCTGGATCACCGGGTCGGCCGTGAGCGCGACCGAGCGGGCGATGATGTTCTCGAGCTCCCGCACGTTGCCGGGCCAGTGCTAGCGCTCGAGCGCCTCCAGCACCCCGGGGGAGAGGTCCCGCACCGCCTTCCCGAACTGGTGCGCGTACTTGGCGAGGAAGTGCCGCGCCAGCGGGATGACGTCCTCCCGGCGCTCGCGGAGAGGCGGCACCGCGAGCGGGACCACGTGGAGCCGGTAGAAGAGATCTTCCCGGAACCGGCCGGTGGCGACCGCCCGCCGCAGGTCGGCGTTCGTCGCGGCGATGATGCGCACGTCGGTCTTGATCGCCCGCGACCCGCCCACCCGCTCGACCTCACGCTCCTGGAGCGCGCGGAGGAGCTTGGGCTGGAGGTCCAGCCGCAGCGTGCCGACCTCGTCCAGGAAGAGCGTGCCCAGGTGGGCGAGCTCGAACTTCCCGAGCTTGCGCGCGTGGGCGCCGGTGAAGGCGCCGCGCTCGTGGCCGAAGAGCTCCGACTCCAGCAGCTCCGGCGGGATCGCCGCGCAGTTCACCGCGACGAACGGGCCCTCCCGGCGGCGGCCCTGCCGGTGGATCGCGCGGGCGATGAGCTCCTTCCCGGTGCCGGACTCCCCGGTGATGAGGACGGTCGCGGAGGTGTCGGCGACCTGGCGGATCGTGTCGTAGACTCGTCGCATGCGCGGCGAGTTCCCCACCAGCTGGTCGAAGTCCTCGTGACGGGCCAGCTCGTCCCGCAGGTACCGCACCTCGCGCCGGAGCGCGCGCCGCTCCAGCGCCCGCGCGACCGCGGCGCGGAGGTCGTCGACCCCGAAGGGCTTCGTCAGGTAGTCGTAGGCCCCGAGCTTCATGGCCGCGACCGCGGTGCGCACCGTCCGGACCGCGGTCACCAGGACGACCTCGAGGCCGGGATCGAGCCGCTTCACGCGCTCGAGGACGTCGATGCCGCTCATGTCCGGCAGCCTGACGTCGAGCAGGCACAGGTCCACGGGGCGGGTCCGCACGACCTCGATCGCCGCCCGGCCGTCGTGGGCGTCCACCACCTCGCACGCGGCGTCCAGCACCACCTTCACCGATGCGCGCACCCCGGGTTCGTCGTCGACGACCAGCACCACGGGCCGGGGGTCGGGGGCCGTCATGCGAGACCCGTCCGGCGGCCGGAGGGGATCATGAACGCGTGCACCGCGAGCTCCTCCTCGGAAGAGCGCGTGACCGACGGGGCCGTATCATACGGCGTCGGCGCGCCCAAGACCAGCCGGCGGCCGCGCCCCCGGCGAGCCGGGCGGGGCGGCGGGAGGGCGGGCGGCACCCCGACCCTGCGCCGCTCCGCTCCCGCGCGGCCGTTCCCCAAGTTCCTGCCATTCCGGGCCGGACCCGGCCCCGGCCGGCGGGCGGCCGCCGCCCCGCCGGCCGGCCGGGGCGCGGGCTCCTCCCACCGCCCCTGTGAGCCCGGCGGCCGGCGCGCGCATGGCCTCCAGGGCCCGGACGCCGGCGACGCGAAGCGGCAACCCTCATGACGGTTCCCCGGGCCCTGGTGATCGACGACGAGCCGCTCGTGCTCGAGGTATTCGCGCAGGCCCTGGAACGGGCGGGGTACGACGTGGTGACCGCGCGCAATGGGCGGGAGGGCCTCCACGAGTTCCGGCGCGGCCGGGTCGACCTCATCGTCACGGACCTGTTCATGCCGGAGGTCGACGGGCTGGAGTTCCTGCGGGCGCTGCGGGCCGTGAATGCGACCGTGCCGGTGATCGCGATCAGCGGCGGCGGGGAGCTCGAGCGCGCGGATCTCCTGCCGCTCGCTCGCGCGCTCGGCGCCGCCCACGTGCTGGCCAAGCCGGTCGAGCTGGCCGACCTGGTCGCGGCCGCCCGCGCGCTCGTGCCCACGCCCCCGGCCTAGCGGGTCGCCCGCGGCCGCGGCCGTCCGCGCAGCCTCGCGGTCCGGAGCGGGTAACGGCCCTCAGCGATCCGCCGTCCGGCAGCCGCTCGCCAGGGCCTGGGGCCACTCCGCGAGTCGCGAGGCCGCCGCGAGCTCCAGGGGCGGCTCGGGATCGGGGGGCGGCGGGCGGAGGCGGCGACGCCACCACCCGACGTCGCGCCAGGCGCCGAGCTTGTAGCCGACGGCCGGGTAGACCCCGACCGGGACGAACCCCACCGCCTCGTGCAGCGCCACGCTCGCCGCATTCGGCAGCGTGATCCCCGCCCAGGCCGTGACGTACCCCTGGAGCGCGAGGACGGCGAGCAGCGAGGTGTAGAGGGCCCGACCGACTCCGCCGCGCCGGGCACCGGCAGCGACATAGATGGTGACGTCGACGGACCAGCGGTAGGCCGGCCGCGCCCGGTGTGCCCCCGCGTAGGCGTACCCCACGACGTTCCCATCCCGCTCCAGGACGAGCCACGGCCAGCGCGGCCAGGTCTCCCGGATGCGCCGCGCCATCTCCTCGACGGAGGGGGGGTCGACCTCGAACGAGATCGCGGTGTCGCGGACGACCGGCGCGTAGATCGCCTGAACGGCCCCGGCGTCCTGCTCGGTCGCCAGCCGGATGGCCATCAGCCGGGCTCGTCCGCGGGGGCGTCCGGCTGGAGCTCGAGCCTCAGCACGGCGACGGTCCCGGCAGTGACCGGCGCCGCCACGCTGCGCCGCACGCCGACGACCCAGAGCACCGCCTCGTCCCCCCCCGCCCGCGAGGCCACGACGAGCGGCCAGCGCGCCCGCGCGCGCCGCGGCACGCCGGCCGTGGCGAGCAGCCGCGTCACCCGGACCGGGCCGCGCCCGCCGAACGGCAGGATGCGCTCGCCCGGGCGGCAGCGCCGCCACCCGAGCGGCCCGGGGATGTCCATCGCGGCAGCGTCGTCGAGCGCCGCCGCGTCGAAGCTCGCCGCGCCGGCCGGGTCCTCCGGCGCGTCGATCGGGGCGGTGAGCCGCGCCTGGAGCCGCACCGGGCCCAGCCGGACCGACTCCGGGACGGCGAGATGCCCGCCCCGGGCGGCGCCCGGAGGCAGGATCCAGAGGGCGTCGCGGCCGCGCTCCACCAGGACCCCGCGGGGCAGCCGGACGCACGCGCCCACCGGCGCCCCGGGAAGCGCGGCCAGGGCGTCCAGGTGGCCGGCGCGCAGCCCGGACGCGAGCCGGCCCGCGGCCGCCTCCACCACGGCCAGGCGGAGGAGCGTCTTCACCGACCCCGGCGTCTGCCCGGTCAGCGCGGCGAGGCCGAGCCGCCAGCCGACCGGGGTCGGCCGCAGCGCCCCGGCCAGCGCTGGCCGCAGGAGCGCATCCAGCGCCTCGACCGCCTCCCGGCAGGCCCGGGCCGTGCGCCGGAGCGCCCGCGGCAGGCCCGGGCCGGCCTGGGCCGCGAGCAGCGGGAGGAGCTCGTGGCGGATCCGGTTGCGGAGGAACCTCGAATCGCGGTTGCTCGCATCGGTGACCGCGGCGAGCCCATGGGCCCGCAGGTGCGCGCTGATCGCGGCACGATCAACCTCGAGGAGGGGGCGGACGATCCGGCCCCGCCGGACGGGAATGCCCGCCAGGCCCCGCGGCCCCGCCCCCTGCAGGATCCGCATCAGCACCGTCTCGGCCTGATCGTCAGCCGTGTGGGCCAGCGCGACGCGGGACGCCCCGACCTCGCGTGCCACGCGCACGAGCGCGCCGTGCCGCACGAGCCGCGCGGCCTCCTCCGGCGACCGCCCGCCCCCGGCGGGGACCTGCACGTGCACGACCCGCGCCGCGCAGCCGAGCCGGCCGGCCAGCGCGCCGACGAACGCGGCCTCGCCGTCCGCCTCCGGGCGGAGGCCGTGGTGCACGTGACAGGCCGTGAGCCGCAGGCGCAGGTCGGCGCGAAGCAGGGCGAGCACGTGGAGCAGGGCGACCGAGTCGGGGCCGCCCGAGACGCCTACGACGACCGCGTCGCCCGGGACCAGCAGGCGATGACGCGCGATCGCCGCGCGCACCGCCTCGACGAGCGAGGGTCCGGGAGGCGCGCGGCGCGTCCGCTCATCCGGCATCGCGGCCGGTCCAGCCGGGCGGCGGCGCGTCGCCCTGGAGTCCGACCCAGACGGACCCGTCCTCGAAGATCTCGCGCTTCCAGATCGGGACGATCCGCTTGAGGGTGTCGATGGCGTGCTGGCAGGCGGCCAGGGCGTCCCCGCGGTGCCCCGCGCCGACCCCGATGATGACGCTCGCCTCCCCGACCGCCAGGCGACCGATGCGATGGACGATCGCGACCTGGCGCACGCCGGGCCAGCGCCGGTGGACGTCCTCGGCGATCTCCTTCAGCTTCGCCTCGGCCATCGGGACGTGGGCCTCGTACTCGAGAGCCACGACCGGCCGGCCGCCAGTCTGGTTCCGGACGACGCCCAGGAACAGGGCGACGCCGCCTGCCTCGGGCACGGTGACCGCCCGGGCGACCGCATCAGGGGAGAGCGGCTCCTCGGTCACCCGGTACACGCGCCGCGCCCTCCGCTGACCGGGGGAAAGCAGGCCAGCTCCTCGCCGGCCCGGACGCGGTGATCCGGCTCGACGTACTCCGTCCCGATGGCGAACAGGGTGTGCGGCCGGTACCGGGCGAGGGCCGGATGGGCGCTCGCCAGCGCGTGCCACACGTCCTCGACGGTCGCGCCCTCGGCGACCTCCACCTCGACGCGCCCCCGGCCGACCGCCTCCCGGTAGCGCGCGAACAGCGCGACGGGGATCTTCACCGCGCGCCGGCCGGCTGGAGGCTCAGGCCTGGAAGGAGTGCCCGCAGCCGCAGGTGCCCGTGGCGTTCGGGTTGTTGATCGAGAACCCGGACCCGTAGAGGCTGTCGACGTAGTCGATCTGGGCCCCGCCGACGTACGGCGCGCTGCTCGGGTCGACGAAGACCTTGACGCCCTCCGACTCGACGACCTGGTCCTCCGCCTGCGGCGCGTCCTCCCAGCCGAGCTCGTACGAGAACCCCGAGCACCCCCCGCCGACCACCCGGAGCCGGAGGCCCCAGTCGGGCTTCCCCTCCTCCAGCCGGAGCGATTGCACCTTCTTGGCGGCCGCCTCGGTCAACGTGACCATGCCGTTCTCCTCCGTCATCGTGCGCGGGTGAGTCAATGCCGTCGCGCGCTTTGGTTCGGATTATACCCCACGACGGGCGCGGGCCGGCCCGGGAGCGGTCGGCGGGACCCGCACCGGCCGCCGGGTGCGACCGCCGAGCGGGTCCGCCGCACGCGCGCCATGGCTCGCGCCGGGCCCGTCGGGCCGGCGGCCGGGTGTCCGCGGAGGGCCGCTCTGATCGGGAGCGCGGGTCACCGGTCCAGCAACCGCGGCCGCCGCGTCTCCGGCGGTCCCGACTCCGAGCGCGAGCCTGGGCAGGGCGGTCAGCGACCCGAGAACCGCGGCCGCCGCTTCTCGAGGAAGGCGGCGGTGCCCTCCCGGTAGTCCTCGCTCTCGAACGCCGCCAGCTGCAGCTGCTCGATCTCGTCCTGCCGGGCGACGCCGCCATCCTCGACGATGGCTTCCACGATGACCTTCGCCCCCCGGACGGTGAGGGGCGCGTTCTCGGCGACGCGGGCGAGGTAGTCGTAGGTCATCGTCGCCAGCTCCGCCGCGGGGACGACCCGGTCGACGAAGCCGACCCGCAGCGCCTCCTGGGCGTCGAGCACGCGGGCGGAGAAGAGGATGTCCTTCGCCCGCGAGGGCCCGACCAAGCCCACCAGCCGCTTCACCGAGTGGAGGCCGTAGACGATGCCGAGCCGCGCGGCGGGGATGCCGAACTTCGCGCTGTCGGCCGCGAAGCGGAGGTCGCACGCCATCGCCGTGGCCATCGCCCCGCCCATGCAGTAGCCGTAGAGCATCGCCACGGTCGGCTTGGGGCAGGTCTCGATGGCGTGGTACGCGCGCGCGGTGCGGGCGTTGTAGGCCTCGGCGCTGGCGCGGTCCTTCCGGTGCTCCCGGAACTCCGAGATGTCGGCCCCGGAGGCGAACGCCTCCTCCCCCGCGCCGCGGAAGACGATCGCGCGGACCTCCGGGTCCCGTCCGAGCTCCTCGACGACCGCCGGGAGCCCCGTCCACATCGCCAGGTTGAAGGCGTTCCGGACGTGCGGCCGGTTGAAGACGACCGTCGCGACCCGGCCGGTGCGCTCGACCAGGAGCTCGTCACTCATGCCGTGTCCCCCGGCGGGACGGCGGGGCGGCGGGGGCCTCCAACCGTGCCGGCCCCTCGGGCCGGGACCGGGCGACGCGGACGGCCGGCACCGAAGCCGCGCCGGGCAGGCCCGAAGCGCGCGAGCGGGACGGCACGGTCAGTCCTCGTCCTCCTCGTCGTCGTCGTCCTCGTCCTCGTCGAGGTCGTCCTCGTCGTCGAGATCCTCGTCGTCGTCCTCGTCGTCCTCGAACTCCTC
>Ga0070741_10021102_pt1 | contig 10171 bp, 7 predicted proteins | sample Coa_R1_4_FD_66440 | JGI IMG/M metagenome (GOLD analysis project Ga0070741, IMG submission 66440) | Surface soil microbial communities from Centralia Pennsylvania, which are recovering from an underground coalmine fire - Coalmine... | ecosystem: Environmental > Terrestrial > Soil > Unclassified ...
AGGTATAACAGATGCGGCGGTACAAAGGATTCGGCTTGTCTTCGACGAAGCGGATGATATACGGCGCGGGCTCCACGCCCGGCAAGCGGCCCCGCAGCCCCGCGATGCCTGTTCCCAGCATCACCACGCCAAGCCAGATCAGCTTACGGCGGTCAAAGCCGTGCTCGAAGAGTTCGAACGTCGAGGGTCCCGGCGCAATAAAGAAAACGAAAATCCAGATTGGCCAGTGCGCCAGCCGGTAGGCTGGTTTATTGCGGTCGCGCAGCTTACGGCCGCTCGCAAGCTCAACTCGCACGAAACAAGCTTAATGCGCCTACTGTCCGGCAGGCTTGGCCGGCGCGGGCTTGGGAGCGGCAGGCGCGCCGCTGGCCGGCTTGGAGGTAGCCGGAGCGGATGTCGTCGGCGTACCCGCATTCTTGTCGTAGAGCTCGATAATTTCTTTGGTGATGTCGATGCTGGGCGAAGCGTACAGCACCGGCGTTTGCGGGTTGCTTACGTCTACCACCATGGTGATGCCGTTATCGCGGGAATACTTCTCCACCACCGCCAGAATCTTTTGGCCAAGCTGCTGCAGCAATTTGTTCTGCGCCGCCTCCAGATCTGATTGCGCGTCTTCCACGTCCCGCTGCAGGATTTTCTTTTTGTTCTCGATGTTCTTGTAGAGATCGTTCTTGGCGGTCTCGCTCAGGGTGTTGGACCCTTTGTTGAGCTGGTCCTGCAGTTGGTTGATTTCGTTCTGCTTCTGCTCTAATTCCTTCTTCTTGGGCGCGGTTTGGTTTTGCAGCTCGGCGGCCGCCTTCTGGCCATCCTTGGTGCTGATGATCGCCCCTTGAATATTGATAACCGCGAACTTGCCCTGTTGCGCCTGGGCCGCGAACGTCGCGGCCAATGCCAGCATTGGCGCGAGAAAAATCTTGCTTTTCACGAGTGAACTCCTAATGTCGAAAATCATTGTATTCTATCCAAATTGCCTGACGCTAGAATGTCCGGCCAACCGTAAAGCGGAACATGGACGAGCGCTCGGCGCTGTAAGGCAATATCGCGCCGATGGAAGTGAGCGCATTGTTGTAGGTGACGCTGTTGGGGAAATACGATTTGTCAGCCACAATCGGCGCCGCCAGCGTGCCTTCGAAACGGGTAGGATTATAAGCCCAATAAACCCGGAATGGTGCATTCACCACCGGCATCAGAACCTGGAGCTCGGCCCCGGTGGAGGTGCGGATTTTCTGCGATCCCGGCTGAATATAGGAATGCCCGCTGAAACCTGCTTGCGGGAACTCCTCGTTGAGCTGATCCAGGCGCCCCGGATTCAGCCGAAGTTGTGAGGGCAGGATCAGCTTGTTCAGGCCCGCGTCCGCAAAAAACGCCAAAGTCACTGGGCCAACCAGCGGAATACGATATTCAAAGTTGCCCACCAGGCTGGTATCGCCTCCAGGGAACGTGACCTGATAAGACGGGACGGTCATCGTTACTGGGACGCCCCCTTGGGTCCGCAGCGACCCATCGGAGTTGTAGACCCGCACGTTGGCTACGTCGCTGGGGAGGTAGACGATCGGGCTGATGGTCCAATCATAGAAGCCCCGGATATCACTTTCACCGCCCATAAAATAGCGCGAGAACGGTGGAGCGGTCTTGCCGCCGTAACCGATAATCATACGCGCCGACAGGTGCATCCCGATGACGTGGTTCTTTCTGAGTCCTGAGTGAAAATACTTGGCGTCCAGAGCCGGCTGAATGGTGTTCACGTTGCCGCCCAGCTCTGTGCCCGAGTAAGCAATAGAGAAGAACAGCTCTTTCCCGCCGGTCGGGTTGATGGGATTATTGACGCTGTTATAGGTATATGATGGCGTAATGGTGCTGGTGCGGATTCCGCTGAGCTGGTTTGGACCGCCTACACCCTCGAAGTCTATATAGGTGAAGTAATTTTTCGCCGCGTCAGTGAGGGTCTTGACGTTGGAAATGTTGTAGCCGTACGACAGACCCACGCGCGCAAAGCTGCGCTTCAGCGGATAGGAGACAAACACCGTGCCGCCGTATCCGTTCTGAATGTAGTTGAGCAAGTTCTGGGTCCCCAGCGCGTTGTAGTACGAAATCAGGTTGGTTCCCGCCAGAATGGACGCCTCTTGCGCCTGGTTGTAGTCGTAACGCTGCACATACAGCGTGAATCCGGCTTGGATGGCATGATCAAACAAGTAAGGCTCGGTAAATCCGAACTGGACCGAGCGCAAACGCGTGCCAAGCTGCGAACTGAGGCTGAGGGTTTCGCCCAAACCTAGGAAATTGTTCGTGGAGTAGGAAGCCCCGATGAAGCTGCCCGCGATGCCCGATACGCCGCCATTCAACTGAATCGAGTTCTTGCCGCGCTCTTTCACCTTGAGCGTGATGTCCACCGTATTCGTCTTGGTATCGCGCTTGACGTCTGCCGCGTCTTCGGCCTTTAGCGGTTCGAAGTAGCCCAACTGATTCAAGCGCAGGATGCTCAGCTCCCACAAGCGGTTATTGAAGATCTGGCCTTCATCGATCAGCAGCTGGCGGCGGATCACCTTATCGCGCGTGGTTGTGTTGCCTGAGAAATCGATGCGCCGGACGAAAAATTGTTTGCCTTCGTCTACCGACAGCGACATATCCATCTTACCGTCGGGTTGCGGATCGAACGAAGGTTCGGCTACGAAGTCGATATATCCGAAGTCGCCGTACAGCTTGCGCATGTTTTCCAGGCCCTTGCGGAGCTTGGCGGTCGAAAAGACATCGCCTTTCTGCATACCGAACAATGGCGTCATCAACGCTTCCGGCGTACGGAAGAACTTCACGCCCGTGAACGTGATGTTGTTCAGATGGTAAAGCTTGCCTTCTTCGATGGTGAGGTTCACGTTTGCGACGGTATGCGGCTTGTTGGGATGGAAAAGAGGAATGTGCAGTCCCTGGCCACCCTCTTTCTTCATGTCCACCATGGCGTCCGTAACGCGCGCCGTGAAATAACCGTGCTCCTGATAAAACACCTGGACGCGGCTCTTGTCCTCATCCAGCTTGGCCGGATCGTACGTCTTGGCGAACAAGTTCTCGAACAGAATGGAGTGCGGGAGGCCAATGGGATGCAGGTTCTTCATCGCACGAATCACTTGTTTGTCGCTGAACGCGGTGTTTCCGGTAATCTCGATCTCGCCCACCTTAACCTTGGGGCCTTCGTTGATCTTGAACGTGATCTCGAGCGAAGAGGGCGGCACGCGCCGGATTTGGGGGTCCACGCTCGCCGAGAGATGCCCGTGTTCGGCCAATAAATCCAGCAGCACGTTTTTGGCTCGCTGCACCTTGTTGGGGTCGTACTGCGATTCCACCACCAGCCCGACTTTCTTGTCCTTGTAGCGGTCCAGAATGTCGGACACGCTGAAGGATTTGTTCCCTTCGTACTTAATGGTGCGAACCACGGGCCGCTCGGTCACCACGAACCGGATAATCCAACCCTCCTTGCCGGGCTCCCGTTCGATGCGGATGTCGTCGAACCTTCCGCTGTTCCACAGCGCAATGAAATCGCGATGCAGGGTCTCTTCGTCGTAGCGATCGCCCCGCTTGGAAAAGATCAGCGCCTGCAGCGTATCCTGGCGCACGCGGCGCGCCCCCCGGAACTCGATGGCTTCAATGATGTTTTGGGGCGGCTGGCCCGGCCGGACCGGCTGTGGAGCCTGGGCCGCCGGCGGCTGATTGGGCGCCGGTTGCGCCGGATTAGGCTGGGGCGCGGGTTGCGGTTTGGGCTGTTCGGCGGGGGCGGTGGGCACGGTTTCAAAGGGATTGGGGGGTTTGGGGGGCTGTTGTTGCTGGTTTTGCTGCCCGAAAAGGCACCAAAAACCACCAAAAACGAGCAAAAAAGTGCCAAAAAACACCGGGAAACGCAGGCGGCGAAGCCTGTCAAACATCATTAGAAACGGATTCCTTTCCACTCTGCGCCCCTAGTCACCCCGCCCAGCAATTGGACCGCCGCGAGCAGTTCAAATCGAACGTCTCATTCTAGCTGATGTTTTGTGCTGTGAACCAGTGTGCCTTCAGCGCTACAGCGGGCGGTGCCCGCACAGGCATTATGTCAGGCCATTCGCCACGATGCCCAGGATGTTGTCCTGGCCGATCGCGCTTATCGCCTGGCGCATGGCGTCGCGCTTGGTGACGCCCATTCTGGTGACCAGCAGCGCGCCGTCTGCGAGGGAGGCCAGGAGGTTGGCGTCGGAAGCCGCAAGCAGGGAGGGGCTATCGAGGATGATCCAGCGGAACGCGTTCCGCAGCCGCTTCATGAGCTGCGCAAGCTCCTTTACGTGCAGCAATTCCAGCTCGTTGCCCACTGCCTCGCCGGCCGGCATGACAAACAGGTCGCTGCCACCGATTCTTCGGAGCGCCTGCGAAAGATCGACGTTGCCGAGCAGGTAATCGCTGATGCCAGGAGTTCGGCTGGTGCGGAAAAGCTGGTGCAGGCTGGGCTGGCGCAGATTGAAATCGCAGATGAGGGTCGGATTGTCGGGCAATTGCATCTGGGCCAGGGCGAGATTCGCAGCGACAAACGACTTACCTTCGCCGGGCGCGGGACTGGTAATCAGAATCGTACGAATGGTTTGCGCGGAGGGCATCCGCTCCAGCGTGGTCCGTAAGGTTCGAAAAGCCTCGCCGGGGACGTTCGCCGGCGCAAGGGCAACCTCCGGCGCGAGTTCCAAGTCCAAACCTCGCGGATCGAGGCCTAGGGTCCGATCGTCCAGTCCAAGCGCAGCGCCGGTTAACATGGATCTCCTCTAAGTTCTCGGCAAGTAATAATGTGCGGCTGCGAGCAACATGGCCGCCGCACCCGTGACCGCGCTCGTCGACCAGCCGAGCCACAGCATTCTCCGGCGTCTTCGCACGACAGCGGGTGCTTCCAGCAACGGAATATTGCCGATAACCGGAAGTGCCGAGTACGCGCCGACTTCTTCGACGCTATGCAACGAGCTGTCGCGCATTTCCCGCCAACCGGCGATGCACAAGCCTAGGATCAGACCGATGCCCGCTCCGGCGGACACGATCCACGCCCGCTTTGGGCGCACCGGAGTCTGAGGCAGAGACGGCGGGTCCAATTGCTCCAGCCGCTCGCCTTGCTGGCGATTCTGAAGGGCTGTCGAGAGGGCCGAGCTGCTGAGACGCCGGTCCAGCTCTTCGTAATCCTTCTTGGCGAGATCGCGATCGCGAATCAGCTCGTCGTATTCCCGAATCCCTACTGGCGTGCTTTCAATGCGCGCCTCATAATTGCGGATGATTCCATCGACCTCAGAGCTCTGCTTGCGGTAATCTTCCATTTCGACGCCTTTCGCCAGGATGAGGCCTTTGGTCCGTTCGGACTCCGCCTCCAGCTCCCGCTGCTCTCGGAGGAATTGGGCGCTTGCCGCCTGGGGCGCCCGATGGTCCGCTTTGGGTTGTTCCTGCTTCAGGATTGCCTCGCGTTGGGCGCGCGCGACAGCTAACAAGTTCACCAGCCGTTCGACGTCGGGATGGTTCTCTTTGTATTTCTCCCGCGCCGATGCGAGCTGGTCTTCATACTGCGCGATTTCGCGGTCCTGATCCCGTAGACGCTCGTCATTCAGCGAAGCAGCCTGCTCGGGAGCGTTCGGATCTTTCAGCGAGGCCAGCTCGTCGCGGTAAATCCGGAGCTGGTTTTCATACAACAGGCGCTCCTGATTCACACGATTCATGGTCATGGTCAAATTGAGCTTCTGGGTTTGCAGCCCCGCCAGCTGCTGGTAATTGTTTTGCTGCTCCTCCGGCAACCGTCCGATATTTTGCGTCCGGAATACGCTCAGGCGCTGCTCCAGCGCTTCCAGCTTCTTCTTCGATTCTTGCCAGCGGTCCTCTAAGAACTCCGTGGTCGAGACCGTCTGCTGCGACACTTCACGAACGTTCTCTTCGAGAAATCGCGCCACCAGGTCGGCAGTCACTTTTTGTGCCATGAACCGATCGCTATAAGCGAAGCGAATCTCGAAGGCGGGATACTGCACGTCGTGCTGGCCGGCATTCAAGCCCTGGCGCACGGGAATAACCTGGATATCGCTGCGCTTCATATCTTCGATCACGTCGTCCAGCGGCATGCGTGCCAGCTTGTGGCGATAGAGGCCGTGTGTGTTGATGATATTGGTGAGCGTGGCGCGGTTCAGGATCAGTTGCACCAAGGCATTCACTCGACCCTGCAGGTCCTGACTGGTGTTGCGGGGCACGAAGGTTTCGGGCACCTGGGGCGGGGCAACGCGAATAATGGCGGAAGAAACGTACGTGTCGGGCCACAGAAAGGCGGTGACGACGGAAACGACCAGGGCGGCGAACAGCGGACCGGCGATCCAGCCGCGATTGCGCCGCAGGATCTGTGCGTAGTCGTCAAGTCTCAAAGGCGGCGCGGTTTCTTCTGTCATAGACTACGGGTCATAGACTACGGGATGATGATGTGATCGCCGTTCTGAACCGCAATGTTTTGTTCTAGGTGCTTCCCCTTGATCACGTCTTTGTAATTGAAGTAGAGGATTTCGGAGCCGCGCAGGACACGGATCTTCTTGGTATTGGCGAATTCGCGAAATCCGCCCCCACGGCTCAAAGCTTCCAAAATGGAAGTTCGCGTCACCAACGGGAACCAGCCGGGCCGGTTCATTTCGCCGTCGATATAGAACTTCTTGCTGCGGACTTCGGTGACGAAGACGCTTACATCCGGATTCTTCAGGTATTCGGTTAAAAGTCCCTTGAGGCGATCCGTCAACTCGGCCGGATTCTGACCGGCTGCCTGCACTTCGCCGATCAACGGCACCGTGATCTTGCCGTCCGGCCGCACCGCGACCGGAAGCGTAAAATCCGGTTCCCGCCAGACTCGGATGTAAAGCAGGTCCTCCGGACCAATCTGGTACTTGTTGGGATCCACTGGAGCAGCGATGGATCGTCCTTCTGGCGCCGCGCCCATCCCTAACCGGGCATCTCCCCAACATGCGACCGCCAATAAGCCAAAAGCTAACCGCCGCATCTTGCTCCTTCCCGTCCTGGTCTCTTACAGTAAATAAGGTTCCCCGAGATGGCATACTTTCTCGCAAAAACTGATCCGGAAACGTACTCCATCGACCAATTGGAGAAGGAAAAGCGAACAACCTGGGACGGCGTGAGCAACCCGCAAGCCGTGCGCGCCATCCGTGAGATGAAGCCCGGCGACAAGGTGTTCATTTATCACAGCGGCGGGCTGGCGGCGGTGGTGGGACTAGCGAAAGTGCTGTCCGAATCGCGGCCTGATCCGAAGAACCCGAAATCGGCGGTGGCGGATTTTGAGTACCTGGGGCGCATCGATCCACCAGTGACCTTGGCCGAAATCAAAGAGTCCAAGCAGTTCGACGATTGGGCGCTGGTGCGCCAGGGGAGGCTTTCCACGATGGCCGCGCCGGATAAATTCGTCCAGTGGATGCGGAAGAAAAATCCGAAAGCGAAAATCTAGGCTCCGCTTTAAGACCGAAGCAGGCGCATGGACAATGCGAAGGCGCCAATCAAAGCTCCGGCGCCTATGGCGGCGTTCTTCAGCGACCAGCGCCGCGGCCTTTCACGGGTCGCGTCCACATCTACGGGGCGCTCCGGCCGGACGCCGATTCCCACCACGTATCCCATCACCCATTTGCGGCCGGGCAGGTTTTCGACGGCCTTAACTTGCCACGGCGCCTTGAGTGGTCCGGGATTTTCGAAGGCCTGCTGGAACAGCTTGTGAGCATTCACTTGCAGCAATTGCGTGACGCGGGTAGGGAACTCGCGCCTATGTTGCACGCGTGCAAGAAGCGGCTCGGTGACGCGTCGCTCCAGGAGCGCACCGGTTAACAGATTGGCCGTAGCTACGGCGTCCTGAATCGCGAGATTGATACCCACGCCGCCGGCAGGCGACATAGCATGCGCGGCGTCCCCGATGCACAGTAAGCCAGGGAGAAACCATTTGCGTAAGCGGTTGATCTGGACCGTCAGAAGCTTCACTTGATCCCAATGCAGCAGCTCGCCGACGCGATCCTTCAAAAACGGTGCGATCTGCGCGATGTCCTGCCGAAAGGCTTCTAGGCCGTTATTCTGGATCTGCTCGAAGGATCCCTTCTGAATGATCAAGCCTGCCTGGAAATAGTCGCCGCGATTGATCAGGATGAGCGCCTTTCCGTAGTTGACGTTGCCAAGCACCTGGGCCGGATCGTGAGCATGCCGCGAGATTCGAAACCACAGCACGTCGATGGGAACGCCGAACTCACGCAGCTTTAAGCCCGCGCTCTGCCGCATGGCCGAGTGCCGCCCGTCGCACGCCACCACCAAGTCGGCTGCGATCTCCAGCGGCCCGTCCTGGGAGTGCGCTTGCACTCCCCGAACTCGTTCGCGTTCTCGAATCAGGTCTACTCCTTCGCACTGCATCCGAAGTTGAAAATGCGGGAAGCGCTTGGCGCGGTCTGTCAGGAAGTTCAGAAAATCCCATTGCGGCATCAGGGCCACGAACTTCGAGTGCGCCGGCATGTGGGTGAAGTCGGCGGCGTGAAACTCATAATCGCCGATGAGCGCGCTGACGGAGGTGACCTTTTGGTGCGGGACTTTCAAAAAGTCGTCGAGCAGCCCGAGGTCGTGCATCACCTCAAGCGTTGAGGGGTGCACGGTATCGCCCCGAAAATCGCGGAAGAAGTCGCCGTGTTTTTCGAGAACCTGCACGTCCACGCCCGCCCTGGCCAGCAGGTAACCGAGCATCACGCCGGCGGGTCCGCCGCCGACGATGCAGCATGTGGTCCGAATGGATTCCATTATGGCCTCCTCTCATGGCTCCCGTAAGGGAGACTCGTCCCCGCGGCGTAAGTTACTTAACCGGGCGTGACGGATTCGACACGCAACATTTACCGGATATTCACTTGACGGTACTTTTGTCCTCCCGTATTCTTACCCTTCGTCTCACCACTAAAAGCATCGGGAGGAAATCTGTTCGTGACATTCACTAGCCGTGTTGTGTCTTTTGCATTCATCGTAGGAGTGCTGGCTGCACCGTATTCACAAGCGCAACCAACGCTGTTGGCGGTGGGGACCATGGATTCGTCCCGGGCCGGTTCATTCGCGGATCTCTCCGGCCTCCATTACAACTTGGAAAACGGCGTGAAAGCGACCGAACTGGGCGGCCTGGGATCTGGGCTCGCATACGCGGGGGGTTACACGTTCCTGGCGCTACCGGATCGCGGACCGAACGCGAAGAGCTACGATTCCGCAATCGACGACACGGTCAGCTATATCAACCGGTTTCACACCGTCACTATGGATCTGGATCCCAACCACAGCGGAACGGGTCTGCCGTATACTCTGACGCCGACGCTGCGAGCCACAACGTTGCTGTGGAGCCTGACCCCGCTGGTTTACGGCACGGGGAATAGCCTGGGAGTGAGTTCCGGCAAACCGCCGGTCAACAACTTCTTGCTGCACTTCTTCACTGGGCGTTCCGACAACTTCGATCCCACGCAGAACTCGGGCGATCCGAACGACGCGCGCTTCGATACGGAAGCCATTCGCATGTCCAACGACGGGCTGAGTGTCTTCATCTCCGACGAGTACGGCCCCTTCATTTATCAGTTCAACCGCCTCACCGGCGTTCGCGTGCAGAGCTTTCAACTGCCGTCGAAGTTCTACGTCAGCAATCTGAGCCCCGTGGGCGCGACGGAAATCAGCGGCAACACCTCCGGCCGGACGGCCAACAAAGGCATGGAAGGCCTGGCGATCACTCCCGACGGCAAGACGCTGGTGGGGATCATGCAAGCTGCTCTTATCCAGGATGCCAACGCGGGCGCCAAGAAACTGCTGCGCCTGGTGACCATCGACATTGCTTCGGGCAGGGTGACGCATGAGTTCGCCTACAAGCTCACGAATGGCAGCGGCGTTAGCGAGATCTGCGCGCTAAATAACCACGAGTTTCTGGTGGATGAGCGCGATGGAAACGGGCGCGAGTCGAACAACCAGGACCCGGGGAATGCCGCCGTGGTCAAACAGCTCTTCAAGATCGATCTGGACGGCGCGGTGGACGTGGGCGCGATGGATGGTCCAACGGCTTTAGCGAATGCCGTCGCGAAGTCGAAGAATCCGTTGATCGACTTAGTAACCGTGTTCACTGCCGGCGGGATTGACCCCACTTTGATTCCGTCCAAGATCGAGG
>Ga0070741_10021103_pt1 | contig 10171 bp, 2 predicted proteins | sample Coa_R1_4_FD_66440 | JGI IMG/M metagenome (GOLD analysis project Ga0070741, IMG submission 66440) | Surface soil microbial communities from Centralia Pennsylvania, which are recovering from an underground coalmine fire - Coalmine... | ecosystem: Environmental > Terrestrial > Soil > Unclassified ...
AGTAGATTGTCGAGTCGAAAGTGAGCCGATTTCCGGGTGCAAAATTGCTAACACCCTCACCCACACATTCGACAATTCCAGAGGCTTCATGCCCCATAACGAGCGGGGGTATTCGGCGGCCTGATGAACCGTCGTAACCGTGAACGTCGCTGCCACATATGCCGCAGGCCGCGACCCGCACCAGAATTTCATCGCGAGCCGGCGCGGGAATGGGAATATCGGCGATCTGCAGCTTCTTGTATTCGGAAAGAAGAAGGGCCTTCATGAGCAAATCCTGAAAATTCAACGGCAGAAAGGAGAATATTATCTCAACGCACTGGATGAATGATCCCGCTGTCTTCCCGAATCGTGATGATCTGATTCGCCTTAACATTGGTGAAGCGTTCGATTTTCTGAGTTGTCGGCCATTTAATCTCGATGACGTCGACAGCCTCCGCCTTACCTAACCCAAAGTGTAGCCGTAAGTCCCCTTGCGACATAACGCTTGAACCGCTATGTACTTCATCGATTTGTGCGTGCTTGCCGGTGACTACTCTAGCGCGGGCTCCGATGGCGGTGCGATTGCACTTTGTGCCAACTAGTTTGAGTTTGATCCAGTTCTGCTTGTTGCCGCCGTCATTGCGTAAAAGGGAAGGAATGTCGCCAAGATTAAGAACCAGGATGTCGATGTCCCCATCGTTGTCGTAATCGCCGAACGCTGCGCCGCGGCTGGAGAAGTGCTCGGTAATTCCTGCGCCCATCATTGCCGAAACGTCTTTGAAAGCTCCGTTCCTCTGATTTTGGTAAACCAGGCGTGGGTTCTTATAGGTTTGCCCGATATCATGACTATCGATTTGCGGATAAACATGTCCGTTGATCTGGACGATGTCTTGCCATCCGTCATTGTCATAGTCGACGAATCCGCAGCCCCATGCCACATAACGATTGTTGATTCCAACGCCGGAAGAAAAAGTTACGTCGTTGAAGGTGCCGTCGCCGTTGTTGTGATAAAGATTGCAGGTATCGTCGGCGAAATTAGTTTTGAAAATATCAAGCCACCCATCGCAATCGTAGTCACCGACGGCGATGCCCATGCCCGCCTGCTCGTGCCCATCTTCGCTGTAGGCGCAGCCGGCAATCATGGCGATATCGGTGAAGGTCCCATCATGATTGTTGCGGAACAGAATGCTTGGTTCGGAATCAACGGCTACGTAGATATCGGGCCAGCCATCATTGTCGAAATCGTAAGATACGGCGGTGATCGAGTACCGAGGCCCAGTCTTCAGCACACCGGCTGTGGATGATACATCTGTGAAAGTTCCGTCGCCGTTGTTGTGATAAAGAAGATTCGTGTCTCCGGTGAGGCCGCGAGGGCCGCACATGACAGGGATGCCTTTCCACTGGCACTCGGGCGGAGCTGTAGGGCCAGGCGTTTGCGCTGGATCGAGTTTGATGTAATTGCAGACGAAAAGATCGAGATGACCGTCGCGGTCATAATCAAGAAAGGTGCATCCAGAGCCCCAGCGAACTTGCTCATTGTGAAGTCCGGCTTTGTGGGTCACGTCAGTGAAGGTGCCGTCGCCGTTATTGTGGAAGAGGATGTTATGTCCCCAGAAACAGCAGAACAAGTCATCCCACCCGTCGTTGTCGTAATCGCCGACACACACTCCGGTCTGCCACCCGGTCCGGGCAATACCAGACTTTTCTGTAACGTTGGTGAAAGTTCCGTCGCGATTGTTCTTGAATAGCTGCGAGGTGGGCGCTTTGCCTTCCGGCCACTTTTCTCCTAAGCGCGTTCCATTGGTCAAATAGATGTCGAGCCAGCCATCGTTGTCATAATCGAAAAATGCAATGCCGCTGCCCTTCGCCTCGATTATGTAACGCTTCTTAGTATCGGAACCCCAGACGTTAGGAATGTCCAGCCCCGCCTGTTTTGCTACGTCGATGAATTGAACAGCTTCTGTTGCCTCTGTTGATTTGGAATCGAGAAGCAGCGGCTTGTTCCAGCGCCACAGAGGAGTAGTCAAGGCGTCCATCAGCGTGGTGCCGAGGACAAGAAGGGACGATCCGAGAAAATGACGCCGGCGAAAACTCACTTTGAACTCGCTATCCGTGGGAATTTGCGGGGCACGATCCCAGCACCTTCTTTGACTGCAATGATCTGGTCAGTCGGGACATTTGTCAGCTTCTCAGTGAGCCCGCTCGGCCATGTGATCTCGAGAGCATCGATCTTTGTTCTTGAACCCAAGCCGAAGTGGATGCGGGGATCGCTGGCAGACATGTATCCCATGCCGCCTTTTGATTGCTCATACTGAACGACCCCTTCCGAGCTAAGCTTCAGAGAAGAGCCGATTCCGTCGCGGTTCGATTTTGTTCCAACGAGCAGCACAGTAAGCCAGTGGTCTGCATTCCCACCGTCATTCCTTAGCAGGGAAGGAAAGTCACCACGATTGTTAGTCACGATGTCGATATCACCATCATTGTCGTAATCAGCTGTGGCAATGCCGCGGCCCACGATAGGACGCATAAAATCCGATCCTAGCGATTCTGATACTTTTTCAAACTTTCCCTTCCCCTGGTTTCGAAACATTAGTAGCGGTTCTTTGTAGGAGACCTCGGAGTGGTAGAGCTGAACGTTATCGAGCATGGCACCATTCAGTTGGAGGATGTCGTTCCATCCGTCATTATCGTAATCCAGAAATTTCATCGATACGCCGCTCAGCAGGATGGCCTTGTTGCCTAAACCGGAATTGAAGGTGTCGTCCAGAAACGTCCCGTCATGATTGTTGTGATACAAGCGATTCAGTTCGAAGTCGAGATGAGTGACATAAATATCCTGCCAACCGTCGCCGTCGACATCGGCCGCGTCGATTCCCATGCCCGCTTCGTAGCGGCCGTCTTCACTTGCGGCAACTCCAGATACCAGCGACACATCGTCGAACGTGCCGTCATGCTTGTTGATGAACAAGAAATTGGGCCAGGAGTCATTGGCGACGGCGATATCGGGCCAGCCGTCATTGTTGAAATCGGCTAAAACAACGCCCATTCCCTTGGCCTCAGGTTTGCCGACACCCGAGGTATCGCTAACATCAGTAAAAGTACCATCATGATTGTTGTGGTACAGCTTGATGCGCTGGCCTTTGTAATTTCCAGGATGACAGTAAGCGCGATAGCCAGGGCGGTGCTCGCCGCACCAAATGTTGTTTTTCGGACTCCACTCGATGTAGTCGGTGACGAGGAGATCGAGCCAACCGTCTTTGTCGTAGTCGAACCATCCAGCGCTTGTGGACCATCCACCGTCATTAGCGACGCCGGCCTTTGCCGTTACGTCGGTGAAGCTGCCGTCGCCGTTGTTGTGATACAAAATCGCGCGGCCGTAGCCGGTGACGTAAATATCCGGATATCCATCGTTATCGAAATCACCGACAGCTACGCCTTGGCCATAGTGTCCTTCGCCACCGAGGCCGGCCTTCGTCGTAACGTCACTAAAAGTGCCGTCGCCGTTATTGTGATAGAGCGCCGAACGCAGCGGTTGAGATGGTTTGTAAAGATCAGTGGCGGCCGATTGCACGAAAAACAGATCCATCAGCCCGTCCTGGTCGTAGTCAAGCCACGCCACCCCAGTTCCCATGGTCTCGAGATAATACTTTTCTTCCGTCTGCGTGGAATCCTGTTGAAATGTGATGCCCGCTTCTTTACGAACATCAGTGTAGTGCACGCGGATCGACGGTGCGCTTGTAGGCGTTGCTGAACGTTGAGCATAATCTTCCGGGCCATAGGCGAGAAGATTTGAGCACAGGCAAAGGCCAGCAATGATTACGTGGCATCGGAACATGCGTTTTGCTTCGCCCGGTTCCTCATTTCTTAAAATGGCGCGGTCTTCGCGCCGATGCGAGCGATAATAAAGCTGTTGAAAGGCATTCTAGCGCAGCTTCGTCGCTATCCTCAAAGTGTTCGGTCCGCGATGATGAACGCGAACTGTAATAGCTGTTGCTTGGCTTGCGCCGTGAGCGGCCGAATTGCAGATGCAGGAGTGGCGGGTGTTTGCGAAAGAACCTGTTCGATGCGCTGCACGTCCAGACCTGCCGCACTGCTGCCCTTAAACCGGTTGAGCACCTCACGGGCCTTTTCGATCTGTCCTGTTTGGTAATAAAAAACGCCGAGAGTCGAGTAGCTGCCCGCCCATTCCGGAAGGAGATCCACTGCACGTTCCAACTGCTCTTCCGCAATTTTGGTGTTGCCTTGCAAGGCTGAGATCAGGCCCAAGCCCCACTGAATTTTGCCGGAGGCTGGAATCCGGTCATGACCTTTTCTAAGAGTTTGCTCGGCGCCTTCGGAATCACCACTCCGAAGCTGCACCATCATGAGGGACAGGTAGTACTGATCGTTGTCAGGATTACGAGTGATTGCATCCCGAAAAATTTCTATACTTTTCGCGCTGTCACCAAGGTGAGCATAGGTATCGCCGAGTAACGAGAGGAATGTATCGTCTTTTCTGCCGGCGCCTGAAATCGTCTGGATGGTTTGCAGCGCCTCTTTATAGGAACTATTCCGGAAGAGTGCATCAGCGAGATCGAACTTAATTTCATCGGACTCAGGATTTGCAGCCAACGCATTATTGAAATGCGAAATCGCTGGCTCATACAGGTGGAATTGTGCCAACAATACCCCGATTCCGGTCTGAGTTCGATAGTCCCCGGAACTGATCCGATCCAGTTGCGTGATGGTTTCGAGCGCTTCCTCACGTTTGCCGAGCTTCAGATAGCCCTCCGCCAGAAGATACAAATCCTGAGGCTGCCCGGGGTTCTTTTGGATACGCGCATTCAGTTCGGTGATGTCGAGGGTTGTGCGCTCCTTGGCTGACAACTGCGAGCGATTGTCGAGGTAATCGAACAGATGCTGGAATGGGTACGGCCCCGTGGAGGCATTCTTGGAGAGTGTCTGGAAGACCTGCAGGTCACGCTGGGCCGCATCCATCTGATGCAAGCTTCGCTCGATCATTGCGAGTTTGTAGTAACCGGGCGCCGGGCTGGGGCTGACCTTGACATATCGGCGAAGAAGATCGGCGGCCTCGCTGTACTTCTTGTCCTTAGTTCGCAGATTCGCGAGTTCCAGGAGGGCTTCGGGAAAATTCGGATTCAACCGCAGCGCCTGCTGGAAATTGTCCTCAGCGCCCGATGTGTCTCCTTGCCGTTCTTCAATGAATCCTATGTTAAAAAGACAAGCAACATTTTTTGGATCGCGCTTAAGACCTTCCTCGAAATATTTCCGTGCCTCGTCGAAACGACCCAGGTGCCGATACGATAGGCCCATGAAGGTATAGGAGCGAGCGGAAGGATCCAGATTGATGAGAGTTTTGAATTCATCGATCGCGAGATCGGCCTTGCCCGCCATGAAGTAGCTCTCTCCAAGCGCGGCGTGCAAATCAACACGCTGAGGCGCGATCTTGATTCCGGATTCAAGAAGGGGGATCGCGTCTTCATAAAAGTTCTGTGTCATGCTGACCCGCGCCAGCAGGAAGATGACATCCGTGTTCTGAGGCGCGATTTTGTGCGCCTGGACGAGCAGGTCGAGTGCGTCCACAGGGCGCGACTCGTCCTGGAAGACTTGGGCAAGCAAATACATCGTGTCAGCAGAGTCCGGTTTGAGGGACACGGCCCGGTGCAGAATGAGTTCGGCCTTTGAATCATTCCTCGTGCTGAGATAAACCTGGCCGAGATTGTAAAGAATATCGAATGTCCCTGGCTTCAGACTGTCGGCTTTTTCGAGTTCAAATTCAGCCATCTTGTACTGCTTCTCGGAAGCCAATAAAAGGCCAAGCGTGAAGTGTCGCTCCACGTCATTCTTGCTTTCAATTGAGAGTTGCCTTGCCAGAGCGTCACCCTCCGCAGTGCGCTTCGCGCGAAGATAGGCGCGCACGAGATTCATCTTCGCTTCCACCGTGGAAGGATGGAGGTGTTGAAGCAACGGAATTGACTCCGCAGGCTTGTTTTCCGCTAGCAAGAGCAGGGCGAGATTATAGCCCGCCTGCTGATCTGAAGAGGCGAGCTTAAGAGTTTTGCGGAACTCCTTCTCCGCCAACTCAGCTTTTCCTGAGGACGCATAGAGGTTTCCTAAATTCGTGTGAGTTCGAGCCGAAGCGGGGTTGAGCTCCAGCGCTTTCTGAAATGCATTGAGGGCGCACTCGTAATTCTGCTGGTTGCTGCAAACAATACCGAGCAAATTGTAGGCATCGATGTTGGAGCGGTGGGATTGCAGAAAACGCTGTACCGCTGATTCGGCCTTGGCAAACTGCCCTTGCTGCAGGAATGACTCGGCACGAGCAAGTTCTCCGGTATCAGGGGCGCCCGAAGCGTTTTTGTGCGGCGATGCGGCCTGACCGGACGAGAAGACTGGGGTGAAGGCTGCGACGAGAAGGGCGACCATTCTCAGAGGAAAAGATGAGCCTGAGGCTGGCATAGTTTGGTGCCCTCACTGTAGCATTTTCAGCATCTGGCGCGCGATTTCGTGCTGCGGTTGCTTCTGCAATAGAACTTCAAGAGTGTCTCTAGCCTTGTCCTTGTTATTCCACACCAGGTAGAGTCGCGCCAAATTTAGGTAGGCCTGATCGAAGTTCGGATTGTTCTGAATACAAGACTGGAATTCTTTTTCAGCATCCGAGTAACGCTTTTCGCGAACGAGCAGCACGCCAAAGTTGTTAAGTGCATCCTGGTAGCCAGGGCGAAGGGAAAGAGCACGCTGGAAATTTTGTTCCGCCCGTTCCGGTTGATCCTCTTGGGCATAGAGCATCGCAATACTGTAATTGGCTTCCGGATTGTCGGGGGCGATTTCTAGCGCGCGCCTGAGTAGCTGTTCAGCTTGGGGAAACTGGTGCTGTCGACGATAGATATTTCCGAGATTCAAGAGTGCGACGTCATAATCGGGGTGAAGCGCAAGGGAGCGCTTGAAGTTCTCACTTGCCTCATCCGTTTTACCTTCTTCTGCCGCTAACATTCCGAGATTGTTCCAGGCCTGTGGATGTTCCGGTTTCAACTCGACTGTTCTTTCGAGTTGCGCGCGCGCTTTGGCTAGATCATTCCGCTGCAGGTAGAGGGTTCCAAGGTTGTAGTGGGCCTCTGGGTCATCCGGTTTATCCGCGATTACTTGCAAGAATGCATCGGCGGCGGCCTCAAGATATCCTCGCTGAAAGAATGCGACCCCATAGGTGAAGTCGTTGCGTTGAAATGCCCCGAGGTGGAGTGTGCCGGAATAGGGAAGAGCCTTCTTGATCCGCTCTTCGGGTGTGCGCGGAATGGAATCTATGTCGGCAAGCATGTCTTCCGATTTAAAGCTGCCCCGGTAGACCTTTACGATCTTTCCGGTTTCATCGAGCAGAAATGAAGTTGGAAGATCCATGTCGCGATGTCGATCGAATAAGTATCGGTAGACAATGTTGTAGATGCCCACCGTCTCTTCCGTAGGAGATAGCACAGGGAACCAAAGCTGTTCCTTAACCGAGAATGCCAAGAGTTTCTCTCTATTGCGACTATCGTCCACGTTGACAGCGAGGACAGATAACTTCGTCGCCAATCGTTTGTGATCTCGCAATTCCCGGAGTTGCCGAAGTGACAGGTCTGAGTCGCTTGCCCAAAACAGCAAAAGCGTAGATCTACTGGAGTCGCCGAGGTGCCACAGTTTTCCCGACGTATCGCTCAACGATACGGATGGCGCAACAAGCGGCTGCAACAGCCAGGTCGCTACCTGGATGGGAAGGGTTTCAATGGATCGAGTGTCCGGTGGCCTTGTAGAAGGAGCCACCATCGCCGAGAAACTTTCGCGCTGGAAATCGGTCGAACCCTCGGTTAGTTCAATGCTGTGGTTCACTGGCAAGTGATCGAAAATTTGCAGAAGCCCGCTCGGCCAGCGGACCGTCGCGCGAAGTAATTCCTTAGTATCTCCGACGCCGAAAATGACCTGCTTGGTATGTTGCGAAAGAAATCCGGATCCCGCCTGAAGGTATTTCGTTTGATGGTAGCCTTGTGCTTCGAGCGTAACTGCGGCGCCGATGGCATCTCGATTGCTTTTGGTGCCACGCAAGCGGAACGAGATGGAGTTGCCGATCTTTTTCATCGCATTCCGAAGTAATCGCACCTGCGGGGCATTTCGATTCTTTAACAGGATTTCCAGCCGCCCGTCATGGTCGAGGTCGGACAGAGCGAAGGCACGGCTGTCGTCGATTAAGTCGAGCCCCGATATGCCCGATAGGTCGCTAAAACTGCCATCCTGATTGTTGGCGTAGAGAACATTTCGCTCGTAGCCACTCCATGAATAATCCGAGCGGATGAGCTCGTTGATGGCATTCCACGCATGCTCGTAGTCGGAAGCGGGAGAAAGATCGCGAGGCGAGTTTCCGACCACCTGTCGCCAAAAAAAACTGGCAGCGTCCGCTCTCTCCGCACCAGATACGTAGCCGTTGGATATAAACAGGTCCGGGAAACCGTCATGATCGAAATCGAACGAATCGGATGACCAGGCCCAACGCCCAAACTCGCAATTCGCCTCCTCAGCCACATTTTTGAATTTTCCGTCTCCGAGATTTTGATAAAGGGAATTGCCGCGGGCATGCCGGCGATAGAGCGCTCGAACGTCCTCGGGATCATTTTTATGGAAGTTCTCCTGATTTGAAACGCGCAGGCCGGCTGCGGACCACATGTTTGCGACGTAGATGTCCTGCTTGCCGTCGCCATTGAAATCGAGCCAGCAAGCGCTCATGCCGGCGCCCACGTCCTCTGCGTGGGCCTCATGAGCGGCCGAGGTAAACGTTCCGTCGCCGTTATTGAGATAGAGATTGTTGCGCCCAAAATCGTTCGCGACGTAAAGATCGGGCAAGCCATTTCCGTTGTGATCTCCCCAAGCGCAGGCGAAGCTGTAGCGATCGTTGTCTATCTTGAGACCGGCAGATTCCGTGCGGTCCGAGAAAGTCCAGCGGCCTTCATTGTGAAAAAGGAAATTCGGAGGGCCGTTACGAGCGTCGAAATATGGTGAAGGATAGCGATATTGATCGAGTCCGGCGTAGTAGTTGTAAATGCAAAAATACACATCAAGGCGGCCGTCCCGGTCGTAATCTGCGAGGGCAGCGTGCGTGAAAGTGCCCTGAGGCGGCTGCGCAAACTGAAATGCGTTGGCTTTCAGGGAAAATGTGCCATTTCCTTGATTGACAAACAACAACGGACCGCCGCTTGTGACCACAAGCAGATCCTGCCTTCCCAGATTTTCAAAGTCCGCGAAAAGCGCGCAGGAAGTTGAATCCAGGACATTGACACCGGCTTGTTCCGAAACGTCTTCAAAGGTGCCGTCGCCGCGATTGCGATACAGGCGATTGGGAAGTCCAGCAGGTTGGCAGATGTAAATGTCGTCATATCCATCGCCATTAAAATCTCCCACTGCAATTCCCTGATTACCGTAAACATCTACCCCGACAGCGCCATCGAGCAGGGTTCTCCAATAGTCTGCTCCATGGGAAAGTTGCTGCTGGTAAGAGGGTATGCTGCCGAAGGCTTGTGCGCTGCAATCGACGAAACACTTTTCAGCGCTCGTGCACACAGCTTCATCCCTGTGCTCAAACTCAGTAAGTCGCCATTGGTCTGAAAACTTTTGCCACTTCGCCTGCCATTTGCCAATGCGTTGTTCTGGTTCTCGGCGTTGGTTCTCGCCGACGAATGTGTAGCGGATTTCTGTCCGCACACAGAGTGGGCTTTCGGTTATCGGAAGGATGCTCGTAATTTCCAGTTCCGCCACCCGAATCGAATGGAGAGAACCAAAATAACTTTGGAGTTCCTCCAAGAAACTCCGTCGGTCCAGTGCGAGGATTGTCTTGAAGGTCTTCCGGATAACGCTAAGACCATACTGATCGCGTAGAGAACGTTCGACAGGGTCTCGAAAAGAAGAAGCGTGGAGAGTTGTGTCTACTGAGGCGTCCAGCGCGGCGATCCCGTTGTCGCCTGTCCATGATTTCAAAACTTGTTCTAGTTCCCGGGCATACCTCTCCATTACGAACTGGTCTGTTCCCGGTGACACTAGCCGCACCATCTGATCGACAGACGAAGAAGCGGGATAATGCGGTTGAATGCGGAAATCCGCATAGCGCATCCGTCCGGGGAGCCGGAACTGCGGCGCCTTCGATTGGAAGGCAAGACCCTGCATGGGCGCCGGC
>Ga0070741_10021104_pt1 | contig 10170 bp, 9 predicted proteins | sample Coa_R1_4_FD_66440 | JGI IMG/M metagenome (GOLD analysis project Ga0070741, IMG submission 66440) | Surface soil microbial communities from Centralia Pennsylvania, which are recovering from an underground coalmine fire - Coalmine... | ecosystem: Environmental > Terrestrial > Soil > Unclassified ...
ACAACAACAAACGCACGCAGCTCTCGCGCGAATAGTAGCAACAGGATTACGCTCTGTGCAACGAAATAGCAAGCACCTTTTTTGGTGCATGCCTTCTTTCACCTTTGCGTGAGATGCTTTCTGACCCATTTCGGCACTTCTTCGTTACAGAAGTACCTCGTCCGGCTCAGCGACCCTTGCTTGAATGCTTGTGCGTCGTTGCCGTTGTCTTATGCGATGCCGCCGGCGTCGCGTGCGCATGTGACGCCCCGCGCGTCGTGTGGCCATGGGCCTCAGCGGTGCGCGCGTGCGACGCTGTCCGGCGCGACGTCGGCGCCAGCCGCACCGGCTCGGCGACATATAGCGTGCGCCCCGGCGCCAGCCGGTTGGACGACAGATGATTCCATGCGCGCAGGTCCTCCACCGAAACCCCGAAGCGATCCGCCACCGTCACCAGCGTGTCGCCGTGCCGCGTCCTGTAGCGCTGCTGGCCCGCGCTGGTCGCCACCGGGATCACCAGCTCGTCACCCGGCTTGGGCGGATCTCCCTGCGGAATCTCATTCACCGTCGCGATCTCAGACGGGCGCGTGTGCATCTCCGTCGCAATCTCGTCCAGCGTCTCGCCCTGCTTCACCACGTGGAAGCGCCAACTCGCGCGATTCTCCTGCGGGATGTCCTTCACCCGGTCCAGGTACATCTGCTTCGTTCCGGCCGGCAGGTGCAGGTCATAGGGAATGTCGCGCGGGGTCGACAGCCGCAGCAGCGCCGGGTTCAGCGCCACAATCTCCTGCACGGAAGAGCCCGTCACATCCGCCACCAGCGGCAGGCTGATCGAATACTCCGTTGTCACTGTGTCTGACTTCACCGGTGCGTCCGGCACCACGTCCGTCAACCCGTACTGCTTCGGGTTCTTCGCCATGATGACCGCCGCGAGAATACCCGGAACATAGTTCTTGGTCTCGCCGGGCAGCGCGTTGTGCCGGTAGAGCTGCCAGAAGTCCGCATAGCCGGTCCGCGCCACAGCGCGCTGCACATTGCCCGCACCCCAGTCATACGCCGCCATCGCCAGGTACCAGTCGCCGAACTGCTCGTGCAGGTACTTCATGTACTTCGCGTACGCTATGGTCGACTTCTGCGGGTCGAACCGCTCGTCGAAGTAGCCGTTGCGCTCCAGGCCATACGCTCCGGCAAACGGCATGAACTGCCACATGCCGCCCGCGCCCGAGCGTCGGTTCAGCGCCTGCGGCTGGAAACCCGATTCAGCCACCGCCTGGTAGATCAAATCCTGCGGGACGCCATACTGCTTCAGCGTCTTCAGGATCATCTCCTTGTACTTGCCCGCGCGCTCCAGCGACGCGCGCAGATGCGCATGCCCGGCCGGTGAGTTCGAGAAGTAATTGATAAAGCCCGCAACGTAGTCGTTTACCACCAGCGGCAGGTCCGACTTGGTTGTCTGCAACTCCGCGCTGATGCGCCCCAACAGCTCCGGGTCCGGCGGGAACGTCACCTCGTTCATCGCCTCATCCAATGGAGCCGGCTCGACCTTCGGCGAGAATCCATTGCCCTGCTTCAGCGCCACCAGTTCCAGCGAGTTGATGCGGTCCACCAGGCTTTCAAACTCATCCGAAAGCTGCGGATCGTTCTTCAGGTCCAGCCCGCTCGAGAGCATCGCGTCCACCGCGCTGTCGAAGTCCGCCCGCGCTGCGTCCAGCCGGTTCGCGTTGTAATTCGCCACGCCCGAGTTGTAGCTGTTCTCGGCTCGCCCGATCAGCGCCTGGATCTTCTGCGCGCGCGCCATCGCGTCGGCCTGCTGCCGCGGCGTCAGCCCGCTCTGCGCCGCCGGCGCTGCAGCCTCCTGGGCTTCTATGACCGCAGGCGCCACCGCGGGCGTGATCTGCTTTGCCTTGTCTTTATGCTGCGCGGCGGCCGCGCTCACCCCGGCGCAGGCCACCCCTGACAGCAGCGCCGCGTTCAGCGCAACTCGCACTCTCCGGCGAAGCTGCCGTCCGTACCCTATTGAAATCATCAACCTCTTTATTGTACGGAACAGCCTCTCGTTCGATAACTCCTACGGGTCACCCCACCACCCTACACCGCCATCGGCTCCAGCGAAACCGCGCGCGTCACGCTAACTACCGTGATGTCATCCTCTTGCCCGAACGCCTGCGCCTCGGCCGCAATCTGCGCGGCCGCCGCTCCCGCCACCGCTCCCGCACGGTCGAACCCATAAAGTTCACCCGTCCGCGAGCGCGCCTCCACCACACCGTCAGTAAACAGCGTCAGCCTCACGCCCTCATCCAGATGCAGCCTCGTCTCCTCATAACTCGCCTCAGCCGAGATCCCGAGCGGCAGCCCGGTCTCGACCTCCGCCTCCCGCCCATCCACGTACAGCGGCAGATGCCCCGCATTCGCCACTACGCACGTACCATCCCGGTCAGCGCGCAGAATCAGGCAGGTCGTAAACCCCGACGATCTCCCGATCAGACGCCGGTTCAGCCCGTCGAGCAGCTCCGCCGGACTGTCGGTTCCCTCCGCAAGCGTGCGCAGCGTTCCCACCAGCAGCGACACAATCATCGCCGCGGGCATTCCCTTCCCGCTGACATCGCCGATGACCGCCAGCACGCCACCCGAGCTCGTCGGCAGAATCTGAAAGAAGTCTCCGCCCACCTCGTTGGCCGGTCGATAGACACTCTCGATCGCAAAGCCCGGCAGCTCCGGCACCTCCTCCGGAATCAGAATGTGCTGCACCGCATTCGCGGCCGATAGCTCTCCCGCCATCCGCTCCTCGTGTGCGCTGCTGCGGATGAACCTGTAGATAAGAACCCCCAGCATTGCCAGCAGGAACAACAACTCGGAAACGTCGCTGAAGCTGAACGGAAACGGCCAGGTCACTGTACTGTAAAGCCAATCTGCCTGACCGCGATAGAGCCCGGTGTAAGACAGAATTATCGTCGCGTCGGAAATCAAAACCGACATGTAACCCAGCACTACCGGCCCAATGATGAGCCGCCCATCCATATCGCCTTCAATGACGCGCCGAATTACCAATGCCAGGATCCATGCCGTACCGGGAAGATTCGCAAGCACGAAGAGCATATCCCAGGCAGGCAGACTCACTCTATCGCCGATCGCGAGCGGTATCAGCAGTAACCCGCTCACAGTGCCCGCGACGCCCAGCCAGAAAAGCCAATCCCTTCTAGCTCGCAGAAAATAAGTGAAGAACAACATCGCGGCGATCGAGTCCGCAGGCGTAACAGCCGCGAAGGGGACGTACGCCCACAGGTTGATATAGCTCCGAAGCGAGAGGTGAATATTGATCATCGACCCGGTCGCGTCCATCGCGGCCATGATGCCGAACCAGAGATACTCTCGTTGGTCTTGCCTGAACAGAAACAACAGCAATGCGGCAATGCTCGACACAAGTGTGAGCGTTGCAATCACAATCCGGCCTACTTGGCCCCAGGACATTGCGTGCACGACCGTGAGACGCCGCGCATATACTGGTTGCCTCTGTCCGATAAGTGGCGGAGACCACATTCCGCCGCCCACGTATGGCGCCACAAATGACCAGTGCCAAACCCGGATCGCAAGCGTTAGGGTCTTTCCAGCGCCGGGGGCCCGCCGTGGCAGGTCGCATACGACCGGCACATTCACGGCCCAGGCATCCATCCTTCCGGCGCCACAACTCTGAAGCCGCGTGCCGTCCGCGAAGACTTGAAAATCGGTAATAACGTACGGAATGTACAGCGAGAGAGGTTTCGCGCCCGCCGGCAATACGATGCGCGCGCGATACCATGCATACCCGCTCAGCCCCTTATAGCCCTGTGCGTCCCAGCTCTTATCGCCCCGAATGGCAGCCCAACCCGAATCATCAAATCCCGGCTGCGCCCATCGTGGATCGTCACCCGGATGAAACCGCCACAGCCCATCCAGCACCACCACCGGTTCGCGCGCCGGTTCAAAGTCGAACGTTCCGGCGGCGGGCTGCTGAGCATAAAACACACCAATCGCGGAACATCCAAGAAACACCGACAGCCCGACCGCGCAGAGGCTACGGACAATCATTTGTGGAGAGCATACAAACGAACACCGCCAGTGGCGAGTTCTTTCTACACTTAGAATCGACCCTGCATGTCCACGCGCGTTCGCTCCTTCTGCAAGATCAATCTCGGCCTCGCCATCGGCCCGGCGCGCCCTGACGACTTCCACGCGCTCACCACGCTTTACCAGACCCTCGCTCTGCATGACCTTGTGACGGTCACCGCGCGCCCAGCCTCCGAAACCTCCATCACCCTGACCGCCGACCACCGCGGAGTTCCCCGCACCGAGGCCGGCAACGCCGACCGCAACACCGCCTTCCGCATCGTCGACCTCGCGCTGCGCCAGCTCGGCATCGCCGCCGAAGTCACCATCGACATCCAGAAGCGCCTTCCCGTCCAGGGCGGCCTCGGCGCCGGATCCGCCAACGCAGCCGCAGCATTTATAGGAGTCGAGCGGGAACTGAATCGCTCGCTCCCTGGTCCAGACCGTCTCGCCCTCGCCGCCCAGATCGGCTCCGACGTCCCGCTCTTCCTGCTCGGCGGCTCCGTCCTCGGCCTCTCCCGCGGCGAGGAGGTCTATCCCCTTCCCGATCTGCCAGTTACGCCCTGCGTCGTGGCCGTCCCTTCGCTCGGCGTCTCCACCGCCGTCGCCTTCCAGCGCCTCGACGCCCAAATGACCGCCAATTCGTTGACCTCCACCGCGAATCCAAGTAAACTGGAACAGTTGAGCCGTGCTCTATCTGCCGTCTGGTCACCCAGCGGCGCCAATCTCGGGCAGATTCCCGAGACGGCGAAAGGGACGCAAGTTCCTGAGCCACAAGAGCCGAGCCCTTCCGGTATCACCCGCCAGCCGGGTGATCTTGCAGAGGATCCCCTCCTCGCGCTTGTCCGCACCGGGATCGAAAACGACTTCGAAGAGGTCGTCTTTCAAGAGCATCCCTCCTTGCGTTCAACCAAGCGTGATTTAGTGGGAGACTCCTCCGTCCCGGAAGGCAGCCGTGCGTTGTATGCGGCACTCTCGGGCTCCGGTTCGGCGCTGTTCGGACTTTACCGGTCCACCGCAGACGCTCGCGCCGCTCAACAGCGTGTCCAGGCCTCCGGCACGCAGGCTCTCCTTACCGAGACCCTGCCCCGCGCGGATTACTGGAACACGATGCTGGAGATCGGGAGGGCCCCTATTTAGATGGGCCGTAAAGGTCAACACTCTCAGGGAGCTTTAGCCCGGAGGGAAAAAGTTCGCTAAGGTTGCTCCTGTCACGCGACAATGGCAGCAGGAGACTGGGCGATCGACTAACGGTAGGTCAAGTGCCTTTGACGCACTCAGTCCAGGTTCGAATCCTGGTCGCCCAACCAAAGTCGTTCGCCACTACCGAGGCACCGGCAGAATAATCGGGGTCCCCGACGAGCTTGCTCGTTGGGGTGACTAAGGGAAGCTTTGAAGTTTCGCGGCACAACCGCCGCAGGAAGTTCTTTGCAATACCTGTCGCGCAGAACTTGAATCGCGGCGGGAGCAGTAAGAAGAAGTTTTTGGGCGCGCAGCGATTTTGAACCACCTTCGCGGCGTCCACAGTGAGACCGAGGCGCTGCTTGAAGCAGGGCACAACGCGGCGAGAAACAGCGCCGAGGCCCCGCGGAGCAGCACCTGGGAATGCAGCACGAAACATCAATAGGTCAACCAGCCTGGAGGAGTTTCCAAACGTGAGCGAACAAGACACGACTGCCGTCTCAATCCCGAATTCACAAAGCGCCGCGGCACCCGCCGCGACGCACACCGAGAATGGCTCCGCCGCGGCATCGACTGCAGTAGCGGAGCCTTCTCGCGTTTCCGCGGATGGCGCTTCGTCGAAGCCCGCCTCCGCACCCCGCAAACCATCCCGGCTCTCCGAAGACAAGCGCTTCAAGATCTTCACCGGCTCCGCCAACCGCGCGCTCACCGACGAGATCTGCAAGTTCCTCGGCGTTCCGCTCGGCGAAGCCAAGTTCCAGCGCTTCTCTGACGGTGAAATTCATTTTCAGCTTCTCGAGAACGTGCGCGGCGCCGACGTCTTCCTCGTGCAGCCCACCTGCTTCCCCACCAACGAGCACCTCATCGAGCTGCTCATCATGGAAGATGCACTTCGCCGCGCGTCTGCCGGCCGCATCACCGCCGTCGTTCCCTACTACGGCTATGCGCGCCAGGACCGCAAAGACCGCCCCCGCGTCGCCATCACCTCCAAGCTTGTCGCCGACCTGCTCGTGACTGCCGGCGCCAACCGCGCGCTCTTCGTCGACCTTCACGCCGCGCAGATCCAGGGCTTCTTCAACATCCCGGTCGACCACCTCTTCGCCTCGCCGGTCCTGGTCAGCTACTTCTCCAACCTCGACCTGCCGAACCTCACCGTCGTCAGCCCCGACGCGGGCGGCGTGGAGCGTGCGCGCTTCTTTGCCAAGAAGCTTGAAGTGCCGCTGGCCATCGTCGATAAGCGCCGCACCGACATCAACGTCACCGAAGTGATGCACGTCATCGGCGACGTGCGCGGGCGCACCTGCCTCATCCTCGATGACATCGTCGACACCGCCGGCACGCTGGTCAAAACTGCCGAAGCGCTCATCGAGCAGGGCGCCGAAAAGGTCTACGCCTGCGCCTCCCACGCCGTGCTCTCCGGTCCGGCCGTCGAGCGCATCGCCAACTCCCCACTCGAGGAGCTGGTCGTCACCAACACGATTCCTCTGCGCGAAGACGCGCAGAAGGTCTCGAAGATCAAGGTTCTCTCCATCGCCGGTCTGCTGGGCCGCGCCATCGAGAGCATTCACATGGAGACGAGTGTCAGCACTCTCTTCAATTAGTTCTCCGTTGTCGGTTCTCCGTTCTCGTTAAGACGGAGGCTGACCTCAGAGATCGCCACAAAGCAGCCCAGGCTGCAAACGGAGTAGGAAGCAAGGGGTTGCCGTTCCGCCAACGGAGAACCGACAACCGAAGCTTTCACGCCCGATGAAAGGACCCCTCACCTCATGGCAAACAACACCACCATCTCGTCCATCACCGCCAAGCCGCGCACCGGCAAGTTCAACAAGAACCACGCACGCCGCGTTCGCCGCGAAGGCCTCATCCCCGCCGTCGTCTACGGTGCGGGCGAGCCCTCGGTCGCCGTTGCGGTCGATCCCAAAATCATCACCCGCATCCTCCACTCCGATTCCGGCCACAACTCCATCTTCGATCTCGCGATCGAGGGCGGCGCCACCGGCAAGGCGATGATCGTCGACTGGCAGAACGAGCCCATCAAGGGCCACCTGCTGCACATTGACCTCAAGCGCGTCGCGATGGACAAGAAGATGCGCGTCTCCGTTCCCGTGCAGCTCGTCGGCACCGCCGCGGGCGTCAAGAACTCGGGCGGCATCCTGCTTCACGCTCTGCACGAGGTCGAGATCGAGTGCCTGCCCGGAGACATTCCGTCGCACATCGACGCGGACGTCTCGAACCTCGAGATGAACCAGTCGCTGCACGTCTCCGACCTTCCGCACTCGGACAAGATCGAGTATCTCGACGAAGAGGACGCAGTTGTCGCGAGCGTCACCTACGTCAAGGCGGAAGTGGAGCCTGAGGCTGCCGCAGCCACCGAGACTCCGACCGAGCCCGAAGTCGCCAAGAAGGGCAAGCAGGAGACCGCCGAGGGCGAAGCCAAGCCGGAGGCAAAGAAGTAAGAAGGGAGACGGTAGAGTCCAGACAGTAGACAGTAGAAAAACCTGCTCCGCTCTACTGTCTACATCTCTACTGTCTACTGTCTGCCTTTTATGAAGCTCATCGTCGGTCTCGGAAATCCTGGCATGGAGTACCTGCTTACACCGCACAACGCAGGCTTCATGGCGATCGATCGCATCGCGGGCATCTGCGATGTGCAGGTAACGAACCGGCGGGGAAAGGCCCAGACCGCTCGCGCAAGGCTCGCCGGACAGGACGTCCTGCTGGCCAAGCCCGAGACCTTCATGAACCTGAGCGGGCTTTCGGTCGTTGCCCTGCTCGACGAGTTGGAGCTCGAAGACAAGGACATGATTGTCCTCTACGACGAGCTGGCATTTCCGCTGGGCACGATTCGGCTCGCCGAACGCGGTTCAGCAAACGGGCACAACGGAGCCAAATCGGTCTCCGCTGCGCTTGGTAGTGAAGAGTGGATGCGCGTCCGCATCGGAGTTGGCAAAGCGCCAACCGAGACCGGACGCGAGATCAAAGCAGGCGGCTCCGATTATCTGCTCGCGCCCATGCGCAATAAAGCAGACCTGGCGTCGCTCGAAGATGGTCTCGACCTCGCCGTACGCGCCGTCGAGAGGTGGCTGACAGAAGGACCGTCGGCCGCTATGAATGAGTTCAACAGGAAGGACAGACAGTAGAGAACTAGACAGTAGACAGTAGCTTCCAGCACGAGCCGTTTTCTCTGCTGTCTACTATCTACCCTCTACTGTCTCCTTCCCACAACAGCCAAACTGACCTCAACCCACCAGAGGCAGTGCGGGCAGAACCCGCAGAAAGAAGCATCATGAATCGCAGTTACGAAATCATGTTCATCGTCCGGCCCGACATTGAAGAGGCCGATATCGACAAGATCGTCGACACCTTCTCCGGCTACGTCACCCAGGGCGGAGGCACCGTCAAGCAGACCGAGAAGATGGGCCGCCGCCGGCTGGCCTACACCGTCCGCAAGTTCAACGACGGCTTCTACGTTCTTCTCATTGTCGAGTCGCCGGCTTCGCTCATCCACGAGATTGAGCGCCGCCTCCGCGTCTCCGAGCAAGTGATCAAGTTCATCACCGTGCGCACCGATGAGGAAGAGAAGCGCGTCGCCAAGATCAAGAAGCACCGCGACGCTCACGTGAAGCGCAGCGCGCAGCCGCAGCCCGGCGCTGAGACCGAACAGCCCGAGCCCACTGAGGCTCCTGCCGCCGAAGCGACACCCGAGCCCGCCGCGACCGAGGCATAAAGAGACCACGAACTCTGCATAAAGAGCTCAGCACTTTTAGAGGACAACGATCAACGCGGCTCATCGCTCCCGAATAGTCCAAAGGCTCCAATGCGAGTCTGGAGCGAGAGCAGCCCGAACCGGCTCCCCAACAAACAGTTAGTGGAGCGACAAAGGAAACCAAAATGGCTGACGAGAATCAGAATCAACCAGCATCCACTCCCGCACCTGCAGGCGACCGTCCGCAGAGTGATCGCCCGCAAGGCGAGCGTCCGCAGGGCGAGCGTTCCCAAGGTGGTCCTGGCGGCGACCGTGGTCCCCGTCCTGGCGGACCGCGCGGACCGCGTCCTGGCGGTGGCCCCGGCGGTCCTGGGGGTCCTGGCGGACGCAAGTTCTTCCGCCGCAAGAAGGTCTGCAAGTTCACCGTGGAGAAGATCGACTCGATCTCCTACCGCGACGTGCGCCTGCTGCAGCAGTTCGTCTCGGACCGCGGCAAGATCATTCCGCGCCGCCTTACCGGCACCTCGGCTCCCTTCCAGCGCAAGCTGACGAAGGCGATCAAGCAGGCCCGCGCGATCGCGCTGCTGCCCTACGCCGCCAAGTACTAGCTGGCGCTCACAAGATCGGAGAAGACAAATGGAAGTCATTCTGAAAGAAGATGTGCAGAAGCTTGGGCACCGGGGCGACGTGGTAAAGGTCGCCGACGGGTACGGGCGCAACTACCTGCTGCCGGAGAAGCTGGCGATTGAGGCGACCTCGGCGAACAAGGCCGTCATCGAGCAGATGAAGGCCTCGGCGCTGCGCAAGTCGGCGAAGGAGAAGGCCGGCGCGGAAGAGCTCTCCACCCGCCTCAACGAGGTTGTCCTTACCTTCGAGCGCAAGGCCGGCGAGCACGAGCAGCTGTTCGGCTCGGTTACCGCGGCGGACATCGCCAAGGAGCTCGAGGCCAAGGGCTACGAGGTTGACCGTCGCAAGATCCACCTGGACGAGCCGCTGAAGACCGTCGGCGAGTTCCACGTGCCGATTCGTCTGCACCGCGAGGTCACCGCGCACGTGCAGGTGAACATCAAGTCCGACAAGCCCGAAGCCGCTGTGGTCGCGGAGCCGGTCGAGGCTGCGAACGAGGAGACCGAGGTCGAGGCATAAACCCGGCTCGACCTCTGACGAAACGGCGCTCCTCGCGGAGCGCCGTTTTTTGCTTTTTGGGGTACACCCCCCCC
>Ga0070741_10021105_pt1 | contig 10170 bp, 9 predicted proteins | sample Coa_R1_4_FD_66440 | JGI IMG/M metagenome (GOLD analysis project Ga0070741, IMG submission 66440) | Surface soil microbial communities from Centralia Pennsylvania, which are recovering from an underground coalmine fire - Coalmine... | ecosystem: Environmental > Terrestrial > Soil > Unclassified ...
GGGACGGGTCTCGGCCTGTTCCTGGTGAAGGGACTGGTGGAGGCGATGGGCGGGCGCGTGGGCTACCAGGGCTCGAGCACCGGCGCCCGCTTCGAAGTGGTGCTGCAGGCCCCGCGCCGGGCCGCCGACGCGCTCACCCTCTAGGGCGAGTTTCGAGCGGCGTCATACCTAATCAAATCCTCACACTTAGACCGCACACACCGAATCGGCCCTGCCGATACTTCTGATCACGAGCCTCCGGATCAAGGAGGCGGTGAGAAACGGAGTATCGATGAAGCAGCTTCTTCGCCGACACAGCAAGGCGGTCGTGGCCGCCGGTGTCTCAACCGTTGTCCTGCTCGGCGGCGGTGCCGCGTTCGCCGCCAGCAACTCGGCGAGTGCGGGCGGCTCCCAACCCAACGCGTCCACCGCCAAGCCCAAGCCTGGTGGTGTCGAATCCCGTCTCGTCTTCGGCAAGGTCTCCTCGATCACCGCGCCGGCCGCCCCGGCCGCCGGAACCAGCTCGGGCGCCGGGTCGATCAGCCTCAGCGAACCGGACGGCAGCACGTTCACGGCCGCCGTTCTGCCCAAGACCAAGGTCTACGCCTATGTGGCGCCGGGCAAGAAGCCGGTGACCGAGGCACTGAGCGCTGTTCAGAACGGCGACGAAGTGGCGCTCTACATCCGCAAGGCCCGCGACCGCGACACCGGAACGACGGGAACTGGCGCTGCCGGCTCTGGTACCAGCGCCGGAACCGGCGCCCCGACGACGCCGGCGGTGCCCGTCGTCGCCCGGATCGTCGACCTCACCGGCGCAGTCCCGTCAACGACGACCGGTTGAGCGGCTAGCGCGGCCATCGAAGTCCCACCAACGGAGCCCCGTCCTCGGACGGGGCTCCGCCGCGTCCGCTGTGGATCTTCCTGCCTGGCTCGGATGCCGCTGACGGGTGGGGAGCCGGGGTGGTGGAGCTCGTCGGAGAACCCGTCGATGCGGAACCGTGCTGCCGGCGTTTCGGGCTTGACCCGCCGGATCTCGATGAGGGCGTTGGGGCGCGATCTCAGGGCTGTGTCAGGACCGCGTGAGTCCCCACCCGGCGCCATATCACGCGAGGCTCTCCCTGCACTGCCTCACCCGCACCGGAAAGTCGCTCGTCCGTCATCGGCCCAGGTCATCTCGAAGATTCCCGTAGCGCCCTGCACACCCTTCACCCGAAGACCTTTACGAAATCCCTTGCCTGTACGTAGGTCGGCGACGAATTGCACGACGACCGCGAGGAACGCCGCCTGTTGGTCGGCACTCAGCTGGTCGAAGTCGGCACCGAATCGTCGCAGCCACTGGTAGGTCGGCAAGTGCTACGAGCGCGGACGCCCGCGCGAAGACTTCGCACGCCGACGAAGCGCTTCAACGAACTCCTCACCCGAGCCGAATGATTCGCCGCGGCCGACGGCCAGGTCGGCGTCCGCCTCCCGCTCGCCGGCCTGCCATGCCGCAGTCCAGAACCACGCTTGGCTGGCGTCAATGACCTTCTGTGGACGAAGCAGGATCCCGTCCTCGGTGATCTGGCGTCCAAGAGATCACCTTCCTCCAAATGGGCGGCGGCTCTGATCTCCTCGGGCAGGGTCAGCTGTCCTTTGGCTCGCAATGTTGTTCTCGCCACGCTCCGAGTTTCACTCCTGGAGAATCCGAAAGTCGGAATCTCTTGCTCTCGGAGGTGCGTCGGACGGTCGTGGCCCCCTGAGATTGCGTAACTGATACTACGGGTGCACAGTAGTATCAGTTAGCCGCTAAATGATACGATCGAAGGTACCGTGACCAGAATCGCTGCTACATCGGCGCCGTGGCCGGTGCTGCGCTACGAGTCTCGGCCGTGGCAGCCGTCTGCGACTGTACCCATGTCCCGAACGGCCACGCGCCGGCATCGGGGCCCGTACCAGGCCGCCGTCCCAACCCTGATAGCCGGGCTGGACGTGACCCTCCCGTCGGAGACCGTTGCCCTGGTCGACGACGCTGCTCGTGAGATAACCCGGTTCGACGGAGAGCTCGGGGCTGAGATTGCGCCCTTCAGCTCAGTCCTGCTGCGAACTGAGTCCGCCTCCTCCTCGAAGATCGAGAACCTGACCGCCTCTGCCCGGGCCATCGCCGAGGCGGAACTTCATCCCAAGCGAAGCGGAAACGCCGCTCTGATCGTCGCCAACGCCGCTGCGATGACTGCCGCGATCGACCTCGCCGCACGGATCGACTCCGAGGCCGTCCTGGCGATGCACGAGGCTCTCCTTCGTCCGAGCCGTCCGGAGATCGCTGGCAAATGGCGCGAGGAACAGGTATGGATCGGCGGTAGCCCCCATGGGCCCCACGGCGCCGAATTTGTGCCTCCCCATCACGAGTGGGTGCCAGGCGCCATCGACGATCTGATCGCCTTCATCGCACGCGACGACATCCCCGTTCTCACGCAGGCCGCTCTCGCGCATGCCCAGTTCGAGACCATCCACCCGTTCCCCGACGGAAACGGGCGGACAGGACGCGCCTTGCTGCATGCACAACTCCGCAACAAGGGGCTGACACGCAACGTGACGGTACCGATCTCGGCCGGCCTCCTTACGAATACGGACGGTTACTTCGAAGCCCTGACGCTGTTCCGCGGTGGGAACCCGATTCCTATCATTGTGTCGCTGGCAAACGCTGCCTTTAGAGCCCTGGACAACGGACGCACACTGGTGCAGGATCTCCGGACCATCCGCGAGGAGTGGGACCAGAGAATCCGCGTCCGCCGTGGCGCGAATGCCTGGAAGATCGCCGATCTCCTCCTGCGTCACCCCGTAGTGAACGTTGGCCTCATCACGCAGGAACTGGGGATCGAGAGGACCAACGTCTACCGGGCACTCTCACCCTTGGTGGACGCTCAGGTCCTTGTCGAGTTCACGGACAAGAAGCGCAACCAGGTATGGCGTGTTCCCGAGGTACTGGAGGCTCTCGATCGGTGCCGAACGAGCAGGGCGGCGCGTTCCGGCCGCGAACTGAACTGTGCCGGGCCTGATGGCAGCCTAGAGCGTGACCTAGGCGTCGCGCCCGATAACCAGGACGCAGCCGTCGTCCTCGGTCTGCAGCCGCGACGACACCAGCTCGGAGGCCAGGGCATGGTCCACTGCTGCCGCGTCCAGATCGCCACCCGAGCCGACGACCTCGCGCACCACGCCGAGCAGCCGGGCGAGCCCGTCGCTCGGGTCCTCACCACGTCGTTCGAACAGACCGTCGGTGTAGAGCACCAGGCGGCCTCCGGGCTCGACACCCAACGCGGTCTGGCCGTAGTCGTGTCGACCGCTGCCGATCGGAGCTCCCGCCACCATGTCAGAGACGAGAACGACCTCACCGTCCGGGCGGACGGCTATGGGAGGCGGGTGGCCGGCGTTGGCCCACACTCCGGTTCCGGTGGCCGGGTCGAGCAGGCCGTAGAGAGCAGTGGCGATGTGGTCGTCGGAGGACTGCATGACGAGCTCGGAGAGATGCTCGAGCATTCGGCCCGGACGGATGCCGGCCACGGCCAGGCCGCGGGCGGCGTTGCGGACATGCGCCATGGTGGCGGCGGCCGGCACGCCGTGGCCCGACGCGTCACCGATGCCGACGAGCAGCAGCCCTCCGGGCATGAGCTCGGCCTCGTACCAGTCCCCGCTGACGTCACCGCCGGCCGAAGGTACGTAGCGGGCGGTGAAACGGTGCCCGTCCACCTTTGGCATCGCGGCCGGGAGGAGGGCGGCGCTGAGCAGGGCGACGCTGTCGACCTGGGCCCGGTAGCGCCGGGCATTGCGTAGCGACATGCCGGCGCGCCCGGCGAGCTCTGCAGCCGCAAAGCGCACCTCCGCCGGCGGCATGCCTCCGGTCCACTCGGGGCTCTGCAGGCTCATGACACCGATCGTCTGTCCCACGGCCTCGATTGGCACGATCAGCGCGGACCACGGCGCGCCCGGCAGGGAGAGGATCCGGTTGGCCAGCTCGGCGCCATAGATGGCGTGCACCTGGTCCGGGTCCATGGCCGGAACGACGATCACCTGCCCGGTGCGGTACGCCTCGGCCACGGACACCGGCGCGTCGACGGGAAGAGGCCCGGCGGCCCGGACGGCGCCGGCCAGCTCCTCGGCTCCGGCCATCTCCACCGCGGTGCGCACCAGCTTGTCGTCCTCGGCCACGTACACCGCGCACCACGGGGCGAGTCGGGGAACCGCCAGGCGCACGAGTGACTGGATGACCATGTCGGGGTCGAGCGCGCTCACCATCAGGCGCGTTCCCTGGGACAGGAACTCGAGGGTCTCGCGGGCGCGGCGCTCGGCGTCGTGGAGCTGGGCCCGGTCGAGGGCGCCGGCGCAGAGATCCGCCAAGGCGTGAAGGAGCGGAAGCCCGGGACCGAGCGGGTTCCCCCGTTCCCGCCAACCGATGTGCATCACGCCCATGCGCCGGCCCCGGGCCGACAGCAGGAGAACCACAACAGACTCGGTGTCGGATCGGATGTGGTGCAAAACCGGCCAGCGTTCGTCGCGCTCCTCGCGGTCCCCGAACACGACGACTTCCCCGGTGCGCATCGCCACCGCGGCGGGCAGGTCGGACTCGGGGGGGATGTCTCCGACCTCGGATGAGCCCCCTTCGCCAGCGCCGGCCGAGAATCTGATGACGCCGTCGGGGCCGACCAACCACAGGCCCACGGAGTTCGCCCCCAACGTGGAGAGGGCGTGGTCGAAGAGCGCGGTCGCTACCTCGTCGGCCGTCAGCGCCTCGGCCAGGGCGCGGGCGACTTCGAACAGCGCGTCGGGCCGCTCGGTGAAGGCCGGCGGCTCAGGAGCCTTGGGGTTCGCTGCCGTCACTTTCGGGCAGTTTGCCACCGAATCGAACGGTGGAATACGCCGGGATCCTGTGGGAGGTGGGGTCGGCCGGCTCCCCGGCGTGCGCCGGCTCAGCGCCCGCGCTCGCGGGCTCGGCCTGTCTCTCGCCCTCGATGGTCGGCAGGTCGATCGGGCGGAGGTCGACCTCCACGGCCCGGCTCAGGTCGATCCCCGGAGACACGCCGCCCGCCGCCACCGTCGGCCGCTGCTCGGAGAGTCCGGTCGCCTCGTTCATCCGGTGCGGCTGCACGTTCGACCAGCCGTGCCGGCGCCGCCGCCGGGCGTCGACGATCGCCAAACCGGTAACGCCGCCGCCCACCAGGGTGAGCGTTCCCGACCCGTAGGCGAGGTAGCGCCGGGTGCGGGCCTGGCTCTCGCACGGCCGCAGTCCGGCCGGGACGGCCTGATTCCCACTCGTGTAGGCCGAGGAGAACGCACCACCGCAGGGCATCACCCCGGCGGCGTACTGGACGCTGAACGTCTTGATGGCGAAGAGCAGGGTCGCGACGAACAGGACGATCGTCACGGCGCCCGCGACAACCGGGCGCCACCACTCCTTCTCAGCGGTGTCCATGCCTAGACCTCGGAAGATCCTTCTCAGAGGCAATGGTGAACCTGTCTGTCAGCACCGGCAAGGCGGGCAAGCCGCCCAGAGCGGCCACACCGTTCAAGTTCGACGCCGCCACGGTCCGGCCCTACGCCGTTAAGCCCGACTCAGCCGAATTGCGAAGCCGCGGCCTCGATGTTCTCGAGCATCCGCGCCGTGCAGCCGGACAGCTCTACGACGGGGAGCACGTCCTCGGCCACCCGGGTGGCGATCGACTGGAAGGCGGCTCCGGCCGCGCCAACCGCTCCCGAAGAGACCAGCACCACCGGGCTGCCCACATCTCCCCCCGCCGCCACCGCCGGATCCAGCGGCACGCTGCCGAGCAGTGGGACACCGATCGAATCGGCCAGTCGCTGGCCGCCACCCTCCCCGAAGAGCGGATAGCTCTGACCGTGCTCGCACTCGAACGCGCTCATGTTCTCGACCACGCCGGCCACCCGCAGATGCCCCCGCCGCGCCATGTCGGCGGCCCGAGCCGCCACCTTCTGAGCCGCCAGCGCCGGCGAAGTCACGATGATCATCTCCGCCCGCGGCAGCATCCGGGCCAGCCCCATCTGGATGTCACCCGTGCCCGGCGGCATGTCGACGAGCAGGTAGTCGAGATGGCCCCACGTTACGTCTTCGAGGAAGTGCTGCAGGGCGCGGTTGAGGATGAGGCCGCGCCACATGATCGCCTCCTCCTCCCCGGAGAGGAAGCCCATCGACACGACCTTGAGCACGCCGTCAGCACCCCCGGGCCCCGAACTCGGCACCACCCGCTCCAGCGGCACCATCTTCTTGTCGCGCGCCGGGATGCGGCCTTCGAGCCCGAGCATGCGCGGCACGGAGAAGCCCCAGATGTCTGCGTCGAGCACGCCGACGACCAGGCCCCGCGCCGCCAACGCCGCGGCCAGGTTGACCGTGACCGACGACTTCCCGACGCCGCCTTTGCCCGACGCGACCGCCACGACGCGCGTCGTCGGCGGGATGTCGGTGACCAGCGGGTTCTCCTGCGCCTTGGTCCGGGCGCGGTCCATGAGGGCGGCCCGCTCCTCGGGCGTCATGTGGCCCATCTCGACCTCGACGCCCGCCACGCCGGGTAGGGAGCCGACCCGGCCCCGCACGTCCCGGTCGAGCTGGGCCCGCAGTGGGCAGCCGGCCACGGTGAGGGCTACCTGCACGGTTACGACGCCGTCCGCAGCCACGGCCACGTGCCGAACCATCCCGAGGTCGACGATGTTGTCCCCGAGCTCGGGATCGATGACCTGGACGAGGGCCTTCCAGACCGCCTCCGCCTCGGGCGGGGCGCCGTCCTGAGGGCGGTCGGGTTGCACGGATAGGAATTCTACCGGCGGCCACCGGTAGTATTTGGGTCCGGATGGACCGGCTGACCGTGTTCAAGGCGCTGGGCGACGACACCCGCTACGCGCTCTACGCCGAGCTCGTCTCCAGCCGGGTGCCGCTGTCGACCTCCGACCTGGCCCGGCGCCTCGGCCTGCACCCCAACACCGTGCGCCCCCACCTCGAGCGCATGCGCGACGCCGGCCTCCTGCGGGTCGAGTCGGCCAGCAGCGGGGCGGTGGGCCGGCCCCGGCACCGCTACACCCCGGCCCCCGGCGCGCCGGGCGTCGGCCTCGATCCGCCCGCCTATCAGGCCCTGGCCGGCCTACTGGCCGAGGTGGTCTCCGCCCGCTCATCCGAAGCCGCGCTCTCCCCCTCACAATCCGCCCGGGCGGTCGGCCGCGGCGAGGGCAGGCGGATGGCCGCGGCTGGGTCGAAGACGGGGGCGGGGCCGAAGAGCGGGGCGGCGCCCAAGCGCCGGGCCCGCCCGGCCTGCGTCGAGGCGCTGCGCAGCGCCATGGAGCGGATGGGCTTCGAGCCGGAGGTGGAGCTGAGCACCGGACGGGCCGAGATGGTCTTCGCCCACTGCCCGTTCCGGGAGCTGGCCGAGGCCCACCCCGACGTGGTCTGCGAGCTGCACCGCGGAATAGCCGAGGGTGTCGTGGAGTTGGCCGGTGGGGGCGAGGTGGCCGACTTCGCCACGCTGTCCGATCCCCGACCGTGCCGGGCTCAGCTGGCTGTCGGGTAAAATTGCAATCGTCACAACCCGTGGAGGAATGAGCGTGACCACGATCAGCACGGTCCGGATTGGCAAGAAGCCGGCGCCGATCAGCCTCACCGACGCGGCCGTGGCCAAGGTGGGGGAGCTGCTCGAAAAGGAGGGCGAGGAGGGCCTGGCCCTGCGCGTGGCCGTTCGCCCCGGTGGCTGCTCCGGCTACAGCTACGAGATGTTCTTCGACACGGAAGAGGCCGGTGACGACATCGCCCGCAGCTTCGGGTCGGTGAAGGTCCTGGTCGACTCGGCCTCGGCGGAGCTGCTCAGCGGCTCGACCCTCGACTACAAGGACGGCCTCCAGGGCGCCGGGTTCCACATCAGCAACCCGAACGCCCAGCGCACCTGCGGGTGCGGTAGCTCGTTCAGCTGATCTTCTCCCTCGACGGGCGCTCCGTCGAGGTCGACGACTCGCCCCCCGGCTTCCTGGCCGGGGCCACCCTCCTCGAAGTCCTGCGTGACCGCCTCGGCGCGCGCAGTCTCAAGGACGGCTGCTCCCCTCAGGGCCAGTGCGGGTGCTGCACGGTCTGGGTCGACGGCGCCCCCCGGGTCGCCTGCGTCACCCCCGCCCGCCGAGTGGCCGGCCGGGCCGTTACGACCATCGACGGCCTCGACCCGACCACCCGCGACCGCTGGGCCGACGCGTTCACGGCCTGCGGCGCCAGCCAGTGCGGTTTCTGCACGCCGGGGATCATCATGCGCTTGGCCGCTCCCTCCCGCGCAGGGGAAGCCACCTCCTCCCTCCTCGCCCACCTCTGCCGTTGCACCGGATGGCGCACGATCCTGGAAGCCGACGCCCTCGCATCCGGCGCCGGTCTCATCGACCTACGCGACCGCGACCTCTCCGCCGCCGCTCTCCGCGCCAGCATCGAGGGGCGGACACCGCAGCGGGTGGGAGCGGAGGTGGCGCTTGGGGGCGGGGGCTTCGCCGACGACGCGGCTCCGCCCGACGCGCTGGTGGCGGTCCCCGACGGCGCCGGCGGCTGGGCGGTGGCCGAGACGTTGAGCGGGGCTCGTTCCGCGGCGGCCAAGGTGCAGGGCCGGCGCACGACCCTTGACGTCTCGTGGCCGATGGCGGTCCCGGAGGGGGAGTGGGATCTGCGCCTCGCCACCACGTGGGTCGAGCCCGCCTACCTCGAAACCGACGCGTCGTGGTGCGCGCCGGGCGGGGACCCGGTCACACCGCTCGGCAACGGGGGCGCTTTCGGCGGCAAGCTCGACTCGATCGCGCCCGCCGCCGCCCGGGAGCTGGCCGATCGCCACGGCCGTGTCGTGCGGGTGCTGCTCTCCCGGGAGGACTGCGTCCGGCTCGGCCCCAAGCGCCCGCCGCTGGCCGCCGGCGTGCGAGCCGACGGGTTCGGCGCGGTCAGAGTGGCCCGCACCCCGGGCATCACCGCGGCCATCCGCTCGGTAGCGCCGAACCTCGACGTCGAGGAGGTCGACATCCCCGGGCCGCCAACGTCTGTCGATCCCCGCGGCGCCGGCTGGATCGAGGCCGCCGTGCTCCTCGGCGTTCTCGAGGCGCGCCTAGCCAGCCGCCAGTCAGTAAGAGCGCGGTCCCCGCAGGGCGCGCGGGCCGAAGCCGAGCTTCTGGCCGACACCTCCGGCGCCGAGCGGCTGCGCGTCCGGGTCTCGTGCGGTGACCCGCTCGATCCGGTCGTGTTGCGCTCCTACTGCATCGGCGCCGCGCACATGGCGCTCGGTTGGGTTCGCACCGAGGGTCTGGCCGTCGACGGGGAGGGAAACGTGCACGACCTGACCATTCGGTCCTTCGGCATACTGCGGGCCCGCGACATGCCGGAGGTGGACGTGGAGATCGCAGAGGAGGAGGGTCCACCCGTGAACGGATCCGACGCGGTGATGGCGGCGGTGGCCGGAGCGGTGTGGCTGGCCGACGGCCTTCCGCAGCGCTGGCCCCACCGGCGTTCCGCCCCGTCAGCGGGCTCAGCATGAGCGAGAGCCAAGGCGGTGACCGGCCACGCCCGGTCGGGCCCTACACGCCGATCGTGCGGGCCGGTGACTGGCTGGTGTGCTCCGGCCAGATCGGCCTGGCCGAGGGGCATCGGTCCGGCGGTGGCGTCCGCGGCGAGCTCACCCAGGCGCTGCGCAACGTCGAGGCCTTGCTGCGCTCCGAGGGCGCCGAGCTCACCGACGTCGTGAAGACGACGGTGTTCCTCGCCCACATGAGCGACTACGGCCCGATGAACGAGACGTACGCCGAGATCTTCGGGGACCACCGCCCGGCCCGCTCGGCCATCGGCGTCTCCGAGCTGCCGTTGGGCGCGCTGGTCGAAGTGGAGGCCTGGGCCTACAAGCCTGTCTGACCGACCACGGGCTCGGCCCTGGGCCACCAAGCGCTCACGCCGGCCGGCGTCACACCCTCGTCATACCGTCGATCGTGTGGGGCAAGCCGCCGACCAATGACGTCACCTCGCTGTGTTAGCCCAAGTTGAGCATCAGGTCGCCCTGCTCAGCCGTAGACTTGGGTTCGGTCACGGTGTCGGAGGCGAAGACGGCAGCTGAGATGCTGAGGGCTTCGGAAGCAGCTCGCCGTCTTGACCTGCCCACCAAGGAGCTTCTTCGCCTGGTGCACGAGGACAAGATCCGGTACGTAATGATCGAG
>Ga0070741_10021106_pt1 | contig 10170 bp, 5 predicted proteins | sample Coa_R1_4_FD_66440 | JGI IMG/M metagenome (GOLD analysis project Ga0070741, IMG submission 66440) | Surface soil microbial communities from Centralia Pennsylvania, which are recovering from an underground coalmine fire - Coalmine... | ecosystem: Environmental > Terrestrial > Soil > Unclassified ...
GAGCGCACGCTGATAGGGTTTCAGGCGGCTGTTGGGAATGGCCGAACCCACCATGCTCGAGATCCAGGCGCCTAGGAGCGCACCGATCACGGTCGCGACGAGCACGATCACGAGCGGCGTGCCGTCGCTGCTCTGCAGCGCGATCGCGATCGCAACGCCGGTCGCGCAACCCAGACCGGCACCGATCAGCATGCCCATCTGCGCGCCGTGCACGACATCGCTCTTTTGCAGCAGGCTCCCTTCGTGGAGCTCTCCAAGCGAAATGCCCTCGTTGGCGATGAAATGGATGTGCCGCGCCTCGATGCGCGCGAGCAACAGGTCATCCATCGTGCGGCGGGCGCTGGTCACATCGGGCAGGACGAAAAGCAGACGTCGACGCATGAAAGTCTCCTTCCTTGTCGAGTCACCCCACGATACGCTTCATTTGCCCGCCCGCAACGGGCGACTTAATCCATGCGGCTTGTGTGGCTTAGCGCGCCGGCTTAGGATGGGGTGATCTCGATGTGTTGGAGGGGTGTCGTGAAGATTCGTTGCATTGCGCTTGCCCTGGTGGCGCTCGTCATGCCCATGCTGTCGCTCGCGCAGGTCAAGGTCGGCCTCATGGTGTCGGCCACAGGACCGACCACCGCGATCGGCCTGCCGCAGAAGAACACGGGCGAGATCCTGCCGAGGAAGATGGGCAATGCAACCGTCGAGTACATCCAGTACGAGGACGGCGGCGATACGACACGCGGCGTGCAGAACGCGAAGAAGCTCATCCAGGAAGACAAGGTCGATGCGCTGATCGGGCCATCGACGACCCCGATCGCGCTCGCGATGCTCGATCTGGTGGCGGAGGCCAAGGTGCCGCTGCTCGCCACGGTCGGAACGTCGAGCGTGGTCGAGCCGCTCGACGCCAAGCGACGCTGGGTGTTCAAGACCACGCAAAACGACGATCTGATCGCCGCGGCGCTGGTGAAGCACATGGCGAAATCCGGCGTCAAGACCTATGGCTTCATCGGGTTCAAGGATCCGTATGGCGAGAACTGGTTGCGCGTGTTCGGCCCGATGGCGGAGAAGGCGGGGATCCGGCTCGTCGCCACCGAGTTCTATCAGCGCAACGACCAGAGCGTGACCGGCCAGGCGCTCAAGCTCATGGCAGCGAAGCCGGACGCCATCCTGATCGCAGGCGTTGGCGGTCCCGGGGTGCTGCCGCAGGTGACGCTCCGCGACCAGGGCTACAGGGGTGCCGTCTACCAGACGCACGGCGTTGCCACGGACGAGTTTATCCGTCTCGGCAAGGACAAGGTCGAAGGCACCATTCTCGCGGCGGGACCGATGCTCGTGCTCGACGAGATACCGTCGGGCAATCCGATCAAGAAAGTCGCAACGCAGTACATCACCGCCTACCAAAAGCAGTTCGGCGTGAAGCCTTCGACCTTTGGTGCCAACACCTACGACGCAGGGCTCATCCTCGAGCGCGCCATCCCGATCGCGCTCGCCAAGGCCAAACCGGGCACCGACGCGTTTCGTGTCGCGTTGCGCGATGCGATCGAGCAGGAGCGCGAGATCGTCGGCTGCCAGGGTGTGTTTAACATGTCGCCCTCCAATCACAACGGCATGGACGAGCGTGCACGCGTGCTCGTGACCGTGCGCGACGGCAGGTTCCGCCTCCTGCCGGAGTGATGGCGCCCGAACTCGCCCGGGACCGCCGCACGCAGCGCGCAGCCCGGGTCGTGGGCATCGTGCTCGCTGCCGGCCGCGGCGAGCGCTTCGGCGGCGACAAGCTCATGGCGCCGCTGACGCAGACGCGCGCTGACATTCCCGCAGGCACCCCGCTCGCCCTCGCCGCCTGCAGGCACGTCATCGCGGCGTTGCCCGAGACGATCGTGGTGGTGCGGGCCGGCGCGACCGCGATCGAGAGCGTCGTGGCCGGCACGGGCGCGGTGATCGTGCGCTGTCCCGACGCCGATGCCGGCATGAGCGCCACACTTGCATGCGGCGTGCGTGCTCGCGCCAACGCGGATGGCTGGGTGATCGCGCTCGGCGACATGCCCTGGATCGATCCGCGGACGATCCGCAGCGTGGCGCGTGCGGTGGTGAACGGTGCCCCGGTAGCGGCACCCTTTTTCAATGGCCGCCGCGGCCACCCCGTGGGTTTCGGCAGTGCCTTGCGCGACGCGCTGCTTGCGCTCGGCGGCGATCAGGGCGCGCGCGACATCGTGCAGGCGCACGAGGCGGCGCTCATGCGCATCGACGTCGACGATCCCGGCATATTGCGCGACGTCGACACGCCCGCCGATCTGTAGCCCGCCAGGCTGGATCGATCAGGCCGAGCGCTGGTGCGCCCACATCTCGGCCTGGCGGCCGACGATGCGGTTCTCCTCTTCCTGCATGCGCCACCACTTGATGAGGTCGGCCGCTTCGAGCGGCTTCGAGATCAGGAAGCCCTGCGCCTCGTCGCAGCCATGGTTCTTGAGGAAGTTGAACTGCGTGGCCGTTTCCACGCCTTCCGCGATCACCCGCAGCCCGAGCGAATGCGACAGCGCGATGATGGCCTGGGTGATCGCCTCATCGTTCGCGTTCTCCTCGAGACCGTGCACGAAACGCTGGTCGATCTTGACGCCGTGGATCGGCAGGCGCGCGAGATACGACAGGCTCGAATAGCCCGTGCCGAAGTCGTCCACCGTGATCGATACGCCGCGCTGCTTCAGCTTGACCAGAGTGTCGACCGCCTTTTCCGGATGCGTGATGATGACGCTCTCCGTGATCTCCAGATCGAGATACTGCGGCGGCAGGTTGGACGAGACGAGCGCGTCCTCGACGATCGAGAGCCAGCTGTCGTGCTGGAGCTGCTGCACCGACAGATTCACCGACAGGCGCAGCAGCACGCCCTGGCGGTGCCACTGCATCACCTGCTTGCACGAATCGCGCAGCACGCGGGCGCCCAGCATCTGGATCATGCCGGACTCCTCGGCGACCGGAATGAAGTCCGACGGCGCGATGATGCCGCGCTGCGGATCGCGCCAGCGCAGGAGTGCCTCGATGCCGCAGGCACGTCCGGTCTGCATGTCGATCTGCGGCTGGAACACGAGGAAGAACTCGTCGTCCATGAGGCCGCGCCGCATGTCGGTCTCGAGCTGCAGCCGGAGTTGCACGCGCGCATTCATGTCCGCGGTGTAGAAGCGATACGCGTTGCGCCCGGCGTCCTTGGCCGCGTACATCGCGGTGTCCGCCTGCTTGATCAGCGTGCCGGGATCGGCGGCATCGAGCGGATACATCGACACGCCGATCGAGCACGTCAGCGTCGGCATCTGGTCCGAAAGCCGGAACGGCGCGAGGAAGGCCTCGCGCACGCGGGCGAGCACGGTCATGGTCTCGAAGGTCGCGTGCGCCGGATCGAGGCCCGGCAGGATCAGCACGAACTCGTCGCCACCGAGACGCGCGACGGTGTCGGCCTCGCGTACGGCGCTCGTGAGGCGCTGCGCCACGGACTGCAGCAGCTGATCGCCCGAATCGTGGCCGAGGGTGTCGTTGATGCGCTTGAAGTGATCGAAATCGATGAAGAGGCAGGCCACGTGCGTGCCGTCGCGCTGGCTTTGGGCGAGGATCTGCTTCAGGCGCTGGTTGAGCAGCGACCGGTTGGGCAGCCCCGTGAGGATGTCGTGCTGCGCGAGCTTGTACGCGTGCGCGGTCGCGATCTCGAGCTCCTTCGTGCGCTGCGCCACCTTGTCTTCCAGCGTGCGCTGGTAGTTGGCGACCTCGTTCTGCGATTCGGCGAGGCGCTGCGTCATCTGATTGAACGCGTGGGTGAGGAGCCCCAGCTCGTCGGCCGAGCGCGCCGGCACGTACACGTCGAGCTTGCCGGAACCGACCGCGCGTGCGGCACGCATGAGGCGGCGCATGGGCGCCACGATCCGGCGCGTGAGCAACAGGGTCGTGCCGATCGACAGCAGCACCAGCAGTGCGACGACCGTCAGCGCTCCGATGAGATGATTCTCGAACTGCTGCTGCTGGCGAGCGAAGCTCATGCCCAGGCGCACGTAGCCCAGCGGCAGCACCGATGCAGCGAGGTTCGTGCTCTCCTGCACCGTGGAGGCACGCAGGCGCGCCGCCGCGGTGTTGCCCGCCATCACCGGCACCGCGAGATCGACATAGGAACGTCCCTCGATGCGCGGGTGCGTGACCTGCGGCACATCCGAAGCGGTGGGCAGCGCGGTCAGCGGCGGCAATGGGCCGTGCTCGGCACCCCCGTAGCGACGCTCCGCCATCGTGCGCCCGTGCACATCGAGCACCTGCACATAGGCGATGTCGCCGTTGCGCACCACGCTGTCCAGGATGCTGTCGATGTATGCGCGGTCGCCATGCGCGAGCGCGTACTCCGAGAGCTCGCACAGCATCGTGATGACGGTGGTGCCTTCGGCGCGCAGCTCCTCGTCGCCATCGCGCCACTGCTGCCACAGGTAGAAGCCTGTAGTCGCGACGGCCGTGATGAAGATGAGTCCGACGGTCAGCACGTTGAGCTTCGTGAGAAGCCCCATGCGCACCCGCGGCAGGTTGGTCGGGGTGTTGGTCTCGCCGGCGAGAGGCGACAGGTGTCGCCGGAAGCGACGCAGGACCGAGTTCATGCGGCGAGTGTACTTCGGCGCGGTGGCGGCCGGCCACCGCCCGGCGGCTAGGCTATTTGGCTAGTCTGCTATTCCGCCAGCACCGGGATCTTGCCGATCCTGCGCTGCCACTCGCGCGGGCCCGTCTTGTGCACTGCATTACCCTGGGCATCGACGGCGACCGTCACCGGCATGTCCCGGACGTCGAACTCGTAGATCGCCTCCATGCCGAGATCCTCGAACGCGATCACGCGTGCGTGCTTGATCGCCTTCGACACCAGATACGCCGCGCCTCCGACGGCCATGAGATAAGCCGCCTTGTGCTTGCGGATCGCATCGATGGCGACCGGGCCGCGCTCGGCCTTGCCGATCATCGCGATGAGGCCGGTCTGTCCCAGCATCATCTCGGTGAACTTGTCCATGCGCGTGGAGGTCGTCGGCCCCGCCGGTCCGACCGCTTCGTCGCGCACGGGGTCGACCGGGCCGACGTAATAGATCACGCGATTGGTGAAGTCCACAGGCAGCTTCTCGCCTTTCGCGAGCATGTCGGCGATGCGCTTGTGGGCGGCATCGCGGCCGGTGAGCATCCTGCCGTTGAGCAGCAGCCGCTGGCCGGGTTGCCATTGCGCCACTTCCGCGGGAGTGAGGGTGTCGAGGTTCACGCGCCGGGCTTCGGCCGATGGTGCCCATTCCACATCCGGCCAGCGCGAAAGATCGGGCGGATCGAGACGCGCAGCGCCCGAGCCGTCGAGCACGAAATGGGCGTGACGCGTCGCCGCGCAATTCGGAATCAGCGCCACCGGCAGGCTCGCCGCGTGCGTGGGGTAATCCAGGATCTTGACGTCGAGCACGGTCGACAATCCGCCGAGACCCTGCGCGCCGATGCCGAGCGCATTGACCTTGTCCATGAGCTCGAGACGCAGCTCCTCGGTACGCGAGAGCTTCTCACCGCGCGCGGCCTTGGCCCTGAGCTCGTGGATGTCGATCGGATCCATCAGTGCTTCCTTGGCGAGCAGCATCGCCTTTTCCGCGCTGCCGCCGATGCCGATGCCGAGCATGCCCGGGGGGCACCAGCCCGCGCCCATCGTCGGCACGGTTTTCATGACCCAGTCGACGATCGAGTCCGACGGATTGAGCATGGTGAACTTGCTCTTGTTCTCGGAGCCGCCGCCCTTGGCCGCGATCCTGACTTCGATCTCACCGCCGGGCACGAGCTCGTAGTGCACCACCGCGGGCGTGTTGTCCTTCGTATTGGTGCGCTTGCCCGCCGGATCGGCGAGGATCGACGCGCGCAGCGTGTTGTCGGGATCGAGGTATGCACGGCGCACGCCCTCGTTGATCATGTCGGTGACGCTCATGGTCGCGCTCTCCGGCGTGCGCTCCCAGCGCACGTCCATGCCGACCTTGACGAACGCCACGACGATGCCCGTGTCCTGGCAAATGGGGCGATGGCCCTCGGCGCACATCTTCGAGTTGGTGAGGATCTGCGCGATCGCGTCCTTGGCCGCCGGGGACTGCTCCGCGGCATAGGCCTCGCCCAACGCGTCGATGAAATCCATCGGGTGGTAATACGAGATGTATTGCAGCGCGTCCTTGACGCTGTCGATCAGATCCTGCGGGCGGATCACGGCCATCGTGGTCTCCGGGAGCTTGCGGGGTGGATGGGCGGTGCCGTCGTGGTCGGCGGTGCGGCGCGCGGCGCGTCGCGGAAGATGTGCGATTTTAACATTCGACGTCCGGGCGCTGCGACGTGATGCCGCCGGGAGCGCCGCCTCGCGAGCATGTTTGCACGACGCTCGCGGCTTTGGTTAGACTGCGATCAAACCCGTGGTTCTCGAGGGTGGCCTTGCGCCATGCCTCGCATCGAGGAGGAGCGAATGTCAACCAACATCGAATCGGTGCTGCACGAAACCCGCGTGTTCGAGCCGGGCGCCGATACCGTTGCCCGCGCGCATCTTTCGAAGGCCGATTACGAGGAGCTCTGCGCGCGCGCCGAAGCCGACTACGAGGGCTATTGGGCCAAGCTCGCGCGCGACACGCTGTCGTGGCACAAGCCGTTCACGCAGGTGCTCGACGAATCGAACGCGCCGTTCTACAAGTGGTTTGCGGACGGGCTCATCAACGCGTCGTACAACTGCCTCGATCGCCACCTGCAGACCATCCCGCATCGCACCGCGATCATCTTCGAGGCCGATGACGGCGCCGTCACCCGCGTCACCTACAAGGAGCTTTACGCGCGTGTCTGCCAGTTCGCGAACGGGCTCAAGAAGCTCGGCATCGCGAAGGGCGATCGCGTGCTCATCTACCTGCCGATGTCGATCGAGGCGGTGGTCGCGATGCAGGCCTGCGCGCGCATCGGCGCGATCCACTCCGTCGTGTTCGGCGGCTTTTCGGCCAAGAGCGTGAACGAGCGAATCGCCGACGCCGGCGCCAAGCTCGTCATCACCGCGGACGGCCAGTTCCGCGGCGGCAAGGAGATCCCGCTGAAGAACGCGGTCGACGAGGCGCTCGGGATGGGCGGGTGCGAATCGATCCAGGGTGTCGTCGTGTATCGCCGCAGCGGCACCGACGTTGCGTGGAACGCGCACCGCGACATGTGGTGGCACGACCTCGTGTCGGGCCAGCCCAGCGAATGCGAGCCGACCTTCGTCGAGGCCGAGCATCCGCTCTTCATCCTCTACACATCGGGCTCGACCGGCAAGCCCAAGGGCGTGCAGCACTCGACCGCGGGCTATCTGCTGCAGTCGCTGTGCTCGATGAAATGGACGTTCGACATCAAGGATTCGGACGTCTTCTGGTGCACGGCGGACGTCGGCTGGGTCACCGGACACACGTACGTCGTCTACGGTCCGCTCGCGTGCGGCGCGACGGAAGTGATGTTCGAAGGCGTGCCGAGCTACCCCAACGCCGGCCGTTTCTGGGAGATGATCCAGCGCCACAAGGTGAGCGTGTTCTACACCGCGCCCACCGCGATCCGATCGCTCATCAAGCTCGGCGGGGACTTGCCGCGCAACTACGATCTGTCCAGCCTGCGCATCCTCGGCACGGTCGGCGAGCCGATCAATCCGGAAGCATGGATGTGGTACTACACCGTCGTCGGCAATTCACGCTGTCCCGTCGTCGATACGTGGTGGCAGACCGAGACCGGCGCGCACATGATCTCGCCCATGCCCGGCGCGACCGCATTGAAGCCCGGTTCATGCACCCTGCCCCTGCCGGGCATCCAGGCCGCGATCGTCGACGAGACCGGGCACGAGGTCGGGCTCGGCAAGGGCGGGTTCCTCGTCATCAAGCGACCGTGGCCGGCGATGATTCGCACGATCTGGGGCGACCCCGACCGGTTCAGGAAGTCCTATTTCCCGGAGGAGCTCGGCGGCAAGCTCTATCTCGCCGGCGATGGCGCCAATCGCGACATGGACGGCTATTTCTGGATCATGGGCCGCATCGACGACGTGCTCAATGTCTCCGGACATCGCCTGGGCACGATGGAGATCGAGTCGGCGCTGGTGGCCAATGCCATGGTGGCGGAGGCTGCGGTGGTGGGCCGTCCCGATGAGATGACGGGCGAAGCGGTCTGCGCATTTGTCGTGCTCAAGCAGCCGCGACCCAGCGGTGGCCACGCCGAGCAGATCGCGCGCGAGCTTCGCGACTGGGTGGCGAAGGAGATCGGTCCCATCGCCAAGCCGAAGGACATCCGCTTCGGCGACAACCTGCCCAAGACGCGATCCGGCAAGATCATGCGCCGCCTGTTGCGCTCGATCGCGCGCAACGAGGAGATCACGCAGGACGTGTCGACGCTCGAGAACCCGGCGATCCTCGATCAGCTGAAGCAGGTTTCCTGATCGCTGCACCGACGCGGCAGTGGCGACACCCGGGGGAGGCGCCCGGTCGTGCGGCGATATGCGCCTCTTGCGCCCTCCGCGATTGCAGCTATGATGCCGGGACGCGCGAAGCCCGATAACGGAGCAGCGGCTTCGCCACGCAGTCTTGCAGGACGAGAGAACGATTCGAGGCGCCGAGCGCGAAGCAATCGCGCCGGCAGAAGATCGCAACCGTCGCAACGTCAGGAGGAACTGCATGGCTACCCCCGCATCGACGATGGCTGGAGCAGTACAGGAGCGGATGATCACCAAGTCCGAGGAGCGGCGCGTGATCTTCGCGTCGTCCCTGGGCACCGTGTTCGAGTGGTACGACTTCTATCTTTACGCAACCCTGGCTCCCTTCTTCGCCGCGCTCTTCTTCCCTAAGGGCAACGACACCGCGGCGCTGCTGTCCGCCTTCGCGGCGTACGCGGCGGGCTTCCTCGTGCGCCCGTTCGGCGCGCTCGTGTTCGGTCGGATCGGCGACCTGGTCGGCCGCAAATACACGTTCCTGGTCACGATCATCTTCATGGGCGGGTCCACCTTCGCCGTCGGCCTTCTGCCGACGTACGCCGCGATCGGCTGGGCGGCCCCGATACTGATGGTTTCGCTGCGCCTGTTGCAAGGCCTGGCACTGGGCGGCGAATACGGCGGTGCGGCGACCTACGTCGCGGAGCACGCGCCCGATGATCGACGCGGCTATGCGACGAGCTGGATCCAGACCACGGCCACGCTGGGCTTCTTCCTGTCGCTGATCGTGATCGCGCTCTGCCGCGCGAACATGGATGCGAAGGAATTCGCCGACTGGGGCTGGCGGATCCCGTTCCTGGTGTCGTTGATCCTGCTGATCTTCTCCGTCTACATCCGGCTCAAGCTCAATGAGTCGCCCGTGTTCCAGCGGATGAAGGCGGAAGGTCGCGGCTCGAAGGCGCCGCTGCGCGACAGCTTCGCGCGCTACCCCAACAACAAGTACGTGCTGCTGGCGCTCCTCGGCGCGACGGCGGGCCAGGGCGTGGTGTGGTACACGGGCCAGTTCTATGCGCTCTTCTTCCTGCTCATCACCCTCAAGCTCGATTACCTCACGACGTACAGCCTGATTGCGATCGCGCTGCTGATTGGCACGCCGTTCTTCATCTTCTTCGGCTGGCTGTCGGACAAGATCGGCCGGTTGAAGATCATCCTGGCCGGTTGTCTCATCGCGGCGCTCACCTACTTCCCGCTGTTCCAGGGCCTCACGCACTACGTGAATCCGGCGCTCGAAAGCTTCCAGGCCAAGACCAAGATCAGCATCGCCGGCACGGACTGCAAGTTCCACCTGTTCGTGGGGCCGTGGAGCAAGTTCAGCGACTGCGATCGTGCCCGCGACTTCATGACCAAGCAGGGACTCTCGTTCGAATCGATCGAGCTTCCCGCAGGTGCGAGCGTGGTGACCAAGATCAACGACACCGAGATCCAGGGCTGGGACGAGAAGAAGATCACCGAGACGCTCAAGGCGGCCGGCTATCCGGGCCCCGCCGACAAGACCAAGGTGAACTGGGGCATGACGCTGCTGATCCTGTGGATCATGATGATCTACGTCACCATGGTGTACGGGCCGATTGCGGCGTTCCTGGTGGAGCTTTTCCCGACCAACATCCGCTACACGTCGATGTCGCTGCCGTATCACATCGGCAATGGCTGGTTCGGGGGGATGCTGCCGCTCACCGCGACCGCCATGGTCGCCG
>Ga0070741_10021107_pt1 | contig 10169 bp, 11 predicted proteins | sample Coa_R1_4_FD_66440 | JGI IMG/M metagenome (GOLD analysis project Ga0070741, IMG submission 66440) | Surface soil microbial communities from Centralia Pennsylvania, which are recovering from an underground coalmine fire - Coalmine... | ecosystem: Environmental > Terrestrial > Soil > Unclassified ...
CGCGGCGTGCTTGCGGCCGTAGCGCTCGGTGACGCGGACGATCAGCTTCTCGCGGATCTCCCGTGGGAAGTCGAGGTCGATGTCGGGCACCGCGACCATCTCGTCGTTGATGAAGCGGCCGAGCGACAGCCCCGCCTTCACCGGGTCGACGTGCGAGAGGCCGGTGAGGTAACAGACGATCGAGCCGACGCTCGACCCGCGGCCGCGTCCCGGCGGCAGCGCATGACGGGGGCTGCCCGGCCCGCGCACCTCGAGCGCGCACACGCGTGCCAGCTCGAGCACCTCCCAGTGCAGCAGGAAGAACCCCGACAGCCCGAGCCGGGCGATGAGCTGCAACTCGTCCTCGAGCCGCGCCGCCGCGCGCTGCCGGTAGCCGTTCGTGTAGCGCTCGCGGAACGCGCGCTCGCAGATCTCGCGCAGCTGCTTGTCGACGGGATCGACGCCGTCGGAGAAGTCGGGATAGCGGTAACCCAGCTCTTGGGTCAAGTCGAACTCGCACCGCTCGGCGATCTCGCGCGTGCGCAGCGCCGAGTCGCGCGGAAAGCGGTCGAGCATCTCGTGCGGTGTGAGCAGCACGCTCTCGTGGTTGCCGCGCCGCTCGCGTTCGCAGCCGTCGAGCGACGTGCGGCACCGGACGGCGACGAGCGCGTCCTGCAGCCGGGCGCGGCGGATGTGGTGCGCGTGGACGTCGCCGGTGGCGACGGTCGGCACGCCGAGATGCGCGGCCAGCTCTTGCAGCCGCGCGTTGCGCCGCGCGTCGCCACGCTCGTACGGACGTTGCAGCTCGACGTAGAACGCGCCGGGGAACGCACGCGCGAGCTGCTCCGTGCGTCGCGCGTCGACGACGCCGAGCCCTTGACGCGCGCAGCCCGACAGCGCGACGAGCCCCTCGGCATGCTCCGCGACGAAGTCGACGCTTGTCTGCGCCGGAAGCAGCTCTCGTTCGCGCCCTTCGACGCGCGTGCCGGCATGCGCGTCGGTGAGGATGCGGCAGAGGTTCGTGTAGCCGGTCTGCGTCTCGCAGAGCAGCGTCACATGCGCATCGCCACCCAGCGTCACCTCCGCACCGGTGATCGGACGCACGCCGAAGTGCTTCGCCGCATGGGCGAACTCGAGCGACCCGTAGACGCCGTCGTGGTCGGTGAGCGCGAACGCCTCGTAGCCGAGCTCGGCGGCGCGCGCGGCGATCTCCTCCGGCAGCGACGCCCCGTCGAGGAACGAGTACGCCGAGTGCGCGTGCAGCTCGCAGTAGCTCATAGGCTTTGGCCATGGCCGAACCGACCGTCAGGCAGCCGGGCGAAGGCGAGCTGCACGAGCGCGCGTTCGGGCACATCCGGGTCCTTGTCTCGACCGAGCAGGTCTCCGTGCTCGAGATCGCCTTCGACGAGTCGCTCGTCGTCGATCCGCACACGCATCCGGACCACACCGACTCGTTCCTCGTGCTCGAGGGGCAGGTCGTGTTCACGGCCGGCGACGACGAAGTCGTGCTCGGGCCGGGCGGTTTCATCTCGTCGCCGCCGAATACACGTCACGGCTTTCGCAACGCCGGCGGATTCGCGCGCGTGCTGAACATGCACTCGCCGGACGGCGGCTTCGTCGAATCGATTCGCCGGACGACCGCCGACAGCAGCTAGGCGCGCTGCGTGAACCACGAGCCGTTCTCGTCGTCGCGGTAGACGACGGTGTTCTCGCCGGTCTCGAGCACGACGTCGAAGTAGCGCCGGGCGATCGGGTCGTCGGTCCACCAGCGGTCGACGACACGCCATTCCTCGCGCACGGCTGCGACCGACTGCCGGTTCACTTTTCTGGGAATGCCGCCCGCCTGCGCCTCCACCAGCGCCGGCCGGGGAGCGTTCAGTCGTCTCGCGGTACGAGCAGTGCGCGCGCTTCCGGTACGCGTGACCACGGCGCGACCTCCACCACCGTCGAGACCCCACCTGCGCCGACGGCCGCCCGCACCTGACGCAGGCCCTCGCGCAGCTTGCCCTTCATCACCTCCCCTTCCGCGGCGACCAGCTCCAGCTGCTCGCCCGTGTGCTCCGCCAGCTCGGCGATCTCGAGCCGCAGCTTCAGCGCCGGCGCCGGCAGCTCGGCGAGCTTCGGCGCGAGCGCCGCGCGGAGCCGTGCCGGGTCGGCGGTGGGCTCGCGCAACGTCACAGTCCGGCGCCACGAGGCGCCGCCGACCAGCCGCGCCCACACCGCGACCTTCCTCGGCGGCCGCCCCGCGCGTTCCGGGCGGGCGAGCAGACGATCGACCAAGACGCCGAGCCCTCGCCGGAGCGTGTGCTCGTTTGCCACTGCTTCCGGGAACTCGAGCGTCTCGTGGAGGGCGGATGCCGGACGTCTCGGCGCGACCTTCCCGTCGTGCTCACCCCTCGCCAGGCTCCAGGCGCGCCGGCCGGCCGGCCCCAACCGCTCGGCGACGGCGCCACCTGGTAGCCCAGCAAGCTGTCCGATCGTCTTCACGCCGAGCTCCTCGAGCTGCGCGTAGCGCTCGTGCTCCAGCGGGAGCAGCGTGAGCGGCAGCGGCGCGAGGAACGTGCGCGTGCGATCGTCGGAGACGACGAGCGCCTGGCCCGGCCGCGCGACGTTCGCCGCGGCGAGCGCAGCGAAGCGGCGGTCGGCGGCGCCGGCCTGCGCGTCCCACACCGAGCCGACGGCGGCGAGCGCGCGCTTCAGGGCCGGCTCGAGCCCGCCGTAGAGGCGCTCGACGCCCTTCGTCTCGAAATAGACCGTCCCCGGCTCGACCGGCTCGACGGCGAAGCCCGCGTCCTCGAGCCGGCGCAGGATCTCCTCCCACGACTGCTCGGCCGTCGCCGGGTCCTGCTCCACCAGCTCGAGCGTCGGGCACAGCGCGAGCGCCTCGCCGAGGCGCATCCCCGGCCGCACGCCGGCTGCCTGCGCCGCGGCGGTGACCGAGCCGACCAGCTGCTCCTTCCCGGGCAGCGGCGCAAGTGCCACCGGCTTCGTCTGCAGCCCCGGCTTGAGCCTCAATGCGGCTCGCAGATCGAAGGCCGGGATGACGACTGCGGCGATCACGGGAACGTATGTTCTACACGAACAGACGTTCCCCTGTCAACCCTCCGTCGAAGCCTGCTTCCAGGCCTCGCGCAGCTGCGCCCGGTAGAAGGCGAGCAGGATCAGCGCGACGAGCAGCAGCACCGCCTCGTCGAAGGGGCCGGGAACCGGCAGCAGCCCGATCGCCGCGAGCCAGCGGATGGGTCGCGGAATGCCCTCGTGACGCACGGCGATCTTGACCGCGCGCGCCGTTCGCTTCAGGAACCAGACGAGCCGCGAGCTCATGAGGTCAAGCGGGTGCCGTCGCGTTCAGACCCGCTCGAGCACGACCAGCGGGATCTCCCGGTCGGTCTTCTTGACGTACTCGTCGTAGTCCGGCCATTGCTGCGCGGCCAGCTTCCACAGCCGCTCGCGCTCCTCGCCCGCCGCGGTGTGCGCGCGGGCCGGGAAGACGTCGCCCTTCACCTGCACGATCACGTCCGGGTTCTTCTCCAGGTTCAAGTACCAGCTGGGGTGCTTGGGTGCGCCGCCCTTGGACGCGACGACGACGTAGCGGTCGCCGTCGCGCTCGTAGATCAGCGGCGACGTCGTCGCGTTGCCCGTCTTCCGGCCCTTGGTCGTCAGCAGCAGGATCTTCGCCCCGTGCCGCCAGATGTGGCCCACTTCGCCGTTCGTCTCGCGATAGCGGCGGATGTGCGCCTCGCCGTACAGGGTCTCGGCCTCACTCATCCCAGTCTCCTTCCACGAGCAGCAGCTTGGACTGCTCGAGAGAACGCGTCTCGTGCCACTCGCCTTCCTGCCACTCGACCGCTCCCCCGGCACCCAGCTCCTCCGCGTCGTCGCGCGTCGTGCACATGACGCGGCCGGACAGCACGACGAGCACCTGCCGCGACGCCGCCTCGTGCCCGCCGATGCGGCCGTCGAGCTCGACGAGGGACACCTGGAACGACTCCCCACGCGCGACGCGCGTGTGCGTGAAGCCGGTCGAGTCGAAGTGCTCGATCGCCCGCGACGGGAACTGCACGCGCTTCACCCGGGATACGCTAGTCGCCTGTCCACAACCGACGCCCCCCGCTACTGCTACCGCCACCCCGACCGCGAGACGGGACTCTCGTGCTCGGAGTGCGGCCGCCCGATCTGTTACGAGTGCATGACGCCGGCACCCGTCGGCCTGCGCTGCCCCGAGCACTCCGGGAAGCCGCAGGGCGTGCAGCGGGTCACGCGGCCCGCGCAGCGGACGATGACGACGAACTGGCGCCGCGCGAACGCGGTGACGATGGCGCTGATCGCCGTCAATGTGCTCGTCTACCTCGCCGAGCTCGGCCTCGGCGGGTCGGTCGACGGCACGAACAACTGGATCTTCGACCACGGCCTCCTCTGGGGGCCGTATGTCGGGCAGGGCGACTGGTGGCGCGTGTTCACGGCGATGTTCCTGCACTACGGGCCGATCCACCTGGCGATCAACATGTACTCGCTCTACTTCGCGGGCACGTTGCTCGAGCATCTGATCGGGCGCTGGCGCTTCGCGCTCCTCTACCTCGCGTCCGGCCTCGCGGGCTCGGCGGGCGTGCTGATCTGGAGCCCCACGCAGCCGACACTCGGCGCGTCCGGCGCGATCTTCGGCATCCTCGGCGGCCTGTTCGTGCTCGAGCGGAGGCGCCACATCAACACCGGCGGCCAGATCGCGGGCCTGATCGTGCTCAACCTGATCTTCACCTTCGCGCTGTCGAGCGTCATCTCGGTCGGCGGTCACGTCGGCGGGCTGATCGGCGGCGTCATCCTGATGTGGCTGATGCTCGAGTTCCGGCAGTCGTGGATCTACACCGTGGGCGCCGCCGTGGCGATCGTCGTCATCGCCGCCGTGATCTCGTACTACCGCACGCGCGGCTACGCGTAGCTAGCCGCCGGCCGCGACGTACTCGGCCGCGCCCGAGGCGGCCAGCGCCGCCTGCGCGGCGGCGAGGCGTGCGAGCGGCACGCGGAACGGCGAGCACGACACGTAGTCGAGCCCGAGGCTGTCGCAGAACGCGATCGAGCTCGGCTCGCCCCCGTGCTCGCCGCAGATCCCGAGTTTGATGTCCGGCTTGGCGCTCCTCCCCCGCTCGACCGCGATCCGCATCAGATCGCCGACGCCGGACTGGTCGAGCACCTCGAACGGGTTGCGCTGCAGCACGCCGTCCTGCAGGTAGCGCGTGAGGAACTTGCCCTCGGCGTCGTCGCGCGAGAAGGCGAGCGCGGTCTGCGTCAGGTCGTTCGTGCCGAACGAGAAGAAGTCCGCGTGCTCGGCGATCTCGTCGGCGCGGATCGCCGCGCGCGGCACCTCGATCATCGTCCCGACGAGATGGGGCACGTCCTGCGCCTCTTCGCCCCAGACGTCCTCGGTCATCGCGCGCAGGCGTCGCAGCTCCTCGCCGAACGCGACGAGCGGATGCATCACCTCGACGAGCGGCGCCGCGCCGGTGCGCTCCTGCACAGCGCGCGCCGCCCGGGCGATCGCGCGGATCTGCATCTCGTAGATCTCCGGGTACAGCAGGCCGAGCCGGCAGCCGCGCGTGCCGAGCATCGGGTTCTGCTCGTGCAGCGACCGGATCCGCGCGCGCATGCGCTCGTCGGTCGCCTGGCTCTCCGCCGGCAGGAACTCGTGCAGCGGCGGGTCGAGCAGCCGGATCGTCACCGGCAGGCCTGCCATCGCCTCGAAGATCCCCTCGAAGTCGGACTGCTGGAACGGCAGCAGCCGGTCGAGGGCGGCCCGGCGCTGCTGCTCCGTGTCCGCGAGGATCATCTGCTGCACGACCGGCAGCCGCTCCTCGCCGAAGAACATGTGCTCGGTGCGGCACAGCCCGATCCCCTGCGCGCCGAACTCGCGCGCGCGCGTCGCGTCCTCGGGATTGTCGGCGTTCGCGCGCACCTTCAGGCGGCGCAGCTCGTCGGCCCACCCGAGGATCGTCTCGAAGTCCTCGTTCAGCTGCGGCGGCACCAACGGCACCTCGCCGACGTACACGTGGCCGGTGCCGCCGTCGATCGTGATCACGTCGCCCTCGCGCAGCGCGTGCCCGGCAAGGCTCGCCGTCTTCGCGTCGGCGTCGATGCTCAGCTCGCCGCAGCCGGCGACGCACGGCTTGCCCATGCCGCGCGCGACGACCGCCGCGTGCGAGGTCATGCCGCCGTGCACGGTGAGGATCCCTTCGGCCGCGATCATCCCGTGGATGTCGTCCGGGGTCGTCTCCCAGCGGACGAGGACGACCGGGCCGTTCTTCGCCTTCTCGACCGCCGTGTCGGCGTCGAAGACGATGCCGCCGCTCGCTGCGCCCGGCGACGCGTTCAGACCCGTCGCCGCGACGTCGAGCTGCGCGGTCGGGTCGATCATCGGGTGCAGCAGCTGGTCGAGCTGGCCGGGGTCGATCCGGCGGACCGCTTCCTCGCGCGAGATCAGCCCCTCGTCGACCATCGCCGCCGCGGCGCGCAGCGCTGCGGCCGCCGTCCGCTTCGCAGCACGCGTCTGCAGGAGATACAGCCGGTCGTCTTCGACCGTGAACTCGATGTCCTGCATGTCGCGGTAGTGCTGCTCGAGCCGCTGCATCGTCTCGACGAGCTGCTCGAACGCCGCCGGCAGCGAGTCGCGCATCGCCTCGATCGGCTGCGGCGTGCGAATACCCGCGACGACGTCCTCGCCCTGCGCGTTCGCGAGGAACTCGCCGTAGAGCCCGCGCTCGCCGGTCGACGGGTCGCGCGTGAACGCGACGCCTGTGCCCGACCGGTCGCCCTTGTTGCCGAAGACCATCTGCACCACGTTGACGGCGGTGCCGATGTCGTGCGGGATCTCGTGCGCATTCCGGTAGACCTGCGCGCGCGGGTTGTCCCACGACTTGAACACCGCCCGCACCGCGCGCATCAGCTGCTCGCGTGCGTCACTCGGGAAGTCGCCGCCGACCTGGTCGTGGTAGATCCCCTTGAACGTCTCGACGAGCCCGCGCAGGTCGTCGGCGTCGAGGTCGGTGTCGTGCTGCACCCCGCGCTCCTGCTTCAGCCGCGTGAGCGCGCTCTCGAACGCGTGCCCGTCGATCCCGTCGACGACCTCGCCGTACATCTGGATCAGCCGGCGGTACGAGTCGAACGCGAAGCGCGGGTTGCCGGTGCGCGCCGCGAGCCCCTCGGCGGCGGCGTCGTTCAGGCCGAGGTTGAGGATCGTGTCCATCATCCCCGGCATCGAGATCGCCGCGCCCGACCGCACCGAGACGAGCAACGGGTCGTCTTCGGACCCGAAACGCTTCCCGGTCTGCTCCTCGAGGCGCCGGACGTGCGCGTCGACCTCGTCGCCCAGCCCCGCGGGCAGGTCGGCCTGCTCCATGAACGCCCGGCAGGCGTCGGTCGTGATCGTGAACCCGGCCGGGACGGGCACGCCCATCTGGGTCATCTCGGCGAGGCCGATGCCCTTGCCGCCGAGCAATGCCCGGCCGCCGTCGGCTGGCTCGTCGAAGCCGTAGACGAATCTCGGATCCATAGGGGAAGCGCATCTTTCCATCAACGCCGGTTGCCGGCATCCGGAACCCGCCATATAGTCCTGCGACCAACAACCCAAGACAAGGAGGTTTTCCCTTGCGGAAAACGGTGGGTCTACTCCTTGCGGCAGCGGCGCTCGTAGGCGTAACGAGTGCTGCACTGGCGGACTCCAGTCCGACGCGTCACGGCAAGATCCTGGGCGAGGTCCTCTCCTCGGCGAAGTCGAACGGCGCGACCAGGGCGCTCGGTTCCGGGCAGCTGCGTTATCACGGCGGCCCTGTCCAGCACGTGAACACGACCTACGCGATCTACTGGGTGCCGTCGGGCTACTCGGTGTCGTCGACCTACGAGTCGCTCATCAACCAGTACTTCACCGACGTCTCCGCGGACAGCGGGAAGACGACCAACGTCTACGACGCCGGCACGCAGTACTACGACGGCTCGGGGAATGTGACCTACCACTCCACGTTCGGGGGCTACGTCGTCGATACGAACCCGTTCCCGGCGAGCGGCTGCTCGGACACGGTCTCGCAGACCACGGTCTGCCTGAGCGACGCGCAGATCGCGGCAGAGGCACAGCGTGTGGCTTCGGCACAGGGCTGGCCGCAGACGCTGAGCACGGAGTTCTTCATGTTCACCGCGAAGAACGTCGGCAGCTGTGCGGGCACGAACGAGTGCGCGTTCTCGTACTACTGCGCGTACCACAGCAACTCCGGCAACACGCTGTACGCGAACATGCCGTACGCGGACACGGTTCCGGCCGACTGCGATGCGGGCCAGCATCCGAACAACAGCGACGCCGACGCGACGCTGAACGTCACGAGCCACGAGCACAACGAGACGATCACCGACCCGCTCGGTACGGCCTGGTGGGACTCGGCCGGCTACGAGGACGGCGACAAGTGCGCGTGGGAGTTCGGCACCCAGCTCGGCAAGACGAGCTACGGCTCGTACAACCAGCTGATCAACGGGCACCCGTACGAGCTCCAGATGGAGTACTCGAACAAGTCCCGCGGCTGCGTCCTGAAGGGAACGTGATCTAGGCGGTTCCGGGCGCGCTGCCACGGCGGCGGCGCGCCCGGAACTCCGCCAGCCACGCGATGCTGCGCAGGCCGAACCAGAACGGCGTGAACAGCCCGTAGAAGAGGACGAGCGCCGCGCCGAGCGCGCAGTACCAGATCGCCCAGCGCCAGAGCGGCACGTTCGGTTTCGGCTTCACGTGCGGACCTTCTCGAGCCGCCGCGACTCGACGAGGTGGACGATGCGGTGCGAGATCTCCTCGATCGACAGCTCGCTCACCTCGAGCACCGGGCAGCCGAGCCGCCGGTGCACCTGCGAGGCGTAGTCGAGCTCGTCGTAGATCTCCACCAGGCCCGCGTAGTTGTTGCCGCCGCGCATCCAGCGCTGCCGCTCGCCGCGGATCTCCGCGAGCCGCTTCGCGTCGATCGTCAGCCCGACCACCTTGTACTGGTCGACCTCGAACAGCGCCTTCGGCGGCTGGATGCCCTTCACGAGCGGGACGTTCGCGGTCTTGTACCCGAGGTAGCCGAGGTAGATCGACAGCGGCGTCTTGGACGTGCGCGAGACGCCCACGAGGACGATGTCCGCGTCGTGCAGGCCCGCACCGACGCCGTCGTCGAACTTCACCGCGAACTCGATCGCCGACATGCGCCGGAAGTACGCGTCGTTCAGCGGCGGCCGGGCGCGTGGCTTCATCCGCGCCGCCTGGCCGGAGACCTTGGCGACCGCCTCGATCGGGTGGCCGAGCAGGTCGCAGTAGTGGAGCTTCGCGCGGCGGCAGAGCGTCCGCATCGTCTCGCGCAGCTCCGGCTCGACGAGCGTGTACACGACGACCGCGGGCCGTCCGCGCATGCGCTCGACCGCCAGCTGCAGGTCGGTCACCGTCTCCACGCGCGGGTGGCGGATCTCCTGGAACTCCTGGTCGGGGAACTGCGCCTCGAGCGCCTGGACGAGGCGGGCGGCCGTCTCGCCGGTGGAGTCCGAGATGACGTGGAGCTCGACGGTGGGCGTCGTCACCGCTCTGACTCTACGGGTAGTTTCCTCGGCCATGGACGTCACCGTCGAGAAGGTCGCCGCGCTCTGCCGTCGCCGTGCATTCGTGTTCCCGTCGTCGGACATCTACGGCGGCCTCGGCTCGACGTTCGACTTCGGCCACTACGGCGTCCTGCTCAACGACAACGTCAAGGGCGAGTGGCGCCGCTCGCTGATCCAGGAGCGCGACGACGTCGTCGCCCTCGACTCGGCGATCATCCTGAACCCACGGACCTGGGTCGCGTCCGGGCACGTCGAGACGTTCTCCGACCCACTCGTCGACTGCCGCACCTGCAAGCTCCGCTTCCGCGCCGACCACCTCGAGTCGAGCGCCTGCGGGAAGCGGCCGTCGAAGCACCCCGGCGAGACGCCCGACTGCGACCTGACGGAGCCGCGCGAGTTCAACCTGATGTTCGAGACGTACGTGGGCCCGGTGCGCGACGACGCGAACCGCGCGTACCTGCGGCCCGAGACCGCGCAGGGCATCTTCCTCAACTTCAAGAACGTCACGTCGTCGATGCGCGTGAAGCCGCCGTTCGGCATCGCGCAGATCGGCAAGAGCTTTCGCAACGAGATCACGCCGGGGAACTTCCTGTTCC
>Ga0070741_10021108_pt1 | contig 10167 bp, 11 predicted proteins | sample Coa_R1_4_FD_66440 | JGI IMG/M metagenome (GOLD analysis project Ga0070741, IMG submission 66440) | Surface soil microbial communities from Centralia Pennsylvania, which are recovering from an underground coalmine fire - Coalmine... | ecosystem: Environmental > Terrestrial > Soil > Unclassified ...
TCGCTCGTCCGGCGGCGCCAACGCGTCCATCGCATCCCTACCCCAACGTTCGTGACGATCGCGAAACGCCCCTCTTGATCGGGCAGGAGACGCGCCAAGAGCAACCATTGATTTGCCCGACGGGGCAAGGGCAATTTTGGCGCGAGGATCAAGGTGTGCCGCCAAGTCGCGGCCGATGGCTACCTTCGAGGCTCATAGCGCATCGCGACGGCACCCGAACCGAACTCCACCCGATCCACGAGTTTGAAGTCGATCAGCTTCGATAGCCCCGCGAACAATGTCGGCCCGTGACCCGCCAGCCGCGGATGCACCACGAACTCGTACTCGTCGATCAATCCCAGCTCCGCCAATGCCATCGGAAGTGCCACGCCGCCCACGAGCAGTCCCTTGCCCGGCTCCTGCTTCAGCTGCTGAACGGCCTTCCCCAATTCATCCCCGCGCACGAGCTCGGCGTTCCAATCGACGTGGTCGAGAGTGCTCGATACGACGTACTTCCTTGCCAGGTGGATTGTCTGGGCGAAGGGTTCCATCCAACCCGGCATCCAGTCCGGCCTTGCTCCCGACTGCGCCACCGGCCGCCACGCCGCCTCCATCATCTCATACATGACGCGGCCGAAAAGCAGCGCATCCGCTCGCGCGAGGTTCTCTGCCGCGCGACGATGCAGCTCTTCGTCCGCGATCATCACGCGATGATCGCAGCACCCGTCCAGCGTGACGTTGATGGAATACCGAAGAGGTCGCATCGGCGATGTGTACCACAGGGCGCCTTCATTGGCTGCGGGCATTTCCGCCTTGCCTGCCAACGAACCATTTTCCGGCGTGCGAGTTATTCGCCCGTCGAAAGCGCGAGCTGACCGCTCCTCGATCAGGAAGCGATAACCGCGAGAGGCTGACGACATCGCCACCCAACAGCCGCAAAGGCGTGCTCTCGTCTCGAGGCGTCACAGCGATAAGCGCAAACAGGGAGGTATCCGATGACCATGAGGCCGGACCCCACTTTCCATGCATCGCCCAGACTTGCGATGGAAGCGCCTCCGGAAAACGTCGCCTATATGCTGTTGCTCAGTCCGGATTTCTCGAAGCCGGATGCGCTCGCGGTGGTCGACGTCAACCCGTCCTCCTCGACCTACAGCCAGATCGTCCACACCGTGACGATGCCGAACAAGGGCGACGAATTTCATCACTTCGGCTGGAACGCCTGCTCGTCGGCACTGTCGCCGCTTGCAGGCCACGCCTTCGTCGAGCGGCGTTATCTCGTCATCCCCGGAATCCGCTCCTCGCGCATCTACATTATCGACACCAAGCCCGATCCGACCAAAGCGCGGATCCACAAGATCATCGAGCCCGAGGAGGTGTTCAAGAAAACCGGCTACTCGCGACCGCACACCGTCCATTGCGGGCCTGAAGGCATTTACGTCTCGACGCTCGGCGGCGGTGGAAAGGACGGCACGCAGGGCCCGCCCGGCGTCTTCATCATGGATTGCGAGACATTCGAGGTGCTCGGGCGCTGGGAGATCGATCGCGGACCGCAACAGCTGCATTACGATTTCTGGTGGAACCTGCCGCGCGATTACATGGTGACGAGCGAATGGGCGCTGCCGCCGCAATTCGAGAACGGCATCGTCGCCGAAGATCTTCTCGCCAACAAATACGGTCACCGCCTCCACTTCTGGGACTTGCGGGAGCGGCGCCACATGCAAACCATCGATCTCGGCGCCAACCATCAGATGGCGCTGGAGGTGCGCCCCGCGCACGATCCGGTTCGCGAATATGGCTTTGTCGGCGTCGTAGTCGACACCACCAATCTCGAAGCGTCGATCTTTACCTGGTGGCGCGACGGCGGAAAATTCCACGCCGAAAAGACGGCGACAATTCCAGCCGAACCCGCGCCGAAAGAGAAGCTGCCGCCGCTCTTGCAGGGCTTTGGCGCGGTGCCGCCGCTCGTCACCGACATCGATCTGTCGATGGATGACCGCTTTCTCTACGTGTCCTGCTGGGGCACCGGCGAGATGCGGCAATACGACGTGCGCGATCCCAGAAAGCCGAAGCATGTCGGCTCCGTGCATATCGGCGGCATCGCCCGCCGGACGCCGCACCCGAACGGCAAGACCTATGCGGGCGGCCCGCAAATGGTCGAAATCAGCCGCGACGGCAAACGCGTCTATTGGACGAATTCGCTCTATTCGACATGGGACAAGCAGTTCTATCCCGACGGGATGCCGGGTGCTGCCGTGATGGCCAATGTCGGCCCGAGCGGCGGGCTTGAACTCGCGAAGGATTATTGGGTGAATTGCCCCGACGGCTATCGGCCGCATCAGATTCGGCTCGAAGGCGGCGACTGCTCGACCGACTCCTTCTGCTACCCGTCGGCGTAAACATTGGACGCGACAGCCACCTGGCTCTGGCTGGCAATCATTGCGAGCGGCCTCTATCACGGCGTCAATCCCGCCATGGGCTGGCCGCTCGCGGTTTCCGCGGGACTAATGGAGAAGACGCCACGCGCGCTGCTTCGCGCGCTTGGTCCGCTGGCAGCCGGACATTTTCTGGCGATCCTCGTGATGCTGTTACCGTTCGGCCTTCTGCTTTCCCTCGCCGAATGGCGGCGCGAGATTCAGGCGGCAGCAGCTGTTATCGTCATCGGCTTTGGCGTCTTTCGCCTGCTCGAGCGACGCCATCCAAGATCGCTCGCGAGGATAAGGCCGACCCAACTCGGGCTCTGGTCATTCGCGATCGCGATTGCACACGGCGCCGGACTGATGCTGGTGCCGATCTATCTCGGCCTGTGCCGCACTGAAGCTGCCGATGACAGAGCCACCGGGCTGCTCATCGAAGGCAATCTCGGCGTCGCAGTTCTCGTCGCCATCGTCCACGTCACTGCAATGATCGGCGCCGGCGGATGCCTGGCCTGGCTGGTGTACCGCTATCTGGACCTGAAGTTCGTCTCGCGCAGCTGGTTCAATCTGGATGCGGTCTGGGCGATCAGCCTGATCCTGGTCGGCGTGGTCGCGCTCGCGCTCGGCCTCGGTCATGATTAGCCGAACTCCTCGCCTTCAGCGGATCGACAAGACCCCTGCACCTATCTAGGTTGGTGGTATCGGGCAGGTCATTCGCGGCGCAAGAAACGGTGATGGAAAAATTGGTTGCGTGGCTGTTGGGCGGCGTGCTGCTGGCTGTCGCCGGCTTTGCCGTCTGGCCCGCGCTTGAACACGTCAAGGGCGAGACCACGGTCTATCGCATGTTCTGCACATCCGAGGCGGAGGATAACAATCCCTGCGGCCTGAAGCACGAATTGACCTCGACGCCCGAAACCTACAAGGTGTTTCCCGACCAGCAGAGCGTCATCGTCTGGATCGGCAGCGAGGCGCCCTCAAAACTCAGCAATTGCGCCGTGCGCGACGCGCTCAACTGGCGCTGCACGCGAACCGACAAGCAGGGCGCGACCGTCGAGCAGTCGATGGCGGAAGGACAGCTTTCCGAGACGGTCGACGGGCTCGATTCTCCCGGCTTGAGCGTTTTCTATCAGGTGCCCCGCTGGCGGTGGTGGCTGGTCAAGCTATTGGAGACGTCGGGCCTGAGAAGGTAGGGTCATGGCCCAAGTGGCCGCCCGTTTCACTTAAGATCGCAATCCAACAGTCACGAATTTGTGCGCTGGCAACATTGAATGATAGTTGTAATATCATAACCGAAAGGGCGGACTTGGAACCGGAGACCAGGACGATGTCCACGATCTCGCGCCGCAAGGCGATTGGAAGTCTCGCATTCTATGGCGCGGCCATGGCATTGGCCCAGCAAGCCGCTTCTGCTCAGGCGCGCAGCTTTTCCACCCAAGCGGGCAGCGCTGGAAGCTACGGCAACGCTGCTGTTGCCTTGCCTGCCAACGCAGCTCCGTCAGATTCGCCCGACGAATTGGTCAAAGCCGTCAAGATCAGTCGCGCGATGCGCGCCGGTCCGCTGCAAATCACGCGCGACGCCACCATTGTCGAAATGGACCACCACGGAAACTCCAACATTCTACGGCCGGGAACCAACGAGTGGGTCTGCATGCCCGGCGACGAGAACCGCATCGGCGATCCTCCGATGTGCGTCGATCAGCTCGGCCTGCAATGGTTTCGGGACATCCACGCCGGCAAGCCCGCGCCGACCAACGCGGCTCCCGGGCTTTGCTACATGCTGTGCGGCGCGACCCAGCACAGCAACGACACGCCGTTCGACCGCACCAGCCCAGCGATCCCGATCGGTCCGCATTGGATGGTGCTTTGGCCCTTCGACGCCAAACATTGCGGTCTGCCGACGACGGTCCGGGACGCAGGCGCCTGGATCATGTTTTCAGGAACGCCGTACGCCTATTTGCATGTCTGCGGCACGCCGTGGGACGGAAACGAGTACGCGCCCGGCGATCAGGCGAGCTGGACGATGCAGTATACGAAGGCTGGATCGTAAGGCGAGCCGACATCACGTCAGCGTCGGCCGCCGCCAGGAAATCCCCGTAACCGCCTTTGAGCCTAGACGCCCAACGCGAGAAAATCACCGAGCGTCCGCGCAACCTCGTCGGGAATTGATCGACGAAGAAATGCCCGCCGGGAAGCGAGGCGTCTTTCGCTCTGCTGAAGCGCTTGCGCCACTCGGCTGGGATATCGAAGAGCTGCGCCATTTGCCCGGTCGAACCATAGAAAACCAGCGTCGGACATTCGACCCGGCTGTCGATGTCGGCGGCGTCATGATCGAGATCGATGGACGCCGCCGCGCGATAATCGGAACATGAACCGTGGATCATCGCGGGATCGCGCCAGGAGCGGCGGTAGTCGGCGAGCATCTCCTGGTCGAAATCCGAAATCTTCGTCGCGCCCCACCCGACAAGACAGGTTTCGTAGAAGAAGTCCGGATCGTTGCCGATCAACCGTTCGGGAAACGGCTCCGGCTGCGAGAGGAAATACCAGTGCCAATACGAGCCCGCGACCTTGCGATTGGTATCCATGAACATCGCATAGGTTGGCACGATGTCCATCACGGTGAGGCTTAACACAGCGTCGGGATGATCGAGCGCGAGACGATGTCCGGTGCGGCCACCGCGATCATGCCCGATCAGGTGAAAGCGCTCGAAACCGAGCGCGCGCATCAGATTGAGCTGATCGCCGGCCATCGCGCGGAAGGAATAATTCGATCTGTCGGGAAGGCAGCGCGGCTTGGAAGAGTCGCCATAACCCCGCAAATCGGCGCAGACGACGGTATGGCTCGCCGCCAATTTCGGCGCCACGCGCGCCCACATCGCCTTGTTTTGCGGAAAGCCGTGCAGCAACAAAACGGGAGGACCCGATCCGCCGATGACGCACGATATTTCGGTCTCGCCCACGCTGACCTGTTGGCTGGAAAAGCCTTCAAACATTATTTTCGCACGCTCCCGTCCGCCTCGGCTTGACCCTTTCAGCTTGAACTTGGGGAGCTGATGTAGACCGATCAACATGACGTTTGTTCACAAAGGAAGCTTCATCGCCGATCGACACGCAGAGCGAAACGCGACACGAAAAGATTTCGCGTCTAAGGCAGCTCTTAAGTATTTCCTGCAAGAAGAAGCCGTCCAAAACCGGCCTGCAGAATGCGGCAAACCTGTATTGCGTGAAATCGTGAAGCGCAGTTTGATTCTCGCCGTCCTGCTGGTCCCGACTGTGGGGGCCGTTGTCGCGTCCAAGAATTTAAGCCGGGGCGCGCACGCCAATGACGCCGTTTCGGATTTTCGGCGTGAGCGCGAGCCAACCACCATTGTGCAAATTCCCCGCGGCATGAACGGCGAGTTCTCAGTACACGCCAAAATCAACGGGATTGCGGCTCCGATGGTAGTCGACACCGGGGCGACTTCCATTGTCCTGACTTACGAAACCGCAAAAGCCGCAGGTTTCCCGCTCGAGTTGCTCGACTACAATGTCGACGTTCAAACCGCGGGCGGGCGCACCAAGGCGGCGCGGTTGTGGCTCGATCGTATCGTGATCGGCAAGCTGGTCGAACGCTCGGTGCCGGCGCTTGTGGTGCCGCGCGGCCAGATGAAGACCAACCTGCTTGGCATGAGCTTCCTGGACCGGCTCGAGAGCTTCGAAGTGCGCGCCGACCAACTGATGCTGCACGGCTTCCAGGAGCCGCCTGTCCTGCATATCAGTCGCCGCAGCACGGTCCTCAGATAGTCGCCTGCCGACCCCGAAAAATGCGGCAAGCGAACCGCGCTATCGCCACGACATCACCTGCACGAATTTGCCTGGTTCGATGCCCACCACTGCCATCGCGAAGCACCGCCGGACCAACAGGATGCGGGCAGGAGTTTGATGCTCGACGCCGATCGGGCCGCTTGCGCCGGTTCTGAAGATGCCGCTTCCACCACCTTCGGTGCGTCAATCACTTTCGTTTGAGAACGAGAGTCCGCGGGTTCGCTCGCGAGCCGTGGACTGCTTTTTGCGACATCCGTCTCGCCCGCTCCGCCGCCCGCACGCGGCACGTTGGCGGGTGGATTGGCATCGCTCAGCGCGCGACGTGTGGCCGGCGGTCGCAGCGATGGTGGTGCGATGCCCTTCATGACGATCGGCTGACTACCGCGCGTCACCGGCGGCAGATCGGGCATGTCAACGTTTTCCCGATAGTGCACGATCCTCGGCATGGGTGGATTGGGGCCTCGTGTTGCCGCGATCTCTCGCCCGGGCATCGCTTGCTCCATCGGGCGCCCTTCATCGGTTATTTCGATGGTCGTCCTGTCCGGGCCTTCCTGCTGCACGAGGTCAAAGAGGATCGCGGCATGATGCGGATGCAGCCGGACACATCCGTGCGATGCGGGCCCTCCGAGCCGGTCGATCGCGTAGCTGCCGTGGATTGCGTAGCCGCCGTGGAAAAAAATCGAAAATGGCATCGGCGAGTCGTAATACGCGCTGGAGAACCAGTTACGTTCCAATCGCTGCGGACTGTAGACTCCGTTCGGCGTTTGCATGTTGTCGCGGCCGGTGGAGACAGGCCACATGTAACGGATATAGCCGTCCTGAATGACCAGCATGCGCTGTGTCGCCTTGTCGACGAGAATGTTGAGCTTTGCCGCGGCACTTTGGATGTTGATGAGCCAGACCAGAACTGAAACTAGGATGACGGCATGGCCCCGCATAACAAACTCCAACAATTTTCGCGGCGTGGATAAGCAGGTGATTCGAGGATGTTTCGGGGTGCCTTTTTGACCAAAGTTTGGATGCAATCGGGCGCATCGCGGACCGGTTGCGGAGCGTCCGCAAAACGCTTGCACACCGGGCAGTTAGCGGGCTCGCCAATTGTTTACCTTGTCGAAAGACGCTGATCGCGTCGCGCGCCTTACGGTGTCCCCGCCAAACCGCAATAGCCTCGTCGCCGCTCCGGCGGATGCGGGTGGCTGGCTTCCCAGCGCCACATCATGCAACCCGAAGCCTGGCATCGGAAGAAATGGCCTCTCATCTGGTGATGCAGGCGCGGGAAAAACATTCGATACAGCATGTTCTTGATGCGCGCCTTGCGGCCCGGATTGGAGCGATTGAAAGCAAACTGCTTCTCCTCCCAACGAAGCCGGATCATCGGACACCACTTCTTCATCACGGCGTCTTCTTCGGTCACGAGCATCGGAAACTCTCCACTCACATGACGAATACATGACGGCTTTGATCGTCCCGCCGCCAAAGCCCGCGAACATTCGCGGATTTTCCGTTTTGCGATCCAGGAATTCTGTCGAACGCGCGAGGCTCGCCGAACTTTCGCAAGGCGAAATTTCACGAGCCTCGAAACGTTCCAACTACCGCCCTGAAAAATTCGCGAAGCGGGCCTAATGGCTCGCCGCAATGGGCTATGGCGGGCCAATCCGGGTTAGCGTTCACATCAGCACCGACTGAAGAACACACGTGTCGGCAACAGAGTGCGCATCTCAGCGCTGATGTTGAGATTGCGAAGACTGCACACATTGCCGTGTGTGCTCATTTTGGGGCGTCGGTCGTTTCACGCCGGCCGCGCAGGGAGGCGTGCGCAGTGAATTTTGGATTCGTATCTTCGCTCATTGTGATCATCCTCGCCGTGCTCAGCGTGTTCATCGAAGTACCGATCGTGAGCAACTACGCCTTCTGGTTCGCAGTCGGCGCATATATCCTGCTCGCGGGCACGGCGTTCGGCGATTGAGGAGACTGAAACAGCCGGGAATGGCTATTCTTCCGGATAAAGAACGGGCGCCGGCGGCCGCGGCGGCTCGTCATATCCAGCGTCGTAGGGTTGTTCGTATCCGCTGAGATACGGCGCGGGCCAGCGGCGTCCGACGCCGCCGTAGCCATAGGTGGGATATGCCGACCGATACGCTCCGTACGGATAGTAGCCGTAGCGGCGGCCGTAACCGTAGGGATAGTGGCTGTAGTGATGGCGATAGCCGCCATAGCCGTAGCGCCGTTCGACGAATTCGCGTTCGACATAGCGGTAGCGGCGCTCATAGAGCAGATGCGGCCGGCACGAGTAACATCCGTAGTGACGCCGGTAAGTCGGGTAGTATCGATAGGCGGGATAGCCGCAACGGTAGGAACAGGGACTACCGTAATAACCATCGTAGCCGGCTTGCGCTTGCGCCGGCGCAAACGAACCAAGCAGCGCGAGCATTCCAGCCGTGGCCAGAATCAATCGGCTGCGCGCCGGCAGGCAGCCAATACCAATACCGCTCATCGTGAACTCCAACATGTGCGCGCTGATCGGCGCCGTTGAGACGAAAACAATTCGACCAAAGTGCGACCGCCGACATGCATGAGCGCAACGACAAACACCGACGACGCTGTGAGATCGACGTGCGATCACGCAGCGAACGCGTCGCGATGGCTGACTTAAGTGAAAGCGAGCGCAACGATTTTTTTCGCCGCGGCCGTTATCATGCGCGAGGTGGAATCTGCTGCGGCGACTACATTAACTATCTTCACGAAAGATCTGTTGCTCACACCGCATGCGATGCTTGGATGCGGCGTAGTCTTTCAACGAACGACGTAGCGCAAGAGCAGTCCCGCGCGTAAGCTGGCCACGGCCATCGCCGGGTCGTGACTCAAGGCGTGAGATTAATCCACGAAGCAAGTGGGGATGCTGACATGAGACTGAGGCCGAAAGACAGAGCGAGGTGGCGGCGATGGTTTGCCTGGCACCCCGTCATCATCGACAATGTCACTGTGTGGTTCGAAGTCGTCGAAAGACGGCGATATCCTGATATTTTTGACTGGGTGTACAGTTATCGAACAATCGATCGGAATCTTCGCAAACGACGAGTTCGCGCCTCGCACAGTCCGCGGCGGCGAAAGCTAGTGGATCTGTTGCGATGATCGACGACATGGCATCCCTGAAACAGGCCATGGAACAGATGGACGCGGATGATGCGACGGTTGCGCAAGCCGCCAAGGACCGCGCCGCGCAAATTCTTTCCGAAGCCGGGCTGAACTTTTCGAAAATGGCCGATCTGATCGAACAGCGCCGGTTGCTGCTGAGGCCCAGGATCGTCGCCAGCATCAAACGGATGGACCAGCCTGCGATGCTTGGCGATGCGGCATTTCGCGACACCCACGCCTCGCTACGGAAAGAAGGCCAGAGCTTTCGCCAAATCGCCGAGGCGCTCGAACTGCGCGCACAACCTGCGTCCCGATACGAGGCGCCGGTGCAGCGACCCGCGCTGATGGCGTTCGAACAAAGCCCGGACCAGCCCGCGGAACAGGACGCGCCGCCCTTTATTCTGAGCGCTGTTCTCTATCCTCTGCGAAATCCGATCCGCGTTCTCGTGATTGCGATCCTCGCGGCCGTGTTGTTCAACATCGTGCGCGACTTCCCCGGACCGATCCGGCCAGGTCGCGGGCTGCCCGCGAGCGACAGCACCGCTCGCCGGCTCGCGGAGGCCTCGCCGTCACCGGCGTCTCCAGCACCGCCCGCCGCCACCCCGTCGGCCTCGCCTTCCGACCAGCCTTCACCAATGTCTCCGTCTACGGCCACACCCTCGCCTCCCGGAGCGGCTGCTTCGGCAAACGGCGCGGCGCCGGCCGGCTCAGTTGCGGATCGCACGCGAACGGCGCGGTCGCGTATGATCGACGACTTCATGCCGGAGCGCCTGCGCCGACATTCCCGGTCAGCCGGACCCTGTCGCGGCGGCATCGGCGGTTGCTACTGGGGCGGTGG
>Ga0070741_10021109_pt1 | contig 10167 bp, 10 predicted proteins | sample Coa_R1_4_FD_66440 | JGI IMG/M metagenome (GOLD analysis project Ga0070741, IMG submission 66440) | Surface soil microbial communities from Centralia Pennsylvania, which are recovering from an underground coalmine fire - Coalmine... | ecosystem: Environmental > Terrestrial > Soil > Unclassified ...
TCGCCAATTTCACGCCGCTTTCGGTGGCCACGACGGAGTGGGTGCTGGTGGGGGTGGGCCTGCTCGGGGTCGCGCTGGTCGCGGCCACGATCCTGTTCGGCCTGCGCAACGAGCGTCGGCGCCTGCACGACACCCTCGGCATGAAGCTTCGAGTATCGGACGAGGAATCGAACGTCATCCAGCATATGGGCGATCTCGACCGGCTGCTGCAGCCGATCGACCAATCCTTCGGCCGAGGGAAGCGGCGCCAGGTTGCGAGCCTGCTTCATGTCGAGGCGCAGCTCGGGCTGAAGCAGGACGCGCACGAGCGCACCGTTGATCCAGCGCTGCGCCTGCAGCTCGAGCAGGAGATCGCGGAACTCGAGAAGGTGCTCGATGCGGCGCGCCGCGCGGTAGGGGTCTATGTAATGCTCTACGTGCGATCGATCTTTCCCGTCACCCGCTGGTCGCTCTGGGCGCGCATCGCACAGGGCATCGCCGATCGGCGCGAGTCGCTCCTCCATGTTTGGCGACTCGCCGGACAGCGCTCGGGCACCCGTGACACGGGCGCGAACGTGTTCGAGGGCTTGCGTGCCGTGCTGGACACGCGCGCCGTCGCGCGATCGCTGCACCCCTCGCATCTCGAAGGCCTGCCGGCGCCGATGCGGCATTGCCTGCAGTGGTGCGTGCAAACCACGCGTATCACCGTCGAGCGGGCGGTGGCCGAGCTCGGGCACGAGGAAAAGGTCGCACACGAGCTCCTGTCCGAGCTCACCGCGCGCGGATTCGTGCACCGCGCAAGCGCGGGCGGAGAGATCGTGTTCGAGGTCATGCATCATGTGAGCTCGGGCGCGGTGCACCTGTGGCATCGTGCAAAATCGACGCCGGCGAATCAGCGGAGCAGACCTTGAAATGCTTTTTCGATGACAACGAGGCGCGCGGCGTCTGCCGGTTCTGTGGCCGATGCGTGTGCCACGAGCACGCGAGCGGCCGCATGCCGTACGTGACCGCGGTGTATGTCGGCGCCGACAACACCCCGAAGGCTGTCGTCGTGCCCGACGCGCTGTGGTGCGGCGCATGCAAGCCCGAGCCGGAACCTGTGCCGATGCCCGAGATCTACTAGCGCAGGAGGGCTTTCGCTCCATGAAAAAGATCGACATCTTTCCCCATATCTTCCCGCGGCGCTTTTTCGACACCATGCTCGAGATCGCGCCCGACAAGAACGCGATCAAGCGCTGGCTGCACATCCCGGTGCTCTACGACCTCGACGCGCGCCTGCGCATGATGGACACGTTCGGGCCGGAGTATCAGCAGGTCCTGACGCTGTCGCTGCCCACGATCGAGGCGATCGCACCGGCCGACAAATCGCCCGAGGTCGCGCGCCTCGCCAACGACGGCATGGCGGAGATCTCGCACAAGTATCCGGATCGGTTTCCGGGCTGGGTCGCTTCGCTGCCGCTCAACAACGTGCCGGCCTGCCTCGACGAGATCGAGCGCACGATCGAGCACATGGGCGCGCGCGGGATCCAGATCTTCACCAATGTCAACGGCCGTCCGCTCGACGATCCGGAGTTCGCGCCGATTTTCGAGAAGATGCATGCCTACGATCTGCCGATCTGGATGCATCCCACGCGCGGCCCGAAGATGACCGATTACGCCGCGGAGCCGAAGTCGCGCTACGAGATCTGGTGGCTGTTCGGCTGGCCGTATGAAACCAGCGCGGCGATGGCGCGGATGGTGTTCTCGGGCTTTTTCGATCGCTGGCCCAATCTCAAGATCATCACGCATCACATGGGCGCGATGGTGCCGTATCTCGAGGCGCGCGTCGGCCTGGGCATGGACCAGCTCGGCACGCGCACGGCCGAGGAGGATTACACGGTCATCGTCAAGAACATGCAGGCCAGAGGACGCCGGCCGGTCGATTACTTCCACCAGTTCTATGCGGATACCTCGGTGAACGGATCGGCGCCCGCGATTCGGTGCGGGCTGTCGTTCTTCGGGATCGATCGCTGCATGTTCGGCACCGACTGCCCCTTCGATCCGGAGGGCGGACCGATGTTCATCCGCGAGTCGATCCGCGCGATCGAGAGTCTTAAGCTTTCGCCGCAGGACCTCGCGAAGCTGTACGAGGCGAATGCGCGCGCCATGCTGCGCTTGAGCGAGCCGCATGCCAACTGCCGCTATTGCGCGCAGCACTAGCGCACCCGGCGCGAGCGCCGCCGCGTTCTGCCGCAGGATCGCTTGATCCGCGGCGCAGCTCCGCATCGCTGTGCGTGGGCGGGGAGCGACCCGCTCATGATTGCGTACCACGATCGCGAATGGGGCGTGCCCGTGCGCGACGACTGCGTCCTGTTCGAATTCCTCACGCTCGAGAGCGCCCAGGCGGGGCTCAACTGGCGCACGGTGCTGCACAAACGCGAGGGCTACCGGCGCGCATTCAGCGGGTTTGATCCCGCCGCGGTCGCGGCCTACGGAGCGCGCGAGGTCGAGCAGCTACTCGCCAACGCCGACATCGTTCGCAACCGTCTCAAGATCGCTGCCGCGATCGAGAATGCGAAGGGCTTCCTGCGCGTACAGGAGGAGTTCGGCTCGTTCGCCGCCTACGCATGGGGCTTCGTGGCTGGCAAGACCGTCGAGCACCGCATCGCGACGGCGCAGGACATCCCGCAGACCACGGCAGAGTCCGAGACGATGAGCCGGGACTTGCGCAAGCGAGGATTCAAGTTCGTTGGCCCCACGATCTGCTACGCGTTCATGCAGGCGGTGGGCATGGTCAACGATCATGAGCTCGCCTGCGCCTACAGGATGAGGCTCACCGATCCCAAGGACCCGAGCTCCATCGGGTCGAGGATCGCCTCGCGGTAGGCGATCTTCAGCGCGCCATCGATCGCGCGCAACGTGTAGCGATAGCTGCCGACGTATTCCCGGATCCGCTCGTCGCGCCGGAAGCGGTAGACCACGAAGTTGGCGACCACGCGCAGCGCTTCCGGGGTGCGGGCGACGATCCGCACGTTGCTGACGATGCGCCGCGTGCGGGAGCGCGGAAATTCCGCGTGCGCGTTCTTGTCCTTGAGGCGCACCACGCGTGCGCGCAGGCGATGGATGTCGTCCGCAATCAGGAACAGCGTGTCGGCGGGATCGGCTTGCGGCGTGTCGTTGGCCGGCACGCGGTATTTCGCATCGTCGGTCATGAGCTCGAGCCACTCGTCGAGCTGCCACGCGTCGAGCAGCGCCGCCTCCTCGTACAGGAAGTCCTCGACCTCGGCGCGCGTGACCGTGGCGAGGTCAGTCGCCATGGCTAGGCTCCGCGCGTGCGTCGTCGCCCTCCATGAGCGCTTTCCATTGAATCCAGAACGCGCGCAGATGAAGCTCGTCGGTGTTGAGCTGCTCCCCTTCCTTGGCCATGCCGCGCGTCATCACCGACCATGGCACTTCGCGCCATGTCGCGAGTCCCTGCTGCACGGCTTCCAGCGCCTCGACGTCGTCGGGCGTGGCGAAACCGCCGGGCCCATAGAAGGTGAGAAAGCTGTCGAGGCGAATCGCGCGCGCCTTCGCGGATTCGCCTTTCGGGCCTAGCGCCCAGGCGCGCACCTGCATGCGGTCCACCGCAACCGGCCAGAAGGTGCGAATGGTGACGGACGAGCCGTCGTTGAGCACGAGATTGGGAAATACGACGAGATTGCGATTGGTGTCGGCGACGCGCGCCGCGCGCGCTTCACCCAAGCGCTCGACGAGCTCGGTGCGCAGCCGGTCGATCTCGGGTCTCGCTTCCTCACCATACAGCGGAATCCATTTCGCGACCGGTCGGCCGCGGAAGTTCTCGTTGTCGATCACCGCGTGGCCGTTGCCCAACGCCTTGCCCACGCCGTGCGATGGCATGAGATGGCCCTTGGGCGGTCGCTTGATCTCCACACCCGAGCTCTTCATGTAGTTGAGCCACGTCGAGTGCGTCGTGAGCAGGTGATAGTCGTCGAAGCTGTTCTCGACCAGCAGCTTCCAGTTGGCGCGAATGTCGTACTCCTGCACGCCGCGAATGACTTCCATCTCGCCGGTCGGCGATTGGTCGACCACGAGGTCGATGTATTCCTTCGCCCCGGCGAGATATTCCACGAATGGCATCGCGCGCGGATTGAAGCTCAGGAAAACGAAGCCGCGATAGCTGTCGACATGCGGCGGCTGCGCGAGCCCGAACTGGCAGCGGTCGAAGGAGGGCGGATAGCTCGCCTGGCCGGGGACGCCATCCAGATTGCCGTCGCGGTCGTAGCTCCAGCCGTGATAGAAGCAGAAGTAGCCGCGCGCATTGCCGGCGGGCTCGCGACAGACGGTCGCGCCGCGATGACGGCAGCTGTTCAGGAAGATGCGAATGCGGTTCTGGCTGTCGCGGGCGAAGATGATCGGGCGTCCGCCCACGTTGCGGGTGCGAAAGTCGCCGGGCTCGGTGACCTCGCTCTCATGACCGGCATAGATCCAGCACCGGTCGAAGATGCGCTCGCGCTCCTGCTCGAGCACCGCGGGATCGGCGAGGGCGCCGCGATGCACTCGAAAATCCATCGCGACCGGATCGTTGATGACGTACGTGGGAATGTTCATGGTCGGCCTGGCTCGAACGCGACGAGGTCAAGGGCGCATGCCCGACGCCGCCGCGGATTTGATAAGTTTCGCAGATTCGCGCTCGACTGCGAACGATGTTCCATCGGCGGGAACATGGCGCAGCGCGCAATCCGCAATTGCGCCATGGCGCACGATTTCCTGCATGAGATGTCTCCACGCATGAGCCTTTGCACGCGTCGCGAGTTCCTCGTCAGCCTTGCCGGCGGCGCGCTGGCGCTCGCATTGCCGACATCCGCGTGGGGGCAAGGCTCTTATCCCAGTCGGCCGGTCACGATCGTCGTGCCGTTCACTCCGGGCACCGGCGCCGATGTCCTGGCCCGGCTGCTCGAGCCGCACCTTTCGGCGCGCCTCAAGCAAGCGTTCGTGGTCGAGAACCGCGCGGGAGCGAGTGGCGCGATCGGCATGGAGGCCGTAGCCAAGGCCAAGCCCGACGGCTACACGCTCCTATTCAGCGCGACCTCGCACGGCACCATTCCTGCGCTGCGCGCGAAGCTGCCGTTCGATGCGCTCAAGAGCTATGCGCCGGTCGCGTTGCTCGCCACCAGCGCGCTCGCGCTCGTCGTCTCACCCGAGGTGCCTGCGAAGACGGTGCGGGAGCTGGTCGCCCTTGCCCAGTCGAAGCCCGGCGAGCTGTATTACTCGTCGCCTGGGAATGGCAGCGTGCAGCATCTCACGATGGAGCTCTTCAAGCTCGAGACCGGCACGAACCTCGTGCACGTCCCGTACAAGGGCTCCGCGGGAGCGGCGACGGACTTGATCGGCGGTCACGTGCAGGCGACGGTCGCGGCGCTGCAAACGATGGCGCCCTTCGTCAAGAGCGGCAAGCTGCGCATGGTGGCGGTGCTTTCGGAGCAGCGCTCGCCCGCGTTTCCCGACGTTCCCACCGCGAAAGAGGCCGGGCTCCCGAGCATGGTCGTCGACACGTGGTATGGCGCGCTCGCGCCGGCCGGCACGCCCGGCGAGATCGTGAAAGTGCTCAACAGCGAGATCAACGCTGCCCTGCAGCTGCCCGAGGTGCGCGAAGCCATGGCGCAGCAGGGCATGACGCCGGTGATCGCGCCGCCCGAGCGCATGGGCAAGCTCCTCGAGGCCGAGCTCGCGCGCTGGAAACGCGTGGTCAGCGCCGCCAACATCCAGGGCGAGTAACGTGCATACCGAAAGTCCGACATGAGCCTCATCCAGGACCTCGTCATCGCCTCGCGCACGCTCGCCGAGCACGGTGTCATCGACGGCTACGGCCACGCCTCGGTGCGTTCCGACAAGAACCCGCAGCGCTACTACATGGCGCGCGCGGTGGCGCCGGAGCTCATCACCGAGAACGACATCCTCGAGTTCGATCTCGACAGCAATCCGGTCGACGCGCGCGGTCGGGCGGTGTACAACGAGCGGTTCATCCACGGCGAGATCTACAAGGCGCGCCCGGAAGTGAACGCCATCGTGCACAACCATTCCCCGACCGTCGTGCCGTTCGCATGCACACATACGGCCTTGCATCCCATCTTCCACATGTCGGCCTTCATCGGCCTCGGCGTGCCGACGTGGGACATTCGCGATGCGCAGGAAGGGACCGATCTCCTGGTGCGAACGCCCGAGCTCGGACGCTCGCTCGCGCAATGTCTCGGCGCTCATCCCGCCGCCCTGATGCGCGGGCATGGCTCGACCGTGGTGGGCGAGAACATCCAGCGCGCGGTGGGACGGACGATCTATCTCGAGATGAATGCGCGCATGCAGCTGAACGCCCAGCTTCTCGCCGGGCCCGCTGGCGAGATCGTGTTCATGGACGACAAGGAAGTCGCGGCCAACGTGTCGTGGCAGAACTACGACCGCGCATGGCACCTGTGGAAGACGAAGGCGCTCGCGAAGCTCGAAGCCGAGCAGGTCGCGCGTGGCTGACATGACGAGCACGACTACACGAACCCAGTTGCCGCGCGACATTCGTTGCGCGATCACGCTCGGGGTCGATTTCGACGGTCCGAGCCACGAGGTCGGCCGTGGCATCGCGCCGCTCGGCACGCATTCCTGGGGCCGTTATTCCGGCCGTTGCGGCGTCCCGCGCCATATCGAGATGCTCGAGCGGCAGGGCGTGCCGTGCACGTTCTTCGTGCCGGGTTATGACGCGCAATGCTATCCCGAGATCGTGCGAGCCATCGACGAAGCGGGCTTCGAGGTGGCCGCGCATGGCTACCTGCATGAGGCGTGGGAAGTTCCCGAGCAGGAGGAAACGGAGCTCCTGCGCCGGACCGACGACATCCTGCGCGATCTGATCGGCAAGCCGGTCCTCGGCTGGCGCTCGCCTTCGGGTCGCAAGACCGCCAACACCATGCGCGTGCTGCGCTCGCTCGGCTACATCTACGATTCGAGCGACAAGGATTACGACCTGCCGTATCGGTTGCGCTTCGGCTCCGGCGGCAACGACTGGATCGTCGAGCTGCCGAACAACACCTACAGCCTCGACGACTTTCCGTTCTACAAGTTCAGCTACACGCCGCCGTCGGAAGTGCTCGCGCAGTGGAAATCCGAGTTCGATGCGATCTACGCCTCCGACCGCTTCCTCGTGCTGTGCCTGCACCCGCGCTCGGGATGGGGATCGGGGACACCGTCGCGCACGCGGGTGCTCGAGCAGTTCATCGAATACGCGAAGGAGCATGACGGCGTGCGCTTTTTCTCGTCGGCGCAATTCGCGCAGTGGTGCCTCGAGCATCCACAGCATCTCGAGGAGGCGAGCATTCCATGAGCCGCTTCCGCTGGCCCCAGGGCATGCGCTGCGCCGTGTTCCTCTCGATCAATTTCGACGCGGAGGCCTTCGATCTGCGCTCGGCGAGCGAAGAGCGTCTGTTCGGACGCTTCTCCTACGGGCGCTACGGCGTGCGCGCCGGGTTGCCGCGGCTCATGGCCTTGCTGGAACGCCGCGGCATTGCGGCGACGGTATTCATCACCGCAAGCGATGCGCAGCGTCACCCCGATGCGGTGCGTGCGCTGCACGAGGCCGGTCACGAGATCGCCGCGCGCGGGGCCGATCTCACCCCGTTGCCCACCCTCGGCGACAGGCAGCGTGATGCGCTCGCGCGCGGCAGGGATACGCTTGCGAGCATCATCGGAGAGCCGCCGAAGGGGTTTCGCGCGCCTGCCGGCGAGCTTGCTCCCGACACGCTGCGCCTGCTCGCCGAGCTCGGCTTCGAATACGACTCGTCGTTCCAGGACGACGATCATCCGTACGTGTTCGCGGCGACTGCATCGAGTCGCATCGCCGAGATCCCGAGGGTCTGGGCGCTCGACGATTCCCTGCCCTTCTCGGCGCGGCACACCCATGCGCGCGTCGGCAGGATCTGGCGCGAGGAATTCGATGCGCTTTATCGCGAGGGCTGTCTCGTGCCGCTGACCGTGCATTTGCGCGGCGACGTCGGCTTCACGCGTGCCGCGCGCATCGCGGTGCTCGAGGAGCTGCTCGTGCACATGGCGAGCCAAAGCGGCGTCACGTTCATGACCGGCATCGAGCTCGCGCGGCTCGCGCTGCAATCCGGCATCGAACCCGAGCCCGATCCGCTGCTCGCGCACAAGCCCACGCTGGACGTCACCCCCTATCGCGGCGATCTCGCGATCAAGCCGCTTGCCTAGCATGAAACATCCCCCTCGCTCGCTTCGCTCGCAGCCCCTTCATGACTGACATGCCAACCTCTCCGGTCGAAGCGTTTCCATTCATCGAGATCGCCGGCGCACCGGCCGAGCGCGGCTATTCGTACGGGCAGCAGGCGAAGGATCGGATCGCCGCATCGCTCGCGCACTACAAGGCGCAGACGCGGCGCCTCGAGCTCACGGATGCCGACATCGGCAGGATCGTGCGCAATTACCTGCCCATGATCGAGCGCTTCGAGCCGCGCTATCTCGACGAGATGCGCGCCATGGCCGAAGGCGCGGGCGTCGCGTTCGAGGACATCTTTTTCATCAACGCGCGCACCGAGATCCTCAAGCTCGCGGCGCGCCCCGAATTGCGTGCGCAGCTCGCCGACAGCGACGTGCCCGATGGCTGCACCGCCGTGATCGCGATGCCCTCCGCGACGCGCGATGGCCGTCTCATTCACGCCCAGAACTGGGACTGGAAGGTCGAGTGCGCGCATACCGGCATCGTGGTGCGCATCCGCCGCGATGATGGGCCGGACGTGCTGACCTTCACCGAGGCCGGCATGCTGGCGCGCTCGGGCTTCAACGCGAACGGCATCGCGATCACCGGCAACAATCTCGAGTCGAGCCGTGATTACCAGCAGATCGGCGTGCCGCTTCCGCTCATCCGGCGCAAGGCGCTCGAGAGCACGTACGTGGCGCATGCCATGCACGCGGTCTATGCAACGCCGAAATCGGGATCGAACAACATGGCGGTGAGCCATGCCGACGGGATCGCGATCAATTTCGAATGCGCACCCGACGAGACCTTCCAGGTCCTGCCGGAGCACGGCTTGCTCGTGCACGCGAACCATTGGGTCAGCCCTGCGGCACTTTCCAAGCTCAAGGACACCGGCATCGCATTCTCGCCGTGCACGCTCTATCGCGAGACGCGCGTGCGCGAGTTGCTGCGGCCGCGCGTCGGCGCGATCACGGCCGACACGGTGAAGAGCGCATTGCTGGACGACTGGCAGACGCCGTGGTCGGTATGCCGGCCGCCGCGCCAGGACTTCGGACGAGACACGCGCAGTGCGACGGTCGCGACCGTCGTGATGCAGCCCGCCTCCGGCGTGATGGACATCGCGCCACTGCCGGCATTCGATCCGCGTTTCACCACGTACCGGCTCGCGCCACAGTGACCGGTCGCCATAACCTTACGGAGGAAGCATGCTGCTCGTTTTGCGCGTGATCTGCGGTTCGGCCCTCGCGCTGCTGCTGGCGGTAGCGCCCGCGGCCGCGCAGCCCGCTGAAAGTTATCCGGCCAAGCCCGTCGCATTCGTCGTGACCTTCGCGGCCGGCGGCGGCACCGACATCATGGCGCGAACCATCGCGCGCGCGATGGAGCCGGTCCTCGGCCAGCCCATCATCGTCGAGAACAAGCCCGGTGCCGGCGGCAACATCGGCACCTCCTATGTCGCGCAGGCGAAGCCCGACGGCTACACGTTGCTCGTGGGCTCTACCGGAACGCACGCCGCGAACCAGTTCCTGTATTCGAAGCTGCCGTACGACCCGGTGAAGGACTTCGTACCGGTCAGCCTGCTGGTCACCTTCAACAACGTGGTGGTCGTACCGGCGGCCTCGCCGTTCAAGTCGCTGCAGGATCTCATCGATGCTGCGAAAAAGAATCCGGGCAAGCTCAACTACGGCATCACCACCATCGGGAGCTCATCGCACCTCGCGGTCGAGAAATTCAAGCACGATGCGCATCTCGACATGCTGGGCGTGCCGTACAACGGCGCGGGGCTCGCCATGACCGATCTTCTCGGCGGGCGCCTCGATTTCATGCTCGACCTGATCGGTACCGAGTACGAGAACATCAGTGCCGGGAAGCTGCGCCCTCTTGCCACGACTTCGCTCACCCGCGCGCCGCAATTGCCGAATGTGCCGACGGTGGCCGAGTCCGGATTTCCGGGCTTCAAT
>Ga0070741_10021110_pt1 | contig 10167 bp, 4 predicted proteins | sample Coa_R1_4_FD_66440 | JGI IMG/M metagenome (GOLD analysis project Ga0070741, IMG submission 66440) | Surface soil microbial communities from Centralia Pennsylvania, which are recovering from an underground coalmine fire - Coalmine... | ecosystem: Environmental > Terrestrial > Soil > Unclassified ...
GCGTCGCAAATATCAGGAGACCGGTGATCCGCGTTACCACGTCGACCCGCACGTCGCGATGCTGCCGATTGACGCCTTAGGGTTCAGGCGCGGTGCAGGTGCCTTGAAGACGCTGCTGCAAGAAACGAATCTGGAAGACCATCCCCTGTTTGCCACCGCGAAGGGCCGCGGCATTCGTGCGCTCTCAGGACATGCCGAGAGCATCGACTGCACCAACGACGTAAACGGCGGCCCCTCGGGCGTCGGTATCGCCACCGCCGCGGGCAAGGCGATGTTCTGGGATGTGGCGGGAGCACCAGACTCGCCGAAAATAATCGCGCTGGAAGGCGAATTCGCGCTCACCGAAGGTCATGCGCAAGAGTTGAAGACGCAGGCGCTTGCCCTGCAAGTGGGAAAGCGTCTGCGGGTGATGCTTTCCAACAACAACGCAGGCATCGACGATTGCCTGATTGGCGGCGTGATCGCTGCGAAGTACGAGAGCGACTACGACCTCGTAAACCAATGGACGTCGTATGGATGGAACGTCTTCACCCTGTCAAACGGTAACGACTATAACGCAGTGACCGCTGCCCTGAAGGCAATGGACGAAGTGGATCCGAACGACCGCCGCCCCATCATCGCGATCGGCAGGACCATTAAGGGCTACTGGCCAGCAGCCGCTGACGGGAAACTCCCCGGCTACGGCGCGCAGTTGGTGAGTTACGCAAGCCATCCCTACGCACTGAAGATGAACTCGGAGTATTTTCTCGCGCTGGCGCAGACGTTTGAGAAGCATTATGGAGTGGAGTTCCAGGGCATTCGCAAAGGCCCGGTCACCGACAATCGCGAACGATTGATTCAGTTCAAGACGAACATTGACATTGTGATGTCACTGCTCGACCGCAACGGATTGGGTGATCGCCTGGCAGATCGTCTCGTCAAAATCGGCGATACCGTGCGCGACGATGTGAAGTTGCGTATCTCAGCCACCACCGATCCATTCCTTGACGATCGCCTGCGTGTCGCCGCGCTGCCGGAAGCCCCGCAGAAGCTTTCGATTCGTAATGCAGTTTCCGGCGCGCAGAAAGAAGTCAGCATTTCGCTGTTCAAGAAGCCCGGCGAGATCGCCGGAACAAGGCGGGCGATTTCAGAAATTATCAAGTGGATGAATTACGTCACTGACGGGCGCTTTTTCACCCTGGCTGCTGATCTTTCAGAGTCGATCAATGTTGAGCACGGCAGTTTGTGGGGCCACTATAGTCCCACGGACAATCCGCTGGGCACGCGGTTGAAAGCGCCCATTCAAGAGGCGGGCAACGTTTCTACCGCCATTGGGCTTGTGAGTCAAAGCGCTTCCGTCGATCCCGAAAAATTCGCCGGTGTTTGGGCCTTGAGCGGCACCTACGGAGCATTCACGCCGCTCATGTACACCCCGGCGCGTGTCTGGAGTCAACAAAATCAGGACAGCAAATTCCGCGTTGGCGTGCTGCATATTCTCACCGCGCACTCCGGACCTGAAACCGCGGCGGATGCACGCACCCACTTCGGCATCTTCGCGCCGCAAGTGTGGAAGCTGTTCCCGCGAGGTCAGGTGATCAATCTGAGCTTTTGGGATTACAACGACGTCGCGCCAGGCTATTTTGCGGCAGCGGAAATCGCGGCCCGCGATCCGCGCGTGGGCATCATTACGCTGGAAGTTGCACGACCCGATTTCGCGGTCGCGGACCGAAGCCATTTCGCCGATTCCGATCTGCGCGCCGCTGCGAAGGGACTTTACGTGATCCGCGATTTCACGCCCAACAAGCCGCGCCACGGTTACGTAATCGCCCAGGGATCCAGTTCCACCGTGAATCTCGTGAAAGTGCTGCCGAGACTCGAAGCAGCCGGTGTAAACGTGAAAGTGATCGCTGCCATCAGCGAGGAGTTGTTCGATCGCCAGCCGCAGGCATATCGCGATTCCGTTCTGCCGCCCGAGGCTCGTTATAATCTGATGGTCGTTTCGACAGGCACACGACGCATGTGGCCGCTTCGCAACCTCGGTCCGTTGACGGATGAGTATTCACTCACGTCCGACTTTGACAATTGCTGGAGGACCGGCGGCCTCGAATTGGACGTGATCGCGGAAGCGCATCTCGATCCCGATACGATCTTCTCCGGCGTGGAGCGATTCGCAAAAGACCACGCGCAGCGCATCGGCGATCAACGCAAACTGATTGGTTAGTCGAAGAAACGGCGCCAAGATCTTCAATTTGTCTCAGGCTTCAAGAAGGATTTGGCTTCCAGCCGTGTCTAGGGAGTAGAAAATTTGCCGGCTTTCTCTTCCAGTTCCGCCCACCGTGCGTAGAGTGCATCCAGATCTCGTTGCGCCGCGTCCATTGCTGCCTGGGCAGTAACGAGCCTGGACGCGTCGCTTGAAATCGCCGGATCTTCAAACTCAGCGCGTTTGCTTTGCAGCACCTGCTCAGCCTCGCTAATGCGTTGCTCAATGCCGGCATATTCCCGTGCTTCCAGGTATGAGAGTTTCTTTTGAGCCCGCGCCGGAGGTTCAGAGAAACCCGGAACAACGCGCGTTGAGGAGCCGGTCTCGTTCGTAGTCCGCTTGCGTTCCTCCTGCCAGGATTCCCATTGCGCATAGTCCGCGAAGCTTTCGACGGATCCTTGACCATCCAGGCCCAATACCACGGTTGACACGCGATCCAGCAGGTAGCGATCATGCGTGACCAATATGAGGGAGCCGCGAAATTCGAGCAGACTCTCTTCAAGAATTTCCAGTGTAGGGATGTCAAGGTCGTTCGTCGGCTCGTCCAGCAAGAGGATGTCGGCGGGCTGCAGCATGAGCTGCGCGATCAGCACACGGGCCCGTTCTCCTCCGGAAAGCCGATCAACAGGCTGGTTGAGCTGTTCATTCGTGAACAGGAATTTAGCAGCCCAGGATGCGACGTGAATGACACGGTCCTGGTAAACGACCGAGTCTCCTTCCGGAGCCAGTGCTTTGCGCAAAGTCATGTTCATATCCAGCTGGCGACTCTGGTCGAAATACACGACGCGCAACCAATCAGCACGCCGAATTTCTCCACGCACGGGAGCCACTTCGCCGCGGAGCATGCGCAGCAGGGTGGTCTTACCGCTGCCATTCGGTCCCACCAGCCCAACCCGCATTCCCGCGGTGACGACGAAGCTTAGCCGCTCGAAAAGCGTACGCTCACCAATTGCGCAGGTGACATCCTTGAGTTCGATCAGGCGCTTGGTCTTCCGCTCAGTCCCTGAGAAATCAATTTGCGCGGTGGCGCTGCGGGTTCGGGAGTTCAGATCGGCAAGTTCGCCCATCAGTTCGCCGGCCTTGTCGATGCGTGCCTTGGATTTTCGAGTACGCGCTTTCGCTCCTCGCCGGAGCCACTCAATCTCCGAATGAACCAGGTTTTCCAGGGCCGCCTGGCGCTTTGATTGAGCATGGAGGAATTCCTCTTTCTTCTCCAGAAAAGCGCTGTAATTTCCGTGCACGCGCAACAACCCATCAGGATAAATGCGGTTGAGTTCCGCCACTTCGTTGGTCACATTCTCCAGAAAATAGCGGTCATGGCTTACCACCACGCAGGCAAAAGCTGCCTGCGCCAGTAGATCTTCGAGCCACTCGATTCCTGCCAAGTCAAGATGATTTGTAGGCTCATCAAGCAACAAGACGTCCGGCGACTGAACCAGAGCTTGCACAATGGCCAGTCGCTTCTGCCAGCCCCCGGATAATGCGGCCGCGTCCACATCGAAATCCTCGAAACCCGCCCGGCCCACTGTCTCAGCAAAGTGGGCGCCGCGCTCGGCGTCAGGAGCCGAAAGTTCCAGCGCCTTCTCAAGGACAGACCGCACGCTGGCTCCCGCGACGAACCTGGACTCCTGTTCCACGTAACTGAGCCGCAGTCTTTTGCGCACTGCAAGATCGCCGCCATCAGGCGTTTCCAGCCCCGCCAGAATCCGCAGTAATGTGGATTTTCCTGAGCCGTTCGGCCCAATCAGTCCAATGCGGTCGGCTTCGGAGACAGTAAAAGAAACGTCTTCAAAAAGCGTCTTCGCTCCGAAGGCCTTCGAGATGTTTTGCCCATTGATGATCGGAGACAACGGCTGCGCTCTCCCAGCAATCTTGAGCTTATCAAGAAACGCAGCTTATGCGCTTTTCAAGACAACTATGGACGGCTACACGCAGGCTTTAGAAGAACCGAAACGCCAGGCAGAGGCAGCCTTGGCGGACTGATCATGCGCATGGATAAGTTCGACACGCACGATTTTGAGTATTGTTGTGGAGTGTTGTGGGATTTTACGGCCAGGATGCTGTAACTTCTTGATTTTCTGGCGTCCCTGACAAGATTTGAACCCGTGTTACCGCCGTGAAAGGACGTAATTCACACAGCAATTCAAGAACAAACCTGCTCTGGCTTTCACCCGCAGAAGAGACGGCGCTTGCCTTTTTTACCAACGGAGAACGTGGTGCGCAGGCTTATTCATGGGCATTGCGTCAGAAGATTGGCCGAGATCCCACGGCGCTATATTGGGTGTGATTCCGTAATCGTTGTTCGGTTCGGATGCCGCGGATATTGCGCCGTGGCTATGAACGTCATGACAATAAGGTCATTGCTCCGATTTAGAACGCAAGGCAGCTATCAAGGTAAAGGGGCTTACTGGCTTAGCCAGCATTTCAAAGGCATGGCCTTGCGCTCGCGCTTCCGCCAAAAGATCGTTGGTAAGGGCCTGCCCCGAGAAGAGGATTACCCGGCATTGCGGCAGAAATTCCCGAATCGACTTCGCTACCTCAATTCCATTCATCTCTGGCATAACAACGTCACTCACAATAACATCGGGCCTGGTTCTTTTGGCCCAATCAATGGCATCTTGTCCGCTGAAAACCGCCGTTGCTTCAAAGCCCTCGCCAGTCAGAATGTCAGCCAGACTCTCGGCAATGAGCGCATCATCATCAACAATAATGATGCGTTTCTTTTTTCGGGTCGTTCCTGAATCCGGATCTTCCATGGAAGACCACGATAGTGACCCAGGTTCATCCGAGGCATCGTGATAGACATTCACAATTGAGGCGGATCGCATCTCTGTGTCTCTATGAATTTGAACTCTCCTGCGTGGGAACGTTAAGCGGTAGAAAAACCAAGAATGCCGTCCCACTCGTAGCAGGCGCAACCTTGCTACGGACGTGAATCATGCCCTTATGCTTGGAAATGATGCCATGTACAAGCCACAATCCAAGACCTGTTCCTACGTCTTTCTTAGTGGTGTAGAAAGCGTTGAACAGATTCTTTCGGTTCTTAGCAGGAATGCCTGCCCCGGTATCAGCTACTGTAACGCGGACACCCGGCAACCCAGCATTGTTCCACTCTTTGGATCGGACGGCCTTCACAACCAGTCGGCCCCCTGAAGGCATGGCGTCAATTGCATTCGCAATCAAATTCGAAAACACCTGCCGTATTTGGTTATCCAGGCCTGTTATTGTTCCCGCCTGGTCGTAACGCTTCTCGACTTGAATTTTTCGGACCTCGAGTTTTCTGTTGTACATAAACAAGATCTCATCAAGCATCTTGCACACGTCAACCTCAGACGATGATGAATTGTCACGACAGAAACCAAGTGTCTGACGGGAAATATGAGAGACGCGCTCCAACTCTTGTATTGCCAACTGTATGTGCCGTTCCGCTTTGGTGTGATCAGCTATGTCCCGTTTCGCTAAAAAAAGCAGATTTGTGACCGCTTCAAGGGGATTATTAATCTCATGCGCAATGCTGGCGGCAAGACGTCCGACGGACGCCAGCTTTTCCGAGATGATCAAACTCTGTTCCAACTTCTTTTGCTCGGTGACATCAATGGTGAAACACCGCGTGTGAATGAACTTACCATTCTGGGAAAAAACATTGGAATGGATTCGCACGTATCGTGCGGAGCCGTCTTTGCACCGCAGCGTCGACTCACTGCCATGTAATTCCTCGTGGCATCCAAGTTGACGTAGGATTTCAGCGATTACTTGCTGATCTGCATGGAATTCAGCGATGTGATGGCCTACATACTCCTCCCGTTTGTAGCCCAGCATTGCCAATTCCGTCTTATTGGCCCACAAAATAGTGCCATCTGCAGCCACCCAGTGCATTCCAACAACGCCATTTTCGAGAAAATCGGTAAGTTCTGCTTCCCGCAGTTGCAGTTCGTACTGCGCTCTCTTGCGCTCGGCGATTTCATTTGCCAAAGCCTGCGCTTTTTGCTGTAAGAGAGCTATGGTGCGAAGTCTCTCGTCTTCTCCCTCAAGGGATGTGTAGCTCTCGTCAGGAATCACGTGCGAGTGTTCGGCACAAACTTTTTCAATTAACTCAGCATGTCTTGCATCCTGAAAATAGCTGATGGGATAGGCGCAGTGCAGATGGAAGGAATGCACCCGGGCCAATTCGTTCCAGAGTTGCTCCAGACGTATGGCGGCTTCTGCTTTTCCTTCTGCCCACAATAACGCTACCATTTCTCCGAATGCGGCCAGTTTCGATTGGTTCGTCCGTCCCGACAAGCGGGCTTGGGCTACAACGCTGCCAACAACCCGATGAAACTTATCGGTATCCGGCCATCCATCCACCATGAACTTGGCCAAGGTCTCAGAAGCGTCCAAAGCGATAAAGCGACTTTGTTGGGCTGCTACAGCTACGTCAATACCACAGCCAAGAAGCCGCTTTGAGAGACCATCGCGATGGGCCTTGGTAGCGATAATGATGCTGGCATCGCCTGCTCCCAGCGCACCGCCAATAAAACGGGTCAAGCCATCAAGCAAGTAGGCGTCATCCCCATAGAATTGCACTCCGTGTGCATGGGCCTGGACCTTTTCCAGATACGCTCCGGGAGCGAGTCCGCCTTGCGGATATTGCAGATTCAAATTTGTGCTCATGTGCCCCCCTTACCACCATTGGCCTTTTTTCATTTTATATCAGTATGCGATATACCGGCTTGATTAAGCAGCATCTCGCAAGTGATTTCTATAGTTCAACCAGCTACTGATCCCGTTACCTTGTCTTTCCCCCGATTTATAGTGTCGAGCAGGAGTTCTGGATTTACAGGCTTTGCAAGAGTTTCAAAGAGATAGCCCTCTGCCTTCGCCTTTTCCAGAAGATCGGTACTAGCAGCCTGCCCCGAAAAAAGAATGACACGGCAATTTGGAACCAGTTTTACCATCTCTTTGGCTGTTTCCACGCCATCCATGCCTGGCATGATCACGTCAGTAACCAGCAGGTCGGGCTGTGCCGGAATCATCATTTTCGCCAACCGAATAGCGGACTTACCATCTGACACTGCAAAAGCATGGTGTCCCTCCCCCTGTAAGATGTCAACCAGAGTGTCGGCGACTATTGGTTCGTCATCTACAACAATGATCTTCATATCCTATGTACTTAAGTGCGAAACCATCATTGGTTTGGAAGCCTCAGCCTGACGTGATTGCGCCCTCGCCCCGTCATTCTGGGTATCAAATGGGAGGAAAATCGAAAAAGCCGTTCCGTGGCCCCCTGCTCCAGTCCTGCTGATGAAACGAATATTGCCATGATGCTTCTCAACAATGTTTTTCGTAATCCAGAGTCCAAGTCCGGTCCCGACATCTGCTTTGGTCGTAAAAAATGGTTCAAACAAACTCTTCCGGGCATGGGATGGAATACCTGAGCCGGTATCGAGGACCGTGACACGCACTCCAGGCTGAAGCGAGCTGTTTCTTTGGTGGCTCCGAGATACTCGGATAACAAGAGATCCGCCCGAAGGCATTGCGTCAATGGCATTGCTGATCAGATTGGAAAAAGCCTGACGGATCTCGCCGGCGAAGACGGTAATCTCGGGATTGTCTTTGTACTGTTTGACGATCTTAATACTCCGGGTCTCAAGTCTCTTTTCATATAAATAGAGCAAATCGTCTATTGTTTTCACGACGCCAAGTTGAGTGGGCGAGGAAGTGTCACGATAAAAACCGAGGGTTTGTCGGGAGATATGAGCCACCCGGTCCAATTCGCGTTCTGCCAAGCGGAGGTATTCAGTAACTTTCTTGCCATCGGTCACGTCTCGCTTGGCAAGGAAAACCAGGTTATTTACAGCTTCAAGAGGGTTGTTGATTTCATGCGCTACAGTTGCAGCCAATCGGCCGGCCGCAGCTAATTTTTCGGTTGTCCTGAGCGCCCTTTCAATTTTCTTGTTCTCCCGGATGTCACGAGCAATTTTTGCCGCGCCAATAATAGTTCCATGTTCATCTCTCACCGGCGAGATTGAGAGCGAAACATCAATTCGCTCTCCTGCTTTAGAAACGCGAACCGTTTCAAAATGGTCGATCTTTTGGCCACTTCTGATCTTGCCAAGGATCATCTCTTCATCGCCGTGCAATTCGTGTGGGATGAGCGTAAGAATTGAGCGACCGATCATTTCCTCTTCTTTGTAACCAAACAGGTGTTCGGCCTGCTTATTCCAGCTTGTAACCATGCCATTCAGGTCTTTGCTGATAATGGCATCGTCGGACGATTCGACGATTGCGGCAAGCCGGCTGCGGGCCTCGGATGCTTCCTTCTGAGCGTGAATATCAAGGCAGCCGCCGACATACCCTTCGAATGTTCCGTCTGACGCATAGCGCGGAACCGCAGAGTCAAGAATCCAGCGGTACTGGCCTGAGTGATGCCGCAGCCGGTATTCCATTTGAAATGGAAGGCGGGCATCAAAGGAGCTGACGTAGATTTGAAGGCAGCGCTCAAAATCATCGGGATGTACATTCTCCGCCCAACCGTTTCCTGCCTCCTGCTCCAGAGTGCGCCCCACAAATTCCAGCCATGTCTTGTTGAAGTAGTAGCAGAGCTTATCTGTTCCGGACATCCAAACCAAGATTGGAGAGGCATCGGTGATCAGGCGCAACCGCTGTTCACTATGGCGGAGGGCGTCTTCCATTTGCTTGCGCTTTATCAATTCCGCCGCAAGCCTTGCCAGTACATCCAGCGTCCGCAGCTCACTTTCGAACGGGCGCCGCGGTGCCCGGTAATGAACTGAGAAAATACCGAGCACCTGGCCTGATTGGTCGATCAATGGCGTAGAGTGGACTGCCAGAGCGCCGGCATCCAACATAACCTTGAGCTCCTGTGTACCGGCAAAGATCGGGCTTTGACTCACGTCTTCAACAATTACGCGTTTACCTTCACGCAAGGCTGTGCCACAGGCAGCATTACCTTTATGAACAGAGTTGAAGAAGTTGAGAAAGGGCTCCTGAAATCCACGCTGTACGACAATTCTCAAAGCATCGCCCTGGAAGAGTTGGACATTTCCCATATCTCCGTGGGAAATATCAATAGCTGCATCCAGTATCTCTGACAAAAGGTGATTGACGTTATCGACCTGTACGAGGCGGGCGCTTAACTGCTGCATGCGCAAACCGGCATCCAGTTCCATCTTCAATTGCGAGTTGAGCTGCCGCAGCTCGATTTCAGTTGCCCGCAAAGCTTCCTCAGCGGTCTTTCGCGCAGTCACGTCGCTTGCAGCTCCGAACCATTCCAGAATGTCGCCATGCTTATCCAGAATTGGGATCGCGCGTGACAAGGTCCAGCCCAGCGTTCCGTCAACGCGGCGAACCCGATGCTCCAATTCAAAAACACTTTTTGCTTGAATGGCATCGTTGATCGCCTTTAACACTAATGGTTGATCGTCAGGATGGATGTAGACATTAATCCAACCCTTGCTTGGCGCTTGCGTGTCGGAAATGAATCCCCGGCCATCAAGCTGCCGCATTTCGCTCCAGTCTGGACTCATGCGGTAGATAACATAAGAACTGGCATTTACCAATGCTCGGAGTCTTTCTTCGCTTTCGCGCAATGCTTCTTCTGCTTCTTTGCGTTCCGTGATGTCCTGGACGATTCCGAACATCCGCGTCTCATTCCTGAACCGCCGGCCCTTGCAGTAGAACCAGCGCACCCCGAGCTGCGGATGCGAGTATCGGTATTCGAAGTCCATCTCGCCGATGCGTTGTCCCTCCCCCATGCAGTGCTCCACTTTGCCCCAGTCTGCTGGGTAGACCCTCTCCGCCCATTTATTGGCGTGTTCGGGATCGTCAGCTTCCGTGCCGAAGAGTCGATGGAGTTCAGGGGACAGGCTTCGAAAGTCACCTACTGGGTCCCATTCCCATGTGCCAATCTGGGCGGCAGTCTGGGCCAG
>Ga0070741_10021111_pt1 | contig 10166 bp, 7 predicted proteins | sample Coa_R1_4_FD_66440 | JGI IMG/M metagenome (GOLD analysis project Ga0070741, IMG submission 66440) | Surface soil microbial communities from Centralia Pennsylvania, which are recovering from an underground coalmine fire - Coalmine... | ecosystem: Environmental > Terrestrial > Soil > Unclassified ...
GTCTGTTCGGCGGCGTTGGGGGCCGCCGGCTGCTGAACGGGCGGCGGCTGCTGCGCCGCCGCTTCCTGGGCGCGGGCGCCCGCGGCGGAGGCCAGCAGCAGCACCCCGGTGATCGCAATCAATCTGGTGCGCATGTCAGTTCTCCTCCTACCGCAGGAACGCTTTGCCGGACGGCGCATTCGAGCCGTGAATCTGCTGGTGGCAGACCACGCACGACCGCCCGTAAATCTTGTTGGCGTTGGTCGAGTTCTGCAGCACGAAGCCGTCGTAGACCGTGGGCGGATGCCGCGACGTCACGTGGCAGCGCTGGCAGAGATACGGCTGCTTGGCGACGAGCATGCGATCGTTGTTCGACCCGTGCGGGTCGTGGCACGTCACGCACGCATTGGCGACCGGCGCGTGCTCCCACAGGTACGGGCCGCGCTTCTCGGCGTGGCAGCTCGTGCACGCCTCGTCGACCGTCGTCCCCGTCTTGAGCAGGCGGACGTTCTGCGTGCCGTGCACGTTGTGGCACGACGAGCAGGAGAGCGCGCCTTCGCGCACCGGCATGTGGTTCATCCGGTACTGCTTGTTGACGATGTTCTTGTGGCAGGTCGCGCAGGTGTCGGCTTCGGTCTTCGCCTTCAGCATCTTCGCGCCGGCCGGCGCGTGGACGTTGTGGCAGGTGATGCAGCCGACGTTGCGGTTGTCGTGCTGGCTGCCCGACCACAGCGCGTGCGACCCGCGGTTGTGGCACGACGTGCAGCGCTCGCTCGCCTGCTGCGGCGTCATCGTCTTGAACGTGGCGATCTTCGTCTTGTCGCCGCCGCCGTCGACGTGCGCCTGGCCCGGACCGTGACAGCTCTCGCAGCCGTGCGTCGATGCCGGCGTGCGGGCGTTCGACGTCAGGGCGTGCGCCGTTCCCTTGTACTGCTGGTTGTCGTGGCAGGTGACGCAGGTCGATTCACCGACGTACCCCACGGGCGTTTGGGCGCGCGAGGTCGCGGCGAACGCCACGATCATCGCCGCCGCCGCCAGCCCAGCGCGTGTGACGTACCGGAATGAATACATAGCGGTTGCTCCGTTTCTCCGCGGGTGTGGAGGAGCAACCGGGCCGCCAGCGTGCGCCGGATCGCGGCGCCGATATTCCTAAGGAAATCGAGCGTGGGTCGTGAAGATCAGGATCAACGTTGCCGGATTTCTAGCGATTTGACGCTTCCCCGGCAGCGGACGAAACGGACCGCGGACGTCGCGATGCCGAATTCTCCTACACCCGCGAGCCGACCGTCATCTTCATCCCGCCCTTCGTGCGCAGCGTGACGAGCGGCTGCGGGACCACCGGATGTCCCGGCACCAGCCGCAGCCGCCATCGCTGCGCCACCGTCGCGACGACGAGGACCAGCTCCATCCAGGCGAACGACTCGCCGATGCACTGGCGCGGCCCGCCGCCGAACGGAAAGTAGGCGAACTTCGGCAGCGCCGCCTTGAAGGCCGGCGTCCATCGATCGGGATGGAACCGATCGGGCTCGGGGAAGAACCGCGCGTCGCGGTGCATCACCCACTGGCTCATGAGGAAGATCGATCGCGCGGGCGCGACGTAGCCGCCGATCTCGTACGGCTCGATCGCGCGCCGGCCGATGATCCACGCCGGCGGATACAGACGCATCGCTTCGGCCACTACTTTTTCGACGAAGGACAGCGCCGGAAGGTCGGCGACGCCGGGCAGCCGGCCGCCGAGCACGCGATCGATCTCGGCGTGCAGCGCCGCTTCGGCCTCCGGCGACTGCGACAGGAGGTACCAGGTCCACGTCAGCGCGTTGGCCGTCGTCTCGTGCCCGGCGAGGAAGATCGTCATCGCCTCGTCGCGCACCTGCGCATCGGTCATCACGCTGCCGTCGTCTTCGTCCTGCGCGAGCAGCAGCATCGAGAGCAGGTCGCCGCGATCGGTGCGGTTCGCACGACGCTCCGCGATCAGGCCGTAGATGATGGCGTCGAGGCGCTGGCGCGCCCGGCGGGCCCGCGCCATCGGGCCGACCGGCAGCTTCTCCATCGCCTCGGCGAACGGGAGCATCGTCATCCAGAACGAATGCATCACGTCGGTGAGCGCGCGGCCGATCTCGGCCGCCTGCGACTCCACGTCGACGTCGAAGAGCGTCTTGCCCGCGATCGACAGCGTGAGCCGCATCATCTCGGTGGAGACGTCGAGCGCCGCGCCATCGCTCCACGATCGCCGCATCCGATCCGCGTAGTCGACCATCGTCCGGCCGTACGCGGCGATGCGTTCGCGGTGAAAGGCCGGCTGCATCAAGCGGCGCTGCCGCAGGTGGAACGCCTTCTCGCTCGTCAGCAGGCCGTTGCCGAGCAGCTTCTTCGTCCGCTCGAGACCGCGGCTCTTCGTGAAGTTGCGGTTGTGGGTGACGAGGATGTCCTTGATCCACTGCGGGTCGTTGACGACGTAGAGCTGCTCGCCGCCCATGCGGTAGGAGGCGAGGTCGCCGTAGGTGCGCGCGACGTTCGTCAGAAAGTTCAGCGGATCGCGGGTGAAGCTGTAGGTCAGCGATCCGAGGCGCGAAACGGCCGGGCCGGGCGGAAAGGCGGCGGCGGGCGCGTCGGCGGCGTCGATCACGGCCCTATGGTGCCACGACTTCGTGGGTCAGCGCGGCGACCAGCACGTGCGTGTCGACCGGCTTGACGAGAAACGCGTCGAACCCCGCCTCGCGCGCCGCGGTCATGTCCTGCGGCTGGCCGTAGCCGGTCAACGCGACCAGCCGCAGCCGCGTGCCGGGCGCCTGCGCCCGCATCGCGCGCGCGAGCTCGTAGCCGTTCATCTCCGGGAGGCCGATGTCGAGGATCGCCGCCTGCGGCGCGACACGCGCCGCGACTTCGAGCGCGGTGCGCGGCGTCGCCGCCGAGTACACCTCGATGCCGGCCGTGCGCAGCGCTTCGACGAGCATCTCGAGCGCGTCGGCGTTGTCGTCGACGACGAGCACCCGGCCGATGCGGGCGCCGCCGCCCGGAATGTCGGCGCCTGTGACGGGCGCCGCCGGCGCAGGGCTCGCGGCGGCCGTTCCCGCCCGCAGCGGCAGCCGAACGGTGAACGTGCTGCCGCGATGCGGGCCGTCGCTCGCCGCCTCGATGCGGCCGCCGTGCAGCTCGACGAGCGTGCGCGCCACCGCGAGGCCGAGGCCGAGGCCGCCCTCGCGCCGATCGAGGCCGCGCTCGCCCTGCACGAACAGGTCGAACACGCGCGGCACGAGGTCGGCCGGCATGCCGATGCCGGTGTCGCGGCACTCGATCACGACCTCGCGATCCTGCGCGAAGGCGCGGAGCGCGACGCGGCCGCCCGGCTCGGTGTACTTGGCCGCGTTCGCCAGCAGGTTCGACACGACCTGCGCCAGCCGCACGCGGTCGGCGTCCACGACCATGCCCGGCGCGACGTCGACGTCGAGGACGTGATGCTTGTCGGCGACGAGCGGCGCCGTCATCTCGACGGCGCGCGCGATGGCGTCGGCGACGTCGACCGGCTCGCGCCGCAGCTCGATCGCGCCCCGCCGCAGGCGCGACACGTCGAGCAGGTCGTCGACGAGGCGCGCCATATGGCGGATCTGCCGCTCGACGACCTCGCGCTCGCGCGTGGACGCGGCGGCGCCCTTCAGCTTCATCAACTGCAGCGCCGTCAGCGCCGGCGCGAGCGGATTGCGCAGCTCGTGGCCGAGCATCGCGAGGAACTGGTCCTTCGCGCGATCCGCCGCCTGCGCCTCGTCGCGCGCCGCGTCCGCGCGCGCCACCTGCTCGTCGCGCTCCCGCTGCCGTGTCTCGAGCAGCGACGCGCCGCGCTCGAGGGCGTCGAGCAGCCGCTGGATTTCGCTGACGCGCGAGGTCGGATGCGACGAGCCGCTCCCCTGCGCGATCGCCTCGGCTTCCTCGGCCGACCGCGAGATGTCGTGCGACAGCCGCCGTGCGACCGCGAAGGCGCCGGCGCCGCCGACACCGAGCAGCAGCAGCGACAGCGCCGACAGGGCGAGCAGCGATTGCCGGAACGGCGCGTCGATCACCGACGCCGGCGCGGCCACCCCCGCGTACCAGTGCGACATCGGCGCGTGAATGAGCGCGCTGTACACCGGCACGCCGTCGAGCGACGTCCCGCGCATCACCCCTTCGTCGCCGAGGCTCGCGCGGCGGAAGAACGCCGTCGAGCCCTGCTGGCCGACGAAGCGGTCGCCGTCGCGCGATCGCACGACGATCGTGCCGGCGGCGTCGAGGACGGCGTACGTCCAGTCGTCGGAGAGACCTTGCCGCCGCACCGCCGACGCGAAGCTGCGCGACGTAATCCACGCCGACACGATGTACCGAACGGTCCCGTCGCGGATCACCGGAACCCGCACGGCAAATCCCCACTGGCCCGACACCCCGCCGATGCGCAGGTTGCCGATCGCCGGCATCTGCGTCCGCGCCGCGCGCTCGACCGACGCGGCGTCGGTGCCGAACGGCAGCGTGCTGCCGAGCGGACGTTCCGTGTTGGCGATCTGCCGCCCCGCCGGCGTCGCCACGCTGACACCGGTCCACGCCGGCTGCGTCGCCAGCAGCGCCACCGCCTGCTGGTAGAAGCCCGCGAGGTCGTCCACCGTCAGCCGATCCGATTCGCTGAGGCCCTGCAGCGCGCGAATCGTGCCGGCGAGCTCGGCGTCGACGAGGGTCGCCTGCGACCGCGCCGCCTCGAGCAGCCGCCGCTCCACCGTCTCGCGGTTGTCGACGACGACGCGACTCGCGAGAAACGCGGCGAGCACAACCGTCGGCACCAGCGTGCCCACGACGAGCAGCAGCAGGTAGGCGCGCAGGGACAGCGTGCGCGGCGTGCCGGCGCGGGTGTCGCCCATGGCCGACTCACGTTAGCACGGCAGCAAGCCGCCCGATTGATCAAAGCTCAGCGGTAATGGCGCGCGTCACGGGGCGGATCGGAGGCTCGCCTGCTCGAACGCCCGTTCCATCTCGTCGGCCGCCGGCGGCGTCAGGACGCTGCGCACGAAGAACCCGTTCGCATCCGGATATCCCGCGGCCTCGACCGCCGCCGCGGCCGCCGCCACGTCGTAGTGCGTCCGCCGCAACTCCACCCGCGGACCGACGATCAGCCAGTCGGCTCCCGCCCGCCCCCATGGCATCCCGACGCTCCCGGCGTTGACGACACGCGTCGCGCCGACCTGACGATCGAACTGCACGTGCGTGTGGCCGCAGACGACGAGCGCGGCCTCGAGCGGATCGAACAGCGGCCGCAGCCGCTCCTCGGGCGTCAACCGCGTGAAGATCTCGTTTTCGTCGCGCGGCGTCCCGTGGCAGAAGACGACGTCGCCGATCCCGTCGACGCCCAGCCGCAGCGTCTTCGGCCACGCCCGCAGCGCCTCGCCGTACTGCGGCCCGACCTGCGCGGCGGTCCACACGATCGTCGGCAGGAACGCGTCGGGCACCGCCGGAGGCTTGCGTCCCGCCAGCTGCTCGAGCACGGCGGTTTCGCAGTTGCCGTAGACATAGTGAACCGGCATCGACAGCGCGGACAGGCGGTCGAGCACCTCGCGCGACTGCGGGCCGACGATCACGTCGCCGCCGCAGACGACCGCGTCGACGCCGGCGCGATCCACGTCGCCGAGCACGGCGTCGAGCGCCGGGAGATTCCCGTGGATGTCGTTGAGGACGGCGAGGCGCATGGTCCCGCGGATCGCGGACCTCAGCGCGCCGCTGCGCGATCGTACGTCACGTCGTGGTGGGTGACGCGGCCGTCGAAGTCGATCAGCAGCGCCGCCGCCTCGTCATGGACGACCGCCGTCGTCAGGCTGTCGCCGGCGAACGACCGGATCGCGTCGAGCGACGACCACCACGTGATGACGGCGATCTCGACGGCGTCGCCGCGGCGCTCGTGCAGGATCGTCGCGCGCTCGAAGCCGGCGAGGGCGTCGAGCTCGGGTTGGACCGTGCGCGCGAAGTACGCGTCGTAGTCGCGCGCGCGTGCCGGCGTGGCACGCGCCTTCCAGACGCGCGCGATCATCGATCCGCCCGCGTCGGGCCGGCGGACCCGCCGACGACCACGGTCCACGGCAGCACACGCCAGCGCGTGACCAGCCCCTGCGTGACGTACGGATCGGCGCGCGCGAAGCGCTCCGCCGCCTCCGCCGAGTCCGCGCGGAACACGATCAGCGCGCCTTCGGGCGGATCGCCAAGGGCGCCCGCCATGACGATTTCGCCGCGCCCGTGCGCGTCGTTGATCTGGACGAGGTGCGCCGGGCGGTGCGGCATCCGCTTGTCGGCGAAGCCCTCGACGACGTCGTACATCAATGCGAAGTAGCCCATGCGCGCTCGCTCGTTCAGCGGCGGTCGCGCGGATCGGGGACGACGCTGAGCGGCTGCGTCAGCGTTTTTCCGCCCGCGGTCAGCCTGACCGTGTACGTCGCGGCGTCGACCATCGGCGGTCCGCCGCCGCCGAACCCGCCGCCGCGTCCGCCGCGTCCTCCCGGCGGAGGCGTCGGGCGCAGATCCCAGATGAACCGGTGCATTCCGGCTTCAGCCGACGGCGGCTGCTGCGGCTGCTGCCACACGGCATTCACCGCCAGCGTGTTCGGATCGGGCGGCCGCACCGGATCGGCGCTCGAGTACCGGCGCACGACCTGCTGGCTGCCGTCCAGGATCTCGATCGTCACCGGCCCGCTCGGCGCGGCCTTCAGGTAGTAATCGACGATCGCGCCGCTCGGCGGGTTTTCGGCCTCGGGCTCGTCCTTCTGCGTCGGCGTGCCGTTGTCGCTGCCGGGCGGCAGCAGCACGGCGTCGGCCGGCTTGAAGAGGAACGCGTCGGCCGAGGCGACGTCCGCGGTCATCTGCCGCAGCGCGCTGATGTCGTCGAGCACCCAGAAGCCGCGTCCGTAGGTTGCGGCGACCAGGTCGTCGCCGTGCACCGCGATGTCGCGAACCGACACCGGCGGCAGGTTCAGCTGCAGCGGCTGCCAGGCGTCGCCATCGTCGAACGACACGAAGATCCCGAGCTCGGTCCCGGCGTACAGCAGCCCGCGCCGCTTCGGATCCTCCTTGACCGTTTGCATGTAGACGCCGGCGGGGAGGCCGCGCGTGATCTTCTGCCACGACTTGCCGCCGTCACGCGTGCGGTAGACGTACGGCTCGTTGTCCTCGAGGCGATGGCGATCGACGGCGGCGTACGCGGCGTTCGCGTCGAAGTGCGACGCCTCGATCATCGCCACCTTGCTCCAGGAAGTCATCTCCTTCGGCGTCACGTCCTGCCAGCTCCGGCCGTCGTCCTGCGTCATCTTGATCAAGCCGTCGTCGGTGCCGATCCAGACGAGCGGCGCGCGCAGCGGCGACGGCGAGATCGCGTAGACGACGCCGCGGGGGCCGCGCTGCGGATCGACGTCCATCGCGGTGACCGGATCGAGGTTCTGCGGCGCGCCCGGCTCGGCGCGCGTCAGGTCGTCGCTGATGCGCGTCCAGTGCGCCCCGCCGTCGGTCGTCTTGAAGACGTACTGGTCGCCGAAATAGAGCGCGTGGTGGTCGGCCGGCGAGAAGACGAGCGGATTCGTCCACGTGTGCCGCGCCGGCGACGGCAGGTTCACTTCGGGGCTGACGTTGTCGACGCGGCCGGTCTCGACGTTGCAGCGCTGGACCGTCCCGCCGAAGAGGATCTTCGGGTCGTTCGGGTCGGGCGCGGTGTAGCCGCTCTCGCCGCCGGCGCAGAGCGGCTCCCAGTCGCGCATCGTGATGGTCGCGAAGCGTCCGCGCGTGCGGACGCGCACCGCGCCGCTGTCCTGCTGCGCGGCGGTCACCCAGTACGGGAAGTTGTCGTCGGCCGCGACGTGATAGAGCTGCGCCGTCGGCTGATTGAGCCACGAGCTCCACGTCGGGTGATCCTGCAGGCCGTCGACGCTGATCACCGCGCCCTGGTCGCCGCCGAGAATCATGCGGTTCGAATCGTCCGGCGAGATCCACAGCTGGTGGTAGTCGTCGCCGCCGGGCGATCCCTTGAACGGCTCGCCGAACGTCCTGCCGCCGTCGCGCGATCGGTAGACGCCGGTGTTCGAGATGTAGACGAGGTCCGCGTTCTTCGGGTCCGCGACGATCTTGCCGAAGTACCAGCCGCGGCCCCAGATCCGCTGATCGGCCGACGTCTTGGTCCAGCTCTTCCCGCCGTCGTCCGACCGGAACAGGCCGCCGGCCTTCGCATCGACGATGGCGTAGAGGCGATTGGGCTGGGCAGCGGAAATCGCCAGGCCGATGCGGCCGCGGCCCTCGACCGGAATGCCGCTGTCGATCGGCTGCCAGGTGTCGCCGCCGTCGGTCGACTTGAAGATGCCACCGCCGGGCGCGTTCGCCGCCGGATACACGCTCCACGGCGGACGACGCGTCGCCCAGAGCGCCGCGTAGACGGTGCGCGGGTTCGACGGATCGATGGCGAGATCCACGGCGCCGGTGTCGTCGGTCTTGAACAGCACCTTCTGCCACGTCGCGCCGCCGTCCTTCGAGCGGAACACGCCGCGATCGGGGTTGGGGCCATAGGCGTGGCCCAGCGCCGCGACGTAGACCAGGTTCGGATCGCGCGCGTCGACGAGGACGCGCGCGATCTGGCGGGTGTTGTCGAGGCCGATGTGCCGCCACGTCTTCCCGGCGTCGGTCGACTTGTACATCCCGTTGCCGTACGAGATCTGCGACCGCATGTCGGACTCGCCGGTGCCGACGTAGACCGTGTCGGGCTGCGACGGCGCGACCGCCACCGCGCCGATCGAGGCGATCGGCTGCGAGTCGAAGACCGGGTGCCACGTCCGGCCGGCGTTGGTCGTCTTCCACACGCCGCCGCCGACCGAGCCGAAATAGAACGTGTTGATCTGTCCGGGCACGCCGGTGACGCCGTTCACGCGGCCGCCGCGGAACGGACCGATCATCCGCCAGCGGAGGCCGCCGTAGAGCGACGCGTCGACGCGCGCCGGCTGCGCGGCCAGGCGCGGCAGCACGGCGACCGCGAGCAGAACAGCCGTCGCGCACCCCGTCAGGGCCGCACCGCGAGCAGACCTAGCGGCCTGCGCTACCGAGATACGCATCATCGCTCCTCAGAAGATCAACTTCGCCGCGAGCTGCATGTTGAACGGCTCGCCCGCGCCGATGCCCGGCGCGTTCGTCGCGTTCTTCGTGTTGCTCATGATCCCGAAGCTCGTGGAGCTGGTCAGCGTGGCTCCCGGGTTCGCCCAGTTGACCCAGTTGAACAGGTTGAAGATCTCGGCGCGCAGCTGGATCGACGTGTGGCCGGTCAGCTTCGTGGTCTTGAAGACCGACACGTCGACCGTCTTGAACCACGGCCCGTAGTAGGCGTCGCGCGGCAGGTTGCCGAACGTGCCCGCCGCGGGAATCGCGAACGCCGCCGGGTTGAAGAAGTACTGCGTCAACCCGTTCGGCGACGCCGGGATGTTCGAGAACGGATCGCCGACCAGGTTCGGCCGGTCCTGACGGTCGCCGGTGCCGTCCACGTCGGTGCCGACGAGGATGTTGAACGGCGTGCCGCTCTGGATGGTCGAGATGACGTTGAACTGCCATCCGTCGCCCAGCCGCGAGGTGCCCATCGCCGGCAGGTTGTAGGTGAAGCCCGCCGAGATGATGTGGCGCACGTCGAACGTGGCGTTGCCGAAGTCCTGCTCGATGTTCGCGGAGTTCATCGGCAGCGTGTTGCGCGCTTCGGACGCGTTGTCCATCGCGTGGCCGAGCGTGTAGTTCAGGCGGCCCGACAGCCCGTGCCAGCTGTTCTGGATCAGCGACATCTGCAGCGAGTTGTAGGTGGAGCGGCCGATCGTGTCGAGCTCGTTGATCGCCTGGAGCGTCGGGTACAGCGCGTAGAAGGGCCGCTGCGTCTGCGACAGCCCGGCGGCGCTCGGCGCCGGCGCGTTGATGTCGCGCATCATCGCGAGCCGGTGGCCGCGCGATCCGACGTACCCGATCTGCACGATCGTGCTCGACCCGAGCTGCTGCTCGACGTTGATGTTGAAGTTGTAGAGGTACGGCAGCTTCAGGTCCTGGCTCACCGCGAACGCGCCGAACGGGGGCTGCGCCGTCGTGCCGAAGACCGGCACGTTCGGCGCGTACGTGAACTTCCGCTGCGTGATCGAGTACACCGGCGAATCGCCGCCCGGGTTGTTGCCCACGCCGAGTGC
>Ga0070741_10021112_pt1 | contig 10166 bp, 6 predicted proteins | sample Coa_R1_4_FD_66440 | JGI IMG/M metagenome (GOLD analysis project Ga0070741, IMG submission 66440) | Surface soil microbial communities from Centralia Pennsylvania, which are recovering from an underground coalmine fire - Coalmine... | ecosystem: Environmental > Terrestrial > Soil > Unclassified ...
CGGTCTGCATCCCCGCCTACCGCAGCGAGCGGTTCATCGGGGAGGCCATCCAGTCGGTGCTCGACCAGACCTATTCCGACTGGGAGCTCATCGTCGTCGACGACGCCAGTCCCGACGGCACGGCGTCGGTCATCGGGGGCTTCACCGACGACCGCATCCGAGCCTCCCGCAACCACGAGAACCTCGGGGCGACGGCCAACTGGAACCGGGTGCTCACCCTGGCCCGGGGCCGGTTCGTCAAGGTCCTCTGCGGGGACGACATCCTCCTCCCCCACTGCCTGGCGGAACAGGTAGCGGGCTTCGAGCGCAACCCTGACGCCGCCCTCGTCGCCGGCCGGCGCGACATCGTGGACGAGGACGGCCACGTCCTCATGGCCGGACGGGGCCTCCGCGGCCTGCAGGGTGTGGTGCCGGGCCCCGAGGCGGTCCGGGCCACGGTCCGCTCCGGAACGAACATCTTCGGCGAACCGGCGGCGGTACTCCTGCGGGCGGATCTCCTGCCGGCCTGTGGACCCTTCCGCGGTGACCGCCCCTACGTGATCGACCTCGACTACTGGTGCCGGTCGCTGCAGCGTGGCCCGCTGTTCGCCCTGGACTCGACCGTGGCCGCCTTCCGGGTCTCGTTGATGTCGTGGAGCGTCGAGCTCGCCCGCCACCAGGCCGCCCAGACGATCGGCCTGTTCACCGACCTGCGGCGGTGCTTCCCGGAGGCCATTTCGGCCGGGGACCTGGCTCTCGGAACGACCCGGGCCCGGACGCTGGCGCTCGCCCGGGCCGGTACGTATCGGACGCTCAAGGCCCGCGCCGGCGTCGCCAACCGGGTGGGCCGGCGAGTGGCAGTTCCGGCAGGGTGAACGCCACCGCGGTCGAGGACCGCCTTCAGCGGCCGGACGCCGACCAGGGCGCTGACCGAGCCACCTCCCTGACGCCGGCTCCCGGCGACCGCCGTCGGCTGGGTGCCGCACTGGCGATCCCCGCCGCCTTTCTGGTCTGGGTGGCGGCGGCGCGCTTCCTCAACGGCCGAGGGGGGATCGACCTGCCCCACTTCGACCAGGGACTCTGGCTGGCCAGCCGCGGCCGGGGCCCGGCGAGCACGGTCTTCGGCGAAGGCCTCCTCGACGATCACTTCGGTCCGGCGATCCTCGTCTTCGCTCCGCTCTATCGGCTGGTCGCCACGCCGCTGTGGCTCATCACCGCCCAGGTCGCCGCGGCCTGGTTCGCCGTCTGGCAGATCGCCGGGCGGCTCTCCCCGTCTCTCGGTTGGAAGCGGGCGGCGGCGGTCGCGGCGGCACTCCTGCTCTCCCCACCCGTGGCTTCGGCGCTCCTGTGGGATGTCCATTCCGTGGCATTCGCCGTCCCCTTCGCGTTGGCGGCGGTGTTCGCGATCCAGGAGGACCGACCCTGGCGGGCCCTGGCCTTCGGTCTCGTGGCGGCCATGTTCCGGGCCGACGTCGCCTACGGAGTGCTGGTGGCCTTCCTCTTGCTGCCGGGGCTGAGCCGCCGACGCCTCCGTCCGGCCGTCCTGCTGCTCGCCTATGTGGGGCTGGCGACCTTCCTGGAGATGCATCTCGGCGGCCACGGAGCGGCGGGGGCGTGGGCCGGGTACTACAGCCGGCTCGGCACGTCGCCGGTGGATGCCCTCGCCCATCCGTGGCGGTTCGTCACCGTCCTGGCCTCTCCGTCCACGATCGCCAAGGCCCTCCCCTGGATGGCGGTAGGCGGCTTCCTGTGCGTCGGCCGGCCGAGGCTCATGCTCCCCGGGATCGCTGCCGGTCTCACGACCCTGCTTTCGAACTGGCCGGGCACCTCGTACTGGGGCTTCCACTACGGCATCGCCCCGGCTGTTCTCCTCGCCGTGGCCTGGGTTCCGGTGCTCCGCCGCCGACCCGAGCGGGTGACGCTCGTCCTCGGCGGCGTCCTCATCCTGTCGCTCCTCGGAAGCCCGTTCACGCCCGTCCCGGTGATCGACACCGGCAACGCCCGGGCGATCAGCTTCTTCGACCCGGACACCGACGCCCGGTGCATCGCCCAGGGGATCCCCGACGGAGCGGGAGTGTCGGCGGCGATCGCCCCGGCCACGTTCCTGGCCCATCGCGAGACCCTCTTCTACTGGCCGTACCCTTTCGAAGGCGCCCCCAAGTTCCCGTCGCTGCAGGACGCACGGCCCGACCGGGCCCTCCGGGTGGACTACATCATCCGGCCTTCCGACGACCGCCGGGCGGTTCCCGACGGGTTCGAGGCCGACGGAGCCACCGCTCGCTATGTGCGCTATCGGCGGGTGGCCACGACGGCGCCGGCCGCCCCCACCTGCGCTTCAGAGGCCAGCGATTCCGGCCGATAAGCCAAGCATGAGCGCGACGCTGCCGGACTTCCTGGACGCGACCGGCAGACCGGCAGGTACGAAACCGGGACACGTCGACATCCGGGCCCGCCTGGCTGTCCGCGAGTTCGTGCTCGGGCGGCTGTCCCTGCAGGAATCGGTTCGCCTCGCCGGAGTACCCGAGGGCGAATTCATCGATCTGCTCAGCACGCTCGACTCGCTGGACCCGGTATCGGCTCCCGCACCGGGACAGTCTGACAGCGCGGCGCCGACCCCCCGCCTCACGGTCGTGGTGCCGGTCTTCAACGAAGAGGAGAACCTGCCGGTTCTCCATGCCCGTCTGATCGCCGTCCTCCCCGCCCTCGGGTCGTACGAGGTGCTCTTCGTCGACGACGGAAGCCACGACCGGTCGGCGGAGGTCATCCTCGACCTGCAGCGGACGGACCCGGCCGTGAAGCTCCTGCGCCTGTCCCGCAACTTCGGCCACCAGGCGGCCATCACCGCCGGGATCGCCGCCGCCCGGGGTGACGCCGTGATCCTGATGGACTGCGACCTGCAGGACCCGCCGGAGGTGCTGCCCAGGCTGGTGGCGCACTGGGAGGCGGGCTACGAGGTCGTGTACGCGGTCCGCCAGACGCGGGACGAAGGGTTCTTCAAGCGTTCGACCGCCGCCGTGTTCTACCGGATGCTGCGCTCGGTCTCCCAGGTCGAGATCCCCGTCGACGCCGGCGACTTCTGCCTGATCGACCGGAAGGTGGCCGACGTCATCCGGCACCTGCCGGAGAAGAACCGCTATCTCCGCGGACTGCGCAGCTGGGCCGGCTTCCGCCAGGTGGGCGTGCCCTACGACCGCCCGTCCCGCCACGCCGGCGAGGCGAAGTACACCACCCGGAAGATGCTGAAGCTGGCGCTCGACGGCGTCATGTCGTTCACGAGCCTGCCGCTGAAGCTGGCGTCGTATATGGGCTTCTTCACTGCCGCGGCCGGCATCGCCTATCTCGCCCTCGCCGTGTTCGCCCGCCTCACCACCGGGTCGCTGCCCGACGGATGGACCTCGCTGGTGGCCATCATCCTGATCCTCGGCGGTGCACAACTCATCGTCACCGGTTTCCTGGGTGCCTACATCGCCCGGATCTACGACGAGACGAAGGGCCGGCCGATGTACGTCGTCGCCGAGACGCGCTCCGTCGCTCCTCCCGGGCCGTTCTCTCCGCAGTAACCGGTGACGCCGACGACCCGGGCCGTCGCCCGCAGGCTGCTGGGCTGGTACGCGGCGTCGCGCGTTCTCACCCTGGTGGTGGCGCTCTTCGCCGGACTCGCCCGGCCCGGCACAGGCGTGACCCAGTTCCTCTCGGCCTGGGACGGCGGGTGGTACCTCGCCGTGGTCAAGCACGGCTACCCCTCTCCCATTCCGGAGATCGCCGGCAAGGCCACCGAGAGCACCATCGGGTTCTTCCCGCTCTATCCCCTGGTCGTCCGGTTCGCATCGCACCTTCTGCCGTTCTCGGCCGCCGTCGTGGCGATCGCCGTTTCGATGCTCTGCGGCGCGGCGGTCGTCCTGCTCTTCCACCGCCTGGCCTTCCAGTTCACGGATCCCGAGACCGCCGAACGGGCCGCGATCCTGTTCGCCTTCTTCCCCGGTTCGTTCGTGCTGTCCATGCCGTACACCGAGGCGCTCATGCTCCTCCTGGCGGCGGTCTGCTTCCTCAGCCTCTTCCGGCACCAGTGGTTGCTGGCGGGGCTCAGCGCGGCGCTGGCCACGGCCTGTCGCCCGACCGGGCTCGCTCTGGCCGCCGCCTGTGCCTGGCAGGCCGCCGTGGCGATCCGGCAACGCCGCGAATGGCGCTCGGTCGTCGCCCCGCTGCTCGCCCCGACCGGGGTCCTCGCCTTCTTCCTGTTTCTCCAGGCCCGGACCGGCGAGTTCACCGCCTGGTTCCGGGTGGAGAAGGAAGGTTGGAAGCAGGGCCCGAAGCTCGGCTGGTCGGCGTTCCGTCCCGTCGTGCGGTTCCTCGAGGCGCCCTTCTCCGATCGCCGTGACGCGGTCGTGGCGATCGGGTTGCTGTTCGCCCTCGTGTCGCTGGGAGTCCTGCTCTGGCAGCGCTGGCCCGGCGCGCTGAAGATCTACACGGTGGCGATCCTGGCCATGAGCTTCAACGCCCGCATCGATGCCGTGCGGCCGCGGGCACTCCTCACGGCGTTTCCGCTGATCTTCGCCCTGGCCAAGATGAGCGGCGGCCGCCGCTTCGCCTACGTGCTGGCTGCCTCAGCGGGCCTGCTGTTCATCCTGACGCTGCAGTACAACACGTTCATGCTCGACCAGATCTGAGGGCGGCTCAGGGCGCGACCTGCCTGCGCCGCCCTGAGCCCCCTTGGCACAAGCGCGCCCGGGAGCGCTCGGTGCGCGTTTTCGGCCGTCGATGCCGGTCGAGCGCGCCAGGGCGCGATGAGGACCGAGCTTCGGCCAGCGAGGCAGCGCCACGGGAAGGTCGTGCCGGACCCGGACGAGTCAGTCGACCGGCGTTCCTGAAGAACAGGGGGTGTTCGTCAGGAAAATCCCGGAATCGGCCCGCCATCTCGCGACTCCCTGCCGGACTCAGGCGGCCTCGAGATGGTCGAGGGCGCCCTCGATGCGTTCGAGGCGGCAGTGGCCTCCTTGCTCAGGAGGGATTCTCGCAGAAGCCTGAGACAGTCACGGTCGCCTTTTTGACGAGGCGACGGCTCGTTTGGCGGGTTTGCGGGCGGGCTTGTCGGCCGCCGCCTTAGCGGGCTTCGCCGGCTTGACGGCCCGGGCCGGGGCCGGCTTCACTCCGAGCAGGTCGGCCAGGAAGCGGCCGGTGTGGGACTCGGGGACCTTGGCCACGACTTCGGGGGCGCCTTCGGCGACGACCCGGCCGCCGCCGTCGCCGCCTTCCGGGCCGAGGTCGACGATCCAGTCGGCGGTCTTGATCACGTCGAGGTTGTGCTCGATGACGAGCACGGTGTTGCCGGTGTCGACCAGCCGCTGCAGGACGCCGATCAGGTGGCGGACGTCCTCGAAGTGGAGGCCGGTGGTCGGCTCGTCGAGGATGTAAATCGTCCGCCCGGTGGCCCGCTTGGCCAGCTCGGAGGCCAGTTTCACCCGCTGGGCCTCACCGCCGGACAGCGTCGTGGCGGGCTGCCCCAACCTGATGTAGCCGAGGCCGACGTCGGACAGCGTCTGCAGGTGCCGGGAGATCACCGGCTGGTTGGCGAAGAACTCGCAGGCCTCCTCGACGGTCAGGTCGAGGACCTCGGCGATGTTCTTGCCCTTGAAGGTGACGTCGAGCGTGTCGCGGTTGTAGCGGGCGCCCTTGCAGACCTCGCAGGGGACGTAGACGTCGGGCAGGAAGTGCATCTCGATCTTGATCGTGCCGTCGCCGGCGCAGGCCTCGCACCGGCCGCCCTTGACGTTGAAGGAGAACCGGCCGGGCTGGTAGCCCCGGACCTTGGCCTCCTGCGTCTGGGCGAACAGCGTGCGGATCTTGTCGAACACGCCGGTGTAGGTGGCGGGGTTCGAGCGGGGGCTGCGGCCGATCGGCGACTGGTCGATGTCGATGACCTTGTCGAGCGCCTCGGCGCCCTCGATGGTGCGGTGCCGGCCGGGCACGGTCTTCGACCGGTAGATCCGCTGCATCAGGGCGTGGAAGAGGATGTCGTTGACCAGCGTCGACTTGCCGCTGCCGCTCACCCCGGTGACGGCGATGAAGCAGCCGAGGGGGAACTCGACGTCGATGTCGGCCAGGTTGTGCTCCCGGGCACCCCGCACGGTGATCCAGGCCTCGCCGGGGGCCCGGCGCATCTCGGGGACGGGGATGGCCCGCCGCCCGGACAAGTAGGCGCCGGTGATCGACCGGGGCTCGGCCACCAGGTCGGCGAGCGTCCCGTCGACGACGATCTCGCCGCCGTGGATGCCCGCCCCCGGCCCGATGTCGACGACGTGGTCGGCGACCCGGATCGTCTCCTCGTCGTGCTCGACGACGATCACCGTGTTGCCGAGGTTCCGCAGCCGGATCATCGTGTCGATCAGCCGGCGGTTGTCGCGCTGGTGGAGCCCGATGGACGGCTCGTCGAGGACGTAGAGCACGCCGACCAGGCCGCTGCCGATCTGCGACGCCAGCCGGATCCGCTGGGCTTCGCCGCCGGCCAGCGTGGCCGACGACCGGGCCAGCGAGAGGTAGTCGAGCCCCACGTCGAGCAGGAACGTCAGCCGCTCGTTGACCTCCTTCAGGACCCGCTCGGCGATGATCCGGTCGCGCTCCGACAGTTCGAGCCCGGCGAAGAACGCCGCCGAGTCCCGGATGGCCAGGCTGGTGACCTCGAAGATGTTCTTGCCGCCGACGGTCACCGCCAGCGTGGCCGGCCGCAGCCGGGAGCCGCCGCACTCCGGGCACGGCACCTCCCGCATGTAGCCCTCGATCTGCTCCCGGGTGCGGTCGCTCTCGGCCTCGGAATGGCGCCGCTCCAGCCAGGGGATCACGCCCTCGTAGCGGGTGGAGTAGGAGCGGGCCCGGCCGTAGCGGTTGCGGTACTGGACGAGCACCTGCTTCTGCCCCGTCCCGTAGAGCACCGTCTTGCGGTCGGCGGCCTTGAGCTTCTTCCACGGCGTGGCCGTCGAAAAGCCGCAGGCGGCGGCCACCGCCGAGAGGACCCGGCCGAAGTACTCGCCCCGGAACCCGGCCCAGGGGGCGATGGCGCCGCCCTCGATCGACAACTCGTCGTCGCTCACCACCAGCTCGGGGTCGACCTCGAAGCGGGTGCCGAGCCCGTCGCAGCGGTCGCAGGCGCCGTAGGGCGAGTTGAAGGAGAAGTTCCGGGGGGCCAGCTCGTCGAACGACAGACCGCAGCGGGCGCAGGCCAGGTGCTGGGAGAACGTCAGCACCTCCGGCTCGACGCTCCCCTCGTCGTCCCGGGGGACGATCTCCACCTCGGCCACGCCCTCGGCCAGGCGCAGCGCCGTCTCCAGCGAGTCGGTCAGGCGGCGCTCGATCCCCGGCCGGCGGACGAGCCGGTCGACGACGACCTCGATCGTGTGCTGCTCGTAGCGGGCCAGGCGGGGCCGGGCCGCCTCCACCCCGGTCAGTTCGACGACCTCACCGTCGACCCGGGCCCGGGTGTAGCCCTGCTTGCCCAGGTCGGCCAGCAGCGACTCGTACTCCCCCTTGCGGCCCCGGACCACCGGGGCCAGGACCTGGAAGCGGGTCCCCTCGGCCAGCTCCAGCACCCGGTCGACGATCTGCTGGGGCGTCTGGCGGGTGATCTGGCGGCCGCAGTTCGGGCAGTGGGGGACGCCGATGCGGGCGTAGAGCAGGCGGAGATAGTCGTAGACCTCGGTGATCGTCCCCACCGTGGAGCGCGGGTTGCGCGACGCCGACTTCTGGTCAATGGAGATCGCCGGCGACAGCCCCTCGATGAAGTCGACGTCGGGCTTGTCCATCTGGCCCAGGAACTGCCGGGCGTAGGACGACAGCGACTCGACGTAGCGCCGCTGCCCCTCGGCGTAGATCGTGTCGAAGGCCAGCGACGACTTCCCCGAGCCCGACAGGCCGGTGAAGACGATCAGCCGGTCGCGGGGCAGCTCCAGGCTGACGTTCTTGAGGTTGTGCTCCCGGGCGCCCCGGACGATCAGTTTCTCGGACACGTGCCCCTCATGCTGCAATCCGGACGACCGGCACGCCGAACTCGGCGGCCGCTTCGACCAAGGGCTGACCGGCATTGCGCTCGTCCACACAGATGGCCCCCCGGATGCGCCGCGCCGCCGAGAGGGCCTCGAGCGCCATCACATTCAAGCGGTGGTCCCGGACCATGGCGCCCATCGGCCACGCCAGGTCGCGCAGGGACAGGAGCCGGATGGCGGACGGAAGCTCCACGATCGATGCCACCACCGCACGGGCGGCCTCCGGAGGTGCCCCCGCCAGCTCGCCGCTCAGCCTCCCCACCACCCGGCGCCCAGCCACCGCCCGGCACAACCGGTGATACCAGAGCCCGGTGGTGTAGAGGTCGCCTCGGCGACGGACCTGCGTGACACCGTCGGGCTCGCCTCGAAGCAGGACGGCGAGGAGCAACCGGTCGTCGATCACGACGTCCACGGGGATCGCTAGCGGTCCTGGAGGTCGGGGTCGTCGATCTCGGCCAGGAGCTCCTCGTACAGCTCCGGTGTGACGATCTCGCCCACCATGCGGCGCAACGTGCCCTCTCCGCCGGGGACGAGGAGGACCGACCGGCCGAGGTCGACCATCTCCACCGAGCCGCCGGCTTCGATCCCCCACCGCCGGCGCACATCGGCGGGCAGGCTCAGCTGGCCTCGTGGCGAGACCTTGAAGAGCCCGACGACCCGGGGCGATGGATGATTGTCTTGTAAACTCACACGCTCATCGTACATGGGCTAACCGGCCTCCCGGAGCTCCCGCTTGAGGTCGGCGATCTCGTCCCGCAGGCGGGCGGCGTACTCGAAGCGGAGCTCGGCCGCCGCCTCGTGCATCTCCTCCTCCAGCGACTGGATCAGCCGGCCGAGCTCGTCGTGGGGCATCTCCAGGAGCTCCTGGTGGCGGGCCTCCTCCCGGGCCGTCCGCCGCCGACGGCCCTTGGCCGGCACCGGCGCCTCGTCGCTGCGGCCCCGGATCATCTCCAGGATGTCGGTCACCTTCTTGCGGATGGTCTGAGGGTCGATGCCGTGCTCTTCGTTGTAGACCGCCTGGAGGCCCCGGCGCCGCTCCGTCTCGGAGATGGCCCTGCGCATGGAGTCGGTCACCTGGTCGGCGTACATCACGACCTGGCCCCCGACGTTGCGGGCCGCCCGCCCCATCGTCTGGATCAGCGACGTCTCCGACCGCAGGAAGCCCTCCTTGTCGGCGTCGAGGATGGCCACCAGCGACACCTCGGGCAGGTCGAGACCCTCCCGGAGGAGGTTGATGCCGACCAGCACGTCGAACTCCCCCAGCCTCAAGCCCCGCAGGATCTCCACCCGCTGGATGGTGTCGATGTCGGAGTGGAGGTAGCGCACCCGCATGCCGAGCTCGAGGAGGTACTCGGTCAGGTCCTCGGCCATCTTCTTGGTCAGCGTGGTGACGAGCACCCGCTCGTCGGCCTCCTCCCGGGCCCGGATCTCGGCCACCAGGTCGTCGATCTGGCCCTTCGTCGGCCGCACCACCACCTGGGGGTCCATCAGCCCCGTCGGCCGGACGATCTGTTCCACCACCCGGGACGACACCTCCAGCTCGTACGAGGACGGGGTTGCGCTCATGAAGATCACCTGGCCGACCCGGTCGACGAACTCCTCGAAGCGCAGCGGCCGGTTGTCGAGCGCCGAGGGCAGCCGGAAGCCGTGCTCCACCAGCGTGTCCTTCCGGGACCGGTCACCCTCGTACTGGCCGTGGAGCTGGGGGACGGCGACGTGGGACTCGTCGATGATCGTGAGGAAGTCGGACGGGAAGTAGTCGAGCAGCGTGTAGGGCCGCTGCCCGGCCGAGCGCCCGTCGAGGTGGCGGGAGTAGTTCTCGATGCCGGAGCAGACGCCGACCTCCCGCAGCATCTCCAGGTCGTAGGTGGTGCGCATCCGCAGCCGCTGGGCCTCGAGCAGCTTGCCGGAACTCTCCAGCTCGGCCAGCCGGTCCTTCAGCTCGTCTTCGATCTGGGCGACGGCCCGCTCCATCCGGGCCTTGGAGACCACGTAGTGGGAGGCGGGGAAGACGCAGAGCTTCTCCAGCTCTTCGACGACCTCGCCGGTGACCGGGTCGACCGAGACGATCCGCTCGATCTCATCGCCGAACAGCTGGATCCGGGTGGCCCGCTCCTCGTAGGCCGGGAAGACCTCGATCGTGTCGCCCCGGAC
>Ga0070741_10021113_pt1 | contig 10165 bp, 7 predicted proteins | sample Coa_R1_4_FD_66440 | JGI IMG/M metagenome (GOLD analysis project Ga0070741, IMG submission 66440) | Surface soil microbial communities from Centralia Pennsylvania, which are recovering from an underground coalmine fire - Coalmine... | ecosystem: Environmental > Terrestrial > Soil > Unclassified ...
CACCGAGAAGACCGGCATCGGCTTCTCCGCCGACGTGAAGTCGCAGAAGGACGCGAAGCACATCAACAAGGTGCTCTCGATCTGCGAGCCGGACGATCTGATCCGCTTCGGACTGATCCCCGAGTTCGTCGGCCGCCTGCCGGTGTGCGCCGTGCTCGAGGAGCTCGACGAGGCCGCGCTGATGGCGATCCTGAAGGAGCCGAAGAACGCGCTGGTCAAGCAGTACCAGAAGCTGTTCCAGATGGAAGGCGTGACGCTGGAGTTCCGCGAGGAAGCGCTGCGTGCGATCTCGAAGAAGGCCAAGGATCGCAAGACCGGCGCGCGCGGATTGCGCACGATCATGGAGAACATTCTGCTCGACGTGATGTACGACTTGCCGTCGATGCAGAACGTCAGCAAGGTCGTGGTCGACGAAGCGGTCGCACGCGGCGAGGCGAAGCCGTTCATCGTCTACGAGAACACCGAAGCCCGCCGTGAGGTCAAAAATACGGCATGACGTGGGGAGCGCACAGGTTGTGAGCGAACAAAGCCCCGCGTTTGCGGGGCTTTGTCTTTATAGGTGTGGTTGAAACTGTTCATTCAGCCACCATTAGGGGTTGGTCAGTCATACTCTGATCGAGACTGCGGTAGGTCTCGCCAAGCGTCGAACCGGAGAGAAAGTGGAACCCAATACCGAACGTCAGACTCCCGTCCTCCCTCTGCGGGATGTGGTCGTCTATCCGCACATGGCGATCCCCTTGTTCGTCGGGCGCGAGAAGTCGATCAAGGCGCTGCAGGCCGCGATGCAGGACGACAAGCGCATCCTGCTGGTCGCGCAGCGCACGGCCGACAATGACAATCCCGGCGCGCAGGACATCTATTCGGTCGGCACGCTGGCGAGCATCCTGCAGCTGCTGAAGCTTCCCGACGGCACCGTCAAAGTGCTGGTCGAAGGCGTGCAGCGCGCGAAGATCCTGCGCGTGTTCTCCGAAGGCCCGTATCTCGCCGCCGAGTGCGAAGCGATGCCGGCCGACGAAGCGGGCGACGACAATCGCGAGACCGACGCGCTGATGCGCTCGACGCTTGCGCTCTTCGAGCAGTACGCCAAGCTCAACAAGAAAGTGCCCGCCGAATTGCTGCCGTCGCTGACCGGCATGGATCAGCCGGGCCGCCTCGCGGACACCATCGCCGCGCATCTGTCGCTCAAGCTCGAGGACAAGCAGCAGGTGCTCGAAGTGGTCGAGCCGCGCAAGCGCCTCGAGAACGTGATGGCGCGCCTGGAAGGCGAGATCGACATCCTGCAGATCGAGAAGAAGATCCGCGGCCGCGTGAAGTCGCAGATGGAGAAGTCGCAGCGCGAGTACTACCTCAATGAGCAGATGAAGGCGATCCAGAAGGAGCTCGGCGAGAGCGAGGACGCGCCCAACGAGCTCGAGGAGCTCGGCAAGAAGATCGACAAGTCGGGCATGCCGAAGGAGGCGAAGACCAAGGCGAAGAACGAGCTCAACAAGCTCAAGATGATGTCGCCGATGTCCGCCGAGGCCACCGTCGTGCGCAACTACCTCGACTGGCTGACGCAGGTGCCCTGGAAGCAGCGCACCAAGGCGCAGATCGATCTCAACAAGGCCCAAGAGATCCTCGATCGCGATCACTACGGCCTCGAGAAGGTCAAGGAGCGCATCGTCGAGCATCTCGCGGTGCAATCGCGCGTGAAGAAGATGAAGGGCCCGATCCTGTGCCTGGTCGGTCCTCCCGGCGTGGGCAAGACCTCGCTCGGTCGCTCGATCGCCGAAGCGGTGAATCGCAAGTTCGTGCGCATGTCGCTCGGCGGCGTGCGCGACGAGGCGGAGATCCGCGGCCATCGCCGCACCTACATCGGCTCGCTGCCCGGCAAGATCGTGCAGAACCTCGCCAAGGTCGGCGTCAAGAACCCGCTGTTCCTGCTGGACGAGATCGACAAGATGTCGATGGACTTCCGCGGCGATCCGTCGTCGGCGCTGCTGGAAGTGCTCGACCCCGAGCAGAACTTCAACTTCAACGATCACTACCTCGAGGTCGATCTCGATCTCTCCGACGTGATGTTCGTCACCACAGCGAACACGCTGAACATCCCGGCGCCGCTGCTCGATCGCATGGAAGTGATCCGCTTGCCGGGCTACACCGAGGACGAGAAGGCGAGCATCGCCGAGAAGTACCTCATCCCCAAGCAGATGAAGGAGAACGGTCTCAAGGACGGCGAGCTCGTCGTCACCGAGAGCGCGATCCGCAGCACGATCCGCCACTACACGCGCGAAGCCGGTGTCCGCAACCTCGAGCGCCTGATGAGCAAGATCGCGCGCAAGGTCGTGAAGCAGCTGCTGCTCAAGCCAAAGGACGGCGCGATCAAGGTCACCGACAAGAACCTCGACAAGTATCTCGGCGTGCCGCAGTTCCGCTACGGCAAGGCCGAGGAGAAGAACCAGGTCGGGCAGGTCACTGGTCTGGCGTGGACCGAAGTCGGCGGCGAATTGCTGACGATCGAAGCCGCGCTGGTGCCGGGCAAGGGCAAGCTCTCGCAGACCGGCTCGCTCGGCGACGTCATGCAGGAGTCGATCCAGGCCGCGCTCACGGTGACGCGCGCGCGCTCGAAGGCGCTCGGCATCGATCCGGAGTTCTATCAGAAGAACGACATCCACGTGCACGTGCCGGAAGGCGCGACGCCGAAGGATGGCCCGTCGGCGGGCATCGCGATGTGCACCGCGATCGTCTCCGCGCTCACCAACATCCCGGTGAAGAGCGAAGTCGCGATGACCGGCGAGATCACGCTGCGCGGCGAAGTACTGCCGATCGGCGGATTGAAGGAGAAGCTCCTCGCGGCGCATCGCGGCGGCATCAAGACGGTCGTGATCCCGCAGGAGAACGTGAAGGACCTCGCCGAGATTCCCGACAACATCAAGGGCAAGCTCGACATCCATCCGGTGCGCTGGATCGACGAGGTGTTCAAGCACGCGCTCGAGCGCGCGCCGGAGCCGTTGCCGGCGAATCCGCAGCCGCCGCAGCAGCCCGCGGCCGCCGCGGACAGTCCGCGCGCGCATTGATGTAGCCGTCGGCCTGAAGGCCGATCAAAAAGGCCTCGAGATCCTCGAGGCCTTTTTCGTTCAGGGATAGTGAATCGTCGCGGTCGCCGAGTGGTTGGCGATGACGGCGCGATGGAATCGGTTGAGCACCGTGAACACGGCGTCGCCAGCGAACACGAGGTCGGGATTGCCATCGACGTTCACGTCCCCGATCGCGAGGCGCGACGGATAGACGCCCTGACCGACGTGATACTCCGTGGCGACGAATTCGGGGGTCATCGACGCGTTGCGCGTCACGCTCACGAGAATCGTCAGGCGTGGATCCTGATCCGCCAGGTCGCCGATCGCCAGATCGTCGAGGCCGTCGCCGTTGAAATCCGCGACGGCGAGCGAGCTGACGTCGTGATCCACCGGCAGCCGTGTCTGCGACCGATGCGGCAGGCCGTCCTTGCCGAGCCGGCTGACGACGACGAGCAGCTCGTAGACCTGACCCTTCGAAATGCCGATGGCCAGATCGGGCCGCCGATCCGCGTTCACGTTCAGGCTCGCAAGGCTCACCGGCGTCCCATGGTCGGTGTTGAACGGCACGCGCACGACCGGCGCAAAACTGGCTGCGTTGGTGCCGCTCGTGGTGCGGTTGGGCAGGAAGGCGATGCCCCCTCCGGAGAGCTGCACGATGTCGGGCCTCCCGTCGAGATCGACGTCGGCGACGACCGGCTGGCTCCCGTTCATGTTGCTGAAGACGTCATGCGTGAAGCTGATCGTGGAGCTGCCGGCGTCCGTCCGATTCAACGCCACCACAAGCTTGTTCGTGTTGTCGGTCGCGATCAGGTCGGGCCGGCCATCGCCGTCGAGGTCAGCGACCGCGAGTGCGACGCCGGGGCCGTTCGCCGCGACGCCTTGCGCGGGCGCGAAGGTGACGGTGGAATCGCCGGCATCGGTCGTGTTGAGCAGCACGCTGACGCCGGGATTGAACAGGCTGCGCAGCAGGACGAGATCCGGCTTGCCGTCGCCGTTGACGTCGGCGAGCGCAATCGCTGCGGTGCTGAAACCGCGGAAGTCGAGCGTCTGTGGTGACGCAAAGCTCGTCCTCGCCGCGCGAGCCGGCGTGGTGTTGAGGAACACCATGACGTGCGTCGTGAACTCGTGGCCCGGCGCTTCCGTGAAGTAGAAGGTCGCAAGGTCGGGAAGCCCATCGCCGTTCAAGTCGCCGACGGCAGGGCGGCCTGCCGCATGCGGCGCGGGGAAGCTCTGCGGCATCGTGAACGTGCGCGGGCCGGCGGTGGGTATGACGCGCCCGAGATTCAGCGAAAACGATTTGTCGGGCTGCGGGCCGGGCTCGCCGATGAGGCCGATGGATATGCCGAACGTGTCCACGCCCGGCGGAACGGTGACGCCATCGCCCGCGGCGCCGTAGTCCACGCCCGCCTTGGCAGTGCCGTCGACGGTCTGGTACCGGATGAACGCACCCTCGTCGACGTTGCCGCTTCGTCTCAGCCAGAAGGTGAACGGCGTGTCGGTGCCCGGATTGCCGATCTCCCCGCCGGTGAGCGTGATCGTGTTGGCGGCGTCTGCGAACGCGGGAACGAAGCAAAGCAAGATCACGAGAGCGCGCATGAGTCCGATCCGGGTTCGGCGATGCACATTCCTCACATGCGCGCGCGACGGCGTCGGTCCGGTGCCGGACAAGGCGACGCGAAGGCCGCGCCGCCGGAACGCCGGGCGAGGCCTCGGGTCCTAGGGATATGCGCCGCATGTGGATCGTCCTGTCGTGTCTCGCCGTCGCGTCGTCGGGCGCCGACGCCGCGACGGTCTACCGCTGCCACACTTCGCACGGCGTGAGCTATCAGGACGCGCCTTGCCGCGGCAAGGACTACACGCAGAACCTCGTGCAGGTTGGCGAGCCTTCGGTGGTGAAGAGCACGCGCGCCGATCATCTCGGCGAGTGGGTCGATCGGCTGGCGCAGGACAATCGCACGCGCGAGCTGCACGCCCGCGAGATCCGGCTGCAGCGCGAGAACGAGGCCGACACCGCGGAATTCGCGGCGATGGTCGAGGCGCAGCCGGACCAGGCTCAGCAGAGTCAGCAGGAATATCGCGACCGCATCGAGCGGCGCAACGCGCAGATGCGCGACGCGCAAGCCGAGCTCAACCAGTACGAGCAACGGTAGCCGCTGAACGCCTCGATTGACCTTGGCGACGCGGCCGCGTACGGTGTGCCGCATGCATCGGGAGCTCAAGCGCATCGTCCGGCTCGCAGGCGTCCTGTGTGGTCTCGCGTGCGCGCCGCTCGGCGCGCAGGCCGGCGGCTCCGCGATCGTGACGCAGAACGCGGACGTCCGCGCAGCGCCGTCCACTGATGCCAAAGCGCTGACGCAAGCGCCGGTGAACGAGCCGGTGCAGATCCTCGATCGCCGCGGCGCCTGGTACGAAGTGAGCTCGACGTCCGGCTGGCGCGGCTGGCTGCGCATGGCGTCGATCAAGCTCACGTCGCTCACGCAGGGCAAGAAAACGAGCGCGATCTCGTCGCCGCTCGAGCCAGCCGCCGTCATCGGCGTGCGCGGCATGGACGAGGGCTCGCTCGCGCGAGCGCAGCCCGACTACAACGCGCTCAACAAGCTCAAGCAGTACCGCGCGACGCCGCAGGACGCGGATCGCTTCGTCGCCGAGCTGCCGCGCGGAGCCAAGCGATGAGGATCCGGATCGCAGTGGGTGCAGCGCTCGCGTGCGGGCTCGCGGCCTGCGCATCCGATCTGTTCAGCCCTGACTCCGCGCTCGGCAAGATCGCGATGGCGACCGGCGTCGCGCCGCAGATCGACGACGCCGAAGAGAAGCGCATCGGCGAGCAGGCGGCGGCGACGCTGCTCGGCGCGGCGCCGGCGCTCAACGACGCCGCGATCCAGACCTACGTGAATCGCGTCGGCCTGCACGTCGCGCGCGCGGGCTCGCGGCCCGATCTCGAATGGACCTTCGGTGTGCTCGACGACAATACGGTGAATGCGTTCGCGGCACCGGGCGGAACCGTGCTGATCACCAAGGGCATGCTGCGCCGGCTGAACGACGAGTCGGAGCTCGCAGGCGTGCTCGCGCACGAAGTGACGCACGTCGAGAAGAAGCATCATCTGCGCTCGCTGATCCAGTCGGGCGTGCTCAACAGCGCCGCGACGAAGACGCTGCAGTACGCGACCGGCGGTCGCGGCGGCGAATACACCGGGCTCGCGACGAAGGTCTTCACCGATCTCTACTCGCGCGGGCTTTCGCGCGACGACGAGCTGGAAGCCGATCGCGGCGGCATGCAGCTCGCGCAGCGCGCGGGCTACGACGCCTACGGGCTCATCGCGGTGCTGCAGACGCTGGAGGCGATGAATCAGAGCGACGCGTCGCTCACGCTTTTGTTGAAGACGCATCCGCAGCCCGCGGATCGGCTCGCACAGCTGAGCGCATTCGCGTCGGGCAACGTCGCCGACGACCCGGACGCGCCCAACGGCAAGGCGCGCTTCCAGCAGGCGATCGCGAAGCTCCGCTGACGGGATGGAAGAGGACAGCAACGCCCGACGCCGCCTGCTGCAGAAACTCGCCGCAGCCGCCGCCGGTGGCTTCACCGTGCAGGCGCTCGCCAATCGCTCAGGATCGGCCGACGACGCCGAGGTGCCGCCGCTGCTGCGCGCCAATCCCGAGCCGCTCGCCGGAGCCGCCGTGCAGCAGTATCCCGTGCGCTCGGGAGAGGTCGGCGTAGTCGCGCCGGAATTCCCGTACGGGCACGGCCTGCGCTTCGGCATCAAGACCGACGGCACCGACACCACCGCCGAGGTCAAGAACTGGCGCGACAGCATCCTCGGGATGGGTACGTATCCCGACGCGTACGGCCTGCTACATCCGCTGTGCAAGGCAGTGCTGCCGTCCGGGCTGATCCGCGTGACCGAGCCGGGCGCGCTGCTGCTCCTGCGCTACGGCGAGGGACCGACGATCTGGGGCTACGTCATCGAGGGTGACGGCCTGCAGACGACGGTGTTCTACGATCCCAAGACGCCCGGACCGCTCCTGTTCGCGTCGAACCGCGTGTTCGGGCTCGTCGTGCGCAACATCAGCTTCGAGGCGCGCGACGACGCGGAGCCGGCGGACTGGCTGCGCACCGAATCGGGGGGACCGCAGCAGTACTTCACGTTCGAGAACCTCGGCTTCGGCGGGCGCTGGCGCGCGGGCGTGCGACTGTCGGCGCCCACGGCCGATCCGAAGAGCGCCAACTGCAATTCCGAATTCAAGTTCGATCGCATCAACATCGGCGCGACGTTCACCGACGCGTTCCTGTGCGACGCGGAGAACGACGCGCTGCAGTCGGCGCAGTTCCTGAACTACTGGCTCAGCAACATCAACAGCACGCGCTCCGGCGGCCTGGTGCGGCTGCGCCGTGGCGGGCACGTGACGATCACCAATCTCGACGTGTCCGGCTACAAGCCGGGCAGCGATCGCTACCTGATCGACCTGCCCGAAGTCGGCGGCTACAGCGACGACATCCACAGCCTGATCGTGCGCAACGCGCGCTTCGAGCCGCTGTCGGAGCACGCGCGCTTCCTGCGCTGCCGCTGGGAGCGCGGGACGGTGGTGATCGACGGCTATGACGACGTGAACTGGCGCAACACGGAGCATCTCTGCTTCGACCTCCGGATCAGCAACGCGGTCAGCGAATCCAAGCTCGGCCAGTCGGGCGAGGGCGCCGCCGCGGCCGGTGCGCAGTACTGGTTCGCCAACGGCCGCTTCACCGGCATCCATCGCTTCGTCTTCCGCGGCACCGGCGACGCGGCCTACGTGCCCGCGACGATCCAGTACCAGAACTGCGAATTCTGCGGACCGCCGAACGATCCTGCCGCGAGCAACATCCATTCGTACGTTCGCCTCGTGCCGGACGGCGGCAGCTCGATGCTGCTGCGGCCGCACCTGCGCTTCCGCGCGTGCCGCATGGAGTCCGCGCCCGAGCACGTCACCGATTGGGATCTGGGCGTGCAGGGACCGCATCCGACGACGCAGGCGCCGATCAAGGCACTGCGCTTCGGCTCGAGCGCCGACGGGCGCCTGCCGAGCGGCGAGGAGGCGCGCGCCATGCTCGCGCCGGGAGCGCTGGTGCTGCGTGTCACCTGGATCCTGCCCGCGGCGGGCGCCCCGAATCGCCCCTATCGCTTCGAGCTCGCCAACGATTACGACGACGATCGCCGCGAGGTGCTGGCGATCCTGGAAGGCGACGATCTGGGCCGGCGGGTCGCGAGGACGGATCTCATCGCCTACGAGACGATCCCGTCGCCGCCGCCGGACAAGTTCGATGCGATGCGCAGCGCGACGCTGGTGCTGCGCGAGACGCGCGCGCCGGGCGTGCACCCGACGGCGCAGTGCATCGTCGAGTACATCTAGGCTCAGAACTTCGCGGCGATCTGGAAGTAGAGATACGCGCGCGACGCATCGAGCTCTTCGTCGCTGATGTCGTGGTGGTAGATCGGCTGCGCGTACGTGAGCGTCGTCTCCAGCCAGTCGTAGACGCCGACGCCCAGCTCGAGGCCGATGTCGGCGATCGTGGGACGCAGATGCGGCTCGTCTGGCGGAAGCTCGACACCTTCGAGCTGCAGCTTGGAATAGGCGTACTCGGCGAAGAGCTTCGGCAGGATCCTCAGGTGCGAGCCGAGCGGAAGCACCGCCGGCTCCGCCGAGAGTCGCGTGATCAGCCCGCTATCGCCGGTCGCCAGTCCCGGCAGGTATGCCGTGCCGTTGTTGAGCCCGCCGAGGATCCACTGCTGCTGCTCCGGCAGCGTGTGACGCGTGAACTGCGCGGTCGTGTCGGAGATGAACGTCCAGGAATTCGTCGTCTGCAGCTGCAGCTTCAGCGAGGGCTTCCAGAACAGGTAGGCGAAGTCGGTCGGATTGTCGAACGGCACGCCGGTGTTGCGATCGGCCGCCGGGCCGCGGCGCATGCCGGACATGCCCTTGCCGACGCTCAAGCCGGTCTCGACGCTGACATGGTCCTCGCCGACGGCGTAGACGCGCGAGTAGATGGTGGTGAGCTCCGCCCAGTTGTAGAGCTCGTGCTGCTGGGTTTCGCCGATCAGGTCCTTGTAGGCCTCGGCGTCCGTGCGCTTGTCGGTGCGCCCAAGCCGGGCCTGCAGGGTCCAGCGCGAAGAGAAGCCGGCAGTGAGCAGCCCGAACCAGTCGAGCTCGCCGGTCTTGAGGTCGCCCACCAGCGGCAGGCTGACGTCGTTGAAGTTCGGCACGCCGAGGTCCACGTGGTCGAGGCGGACGTGATAGTGGACGTTGCTGCCCGACATGCCGAGCACGCCGTACGGCGTGACGCGATTCCAGGCCAGGTCGCCTTCGAGATAGTCGTTGCCCTCGTTGTGCCTGTTGAGGAAATCGATCGAGCGCCGGGCGAGCGCGTGGAACTCGTCGCCCCAATGATCGTCGACCTTGGCGTCGACATCTGCGAAGTGCCGCCCGACGAAACGATTGCCGGGATTGTTCACTTCGAACTTGAAAGCAGTCTGCGGCGGCCCGTTCGGATCGGTCTTGAGATCCAGCTGATACGTGCCGTTCGACTGCAGGATGAACTCCGGCGTGACGCTCTCGCCCGCGCGGTCGGCCTGCAGGCTCGCCAGCGTGCGTCGCGGCTCGAGCATGAGGTCCGTGAGCGGCGCTGAAGCGTCCATGCCGGTGAAATAGCGCGTCAGGTGATCGGGGCCGGCGGTGGTCGTGATGACGCCCAGCGAGACGAGGATGTAGAGATCGTCGCCGGCGAGCGCGTAGACGACCTGCACGGCCGGATAGCCCTTGTTGTAGTAGAGACCGGCGATCCCGCGCACGGCATTGGAGAGCGTGTCGGCGTTCTGGATCGCTGCCTGCAGCGTGCCCTGCGGGATGACGTCGGTCCCGTAGACGTGCAGGTGGTATTGCTGATAGCTCAGCGTCATCGCGCCATTGGCGCGTGAGCGCAGCTCTTCGACGTTGCCCAGCTGCGGCGTGAGCGGCGGCGGCAATGCGACAGCCATGGGACTCCCTTGTTGTTAGTGCTATGGACCGGCATCCCCAGTGCCGCGTTCCATCGTAGCGCGATCTGATCGGCCGGGAACGTGCGGCGCCGTACGCAAAAGGCC
>Ga0070741_10021114_pt1 | contig 10164 bp, 10 predicted proteins | sample Coa_R1_4_FD_66440 | JGI IMG/M metagenome (GOLD analysis project Ga0070741, IMG submission 66440) | Surface soil microbial communities from Centralia Pennsylvania, which are recovering from an underground coalmine fire - Coalmine... | ecosystem: Environmental > Terrestrial > Soil > Unclassified ...
ATTTTCCGGCCGGGAGCCTCAAGACTCCCCAAATCGGCCGCGGCGCCCCCGGCGCCCGGTAAGATTCACAAATGACGCAACGAATCCCCTGTGGGTAAGATTTTCAAATGGCTTGATAGGGAGGCCGGCGATGGCATCTAGCGCATCAGTTTGAAAGAAGCAGAAATTAATTGGGCTTTTGAACGACGGCAAGTCCACAGACGATGCAGTTATAGTTTCCGGTCAGATAGCCGCTGTCGCTCCATTCCAATTCCAGGTTCAAATGCTCGCATTTAGGTGAATCTTTACGCTCGCCCCATTTCACACGGAGCTCAGCTGCCTGCCTTGTTGTCATACTCCCTCTCCATCAACAATCGTTCCCTCAGCCATAAATACATCCATAGCTTCACTATCGCGAGGGCAACGAGGAATCAGTGTTTCTGTGCCCTCAGGCCGGCACGGGAGCCGGCTGTGACGATCTCTGTGAATCGGATGACCAGCCGAAGAGATGCTTGGCCTTGATGATGTCCGCCACCATCCTCGGCACCATCTCCTCCCAGGACGGATCTCCGGACTCAAGTCTTCTCAGCACGTCGGGCGTCTGGATGGCCAGGAGGTTTTCATCAAATCCCTGGATCGGCTCGACGCGCCCCATGTCAAGCAGGAGGGTGCGCAGATGATGCCAAGGAGCCGGGATCACCGCCTGGTCCACCGATGCAATGTCACCGGACACCAAGTTGCGCGTCGGATAGACGTACATCGTGACGGAACGTTTGAAGAGGCGTCCGGCTGACTCGAGCACGCCGCCGGGTAGATCCGTGTAGTACCGTTCATCGGCGATCTGCCGTATAGTGGGCATCCCAACCGCCAAACCGATTGGTTTGTCCGTATAGGCAGCAAGGTACTCGGCCAGCTCGTAGTACGGTTCGAACCGTGAAATGAGGACGTCCATGCCGAGCGCGGCAAGGATTTCCGCCCGGGCCAGGAAGTCGCAGTAGTCGGCATCGGACCCTGGCTCGAGCGAGCGCAGTGTCATCTCGGCCAGCACGACCGGTCGTTGCCCGGCAAGGCTCGGATGCTGAATGAATTGATCGAGCGCCCGATTCAGCAAGTCGACCGTGAGCTTCGTCGCAGGCCGGAAGCTGCCGCGCTCGACGAGGATGGGTTTGTTGTGCAGGATCTCCGACGGTTGCACGACCTCGCCCTGAGCGGTGAACATCGCGGCATCGGTGAGCCGACGCTCCACCAGCATCAGGCTCATTTTCCGGTTATCGACATTGGGAAACGCCGGGCCTGTCAGTTTGATCATGTCGATCTCGATACGCTCGCGCGAGAGGTCGTCCATCAGCGATGGGATCAGGCTGGCCGGGTCGTCACATCGGAACAAGGCGCCATAGACCAGATTGACGCCGAGCGTGCCCAGCGCATCCTGTTGACGGCCGACGGCGGAATCAATGAGATGGGCGTGAATAATGATGTCCGATGGAGTTTCGCCTGCCGTGCGTTGAAATCGGACGCCAAGCCAGCCGCGTCCCTTCCCGGGATGCCGATATCTTCCAGTGGCAACCGTGGCGGCAAACACGAAAAATCTCGTTGTAGCCCCGCGCGTCGCATGAAGCCGCTCCAGCAACTTTTGAAACTCAAAGTCGAGCATGGCTTCCAAGCGCTGCCGGCTGACATACCGCTTGGTGGGTCCGTAGAGAGCGTCGCTGACTGTCATGTCATAGGCGGAGATGGTCTTGGCGACTGTTCCCGCTGCGCCTCCGACGGAAAAGAACCATCGAGCCACCTCCTGCCCGCCGCCGATTTCCGCGAACGTGCCATACGACGTGGGATCGAGATTGATGGCTAAAGCTTTCTGTCGCGTCTCTGTGATGGTGTAAGCCATGGTAGACCTCTCCTTTGTCAGTTCAGGTGGGAGACGGCGATCGGCTGCGCCGGACGGCTTCTCTCATCCGGCGACCAGCCTCCGCCCAACGCCTTGTACAGTTGTACCATCGAGGTGAGCTGCGCACGGCGCGTGTCGGCGAGCGACAGCTCTGCCGTAAACAGATTGCGCTGGGCAGTTAGCACGTCCAGATAGCTGGCGCGCCCGCCCTGGTAGCGCTGCGTCGCGAAGGTCAATGCCGACTGCAGCGCTTCGACTTGTTGCTGCTGCGCCGTCCGTTTTTCCCGAGCCTTCTGCACGGCAATGAGTGCATTCTCCACGTCCTGGAACGCCGAAAGTACGGTACGCTGATACGCTGCCAGCGCCTGCCGCATCTTCGCTTCCGTCGCCTTGACCTGGTACCCCAACGCGGTCGCGTTCAAGAGTGGCGCACTGATGCTCGCAAGGGCGCCAAAGGTGCCGAACGGTCCCTGAGCGGCTAATCCGGTAAGTTGAAGCGCAGAAACCCCCGCATTGCCGGTGAGCGACACAGCGGGAAACCGCTGTGCCTCGGCAACCCCGATATTCGCCGTCGCGCCGGCCAGCTCCTGTTCGGCCATCAAAATATCGGGTCTACGCTGGAGAAGATCCGATGGAAGACCGGCCGGGACCTCCGGTGGCATGATCTGTTCGGTGAGGCTCGCGCCCCTCGGGATGCTCATCGGCCGGTGTCCGAGGAGTACGCTGAGCAAGTTTTCTTTCTGCACCGCCTGCTGCTCGAGATCGGCGAGCTGCGCCGCTGTGCCCGCCCGTTCGGCCTCGAATTGGTTGAGATCCAGCTTCGGAATGTCCCCGTGCTGGAATCGGAGTCGCGAGATCCCGACGCTCTCGTCCCAGGCTTTGAGCGTGCGCTTTGTGATCTCGATCTGGAGGTCCAAGGCACGCAGCTCAAAGTACGCCTGGGCAACATTGCTGACCAACCCGATAACAATCGTCCGTTGGTTCTCCATCTGTCCAAGGAGTTGGGCTTGGGCGGCTTCGATCGATCGGCGGATGCGGCCCCAGACATCAATCTCCCATCTGACGCCGAGTCCTCCAAATTCGCTTCCGAAGTCGGTGCCCCCGGGCCGGGAAGCCGACGGAATGGAAATGGCGCCCGAACCCGGGACCGGGATCCCGATGGCATTGCTTGTACTGTGGAAGTAGGCCCCTGTGCCGGTCGCGCTCAGTGATGGCGCCAAGTCGAACCGAGCGATCGTGAATTGCGCCTGGTACTGCTCGATTGTCGCGACGGCAACGCGTAAGTCGAGATTTTCAGCGAGCGAGGTACGGATCAGCCCCTGCAAGGTCTGGTCACGGAGGAGGTCCCACCAGGGAAGATTCGCGATGGATTCGGACGTCCCCGGCGAGAGGCGCCAGGCTTCAGCAGGCGGCATCTCCGGCCTCTTGTAGTCCGGTCCCATCATGCAGGCGCTGAGCGACAACACTGTGACAAGGCTTATTATCGTGTGGTAGCGCATTGGGGCCTCCTACGTTCGGGCATAGACCAGTTCTTGTGTCTCCGGCATGTGAACCTCGCCCTCTCCACCATGCGGCGCATCGGATGGTGGAACGCCGGGCGTCGGGCGCGTGGGATGCTTGCGTCCGTGCGCCAAGGTCTCGACGACATAGAATGAAACTGGGATGAGAAAGATCGCGATGACCGTGGACGTCAGCATGCCGCCAAAGACGGCCAGGCCGAGCAGCACCCGCCCGTGGGCGCCCGCGCCCGTCGCCAGGACGAGCGGCACGACGCCGAGAATGAAGGCGAAGGCGGTCATGAGGATCGGACGGAGCCGCATCTTCGCGCCGGCCAGCGCGGCATCGACAAGCGACTTCCCACTCTCGAATTCCACCTTCGCGAACTCGACGATCAAGATCGCGTTCTTTGCGGACAGGCCGATCAGCATGACCAGTCCGATCTGCGTGAACACGTCGTTCTCGCTGGCTTCAGGCATCACGAGCTTCAGGAGCCACAGCGCCGCGAACGCGCCGAAGACCGCGACCGGCGTGACGAGCAGCACGCTGAAGGGCAGCGCCCAGCTCTCATACAGAGCCGCGAGAATCAGAAACACGAAGAGGAGGGAGAAGCCGAAGATCACGCCGGCCGGTACGCCTTGGGCGGCTGCCTGTTCTTGGAATGACATGCCCATGTAGTCAAAGCCCATCTCCGGCGGCATCGTCGCGGCAAACACCTCTTCCAAGGCCTTCATCGCCTGACCGGAGCTGTACCCAGGCGCAGTCAGCGCGAGGATCTGCGCCGCCCGGTATTCGTTGAAGCGCATGGTGAACTCGGGTCCGCGGGCCGTCTCTATCGTCACCACGGTCGAAAGGGGGACCATATCGCCGTTCCCGTTTCTGACGTAAAACTGCCCGATCGCATTGGGAGTCGTACGAAACTCACCTTCCGCCTCGATGTACACCTGCCAGGTCCGGCCGAACCGGTTGAAGTAGTTCACCATGATGCCGCCCATGAACGCCTGCAGCGTCTGATAAACGTCCGGAAGATTGATGCCCTGCTTGAGCACCTTGTCGCGGTCCACCCGGGCGTAGAACTGGGGGACGCTCGGAATGAATGTGGTGTCGATCATCCCGATCTCCGGCCGCTTGCTGGCCGCTTCCAGAAATTTCTGCGTGTTTTCCGCTAGGAACCCGATGTCTCTCGACGCGCGGTCTTCCAGCACCATCGACACGCCGCCCGAGCTTCCTACGCCGGGAATCGCGGGCGGCGGGAAGAGAAACGCCCGCGCTCCCGGCAAGCCGGCGAGCCGCGTGTTGACGTTCTTGAAAATCCCCAACAACTGCTCGTCTGCGGTTTTGCGCTCATGCCAGGGATCGAGTGAGATGAAGAAGAGCGCGTTGTAGGTCGTGCTCACATTACTCAGAAGACTGTGCCCGACGACGGTCGTCGTATAGCGGATGCCGGGCGTCTCTTTGAGGATGGCCTCGATTTCCCTGGAGACTTCGTTCGTTCGCTGCAGCGAGGACGCATCCGGGAGCTGCGCGTTTAGGAAGACATAGCCCTGGTCTTCGATCGGCAGAAATCCCGTCGGCAACGTTGCGCCGATCGAGACGCCGGTGACCGCGATGGCTACCAAGAGCAGCATCGAAAGGGCTGCTTTCCGGATGAGCCGGTGCGAAAGGCGCACATAGCCATCGGTCGCGCGCGTGAACCATCGATTGAACCAGCCAAAGAACCAGCCGAGCACTCCTCGAGCGGGCTGCTTAGGCTTCAGGAGCAAGGCGGACAGTGCGGGGCTGAGCGTGAGCGCGTTGAAGGCGGAGATGACGACCGACAGCGCGATTGTTACGGCGAACTGCTGATAGAGCCGCCCCGTGATGCCCGGGATGAACGCCGTGGGCACGAAAACGGCGACCAGGATCAGTGCGATCGCGACCACCGGACCCGACACCTGCTCCATCGCCTTGAGGCTCGCTTCTTTCGGCGAAAGGCCATGGTCGATGTGATGTTCGACCGCTTCGACCACGACGATGGCATCATCCACCACCAAGCCGATGGCCAGCACGAGGCCGAAGAGCGACAAGGTATTGATTGAAAAGCCGAGCATCGGAAAGAGCATGAACGTCCCGATGAGAGAAACCGGCACGGCGAGCAGAGGAATCAGCGTGGCGCGCCAGCCCTGCAGAAAGAGGTAGACGACAATGATTACGAGCACCAGGGCTTCAAGGAGCGTGTGCACGATCTCCTTAATACCTTCCCGGACGGCCTGCGTCGTATCGAGCGCCGTGACATAGTCGAGATCTCCCGGAAAGCGCGATTTCATTTCTTCCATCAACTTGGTCGCCCCATCCATGGTCTGGATGGCGTTCGATCCTGGAAGCTGATAGATCGCGATGATCGCAGCCGGTTTGCCGTTCATGCGGCCGATGTAGTTGTACACCTGCGCGCCCAATTCAATGCGCGCGACATCCTTCAATCGGACCATTGAGCCATCGGCGCTGGCGCGGACCACGATGTTCCCGAACTCTTCTTCGGACTCCAAGCGGCCTTGAGCGCGGATGGCATACGTGAATTCCTGACCGGAGGGCACCGGCTCCATGCCGACTTGTCCGGCGGGATTGACAGTATTCTGCGCTTTAATGGCGTTAAGGACCTCGGTCACGGTAATGCCGAGCTTGGCCAGCTGATCGGGCCGGACCCAGAAGCGCAACGCATATTGGCCGGCGCCGTAGACCATCACCTGTCCAATGCCGGGCACGCGCGTCATGGGATCGTTGATGTTGACGTACGCATAGTTGGACAGGAAGACATCGTTGTACGTGCCGTTCGGCGAATACAGGCAGAAGACGGCCAGCGGGCTCATCGTGGATTTCTTAATCGTGACCCCGAAATTCCGCACATCCTGCGGCAACTGCGATTCGGCCTGCGTATAGCGCATCTGCGACAGGATTTGATCGTCGTTCGGCCGTGTATTGATGTCGAAGCTGGCGCGCAGCGACATCTTGCCGTTACTCGCGTTTGTCGAATACATGTAGAGCATGTTGTCGACCCCGCTCATCATCTGCTCGATGGGCGTGGCGACAGATTTTTCGACAGACACGGCATCGGCGCCTACGTACGTCGCCTCCAGGAGAATTTCGGGCGGTGCAATGTCTGGAAACAGGGCGGTCGGGAGCTGGACCATCGCGATGATTCCCAGGATGGTCATGAGGATGGAGATCACCATCGCGACGATCGGTCGGTTGATGAAAAAGCGAGCCATGGTGACCTCCTATGGGTTGCTGAGCGATGAAGCAGCTGTGGATGCCATCGTGTTTCCGATCGGCTCCGGCTGAGAGAGCTTTGCTGTCACGGTCAATCCTGCCTTCACCTTTTGTAGGCCGACGGTGATGACATGCTCGTCCTTGGCGAGTCCCTGCTCGACGATCCACAGGCTTCCGATCCGGTCTCCGACTTTGACGGCACGAAGCTCCACAGTGCCGTCCGGTTTGACCACGGCGACTTGGGACGTGCCTTGTAACTCCATGACCGCGCGCTGCGGCACGAGAAGAGCGCCCTGCGCCGTTCGGACAGCCGCACGCACTTTGGCGTATTGTCCCGGTCGGAGCCGATTGCCCGGATTGGGAAAGAGGCCGGCGACCCGAATGGTCCCTGTGCTCACGTCAACCTGCCGATCTGCGAGAAAGAACTTGCCCGGGTGGGGATACCGACTGCCGTCCGCAAGAATCAATTCCAGATTCGGGCTGTCCGGATCGGCGAATTGAAGATCGTACGCATGCTGAATCCGATCGGCGAATTGGAGGTATTCCTGTTCACTGATGGGGATATACACCCGGATGGGATCGAGGGTGGACATGGCTGTCAGCTCGTCGTTGGGGCCCACGAGGTTGCCGATCTGCGCGCGAGCTACGCCGATGACGCCGTCGATCGGTGCGGTGATTTTCGTAAAGTCGAGATTGATCTCGGCTGACTCAAGCGCGGCCCGAGCTGAGAGGACTGTAGCCTTGGCCGCCTCATAGGCCTGAATCGAATCGTCCAGTTCCTTTTGGCTCACCCCTCCGGCTTTTGCCAACGGTCGATCCCGTTTCACATCCAGCTCGGCCTTGACCATCTGAGCCTTAGCCTTCGCGAGATCGCCTCTCGCCTGAGCCACGGCGGCAAGAAACCGTCGCGGATCGATCTCGAACAGCAAATCGCCCTGCTTGACGAAGTCACCTTCCGTGTAGGTGCGGCGAAGCAGATAGCCGGTCACCTGCGCGCGTATCTGCGCATTCACCATCCCTTCTGTCGTTCCGATCCACTCGTGGTACACCGGCACGTCTCGTTGGACAACCTGCACGACCTCGACTTCCGGGGCGACAGGAACTGGCTTCGAGTTAGCTTCTCCGCGGCAACCGCCCAGGAGGGTCAGTGGCAGTACCACAAGCCAACAGCTGGCGGCCCTTATATGTGTCAGACGTCTATCCCATATCATGGTGTCCTCCTCCGTGCCCCACCGTCGAACGTTGAGAGTTCCGTGTGATGTCTGCCACAACGCTGTTCATCAGGCAGCCTCGGCTCTCCAGCCGGACGCCACGGCAATGGATGTCGCGCAGGAGAGCTTTTCCGATGGCATCGATTGCCATTACGCCTTGGACATCCACCACGGCCACCAGCCGTCTTATCGCCAAGAGGCTGTTCCAGTAGTGCTGGGCCTCATCCGCCCATACCCCGGTCAGCCTGCCCTCGATGACCAGGCGACTCCCGGCCACCTCGTCTTGTATGGTCATCCGTAGCATCGGAATCACCACCTCAATGGATTCTTTCCCGATCAAGGACCTTCACGGGCTCCGCGTGGGTCACTTTCAACAAGACAATCCCCAATGCCAGCGCCACCGAAAACAGGATCGCGAAGAACAACGTTGTCGGAATCATGGCCTTCACCTCCTTGCTCGTTTGCAGATCTGCATCGCATGGGTTGTTCCAGCCGGCGGGTGGATCGGCGGACGCCAAATTGCCTGGCGTAGCGCACGGTTATGAAAGTGGCGATGTCAGGACAAAGACAGGTGACGAAGCAGCGTGACGATGAGTCGTCACGGTGACGGCGTGCCGACGCGTGTTTCCCGCGTCCTGACTTTCCGAAGCTCCCCTCTGTCAGCACCGATGCTATAAGTCACCACATCACCGAAATAGAAAGTCCACTTTCCACCGGCGACGATGTCCCTTCGCCGCTCATCACGACGGAGGAGGGACGGATGCTGCGAAAGGAGGACTTCAGGGTGATTGACGCGCTGGCTCGACGAGGGCTCTATCTCTGCGACATCGCCAAACAGGTGGGCGTGCACCCGCGGACGGTGCGCCGGGCGCTGGACCGGGGCGGCGCGCCGACGCCGCGCCCCAGTCGGCGGGGCAGTCGGCTGGATCCCTATCGGGCCGACGTCGACCGGCTGCTGGCGGAGGACATCTGGAACGCGGTGGTGATCTTCCGCGAGCTGCAGGCCAAGGGGTACACCGGGCGACTCTCGATCCTGCGGGACTACATCCGGCCGAAGCGGGCGCTGCGGGCGCGGCGCGCCACGGTCCGGTTTGAGACCGCCCCGGGCTGGCAGCTGCAGAGCGATTGGGCCGAGCACGAGACCCGGATTGCCGGGGAGCCGACGACCGTGCACTTCATCATCAACACGCTGGGCTTCTCGCGGCGGTTCCACTTCTGGTGCACGGACTCGGAGGACGCGGAGCATACCTTCGCGGGCCTGATCCGGAGCTTCGAGTGGTTGGGCGGGGCGCCTGGAGAAGTCCTGGTGGACAATCAGACAGAAGGCCGCGGTGCTCGAGCATCCCCGGGGCGGCCCCGCCCAGTTCCATCCGCGCTTCGTCGACCTGGCCGGCCACTATGGGTTCGTGCCGCGTGCCTGCCGGCCCGCCCGGGCGCAGACCAAGGGCAAGGATGAGCGGATGGTGGGCTACGTCAAGCACCACTTCTTCGTCCGCTACCGGGCCTTCGAGAGTTGGGCCCATCTCAATCAGCTCGCCGAGCAGTGGCTGCGGGAGGAGGCGGATCCGCGGCGCCATGGGACCGTCCGCGAGGGGCCGGCGCTGCGGCCCCTGCCCGCGACGCGCTACGACACCGCCTACCGTGAACTCCGGCAGGTCAGCTGGGACGCCTACATCGACGTCCGGGGCCGCCGCTACAGCGTCCTGGCCCACCTGGCGGGCCGCCCTGTCCAGATCCGGCTCACGCTCGACGGTGAACTGGCTGTCTACGACGGCGAGCAGCTCGTGGCGAGCCATCTTGTCGTGCCCGGGGCGGGGGACTGGGTCACCGTGCCCGCGCATCATGCCGCCCTCTGGGCAGAGACGCTCGACGTCGCGCAGCGCCCCCTGGCTGAATACGAGGAGGTGGCGCCATGATGGAGCTGAGCGTCCTCCTCGAACGACTGAAGATGGAGCACCTGCTCACCCAGCTCGACGGGGTCTGCGAGCAGGCAGCCAAAGGGGACCTGGACTATCAAGGGTTCCTGGCTCAGGCACTGGAAGCCGAATGGCGCGGCCGGCAGTAGCGGGGCATCGAGAGTCGTCTGCGGCTTGCCCGGTTTCCGTGGCTCAAGACCCTGGACCAGTTCGACTTTGACTTCCAGAAACAGGAAAAGGGGTCGACAGGAAAAGGGGTCGGGAGTCTTTATCGGCGTGTACAACCAATCTTCATCCAGAAAAGACTCCTGAGCTAGCCCGGGTTTGACGGACACCTCAAAAGGGGGCACGATAGCCCCGGAGGAGGTGCGCGATGGGCCAACGACGACGGTTCACCCCCGAGTTTAAGCGACAGGCCGTGGAGCTG